>FWPV01001511.1_pt1 | contig 63897 bp, 46 predicted proteins | sample 2228371 | NCBI WGS metagenome assembly FWPV01 (sample SAMEA103939776, study PRJEB20133) | metagenome
TACGCCTACCTCTTCATCTCGGTCTTCCCCTACTGGCTGGGTCTGGCCTTTGCCCGGGAAATCCACGTGGGCATCCTGGACGTGGTGGTCACCGTGCTCATCTATCTGGGCATTCCCTTCTTTTCCGGGCTCCTGAGCTACTTCATCCTGGGAAAAATCAAGGGCCGGCAGTGGTACGAGGAAAAATTCATCCCCCGCATCAGCCCCATCACCTTGATCGCGCTGTTGTTCACCATCGTGGTGATGTTCTCCCTGAAGGGGGAGTACATCGTGCAGCTGCCCCTGGACGTGGTGCGCATCGCCATCCCCCTGGGACTCTATTTTCTCAGCATGTTTTTCCTCACCTTTTTCCTGGCCATGAGGCTCAGGGCCGACTACCCGGTGTCCACCACCCTGTCCTTCACCGCCGCCTCCAACGACTTCGAGCTGGCCATCGCGGTGGCCATTGCGGTCTTCGGCATCCACTCCGGCATGGCCTTCGCCACGGTTATCGGGCCGCTCCTGGAGGTGCCGGTGCTCCTGGCCCTGGTGCACGTAGCCCTGCGCTTCAAGCAAAAGTATTTCCCGCCCACGGTGTGCGCTCCGTGCGCCCTGCCGGGGAGCGCGGCCAAGCCCGGCCCGGACCGCTAACCCCTGAGCTTTCTTGCGAGGGTCGTGATGTTTGAAAAAATCGTGCTGGCCACCGACCTCTCCCCCGCCTGGGACGAAATCATCGCCTGCGCCGGGGAACTGAAGGCCTTGGGCCAGGGGACCCTCATCCTGGTGGCCGGCACCTTTACCGGCATCATCGAGAGCTACCTGCAATCGAAAAGCGCCCGGGTGGGGACCATGCTGCAGCAGGCCGCCGGCGGACTCATCTTTTTCGCCGGCTGCTACCTGTTCTTTCAGGAGGTCCGGAGTTGGTGAAGCCGCCCCAAGCCCCCTGTGACGCGGCCCTGGAGGTGACCCAGATTACCGTGGGCCGCTTCAAGGTGAGCCTCACCGGCTTGCAGGAAGCCCTTGAGGAGGCCAGGTCGCTTAAGGGTCGGCCCGAGGCGGAGATCGCCCAGACCCTGCTGGAGAAGTTGAAGCCCAGAAACTATATTCCCCCGCCGGCCCTCATCGTCAACGGCCGGGTGAAAATCGCCGGCCGGATTCCCACCCGGCCGGCCCTGGAACTCTGGTTCACCGAGGCCCGCCTCGATAGTCGGGGATAAGAGGGCGGCTTCTTTGAAAGGAATGCCCTGACAATGGAGAGCAACCCCGGGAAAACCGTAGCCGCAAAGGTTCCCCTAAGAGAACCGTATTGGCTTAGGGCCTGGAAAACCGGACAGGACTGGCTGGTAGGTCGGGAAGGCAAGCTCTTCCTGCTCTTTGTGGGCGTCTTCCTCTTCGCCTACTATCTGCCCCTGGGCAGCCCCAAGGTGCAGGAGGCCGTCCTGGAGGCCTTCCTCATGCTCCAGGCCTACGCCCGCAACCACACGCTGACCTGCGTGGTGCCGGCCCTGTTCATCGCCGGGGCCATCATCACCTTCCTCTCCCAGGCCTCGGTGGTCCGCTACCTGGGGCCCACCGCCAACAAGGTGGTGGCCTACGCCTTGGCCTCGGTGTCCGGCACCATCCTGGCGGTGTGCTCCTGCTCGGTGCTGCCCATGTTCGCCGGCATCTACCACATGGGCGCCGGCTTGGGCCCGGCCTCGGCCTTCCTCTACAGCGGCCCGGGCATCAACATCCTGGCCATCTTCCTCACCGCCCGGGTCCTGGGTTTTGAGTTGGGCCTGGCCCGGGTCATCGGCGCGGTGGGCTTCGCCTTCCTGGTGGGCCTGGCCATGGCCTTCATCTTCCGCCGGGAAGAGAAGACCAAGGTGGCCGCGGCCCTGGCTCTGCCGCCTCCCGAGGCGCCCCGGCGGCCCTTTTGGCAAACCGCGGTGTTCTTCTTCAGCCTGGTGGCCTTCCTCATTTTCGCGGCCTGGGTGACCCCCCGGGAGGTCACCATCCACCTCACCGACGGCCAGCAGGTGCGGGCCGTGGTCCTGGAGGAGCGGGCCCATGACATGATCTTTCAGCTCAACCAGGACTGGGACGGCAAAAAGAAAGACGAGCAGGTGACTTTCCCCAAGGAGCGGCTCCAGCGCCTGGAGCGGGAGCCCAGCCTCACCCTGACGGTGGCCCAGGTCAAGTTTTATCTCGCCGGGGCCGTTCTCCTGCTCATCCTCCTCATGCTCTGGCGCTGGTTCACCCGGGAGGAAATCAACGAGTGGCTGCACAACACCTGGGACTTCACCAAGCTCCTGGCGCCCCTGCTCTACGGCGGGGTGCTGGCGGTGGGCTTCATCAGCGCCCTCATCCCCGCCCAGTACGTGGCCTCCCTGGTGGGGGACAACAGCCTGGCGTCCAACTTTACCGCGGCCGTCATCGGGGCCTTCTGGTATTTCGCCACCTTGACGGAAATCCCCATCACCCAGGCCCTGATGAAAATGGGCATGGATAAGGGCCCGGCCCTGGCGCTGCTGCTGGCCGGCCCGGCTCTGTCGCTCCCTAACATGATCGTCATCGGCCGGGTCATGGGCTGGCAAAAAACCGCGGTATTCGTCACCATCATCGTCATCGTCGCCACCTTCGCGGGCCTGGGCTTCGGCTGGCTGGTGGGATGAGACTTTGTGGGTTGAGGGGAGGGCCGGGGAAAGCCTGGCTCCCCCGCCCTCCCCCCGCACCCCCTCCCAACCCTTTATGGGATTGGGGGTGGGGGTGTGGGGGAGGGGGTAAGGGGCCACCGCCCCTTAGCCCCCTCCCCCAAATCCACTTCCAGGAGGAATCACATGAAGAAGGTGCAGGTGTTGGGGCCGGGGTGCCCCAAGTGTGTGGAGTTGGCCAAGCGGGCGGAAGAAGCGGCCCAGGCGCTGGGCGAGGAGGTCCAGGTGGAGAAAGTAACCGAGTTAAATAAAATCATGTCCTTCGGGGTGTTCATGACGCCGGCCCTGGTGGTGGACGGCGAGGTCAAGGTGGTGGGCAAGGTGCCCAGTGTGGACGAAATCAAGAAAATGATCGCCTGAGGCCGACATCCCATGTTGAAAGTGTTGTTCCTCTGCACCCAAAACGCCTGCCGCAGTCAGATGGCCGAGGGTTTGGTGAACCACGACCTGGCCGGGCAGGTTAGGGCCTTTTCCGCCGGGGTGCGGCCCAGCCGGGTCAATCCCCGGGCCATCCAGGTCATGGCCGAGCTGGGTATCGACATCTCCAAGCAGCGCTCCAAGTCGGTGGACGAGCTGGCCGGGGAGCGCTTTGACCTGGTGATCACGGTGTGCGATCGCGCCGCCCAAGAGTGCCCCATCTTCCCCGGAGACACTGAGGTCAGGCACGTGGGCTTTCCCGATCCGGCCCAGGCCACGGGCACGGAGGAGGAGATCCTCGCTGTCTTTCGCCAGGTCCGGGACGAGATGCGGCGGCAACTCATCCCGCTGCTGCGACAAAGGATCAGTCAGTCGGGCTAGCGGGAGCCTGCCCGCCTAACAGACTGTTGAAAAACAACTGGAATCAGGCTTGTCATCTTCTTTGAGGACGATTTCAGAACCCGTATAACGGCCAAATTCTCGAGAAATTCTGGGCTGCTTCCTCCATCAGTGGCTGGTTGCCGGCAGAATTATCGTTTTTCAGATAACTGCTTCGCTTCAGGGAGAAATCGCCGCCCTCAGGTTGCCCATGCGCACCAGATTGTAAGCCGCGGCGGTGAGGGTGAACACCCAACCCACCCGGTCCTGGCCTCGGTGCCGAGTCCTCCGGAGATTGCCCACGGTCTTCATCCAGCCGAAGATCTCTTCCACCCGTTTGCGCAGGCGCTGACTGACCGCGCAGCCCGGATGGCGGGTGGTGCGGCCGTCAATGGCGGACTTCCGGCCAGGGCAATTCTGGGCCACATGAGGTGTGGCGTTCAGGGTTTGCAGAGATTGGACAAACTCCCGGGTATCGTAGGCCTTGTCGGCGCCCGCGGGAATGCGGCGCCGGCCGGGAAGGTGCCCGTCACCAGGCCCACCGCCGCCTCCCACTCGGCCCTGCCGCTGGCCTGAGTGAGGCGGGGGGAGAGACCACCAGATCGGGTCGGTTTTCCGTTAAAATTACTGGCGCCCCCGCCGGGACTCGAACCCGGGACACACGGATTAGGAATCCGTTGCTCTGTCCATTTCTGAGCTACAGGGGCGAAAATCCGGTGCGCTTAAGAATCCGTCCAGCCGCGGGCGGGTCTGCATCACCCGGGGCTTTCCAGGCTCACTACTGAGCGGCCTGGGGTTATTATATGTCAGCGGCCTGGGGCCCGCAACCAAGGCTCCGCTCAGGGGCAGGGGAAGCCGCGGCTCCCTGGGGAAGGGAAGCTCCCGGGTCCGGGGCCGGGATGACCGGGAGCCACGGGCTCAGGCCGGGTGAATGTGCCCGCCGCCCAAGCCCCGGAAGGCGTTCCGGGTGTCCACCACCAAAGGCGCGTGAGCGGCAATAAAGGCATAATCCAGAGAGCTGTGGTCGGTGATCAGCAGGACGCAATCGCTTTGGGACAAGGTGGCCTCCGTGAGGGGAACCGAGCTCAACTCCAGGTGCGGGTAATGCCGCATCCCCCGGCAATGGGGGATATGCGGGTCATGGTAACTCACCTTTGCTCCCCGCCGCTTAAGGAGATCAATGATCTTCACCCCGGGGGATTCCCGGTTGTCGTCGATGTCTTTCTTATAGGCGATTCCCAGTACCAGAATGCGAGCCTCCTTGAGGGGCTTGCCCACGTCGTTGAGCACCTGAGCCACCCGTTCCACCACAAAGTAGGGCATATGGGTGTTGATCTCCCCGGCCAACTCGATGAAACGGGTGGGGAAATCATGTTCCCTCGCCTTCCAGGTCAGGTAGAAGGGGTCAATGGGAATGCAGTGGCCCCCCAACCCCGGCCCGGGATAAAAGGGCTGAAAGCCGAAGGGCTTGGTCTTGGCCGCCTCGATGACCTCGAAGATGTCAATGCCCATGCGCAGACACAGGAGCTTCAACTCGTTGACCAAGGCGATGTTCACCGCCCGGTAAATGTTTTCCAGGAGCTTGGACATCTCCGCCACTTTGGGAGAGGAAACGGGCACCATCTGGTCTATCACCTGGCCATACAGGGCGCAGCCATGTGCAAGACAGGCCGGGGTGACCCCGCCCACCACCTTGGGGATGGTGGATACCGCAAAGCGGACATTGCCCGGATCCTCGCGTTCCGGGGAAAACACCAGGAAGAAGTCCCGCCCCACTTGCCCCTTGGCCTGCAGGAGCGGCAGCAGCAGCTCCTCGGTGGTGCCGGGGTAGGTGGTGGATTCCAGGGAAATGAGCTGGCCGGGTCTGAGCACCGCGGCAATGGCCCGGGTGGTGTCCTCCACGAAGCGCAGATCCGGCTCCCGGCGACGGGTCAGAGGGGTGGGGACGCAGATGAGCAGCGCATCGGGTTCCTTAAGGCGGGCCAGATCGGTGGTGGCGGCAAACCGGGGCGCCGGACCTTTTATCCACTCCGGCAGCCGCTCGGCCTTGATATGCTTGATATATGATTCGCCCCGGGAGAGCTTCTCCACCTTCTGGGGGTCCGTATCGAACCCCAGGACGCGAAATCCCACTTCCAAGAAGCGCAGCACCAAAGGCAAACCCACGTAGCCCAAGCCGATGACCCCCACCAGGGCCTGCCGGGTCTTGAACTTGTCCAGCAGACTCATCCTCTTTCCTCCATGTCTTCTTAAGGCGGCCCGCCGCTGGGTGCGGCCCCTCCCAAGCCCTGCAAGCAAAGGGGGGGCTCCCAGGGTTGGGGCGGCGGGGAATGGCCGACACCGGCCCCCTGCTACCGGACCGCCGCAGGGCACAAGCCGGGCAGCCGAACGGCAGCCATATTGTAGCATACCCCCTTTCCTTGTACCACCGGTCCATGGAAAAAGATGGCGCTCCAGGGAGACCGGGCATCCCGGGCCAACCTTCTTCTTGCCTGACACATCTTGAAGCGGTGGTTTAGTTATGCTACGATGCACGAGCTTTCCTTCCCCGGAACCTGGTAATGTGGCGGTTTATTTTCCCCCTGGCGATTACCCTGGCGCTCTCGGCGGTGCTTGCCGCAGCCGGCGCCGAGGACGTGGAGCTGTTCGGCGGCGAGCGCTTCCAGGGCCTTCCCTGGCGCCTGCGGGCCGACCAGGTGACCTATGACGCCCAGCGCCGGACGTATGTGGCCCAAGGCCGGGTGGAAATCACCCAAGGGGACCGCCGGCTCACGGCAGACCGGGTGGAGTTTTATGAGCAGACCAAAGTGGCCAGACTCCAGGGCAATGTGGTCATGGTGGTGGGGGAAGACGTGCTTTCCGGCCGGGAGGGGGTGTTCAATCTGGTCACCCGGGCCGGCGAAATCCGAGATGCCCGGCTGTTCATCAAACGGAACCATTTCCATGTGGCCAGCGACCTGATCCGGAAAACCGGGGACCACACGTTCTTGGCGGAAAACGCCACCATCACCACCTGCGATGCCGACCTGCCGGTGTGGAGCTTTACGGTGCGGCGGGTGGCGGTGGAGGTGCGGGGCTATGGCGCCACCCAAGGAAACGTGCTGCGCCTGGGGGGAATACCGGTTTTTTACTCCCCCTATGCCTTCTTCCCCGTCCTCACCGAGCGCCAAACCGGGTTTTTGCTCCCCTTTTTCTCCCAGCAGAAGCTGGGCGGCTTCGTAATCGAAGTCCCGTTTTACTGGGTCATCAACAATCACGCCGACGCCACGTTTTATCAAAATTACCTGGCCAAGCGGGGTTACCAGCAGGGGTTGCAGGTGCGCTGGCGGGGCTTCGGCGGGGCGGCCCTGGATTTCCAGGGCGCCTACCTGAGCGACCGGGATCAAGAGGTGAGCACATCCAACCGCTATTGGGTGGCGGGCATGGCCACCCACCCCCTGGGGGAGTCCTGGGAACTGCGCCTCACCTTTGACCGGGCAAGCGACTTCGATTATCTGAAAAACTTCAATTATGGCAACCTGGGCCTGAACTCCTACTCCCGGGACCTGAGCACCGAATTCGGCCGCAACCTGGAGCAGCAGGAGGTGCCCCATCGGGTGTCCACCGGTTTGCTCAGCGGCAGTTTCTCCTGGGGCGCCCTCACGTTCTATAACCGCTATTACCAAACCCTGCTGTCCGACACCCCCCGCCCCTACCATCGCCTGCCGGGACTGGCGCTGGAAACCCTCCTGTTCCCCTTGGGTTCCTGGCCGGTGTCCTTTGGACTGGAGGGGTCATACACGCATTTTTACCAGACCCAAAGCCAAACCGGCCAGAAACTGGAACTTTATCCCCGCCTCCTTCTGCAGGCCCAGCCGCTGCCAGGTATGTTTTGGAATTCCCAGGTGGGGCTCAGGGAAACCTTGTTCCATCTGGACCAGCATGCCCCGGACGGCGTGACTGGAAACAATCTGTTCCGGACCCTCTACGATGTCAAACTATCTATGGCGGGCTTGCTCTATCGGGACTATGGCCGGGACGGGGAAAACCCCAGGTATTACCGGCACTTCCTGCGGCCGGAGGTGACCTATTGGAACATGCCGCGCTACCGCGCCCGACGCTACCCGGATTTCGATCCCTTTGATCAGGGCTGGGTGGTGAATGTCACCCGCAACCTGCCGGTGCGGGAGGGGGATGCTCCTTTGGGCGGCGTCAACGCCCTCACGTATGGGTTCAGCAGCAACTTGTTAAAGCGCGGGGAAATCGGGGAAGGACAGGCCACCGTGCGGGATGTTTTTTGGTTCCGACTGACCCACGGGGTGTTCTTCAACTCCAGCAGCATGGCTATGGATGGCACCGACCTGAAGCACCACCGCTTTGCCGACTTTTACGCCGAATCAGAGGTCTATCCCCTGCAAAGTATGGCATTGGGCTTCAACCTGGGATTTTCCCCTTATTCCGAGGGTTTTAACCGGGCCAATCTGAAGCTGATATTTTTTGATAAAAAGCGTAATAATTACTTAAATCTGGGTTATCTTTATCTCAAGAACTTTGCCAACCAGGTGAACGTGACCACGGCGGTGGATCTCTTGCCCTCGCTGAAAACCTATTTACAGGCCAGCCACACCTTTTTGACCAACAAGAAGCTGGAGCAGCAATACGGCCTTGTCTTGCAGCGCCAGTGCTGGGGCATCGCCTTCAGCTTCACCACCTTACCGGATGACCACCGCATCAGTTTTTCCATCATCCTCCCGGGGTTGATGGAAAAATTCAAGCGACCCCCGATTAATGTTTCGGAAAGTCCGGTATCTCATTAAGCAGCAACGGTCCGCCCCCGAGATGCGGGACGGTCGCTAGAGCCACAGGAGGAACGACAAACTCATGAAATTGGCCATTGTTGGGACCGGCTACGTCGGCTTGGTCACCGGCACCTGCTTTGCCGAGATGGGCAACCAGGTCATCTGCGTGGATGCCGACGCCGCCAAAATTCAGGGCCTGGAAGCAGGCCGCCTCCCCATTTACGAACCCGGGCTGGAGGACTACGTCAAGCGCAACGTGGCGGAAAAACGGCTCTTGTTCACCACCGACCTGGCCTGGGCAGTGCAAGAGAGCCTCATCATCTTTATCGCGGTGGGCACCCCGCAGGACAAGGACGGCTCCGCCGACCTCTCCGCGGTGGTGGCCGTGGCCCATGACATCGGCAAGGCCATGAACGGCTACAAGGTAGTGGTGGAAAAATCCACCGTGCCGGTGGGCACCCACCAGTTGGTGCGCCAGGCCATTTTTCAGGAACTTAAAGCCCGCAAGGTGGACTATGAATTTGATGTGGTCTCCAATCCCGAGTTCCTCAAAGAAGGCACCGCCATTGACGACTTCATGAAGCCGGACCGCATCGTGGTGGGCGCCGACGACGTCCGGGTGGCCGAGCTCATGAAGGAGCTTTATGCCCCCTTTGTGCGCACCAACCACCCGGTGATCATCATGAACGTGGTGTCGGCCGAACTCACCAAGTATGCCGCCAATGCCTTTCTGGCCTGCAAAATTTCCTTTATCAATGAAATGGCCAACATCTGCGCCCTCACCGGGGCCGACATCACCATGGTGCGCCAGGGAATCGGCTCCGACCCCCGCATCGGCAACCTCTTCCTCTTTCCCGGCCTGGGCTATGGGGGTTCCTGCTTTCCCAAAGACATGCAGGCCCTCATCCACACGGCTAAGTCCCACGGTTATCAGCCCCGCCTGCTCGAAGCTGCAGAAGCCATCAATGTAGACCAGCGCCACCTCTTTGTGGAGAGGGTGCGCCGCTATTTCCAGGGTGACCTGGCCGGCAAAACCCTGGCGGTCTGGGGTCTCTCCTTTAAGCCCGGCACCGATGACATGCGGGAGGCCCCCAGCCTGACGGTCATCGCAGAGCTGGGGAGGCTGGGAGCTAAATTTCAGGCTTACGACCCCAAGGCCATGCAGGAGGCTCGCCACTACCTGGGGAACCATCCCCAGGTGAGCTATGCCGCTTCCAGCTATGAAGCCCTGGAGGGGGCCGACGCCCTTCTCATCCACACCGAATGGCCCCAGTTCCGGGAACCCGACTTCGAGCGCATGAAATCCCTGATGAACGCCCCGGTTATCTTCGACGGCCGCAACCTTTATAAGCCGGAAAAAATGGCCAAACTGGGCTTCCGCTACTTCTACGTGGGGCAGCCGTCGGAGTATTGAGGAGGCGGCAATGAGGGGCGGCACGCGCAGACGGGGCTCTGGATTGATCCCCTTGCTTCCGGCCCGGGAAAAGGGGGTGGGAAGGCAGGCCAGGGAGGGGCAAAGCGCCCGCCTTCCTTCCTCTTGGGCCCCGGGCGCCTCTGACCGGCAGGAGCGACCCCGTGTTTGCCTCTGATGCCCTGCGCCATCTGGACCTCTCCCGCCTGCGGGCTCTGCGCCTGCTGGTGGCTGGGGATTTCATGTTGGATGAATATATCTGGGGGAGCGTGGGGCGCATCTCCCCGGAGGCCCCGGTGGTGGTGGTGCAGGTGCAGCGGGAGACCCGCGCCTTGGGCGGGGCCGGCAACGTGGTCCACAATCTGGCCGCCCTGGGCGCCGGGGTGGAGGTGGTGGGCTTGGTGGGCCAGGACCCCCAGGGAGAACTCCTCAAAGGAGATCTGGCCGGCTTGGGAGTCAACCCGGCCGGGTTGTTTTCCGAGCCGGGCCGACAAACCACCCGCAAGACCCGGGTGGTGGGGGATCAGCAGCAGGTGGTGCGCATCGATCGGGAAAGCACCCTGCCGGGGGGGGCGGAATATCTGCGCTTTGCCCGGGACTTTGCCGCCGCCCGACTGGCCAGCCTCCATGGCCTCATCCTCTCGGACTATGCCAAAGGCGCCTTGCCCCCGGACCTGGTGCGGGAGCTCATCGCCCTGGCCCGCGGCCGGGGCCTGCCGGTGGTGGTGGACCCCAAAGGCCGCACCTGGCGGCGCTATGCCGGGGCCACCGTGATCACCCCCAACCAGAGGGAGTTGGAGGAGGTGTTGGGCCGCCCCCTCACGGACCCCGGGGAGCTGGCGGCCCGGGGGCAGGAGCTGCGGGAACGCCTGGAGGTGGGCTGCCTGTTGGTCACCCAGGGTCCCCGGGGCATGACCCTCCTGGATGAAACCGGCGCCTTGCACCTGCCGCCCCGCACACCCAAAGAGGTGTTCGACGTCTCCGGGGCCGGGGATACCGTGGCGGCGGTCCTGGCGTTGGGGCTGGGGCTCCAGCTTCCGGTGGCCCAGGCCGCGGCCCTAGCCAACATGGCCGCGGGCGTGGTGGTCACCAAAAGGGGCACCGCCCCCGTTCTCCCCGGCGAGCTGGAGCGGGAGCTGAAGGGCCACGTGCATCAGGAGGAAAAAATCGTCAGTCTCCATGACCTGCGCTTCATCCTTTCCCATCTGAGAGGGCAAGGAAAGCGCATCGTCTTCACCAACGGCTGCTTCGACCTGCTCCACGTGGGGCACGTGAAATTCCTGGAGGACGCCCGCCGCCTGGGGGACGTCCTGGTGGTGGCCCTGGATTCCGATGCGTCGGTGCGCCGGGTGAAAGGAGAAGGCCGCCCGGTGCTGGACCAGGGCCAGCGCCTGCGCCTTCTGGCGGCCCTGGCGGCGGTGGACTATGTCACCATCTTCGACACCGGCGATCTAACGGCCATCCTGGCGACCTTGCAGCCTGATGTTCTGGCCAAGGGTAGCAACTATCCGGAAGCACAGGTGGCAGGGAAAGAAGTGGTCCAGGCCTACGGCGGGCGGGTAATCCTCGTGCCCATCCAGGAAGCAGTGTCCATCTCCGGCATCATCAATCAGATCCGACAAGGCTAGGGTCGGGAAAGGCTGCCTGGCGACCGGCATTCCCTCGGGCGGACGGTGCGTGGGGCAGGAGACCGGCCTTAATGCTGCGGCTCCCCAATTCCGGGGCTGCGAAAAGCCGAACCAAGGCGGCGTTCCCCCGGGTTGGGGGCCGCCCTTACTTGGCGCCCCCCCCTGAGAGAGACCCCGGTTTTCCCTGATCCTTTTCCATTGCTCGCATCCTGACCCGGCCTTCCACCCGCTCCATCAAGAAATCCAACCATTCCTGCCATTGCCCGGACCAGGACGTCATGATTTTCCCCAGATTGACCAGGGGCACCTCGGCCCGGGCGCTGGTGGTGTGGCCGCCGGCGGAACCCAGTTTGCCGAAGGCGGCCTGGGCCAGCCGGCCGGCGTTTTTGCGGAGCCCGTCATTGCGAAAGATGACCACTAACTTGTCCTGGTAAATGCCTCCCACGATGGTCCAGGAGATTTCCTCCACCCGGAGAAAGGAATCGGCGATGATCACCAGGATATCCGGCGTATCCACGGGACCCAGGAAGGTGTAGAGGCGGTTCCCCTTCAGGCGGTAACGGCGCAGGGCCTGCAGGTAGTACTGCAGCATGGGCAGGGTGAGCTCCGCGAACTCCAGGCGCCTCACCAAGGGCAGACGGGTGTACTTGAACAGGTAATGAAAGGCCCGGATATCCGCCTCGATGGCCGGGCGCTCGAAATTGCCGGTGTCCGTCTTGATGCCGTAATACAGGGCGGTGGCCAGCTTGAGGGAGGGCCGGATGTGAGCCGCCCGGAGGTATTCGGTCAGGATGGTGGAGGTAGCCCCATATTCCGGCCGAATGTCCACCAAACGGGCGTTGCTGTCCGGGTGGCGGGGGTGGTGGTCGATGATGACGTCATAGGTGTGGCGCGCGAAGATCTCGTGGTGATGCGGCTGGGAGTCCACGATGGCCTTGCGGTTGAACTGGGCCGGGTCCACCTCCTGATAGGGCGTCAGGCGGATGCCCAGGAGCCGCACCATGCGTTGGTTTTGGGGCCGGGTGATGGGCCGGATGGGGGTGATGAGGCAGGCCGACAGGCGGCGCCAGAGGAGACGCTTCAGGGCCAGGCCGCTGGCGATGGAGTCAGGGTCGGCGTCAATGAGGACGAGGAGGCGATCCTCATGGTGAAACAGTTGATACAGGCGACTGAGCTGCGATTTCATCGGCCTCTCGCTTGACGGCATTGTATCCGAAAAACGCTCCGGAGAAGCGGAAAAAATCGCGCCCGGCGAGTCGGGCCGGGGGGCGCAGACGGCCGGAAGTTTAAGTTTTGCTCGGCGAGGCCGATGAAATGTGTGACGCTGAGGGCCCTGAGACGATGCGGAAAGGGGGTGCCACCGGGAAGGCAACAAGGGTCCCTCAAGGCATGGATGCAGATCGGTTTCTTCAAGGAGGATACAACACATGAGTTTGGTCATCAACCACAACCTCATGGCGATGACCGCGTCACGCCACCTGTCCGCCACGTACAGCCGCTTGTCCCAGTCGGTGTCCCGGCTGGCCTCCGGGTTGCGCATCAACTCCGCGGCCGACGACGCCGCCGGCCTCGCCATCCGGGAGATGATGCGCACCGACATCCGGGTCCTTAACCAGGGGGTACGCAACGCCAATGACGCCCTGTCCATGATTCAAACCGCGGATGGAGCGCTGTCGGTCATTGACGAAAAACTCACGCGCATGAAGGAGTTGGCAGAGCAATCCGCCACCGGCACTTATACCGCCGCCCAGCGCCTGATCATGGACAGCGAGTATCAGGCCATGGCCTCGGAGATTACCCGGATCGCCAACGCCACCGACTTCAATGGCGTCAAACTGCTGGACGGCTCCTTGTCCGGCGACGCGGCGGACGGCACGGAGCAGATGAAGATTCATTTCGGCACCGGCAACAGCTCCGCCGAGGATTATTACTATATCCGCATCGGCGCGGCCACAGCCTCGGCCCTGGGGGTGGGCAATGCCGTCAGCAGCGGCACCGCCGGCTACACCATCAGCACCCAGGCCGCCGCCCAGGCTGCTTTGGAAGCCATTGACCTGGCCATCACCTCCAAAGACACCATCCGGGCCAACCTGGGAGCTCTGGCCAATCGCCTCAGCAACACCATCACCAACCTCACCATCCAGGCGGAAAACCTCCAGGCGGCCGAGTCCCGCATCTCAGATGTGGACGTGGCCACGGAGATGACGGAGTTCGTGCGCAACCAAATCCTTACTCAGGCGGCGGTGGCCATGTTGGCCCAGGCCAACTCCCTGCCGCAGCTGGCCCTGCGGCTCATCACCGGCTAACGGGATCTTCTTGCCGGGGCAGGGAGGCAAAATATTCCCTGCCCCTTGTAGCGGGAGTTCGGCGGGGCCTTCCAAGGGCCGGGAGGCTCCATCTCCAGGGCTGGCACAGCTTTTGCTTTTCCCGCGCATAACCCATATTCCCACCAGGCGGGCATGATGAGCGACACTTCCCTTTCCAGCCTCACGTTTTCCCTCTTCCGCCAGCCGGCCATTACCTTCAGCGGCCTGGGCTCCGGCATTGACAGCCAGAGCATCGTCGCCAAGCTGGTGGAAGCGGAAAGCCGACAGCTGCAAAAATTCACCGCCTGGAAGGCAGAGTGGAGCGCCAAGATTGAGGCCCTCCAAAACCTCAGGAGCAAGCTGGTCGAGGTCCGCAGCGCTGCAGCGGCCATGGACACCCCGGCCGAGTTTCAGGCCCGCCGCACCATGGTGAGTCACACCGCCATCCTGAGCGCCGAGGCTGCGGCCGGGGCTGCCACCGGAACCCATCAACTGCTGGTCCATCAACTGGCCCGGGCTGAAACGGAGGTCCACCGGGGGCTGGCCTCCGCCGCCACCGTGGTGAACGGCAGCGGGACCAGCAAGGTCTTTGCCTTTACCTACGGAGGGACCAGGGTAACGGTGCCCGTGACCCCTGGCGCCACGTTGGCTGACCTGGCCACGGCCATCAACACCAACGGCGCCAATCCCGGGGTGCAAGCCCTGGTGCTGGATCTGGGACCGACCTCGACCGGCGAACGCTACCGCCTCATGCTGCAAGGTCAGCACACCGGCGCCTCCTACGCCATCACGGTGGACGATGCCCTCACCACTTTGGATGGCACGGACGGCACGGAAAATTTTCTCAGCGCGTCCTTCACCGAGACCCAAACCGCCGCCAATGCCCAATTGCGTCTGGACGGCTATCCCCCCGACGCCTGGATCGAGCGGGAGAGCAACCTCATCCAGGACGTACTTCCGGGATTGACCTTGCGGCTGCAGGCCGTTTCCACCGACGAGGTCACGGTGAGCGTGGCAGCCGATACTGCCGCCATGCAGGAAAAAGTCGCGGGATTGGTGGCCAAATACAACGAACTCATTGTCCAGCTCCAGGAGCTCACCAAATTCGACCCGGTCACCAAAAAGGCCGGGCTCCTGTTGGGTAATTACGTGGTGCAAATGGTGAAAAGCGGCCTGAAGGCCGTCACCACCGGCAACGCCGCGGGGTTCGCCTCCCCCGCCGACCCCTATCTCAACCTGGCCCAGCTGGGCATCACCACCGACATCAATGAGAGCTCCCCCACCTTCGGGCAGCTCCTCATCAACCGGGAGACCCTGGCGGCGGCACTCAATGATGATCCCGAGGCGGTGGGGAATCTGCTCTCGGCTTCCTATGAGGGGGTAAGCGACGATGCGGCCGGCAACCTTGCGTACCTGAGCGCCCTCCCGGGCATCACCCGTCCCGGCGTGTACGAGGTGACGGCCCTGGTGGCCGAAGGAAGGCTCCAGAGCGGGACCATCAACGGTCACCCCGCCATCCTCTCCGACGACACCCTGACGGGCGCCGCAGGGTACCCGGAATACGGCTTGGCGGTCCGGGTTCATCTCGCCGATGGCAGCCATTCCGCCACGGTCCGCCTGAAATTAGGGGTAAACGGCAGCCTCAAGGCCAAATTGGATGAGCTTCTGGACCTCGCCTCCGGGCCGGTGGCCATCCTCATCAACAATTACCAGGACATTGTGGAAGGCATTGACGCCAAGATCGAGCTGGAGACTCGACGACTGGAGGCTTACCGCCAGCGGCTCACCGACCAGTTCAGCCGGCTTGAATCGGTGTTGGCCCAGTTAAACGATCAGTCCAATTATCTGGCCAGCCAGATCCAAAAATTGCAAAGCAGCACCAAATCCTCCTAAACCCGGCCGACTACGGAGTTCGGCGGCCGCGGGGGAGGGGCTCGTTTATGTCGCCAGCACGGGGCCATTCCATGCCGCTGGCCCGGCGCTGGCAGAGGGAAATTCAGGAGCTCACCAAGAAGGAGAGGGGCGTATGAGAACCCAGGCAGTGCGCCAGCATTATCTGGCCACCCAGGTGGCCACGGCGGACCGTCTGCAATTGGTGGTCATGCTGTATGAAGGAGCCATCGGCTTTTTGGAGCAGGCCAAAGAGGGCATGGCGGCCCAAGATGCGGCCCGCAAGGGACGCTACCTGGGCAAGGCCTTGGATATCCTGGCGGAACTCAGTGCCTCGCTGAATTTTTCCGAGAGCCGGGAGCTCGCCAGTCAGCTCTTCCAACTTTATACCTTCATGACCCAGCACCTCACCCGGGCCAACCTCAATTGGGACATCAAGGCAGTGGAGCAGGTCATCGCCATGCTGACCACGCTCAAAGACGCCTGGCAGAACGTCTGCCAGCAAGCCCGCAAAGGAGAACTGGATGAGGTCCCGGAGGGGAAGGTCCTCCAGGGGAACTCAGCTTTGGGTTCTCTCCGGGTCTAGCGGCAGGGCCCGGCCTACCCCGCGGGCCGCGTCTTTTGCGGGTGCCGGCCGACCAGGCGGTGCGGTCCGTGGAGGATCTTCTTTCCCGTCGCCTGGGCAATGGCCTTGAGCATGCCGCCATAGACCCAACGGTGGAAGGGATCCAGGGCATACCAGTAGAGCAGGCCGCCCAAGCCCCGGGGGAGGAAGCGGGCCCGCTGAATCAGGCGTGATTTCCCCTCCGCCAGGGGTTGAATTTCAAATTCCAGGATGGCCTCCCCTGGCAGCTTCATTTCGGCCAGCAACATCAAATGAAAGGGCGGTCTGACTTCCAAAACCCGCCAAAAGTCCAGCGCATCCCCCACCTGGATTTCGGTTGGGTGGCGCCGTCCCCCCCGAAAACCCACGCCGCCTCCCAACCGGTCCAGCCAGCCCCTCAGCTTCCATAAGGCGGTACCATAGTACCAGCCCGTCTGGCCGCCGATCCGGGACAAAAGCGGCCATATTTCCGCCGGATCAGCCGCCAGGGTGATGGCATAGGCCAGTTCCAACACGGTGCCGCCCGCATAAGGAGCGTCACCGCAGGCCAGCCATTCCGGGGGCACGCTTCGTCCCGCATCCATCCAGCAGGTGTCCACCTGCTGTTGGCGCACCCGCTGCAAAGCCAAGCGGATGGTGGTGCGGCAATCCAAAAGATCCTGAGGGATGAGCTCCCGGATGCGGTTTTCCTGGCAGATCACCGGATTTCTCAGCCCTTCCGCCAAGGGCCGTGCAATGGCCGCGGGCACCGGGGTCACCAGGTGAATCCAATAAGAGCTCAATCTGGGCGTCAGTACCGGCACAGGAATGATGAGGCGGCGGCGCAGGCCGGCTTCCTCGGCGTAGATATCAAAGAGCTGACGGTAGGTGGTGATTTCCGGGCCGCCGATGTCAAAGGTTTGTCCGCGGGTGGCCTCCACCCGCAAACAACCCGCCAGATATCCCAGGACATTCCGAATGGCGATGGGCTGCACCGGGTTGCTCACCCAACGGGGGGTTATCATGACCGGCAGCCGCTCCACCAGATAGCGCAGGATTTCAAAGGAGGCGCTTCCGGAGCCTAAAATCATGGCGGCCCGGAGGAACGTGGCCGGCACCGGCCCTGCCTGAAGGATCTGGGCCACCTCGTAGCGGGAGCGCAAGTGACTGCTGAGATGGGGATCCTCCCTGCTCCCCAGGCCGCCCAGATAAATGATGCGGTTCAGCCCGGCCGCGGCGGCGGCCTCCACCATGTGGCGGGCTGCTTGGCGATCCGTCTCCTGGTAGCTCTGGGGGGCGGCGATCATGGAGTGCACCAGGTAAAAGGCAGCCCAGCAACCCTGGGCCGCCTGCTTCAATGAGGGCAGATCCAGGACGTCGCCTTGGGCCAGTTCCACCTGGGGGTGCCCCGCCCACGGCCGGTCCTTAAGTTTGGCCACCGACCGCCCCAAGGCCCGGACCCGCCAGCCCTCCTCCAGGAGCTTGGGAATCAGCCGGCCGCCCACATACCCCGTGGCGCCGGTTACCAATACCGGTGCAGTACGCATGTTTTACTCCTTCAGAGGCTTCGGCGGGATGGGGGCCCGGCCTGAGCCTGCCGCCTGGCAAGGCGGGAGAGAAAACCGGCCGTGACGGGCCCGCAACACCCTTTCCTCGGCCGCCCCGTTTCGCCCTCATGTTTGCAGAGGTCTTCCATTTCATATCATTGTAAACCGCAACGGTGATTTGGTTCAACGCCCAGGTGCAAACCGGGGCTGCCGAAGTGAGATGACCTATCCGAAATGTGCGTCAGCAAACAAAGTTACATTGTCAAGCCAGGCAAAAGGCGGTATAGTGAGGTGGGGAGTGCGCAAAAGGAGCCAAGTCTCTTTTGCCCGGTTCCCCCAAGTTTCGCACACGTGCCTGGGGAGACGGCGATGATTCGATGCCTTGGAGGTTGGCTGACGGCGTTTCTGGCTGTATGGCTCTTAACCTGTCCCGCCGCCGCCAGATCCGGTGGGCCCTCGTTACTCGAGCTGCAAAAGGCAGTCCAGGCCGATCCCAAAAACCCGCAGGCGCACTACATGCTGGGTCTGAAGTATGAGATTGAGGGCCAGCCCGATAAGGCGCTCAAGGCTTATCAGACCGCCCTGAAGCTCAAGCCGGGCTATCCCGAGGTGCTGCTGCGCGCCGGCGAGCTCAAGTTTCTGCAAGGGGACGTGGCCGGCGGCATCCGGGACCTCAAGACGCACCTGAAGCTGAAACCCCAGCACAAAGAAGCCCAAGAGGCGTTGGGCTTCATGTATGGGCACCAGGGCTTAATCCAGGTGGAGCGGGGCAACTACGACCAAGCCATAGCCTCATTCCAGGAAGCCCTGCAATACAATCCCCAGGACGACGGTGCCTTGAACAACCTGGGGGTGGCGCTAAGCCAGCAAGGACGCATGGAGGAGGCGGCGCAGGCTTTCCAGAGGGCCGCCGCCCTCAACCCCAATAACCCCCAGGCCCAGTTCAACCTGGGGGCCGCCTTTTTCATGGCCGGCAATAAGGAGGGAGCCCTCCAGCAATACGCCATCCTGGCCAAAACCAGCCCCCGGGAGGCGGCGGAGCTCTTTGCGCTGATTTCTTTCCCGGACCCCGCGATCCGAGATCCCGGCTACAATAAATTCAAGAGTGTGGAGCCCGGTCGTTACCCGGACAACTTCCTTACCCCCCCTACCCCGGAATACCCGGCGCCGCTGCAGACGCCAGGGTTGGATACCACCGGCAGCTACCCCAGCACCCTGCCGTCCGGCGACCTGCGTTAGGACTTGGGGGGGCGTATCCGAGGTTCCACCGGGTTGGCCCGGCCCCCCTTCCCCCAACCTTCCCGCTGAGGCCGGCAGGGTCCTCGGAAAAGGTGCAGCCATGGGGTTTGCTTCCTTGGACCGAAAGCCGGGCTGGCCGCAGGTATGGCGAAGGTAGCCCTTCACGCCGCCGGCCCCCCGAAGGCTTCTTCAGGGCAGAGGGTTTGCCTGGAGGCGCGTTTACGGCTATAATAACCATAACCTGAACAATATAAGGAAGTTCCAGGAAATTGGGCCGACAATCTCCATGTGGCAGCGCCTCACCCTGAGAATCCGGATTTTCCTGCTCCTGGCCGCCCTGGTGCTCATCACCTTGGCGGGGGCGCTGGTGAGTGTCTGGCACAACGAGGCCACCGAGCAGGTGTTCACCAGCCTGATTGACCAGAACCTGGCCTCCTTCCAAGCCGCCGAAGAACTGGAAAACGCCCTGCTCCGGCAGAAGGGTTATCTCACCTATTTTTTCATTGACGGCTCCCCTAATTGGCTGAAGGAGTTGGAGACTCATCAACAGAGTTTCCACGCCTGGTTGGCGAAGGCCCGGGCTTCGGCGTCCACCCCGGCCATGAGCGAGATCATCGGGCAGATTCAGGCCCGGTATGAGCAGTTAGAGGAGGCCCGGAAGCAAGTCATCGACCTGTACCGGCAAGGGAACAAGGAGGAAGGCTGGCTGCGGCACCAGAGGGTGCGCACTCAATTTGCCGCCATCTCGGAGCTTTGTGACCGACTGAAGCTGATCCATGAGTACAACATTTCCCGCACCCGCAGTGAAAACCGGCAAAGGGTGCGGTTCATCAACACGTTGGCCACCGCCACCATCTTCAGCGTCGTGGTTTTGGGGGCGCTCCTGGTGTATGTCCTCTTCAAACAGATTTTGGGCCCCATTCGCCGTCTGGCTTTGGAAGCCGGACCACAAACCGAAGGCGTTCGCGTCCCGGATGAAGTGGAGGCCTTGAGTCAACGGGTGCACACCCTGATGGAGGATATGGACCAAGCCCAGACCCAGTTGGAAAAGAGCCAGGAGAGCCTCCTGCAGGCAGAGAAGCTGGCCTTGGTGGGCCAACTGGCCGCCGGGGTGGCCCATTCCATCCGCAACCCCTTGACCTCAGTGAAGATGCGCCTTTTTTCGCTGGAGCGCAGCCTCTCCCTCACCCCTACTCAGCAGGAGGATCTGGAGGTGATCTCCGAGGAAATCCGGCACATCGACGCTATTGTGCGCTCCTTCCTGGAGTTTTCCCGCCCGCCCAAGCTCAAGGTCCAGCCCGTCAGCCTGTCAGATGTGGTGGACAGCACCCTGACCCTCCTCAACCAGCGGCTGGAGTCCTATGGGGTGGCGGTGGAGGTGAAGCGCAACGGACGTCTGCCTGAGATTACCGGCGATCCGGAGCAGCTCAAGGAGATGTTGGTGAACCTCATGCTCAATGCCTGCGAGGCCATGCCCCAAGGGGGGCGGATTATCATCCAGGAGGGCACCGGCCAGACGGCGGCCCTGGGGCCGGTGGCAGTTCTGACCGTGAGCGATACCGGGCCAGGCATCCCTGCCTCCATTCAGGACAAGATTTTTCACCCCTTTTTCAGCACCAAGGAGGAAGGAACCGGCTTGGGGCTGCCCATCGTCAATCGCATCGTCAAGGAACACGCCGGTTCTATTGATGTGATCTCCCGGGAGCATGAGGGCACCACCTTCGTCATTAGCCTCCCTGTCCAGGAGGAGATGGAGACCTGAAAGCCGCGGGAAGCAAAGACTTCACCACCTAATAGGCCAGGCCGGGAGAAGGAAGCCCAGGGCCATTTAGCGGCCCTCGCCTGGAAACCGCTATTTTTTCACCAAAGGAAACGCATGGGCGTTGTGCTGGTAGTGGATGACGACCCGCAGGTGCGGGCCGGTTTCGAGAAAATCCTCACCGAAGAGGGGCACGCCGTGCTCACCGCCTCCACGGGCGAAGCCGCCTTGGCGGCGGTGCGCGCTCGGCAGCCGGATCTGGTAATTATGGATGTACGGATGCCCGGCATGAGCGGCCTGGAGGCCTTTGCCGCCATGCACGCCCACGATCCCAGGCTGCCGGTGATCATTATGACGGCCTATGGCACCACCGAAACGGCCATTGAGGCCACCCGGTTGGGGGCCTTCGATTACATCTTGAAACCCTTTGACATTCCGGAAATTCTGAAGCTCATTGACCAAGCCCTGGAGGCCAGCCGCTGCATGCGTTCCCGGGTGGAACTGGACGTGGTTCCGGAGGCTGCCGCCGGAGAGGCGCTCATTGGCAAGAGCCGCCCCATGCAGGAGGTGTACAAGGCCATCGGCCGGGTGGCGCCCACCGATGCCACCGTACTCATCCGGGGCGAGTCCGGCACCGGCAAGGAACTGGTGGCCCGCGCGCTGTATCAATACAGCCAGAGAGCTGACCGCTCCTTTCTGGTGATCAACTGTGTGGCCATCCCGGAGACGCTGTTGGAAAGCGAGCTCTTCGGTTATGAAAAGGGGGCCTTCACCGGAGCGGTCAACCGCCGGGTGGGCAAATTCGAACAGGCCAACGGCGGCACGGTCTTCCTGGATGAAATCGGCGATATGCCCTTCAGCATTCAGGCCAAAATCCTGCGTCTGCTCCAGGAGAAGCGCCTGGAGCGCTTGGGGGGGCGGGAGACCATCCCGGTGGACGTGCGCATCATCGCCGCCACCAACCGGGACCTGGAAGCCGCCTTGGCCGAAGGCCGGTTTCGGGAGGACCTTTATTTCCGTCTCAAGGTGGTGACCATCTGGCTCCCACCCCTCCGGGAGCGCCTGGAGGATATCCCCCAGTTGGCGGAATATTTTCTGGCCCGCTTCTCCCGGGAAATGGGTCTGAGCAACCCTGGCCTTCCCCCGGAATCCGCCAGTTTGCTCAAGAGTTATCACTGGCCCGGAAATGTCCGGGAGCTGGCCAACGTCATCCAGAAAGCTCTCATCTTCAGCCGGGGCTACCCCATCCGGCCGGAGGACATCACCCAGGCCATCGGCGGCGAAGGAGGGGCCCGGCCGGGTGAAGTATTAGGGGAAGAGACTTTGCGCCACTGGGTCCGGCAGGTCATCCTTACCAAGGGGGACCAGGCGGCCAATCTCTTCGACGACAGCCTGGACGTCTTGGGGCGGCTTTTGGTCAGCGAAGCCTTGGAGATCACCGGCGGCAACCGCAGCAAGGCGGCCAAGCTCTTGGGCCTCTCCCGCCCCACGCTGCTCTCCAAAATCGATCGTTACCAGCTTAAAATCACCACCACCATCAAGACCGACTGAGCAGGCGGAGGGGGAGGGTGGGCCCGGCCGCCGGCCTGACTTCCCCGTCAGGCACGGCAAATCCATCGCCCCCCGCAGTTGAGGAGGGCGGGTTCTTTGAGCTGCGCCGCCCGGTGGCGGTTCAATTCCTGGTCATCAAGCAGGACGGACGAGGCAACAGGCCATGGATATTCGGATAACGGAGGTGGAGGATCGGGCAGGGTTGGAGGAATTTCTCCGGCTTCCCTGGCAAATCTATGAGCACGACCCCTTTTGGGTTCCTCCTTTGCTGCCCGAGCAGCGGCGCTTCCTGGACCCGCGGCGGGGGCCGTTTTTCGCCATCGGCGAGGCCCGGTATTTCCTGGCTCATCGCCACGGCCAGACGGTGGGGCGGATTTCAGCCCACATCAATGGAGCGTACGACCGCTACCATGATCCCCACACCGGGTTTTTCGGGTTTTTTGAATGCCTGCCGGAGCCGGCGGCGGCCCAGGCGCTTTTTGAGGCCGCCGCCCGGTGGCTCAAGGGCCGGGGCAAAACCCGGCTGGTGGGGCCCTTGAATTTTTCCGTGTATGACGAGATGGGACTGTTGGTAGAAGGCTTTGATTCCATGCCCGCCATCCTCCAGACCCACAACCCGCCCTATTATGTGGAATTCATGGAAGGGCTGGGATTTGCCAAGGTGATGGATTGGCTGGCGCTGCGCATCACTGAGCGGCAGGTGAATCAGGCGGCCATGGAGGGTTTGCTCCATAAGATCATGGATAACCAGCCGCTGGTGCTCCGGACCCTGAAGCCGGGAGAGCTGAGGCGCCGGGCCGATGAGGTTTACGAGCTTTTCAACGAAGCCTGGGAGCCTAACTGGGGGCATGTGCCCCTCTCCCGGAGCCAGTTCAAGCACCTATTTAAGGAACTGCGGCCGCTCATCCGGCCGGAGTTGTGCAATTTGGTCCTGGATGGCGACCGCCTGGTGGCCTTCAGCATCACCGTCCCGGACCTCAACCCCCTGGTCAAGGAACTGAACGGCCGGCTGTCGCTGTGGGGGAGGCTGAAGCTCCTCTACGCCGCCCGCTTCGCCCCGCTGCGGAAGACCAGAGCCATGGTGCTGGGGGTGCACCAACCCTACCAGACCAGGCGTCTCCACTATGCCATGGTCATCAACACCTACCTTTACCTGGTGCGCCACACTCCCTGCGAGGTCTGCGACCTCTCCCTCATTCCGGAGAACTTAATCTCCTACCTGAAGGCCCTGAAAAGCCTGGGCGCCCGGCCTTACAAAACGTTCCGGGTGTACGGCCGGGACATTGCCTGACAGGATGCTGAACAAGCCGGTTCAGGGGGGCCAGGGAGCATGGCCCCCTGCCCTCTCCCCCAACCCCATGTAAGGTTTTGGCTGCGCCAAGTCCCCTAAGAGAGACGTTTCCCCGTCAGGAGCGTGGAGAGGGGTTTTTCAACCTTCTAAAGGGGGGAAAGGGGCGGGCGGCCGGTATCCCTGCCGCGGCTGGCTTGGAATCCTGCGTCCGGAAGAATTTCCCCGGCCAGATCGGGGCCCAGTACTCGGGTAATCCGCACCGGCTGGATGGCCCCCATCATTCCCTGGCCGGCGGTGATGAGCACCCGGCCGTCAATCTCCGGCGCCTGGGTGATGAGGCGGCCACTCAGCAGATAATCGCTTTCCTGGCTCACTCCCTCCACCAGTACAGGTTGCACCGTGCCCACCAAGGTCTTTAAATGTGCTCTGACCAGGCGGGTTTGCAGGGCTTTCAGGCGTCGAGCCCGGCTTTTGGCGGTGCGCCGGGGCACCGGCGGCCGGAGCCGGAGCGCGGGAGTGCCCTCTTCGGGCTCATAGACGAATACCCCCAGATGCTGGAAACGCACCTCCTCAGCCAGCTCCAGCAGGGCGGCAAAATGCTCCTCGGTCTCGCCCGGGAAGCCCACCAGCGCCGTGGTGCGCAACGCAGCGGCTGGGAGGGCCATCCGGATTTGCCGGAACAGGTCCTTCAGATACCGGTTGGTGTACCGGCGGCCCATGCGCCGCAAGATGTCGTCATGGGCGTGCTGAATGGGGAGGTCCAGATAGGGGCAGATATTGGGATGGGCGGCCATTACCTCAAGGAGTCTCGGGGTAACATGGGCCGGATGGCCATAGAGCAGGCGGATCCAGACAAGGCCGGGCAGGTGGGCGAGTTCCGCCAACAACTCCGGCAGGCCCGGCTGAAACCCCCACTCAGCTCCGTAGGCGGTGGTATCCTGCGCCACCAGCACCACTTCCTTGACGCCAACCTCCACCAGGCGCCAGGCCTCGGTCAGCAGGGTCGGCAGGGGCCGGCTGCGCTGAGGCCCCCGGATCCTGGGGATGGTGCAGAAGGTACAGGCGTGGCTGCAACCCTCGGCGATTTTCAGATAGGCCAGATACGGTGGGGTGGCGGCCAGACGGGGCAAGGGATCCTGGTAATCGAAGCAGGGCGCCTTGCAGTGACAACGCTCCGGGGAGGAGGGGTCCCTTTCCAGAAGCTGCGCCAGCCGGGGAAAGTCATTTACCCCCACAAAGAGATCCACTTCCGGCAGCAGGTCCGGGAGGGTTTCCCCGTAGCGTTGGCTGAGGCAGCCCGCCACCACCAGGCGTTTGTCAGGGTCCCGGGCTTTGTGAACCGCCAGCTCCAGAATGGTGTCCACCGCCTCCTGGGCGGCCGAGGCGATGAAGGCGCAGGTGTTCACCAGAAGCACTTGAGCCGCTTCGGGCTCGCGCACCACCTGCCAGCCCTTGCGAACCAGCGCCCCCAACATGATTTCCGTGTCCACCAGGTTCTTGGGGCAGCCCAGGGAAACGGTGAACACGGTTTTGGGCTGCTCTTCTGTGGGTTTCAGGCTCACGACTCTCCCGGAAAAAGCCGGCGGGTTGTCCTAGACGCCGCCTCACTTGGCAGCGAAGGCCGCCACCGTGCGGGCGTCCAGCGCCGCAAACATAGCCAGCCAAAAGGCCCCTTGCACGAGCCAGAAGCGGCGCCGGCCCTGGGCGATACCCCCGAGGCGCCGGTTCACTGCCTCCAGGAAGGTGTGCATGATGGCGCATTCCGCCGCAAAGGGTGGAAAGCCGAGGTACCCCAGGATGGGCATCTCAAAGATCTTGCCGAAATTCAGGATGGGCAAAGTATAAATCCAGCGGGCCGGGGCCGGGTAGTTCCACAGCTCCCACCACAACCCCAAGGCCAACCCGGAGGTGAGGAGGCATAGAAGTTCCTGGCGCTCGCCCTTCAGCACCCGGCCCGTGAGGCTGTCCCCGGTGAGGCCCTCCACCACCGGATCCAGCAAAAAAATCATGGCCAGCCACACCAGAGGAAAAGCGTAGGTGGGAAACACCAGGGGAAGAACCAGGCAGGCGACTCCCAAAATGAGAAACACCGGCTGCCAGCGCCACCCCGGGAAAGCCCTGCCCTGCCGCCCGCCAAAGGCGCCCAGGGCGGTCATAACCCGGGCCGTGAGAAGCACCCCGGGCACCACGGTGGCGAAGGCCAGGAAGTAGCCGGGCCAACGCAGCCAGAGCCGGGGTTCCAGACCCACGTAGCGCCAATTGAGGAGGAAAAGGTTCAGGAGCTCGAACACCAGCCAGATGGTGACGGAAAACCCGCAGGCCCGCAGGAATTCCCCCGGTCGGTCCCACAACCAGGACTCCCCGGTCCGCCAGAGCAGCAGGCCGTCCAGAAAGAGGAGCAGGGGCCACCAGGCAAAGTGGTAAAGCCAGGAAAAGAACGGTTCCCGACCGCCGAAGGCCCCACTCAGCGCCGCCAGCCACCCCGCCAGCGCCAGGCAGAGCTGGCCCCAAACCACAAGGCGGCGCAAAGGCAAGGACATGGTATTCCTCTTGCAACAACGTGGTGTGCACCCCGGGACCGCCCAGGGCGGGCCCGCGGCCGGACCGCTCCCGGCCGCCGGCGAAGGTGCGGTGCGCCTCCGGTGGCCCTCCCCCTTCTCGGATCGGGTCCGCGGGAAAGGGGTAGTCATCGCGGAGCGGGCGACTTGCCGACCATGTTATTTTACCAGGAAATTTCCAGGGGTTAGGGGGGAAAAGTCAAAAAAGTCAGAAAAATTGGGGCTGAGATGCGTTTTTTGCTTGATTGTGAAGGTCCCTCTCTGCTATTGATGGTGATACTAACGCAAAATGGACACCCGTCTCTTGGGGGAGGCGGGGCCTACGGTCCCGGAGCCATTTCGACCAGTCACCTCAACTTATGAGGATTCCTTTATGCTATCCTGGTGGACAGCGATTATTGTGGCTTGCGCGCTAACCTTGGGGTGCGGCGGCGGACAGCGCGGCGTCCTGGGGAACCCGGAACAGGGGGCGCCTGATGTCGCGGCGCAAGCACCTGAGCAATTGGACATGGCCGCCGAAACCGAGGAATCCTTGGGGCGGGAGCTGAGCGCCAAGCGCATGGAAGAACTGGCGGCCAAAAGCGGGTTGCAGGGTCTGGATCCGTCCATCGAAGAAGAACTCAAAAAGTGGGACCAAAAACTCAAATATGACATGCCCATTGATGTCAACCGCCAGGTAAAGGCCTACTTGGTGTATTTCTCCACCGAACGCAAGAACATCATCCGCCGCTATTTGGCTCGCTCCACCCGGTATCTGCCCATGATCCACGAGATTTTCCAGGAGCATGGCCTGCCGGAGGACTTGGCCTATCTCGCCATGGTGGAGAGCGGCTTTAACCCCCACGCTTATTCCCACGCCCATGCCTGCGGCATGTGGCAGTTCATCCGGGGGACCGGCTTGCGCTATGGACTGGCCATCAACAATTATGTGGACGAGCGCCGCGACCCGGAAAAATCCACCGTGGCGGCGGCCAAGTATTTGACCGACCTGTATAAACGCTTCGGCTCCTGGTATTTGGCGGCGGCCAGCTACAACTGCGGCGAAGGCCGGGTGGAAAAGGAGATCAACGCCAGCGCCCACAAAAACTTCTGGGAGCTGTCCGACAATCAGTGCCTTCCCACGGAAACCAAGAACTACGTGCCCCAGATGATCGCCGCCATGATCATCGCCAAGAACCCGGAGAAATTCGGGTTCAAGGGGGTTCCCTACTTGCCGCCCCTGAAATTCGACACGGTGAAGGTCAACGAACCCACCTCCTTGAAGGCCGCAGCGGTGGCCAGCGGGGTTTCCCTGGAAGAGATCCAGATGCTGAACCCGGAGCTCCGGAAGGGAGTCACGCCCCCGGATGCGCCCGTTTATGCCCTGAAAATTCCCCCCAACGCCACCGACAAGTTCAACCGCAACATCATGATGGCCCGGGTGGAATTCCCAGCCTTGGCTTCCGAGCCTGTGACCGCCGGCTTCAGCGGTAAGAGCTACCGCCGCGGCGGCAGCAGCGCCGCCCGCAAGGCCGCCAGCAGCAAATACCGCAGCAAGGGCAAGCAAATGGCGGCGGCCAAGGGAAAAAAGACCTCCCAGTCCGTTGAGGTTGCCAAGGCCAAGCCTGGCAAAACCACGGCCAAAGCCGCGCCCGCCGTCTATACCGCCTCCGTGCTCGGCAGCGGCAAGACCTCCAACCAAGGGGCCAAAGGAGCCGGCAAACCGGCCATTAAAAGCACCCCCGCCACCGCCAAGAAGTCCACCAGCAACGGCACCTCCAAAAAGAGCAAGAAGAAGTCCAACGAAACGGCCCGCTCCGGTTCGGTGCGGATGGCGAAAACCGGAGGCTGAGGAGGTTCTGGCGGGAGAGGCCGAGCCAACGCCTCACCGGCCGGTGAAGCAGGCAACCGCGGCAATCCCGGCCGGGGTGCGCCCCTGCGGGCTCCCCAAAAGGTTCCCAAAGAGGGAAAGCGCCTGGCCTGGTAAGCTGAGCTCGTTTTATCCTTCCCCCGACGGTCGTGCGGTGGGCGACGGCGTCGCTTTTTTTTTCGAAAAAATTCATCCCCCCTCTTGATTTTCCCGCCAGCCTGATTAATCATCTATTAGCACTCATTGAGATTGAGTGCTAACAGCATCTGTGCCATCAAATTTGCCAATCACCAAAAATTCTTACCTTATTTCCCTTTAATAAAGGAGGTTGTTCGATGAAGGTGAAACCCCTGAATGATCGCGTTTTGGTCAAGCGGACTGAGGAGTTGCAAATGACCAAAGGCGGCATCTACATCCCCGATACCGCCAAAGAGAAGCCCATCGAGGGCAAGGTGATTGCGGTGGGCCCCGGCAAAATGAGCGACCAGGGCAGCCGCATGCCCCTCCAGGTCAAGGAAGGCGACCGGGTGCTGTTCAGCAAATATGCCGGCAGCGAGATCAAAGTGGAAGGCGAAGAGTACCTGATGATGCGGGAAGACGATATCCTGGCCGTCATCGAGGAATAATAGCTTCTCCCTCCCCCAGCACTGAGACCATATCTGCATTGATTCCCTAAAGGAGGAATACACCGCAATGGCTGGTAAAGAGATCAAGTACGATGTCAAAGCCCGGGAGGCTATGCTCCGGGGCGTCAACACGCTGGCGGACGCCGTCAAAGTGACCTTGGGCCCCAAAGGCCGCAACGTCATCCTGGAGAAGTCCTTCGGTGCTCCCAACATCACCAAGGACGGCGTCACGGTGGCCAAGGAAATCGAGCTGGAGGACAAGTTCGAGAACATGGGCGCCCAGATGGTCAAGGAAGTGGCCTCCAAGACCAGTGACGTGGCCGGGGACGGCACCACCACCGCCACCATTCTGGCCCAGTCCATCTACCAGGAAGGTGCCAAACTGGTAGCCGCGGGCACCAACCCCATGGCCTTGAAGCGCGGCATTGACAAAGCCGTGGCCAAGGTGGTGGAGGAGCTCAAAAAGATTTCCAAGCCCACCAAGGACCAGAAGGAAATCGCCCAGGTGGGCACCATTTCCGCCAACAACGACCCCTCCATCGGCAACATCATCGCCGAAGCCATGAGCAAGGTGGGCAAGGAAGGCGTCATCACGGTGGAAGAAGCCAAGGGCATGGAGACCACCCTGGAAGTGGTGGAAGGCATGCAGTTCGACCGCGGCTACATCTCCCCCTACTTTGTCACCAACCCCGAAAAGATGGAAGTCAACCTGGAAGAGCCCTATATCTTGGTGCATGAAAAGAAGATCAGCGCCATGAAGGACCTCCTGCCCCTCCTGGAGCAGATCGCCAAGATGGGCAAACCGCTGCTCATCGTGGCCGAGGACGTGGAGGGCGAGGCGTTGGCTACCCTGGTGGTGAACAAGCTCCGGGGCACCCTGCAGGTGGCCGCGGTGAAAGCCCCCGGCTTCGGCGACCGCCGCAAGGCCATGCTGGAGGACATCGCCATCCTCACCGGCGGCCAGGTCATCAGCGAGGACATGGGCTGGAAGCTGGAAAACGTCACTTTGAAAGAGCTGGGCACCTGCCGCAAGGTGAACATCGACCGGGACAACACCACCATCATTGACGGGGCCGGCTCCCGGGAAGCCATTGAAGGCCGGGTGAAGCAGATCCGGGCCCAGATCGAAGAGACCACCAGCGACTATGACCGGGAAAAGCTCCAGGAGCGCCTGGCCAAGATCGTGGGCGGCGTGGCGGTAATTCGCGTGGGTGCGGCCACCGAGGTGGAAATGAAAGAGAAGAAGGCCAGGGTCGAAGACGCCCTGAACGCCACCCGGGCGGCGGTGGAAGAAGGCATCGTGCCCGGCGGCGGTGTGGCCTTGCTGCGCACCATCCCGGTCCTGGCCGAAACCAAGCTGGAAAACCACGACGAGCAGCTGGGCATCAATATCATCAAGCGGGCCCTGGAAGAGCCCATCCGGCAGATCGCCAACAACGCCGGCTTTGAGGGCTCGGTGGTAGCCGAGCACGTGAAGCAGCAGAAGGGCGCCCAGGGCTTCAACGCCGAGACCGGCGTCTATGAAGACCTGATGGCCGCCGGCGTCATTGACCCCACCAAGGTGGTGCGCTTCGCCATCCAGAACGCCGCCTCGGTGGCGGGCCTCCTCATTACCACAGAGGCCATGGTGGCCGAGAAGCCCAAGAAGGAAGAACCCGCCCCGGCCATGCCCGGCGGCGGCATGGGCGGCATGTACTAAGGTAGGGGGCGCACCGCGCCACCACCTGGAGGCGGGCATTGCCCGCCTTTTTTTTGTGGTGAAGGGGCAACGGGCCTCAGACCCTTACCCCATTCCCCTGTTGTAGATTAACACAACAAAGCGGGTTGAGCTTGCGATGGCGCTCAACCCGCTTTTCTGTGCCAGGAGGGGATGAAGAAGGAGGAGGCGGGGAAAAACGGAGACTATTGGCCTTTCCCTGGCTGCTTTATGCCGCCCACACCACTCCCCCATAGCCCACGAAGGAGTCCCCGGGCATGACGTCGAAGCTGGTGTAGTAGTCCACCAGGAGAGCCTGGGTGGCCCCGAATTTCCGGGCGCCGGCCAGGGCCGCGGCGGGCGCGCCGGCGGAGCAGGAGCTCTGGTCCCGGTTGGCCAGGGTCACGGCTCCCAGGGGGTCCAGACGCAGGACGGCCTCCAGGAAGCGTTTGTCGTTCACCTCTTTCACCCACTGCACTGCCTTGGGGCCCACGCCTTGCGGGGTAAAGCCGTAGTTGGGGCCGTAGTGGGTGAGGTCGGCGGAGCCGAAAAAGAGCACGCTGACTTTGAGGTCTTGGGCCACCTGGGCCACCGCCTCCCCCAGCTTCAGTGCGTCGGGGGTCTGGGGGGAGCGCACCGCCAGCACTCGGGCCTGGGGGAAGAAATATTTGATGAACGGCAGGTTCACTTCAATGGTGTTGTCCCCCGGATATTCGGCCTTCAGGGGGATCCTGGCCTTCAGGGGCGCATAAAACTCGGTGGCCAGGGGCACCTCGCCCAGGGGCGTCTCCCAGGCATCGTCGGTGACCAGCAGGGGCGCCCCGCCGGGCAGGTGGCCGCCGAAGAGCACCACCACCTGGGGCTGCACCGCCTTGGCATTGAGAAAAAAGACCCGGGCCGCCAGCCGGCCGGAGAAATACCAGCCGGCGTGGGGGACCATCCCCCCCAGGGGCTTCACCCCGGCCGGCAGCGGGGCGGCCCCGGCCACAAATTTTTCAATCTCCGCCTGACAGCCGCTCCGGCTGCCAGGATACCAGCCTGACGGCAACATGCGCGGACGCACCGCCATGGGGGCCTCCTTTCGGGCTGTTGCGGAGCAGGCCGGCGGAGCGAGGGCTCCCCCCTCCCCTGATCAGGAATTTGGGGGGCAGTGGTAAGGGCTTGCGGCCCCTGCCCTTCCAACGCCATCCTGCCTCAACCCTTGCCGGTTTTGATGAGAAATTCCTCCATCTGGCCGTTGATTTCCAGAAAAACGGGGGTATATTCCTGGTCCCGGGGGAAGGTCTTGCCCACCCGGATGCGGTAGGTGTCGCCATGCATGGTGACCAGGTATTCGGGGTTGGCTTCGCTGCCCGGTGCCAATTGCACTAGGATTTCCTCGGTGTTGTCATGGATGGTGATGAACAAGACCTGCTTGCCGTGGCGTTCGCCGCCCACGCCCTCCAGACGGGCGGCCACCTCTTCCCCCCGGTTGGCCATCACCAAGTTTTGGGTGCTGATGGAGAATGGGTAAGGTTGCAGGGGCTTCCGTCGGGGCGCCGGCGCTTGAACCGCACCCGCGGCCCGGTATTGGAAAAAGGCCTCCGCTTCAGAGGGAAAGAGAGAATAGGTGAGCGCATCCTCTTCCTTCTCCAGGTCAGGGCGTTCCAGGAATTGCCCCTCCTCCGCCAGCTCATCCTCCACCCCTTCCACCCAACCCAGCACCCGCTGCTGGAGTTCCAGGGAAACGGGGGTGTGCAGCCGTCCGAATTTGCCTTTCAGCAGGTCCACCAAGCTGGGAAGCAAGGAATCATAGCGGCGTCCGCTTAAGGTATTTTCCACCGCCTGGAGGCCGACAATCTCCAGGATGCGGCCCTTCAAGGCAGGATAGCCTAAGTCGGCCCATACCTGGTGGCCTTCTTTATAGGCCAGGGTTTGGCGGTCCCGGGCATCCCGGCGCACCAACTCCTCCCGAATGAATTCCTTGAGGAGCCCGGGGATGTAGGCCGGGCCGGGCAGGTCATCCGGCTTGCGGAGGGCGGGTTCCTGATAGTGGTATTTTTCCTTCAGGAAGTCGATGAACTCGGAGACCTCCCCCAAGGCGTCCATATCCAGGTGGGGGTCGTGGCGGGTGCCGCCCAAGGAAAACATCAGGGATTGTACCGGCGGGGGGCCATAAGGCCAGGATAAGGAAGCCAAGGTGGTGTCCACCATTTCGGCGCCCCGGCGTACCCCTTCCTGATAGCAGGCCACCGCGGCCTGCAGATTGTCGTGCAGGTGCAAACGCAAGGGTTGGGAATAGTAGCGCCGATAGGAGCCCACCAAAGTGGAGACCTGCAGGGGGGTGAGCATCCCGAAGGAATCGTTGAAGCAAATGACGTCCGCCCCCAGGTTCACCAGGCGGCTGGCGATACTCAGGTAATCCTCAATGGTAATATGGGGGTTTTGGCTGATGAGAATAGTGGCTTCCACCTGCTTGCGCAGCTCCTTACCGGTGGCCACCGCCACGGCCATATTATCCGGGTCATTGAGGTTGTCGTAGACCCGGATAATGTCCACCCCGAAGTGAGCGGCGCGGGTGATGAATTTCCGCACCACCTCGGCGCTGTACGGCTTGAAGCCCACCAGCATGCGGCCCCGGACGATCATTTGGATGGGCGTGTTGGACAAGGCCCGCCGCAGGCGCCGGAGGCGCTGCCAAGGGTCCTCCTTCATCTCGGTGAGGGTAGCGTAGAAGGTGGTGCCCCCCCAGCAGTCGATGGAATAGAAGCCCACCCGGTCCAGCAGCGCCGCCAACCGGGTCAAATCTTCCTGAATGAGAAACTTGTGGACGAAGTCTTCCTGGCCGTCCCGCAAGGTAACGTCGCTGACTCTGACGGCGTAAAACATGGCGTTCAGCTCTTTTGGGCGATCTGGTTCAGGTGGCAGAAGAGGGCGGCGCCGGCCACATAAAAGTGGTCCCAGGGCTCCGCCACGTCCTCATAGGTCAGCTCCGGCAGTTTGCGTTCCAAAAAATCGGTGGTGAAGATGCCGGCCCGGAACTCTTCATCCTGAAGGAGGCGCCGATAAAAGGGAATGGTGGTTTTGATGCCCCGGATGATGTATTCCCCCAAGGCACGGTCCATGCGGCTCAACGCTTCCTCCCACGTTCTGCCCCAGACGCACAGTTTGGCCAGCAGCGGGTCAAAATACGGGGGTACCTCATAGCCCCCGAAAACGCAGCCATCCAGACGCACCCCAATGCCCCCGGGAGAGTGGTAGCGGGTGATGCGTCCGGGAGAGGGGAAAAAGTTGTTGCGGGCGTCTTCGGCGTTGATGCGGCATTCGATGGCATAGCCCTGGAGGTGCACATCTTCCTGGGTGAAGGATAAGGGCTCTCCGGCGGCCACCCGGATCTGTTCTTTCACCAAATCTATGCCCGTCACCATTTCGGTGATAGGGTGTTCCACCTGCACCCGGGTGTTCATCTCCAGGAAATAGAAGTTCAGGTGGCGGTCCACCAGAAATTCCATGGTGCCCAGGGAATAGTAGCCCAGAGAGGCCGCCGCCCGTTTGGCGATCTCCCCCATTTCGGCGCGCTTTTCCGGGGTGAGCACCAAGGAAGGGGCGATTTCGATGAGCTTCTGGTGGCGCCGCTGGATGGAGCAGTCCCGCTCCCCCAGATGCACCAGATGTCCGTAACGGTCCCCCACAACCTGGATCTCAATATGCTTGGGCTCCTCGATAAACTTCTCCAGGTAGATGCCTTCATCGCCGAAGGAGCGCCGGGCCTCCCGGCGGGCGCTCTCCAGGCAGTCCAGCATTTCCGCCTCATTCCAGACCAAGCGCATCCCCCGGCCGCCTCCCCCGCCTTTGGCTTTGACCAGGAGGGGAAAACCGATGCGGGCTGCGTGCTCCCGGGCCTCATCCGCCGTGGTGATGACCGGGGATCCAGGAATGATGGGGGTTCCTGCCTCGGCCATCAGTTTGCGAGCCAAAACCTTGTCGCCCATCTGGCGGATGGCCTCCGGGGAAGGGCCGATGAAGGTGAGTCCGGCGTCGGCGCAGGCTTGGGCGAACTGCCAGTTTTCCGCCCCGAAGCCGTAGCCCGGGTGGATGGCGTCGGCCCCAGCCCAGCGGGCCACCTCGATGATCTGGGCGAAGTCCAGGTAGCCCGCCACCGGACCGGGGCTCACAGAAATGGCCTGATCCGCTTTGACCACATGGATGGCGTTGGCGTCCTGTTCGGTATAAATGGTCACCGTGGGCAGGCCCAATTCCTTACAGGCCCGAATGATCCGCACCGCGATCTCCCCGCGGTTGGCCACCAGCACTTTCTGAAACCGTGGCATTAAGCAAACCTTTGAAAATGATTATTTTTTTTCCATATTAAACGGCATGGCGGGCCGTTTGTCAAGGCCGGGAGCCGGAAAAACCCTTCGCCAGGCCCCGGTCTCCTCATCCCCCCATCTCTGGTCGTGTCAGGCGGAAAGATTTCCCCCAGCCCCTTGGCCTCCCCCTCCCCCGGGAGTTCCCGGCGGCCCCAGGTGGGGATGCCGGACTGCTGCACATCAGAAAGAATCGGCAGTCCGGCGCCCGAGCGGAAAAGAGGACAGAACTTGACTGGCGTTTCTGGCAAAATTTACTATAATAGGCGATACACCAGAAGGAGGAGTGCACCATGTCTTTCAAAGAACGCCTCTATCTCCGGAGCTTCCAGGAGATCAGCAAATCCCTAGGATCCACTTTGGCGGTGAGCGAGGTCCTGGACACCATCGTGCGGCAGATCGCCGAAGCCATGGGCCTGAAAGGAGCCACCATCCGCCTGGTCAACCCCAAGACCAACACCCTGGAGTTGGCAGCCTCCTTCGGGTTGAGTGAGAAGTACCTCCACAAAGGCCCGGTGGACATGGATAAGAGCATCTCCGACGCCCTGAGCGGTCGGCCGGTGGCCATCGCGGATGTGAGCAACGACCCGCGCATCCAGTATCCCCAGGAGGCCAAGGAGGAAGGCATCGCCAGCATGCTGGCCATTCCCATGGTGTCCAAGGGCAAGGTCATCGGCGTCATGCGACTGCTCACCGCCGAGCCCCATGATTTCACCATGGACGAGGTGGACTTCGCCTGCGCCGTGGCCGACATGGGGGCTCAGGCCATCGCCAACGCCCAGATGTATGAATCCCGCACCCGGGAGCTGAATTTCCTCAAGGGGATGCTGGAAGTGGCCAAGGCCATCAATTCCGCCCTGGATGTAAAAAAGGTTCTTCAGCTGCTGGTGAAGACCGCCACCACGGCGCTGGACATCAAGGCGGCAGCAGTGCGCCTGTTGGATCAAAAGCGGCAACAGATGGAGCTGGTGGCCTCCTATGGGCTAAGCGACCGCTATATCAAGAAGGGACCGGTAGGCACCGACAAGTCCATTACCGAGGCCATGATGGGCAAGGCGGTGTCCATTTATGACGTGGCCAGCGATCCCCGGGCCAGCTACCCCAAGGAATTGGCCGAGGAAGGCATCCGCTCCATCCTGTCGGTCCCCATCGCCCTCAAAGGCAACGTCATCGGGGTTATGCGTCTGTACACGAGTGAACCCCGGGATTTTACCGATGACGAGATCACCTTCATGTCCTCCCTGGCCGAACAGGCCGCCTTGGCCATGGAGAACGCCCGCCTGTATCAAAAACTTAAAGGCGAATACGAAGAGCTCATGGGTGACCTATACCGCTTTGCCGGTTTCACCCGGACCATTTGAGCTTTTGGCCGGGGATGCGGGCCAGGCCACATAAGGCTGGGGGCGGTTCGCCGCCAGCCGGGCATCGTGATCTTTCTCCGAGGTTTTCCATTGCGGGGCTGGGGTGAACCCGGCCCCCGCCCTCAGTTTGGCGGACCCTCCGGTTCGGTGACCAGGCCGCCGGGAATTTCCCCTGGAGGCCTTCACCCTGCGGCGCGTGTGCCTTGACCGTTGGTACGGCGGGCCGCAGCGGTTGCCGTCTGATTCAGTTGTGCAGCCCAGAGGTTGCGGGGGAATTTTTTTCAGCGGAATATTGATTTTTATTATCACCTAATTATAATTGTGTAACTTATGGAGTTTGTGAAGAGAATTGACAGCTTTGCGGGGTTGCCTTTTTTGTATAATATTATTCCTATACAAAATAGTTGATAAAAGCTTCCCCGATGAGGAGAAAGGCGAGCGGCTATGGCAAAGGAAGTCTGGAGCATCTGTTTCATGTGCACCGTGCGCTGCCCCATCAAGGTGCAAGTGGTGAACGACGACGTGGTCTGGATAGAGGGCAACCCCCATGTGGCCGGCATTGAGGGGGCGCTGTGCGCCAAGGGCTCGGCCGGAGTGGCCCTGCTGCATGACCAGGAGCGGCCTCAGCATCCCATGATCCGCACCGGCAAGCGGGGCGCCGGCAAGTGGCGCAAGGCCACCTGGGATGAGGCCCTGGACTATGCGGCAGATAAGCTCAAAGCCATTGTGGCGGAGCACGGCCCCCAAAGCGTGGTCTTCGGCGAGCGCACCAACCTCAACACCCACATCAGCAAGACCTTCATGAAGGCCTTGGGTTCGCCCAACCACTTCACCCATGACGCCCTGTGCAAGGGGTCGGTGAACACCGCCTTCCGCAGCCTCACCGGTTACACCGATGCGGAGGTGGGCATCGACTACGCCAATACCAAATACATCCTGCTATATGGACGCAATATCTTCGAGTCCCTGGAAATCAAGGCCATCAACAATCTCTTGGATGCCTTGGAAAAGGGGGCCAAGCTGGTCTATATCGACCCCCGGGTGTCCATCACCGCCACCAAGGCCGACCGCTTCCTGATGATCCGTCCGGGCACTGACCTGGCCTTGAATTATGCCCTCATCCACACCATCCTTAAAGAAGACCTGTACGACAAAGAATACGTCAGCCGCTGGGTGAGCGGTCTGGATGAGCTCCGGGCCTTCATTCAGCCCTATACGCCGGAATGGGCCGCCGAAGAAACCGGCCTTTCGGCCGCAGAAATCGTCCAGGTAGCCCGGGAGGCCGCCCAGGCCAAGCCCGCGGTCATCTTCCATTACGGCTACCGGGGCGCGCATCATGTCAACGAGATTTACTTCCGCCGTTCCCTGATCATTCTGAATGCCCTGATGGGGAGCATCGAGGCCAAGGGGGGCATCTTCTTCAAAAAGGGTCCCAAGGCCGTGGGTCGGGGCGATATCGGCAAATATGTCAACCAAGAATTCCCCAAGATCACCACGCCCCGTTTTGACGGCTCCGGGGGCAGCCTCTTCCCCATTGCCGACGCCACCCACGGCAACCCCCAGCAGCTGGCCGCCGCCATCCTGAGTGAAAAGCCTTATCCCATCAAGGCGGCCATCTTCAACCGCATTGAGCCGTTGCAGTCCATTGCCGATACCGGCACCATGCGCCAGGCTCTGGACAAACTGGACCTCATTGTGGCCATTGATGTCAACTTCAGCGAAATCGCCTGGCATGCCGACGTCATTTTGCCGGAGTCCATGTATCTGGAGCGGGCCGACTCCATTCAGCTGGCTTCCGGCCTCAAACCGCAGCTCTTCATCCGCCGCCAGGCCGTCAGTCCCCGGTACGACACCAAACCCAGCTGGGAAATCCTGAAGTTATTGGCCACCCGCCTGGGCCTGGGGGCTTGGTTTCCCTACGATGGCATTGAGGACATCTGGAATTTCCAGTTGAAGGATCTGGGAGTCAAGCTCTCGGACTTTGACGCCAAGGGATTTGTGGCCCTGGCCGATGAAGCCCTCCTGTGGAACCGTCAGGACGGCCTCAAATTCAAGACCGCATCGGGAAAGATCGAGCTGGTGAGCCCCCTGATGGAAAAGGCGGGCTTCCCTTCCTTCCCGCCTTATACCTCTCCGGCCCGTCCTCCGGAAGGCCACCTGCGGCTGACCGTGGGTCGTTGTGCCGCGCACACCCACTGCTCCACCCAGAACAATCTCTATCTGAACGAACTGGTGCCGGAAAACGAACTCTGGGTGCATCCCCAGGCAGCCGCCAAGCTGGGCATCAAGGACGGGGCGTACGTGGAGGTGGAATCCAAAGTGGGGAAAGGCCGCCTCAAGGCCAAGGTGACGGAATTCATCCACCCGGAGGCCGCCTTTATGCTGCACGGTTTCGGCAAGACCGTGCCGGTCCAAACCCGGGCTTATCTGAAGGGCGCCAGCGACGCCATGCTCCAGGAAAACCTCTCGGACCCCGTGGGCGGCAGCCCTGCGTACGAAGACACCTTTATCCGGGTGCGCCCGGCAAAGTAAGAAGGTGGGGGAGCCCGGGGAGCCAGCTTTCAGGCCCCCTTCCGCCCCCACCCTTTGGAGGGAACCATGAGCCAATATTATCTGCTGCAGAATCAGAAGCGATGCATCGGCTGCCTGAGCTGCGAGGTGCACTGCAAGAGCAATAAAGGCTTACCCCTGGGGCCACGCCTGGGCCAGATCATTCCGGTGGGTCCCAAGATGATTAACCAACTGCCCCGTCAGGCCTTTGTCTTTATGCCCTGTTTCCATTGCAGCGAACCTTGGTGTGTGCCGGCCTGCCCCACCGGCGCCATGCGGGCGCGGCCCAAAGACGGCATCGTATATGTGGAGCAATCCCTCTGTGTGGGTTGCAAGAGCTGCATCACCGCCTGCCCCTGGGGAGCCCCGCAGTGGAATCCGGAGACCGGCAAGGTGGTGAAATGCGATTATTGCATGGATCGGGTGGACCAGGGGCTGGAACCGGCCTGTGTGGCCAAGTGCGTCACTCACTGCCTCAGCTTCGGGCGGGCGGACCGCCTGGATCAGAGCCGCCGGGAGCGATTCGCCAAGACAGTGGCCTTCGAGCTGACCCAGGTGGTGAGCGCCCGCTAGCCGGCGCCGGCGGCTCCCGGTCTCACGGAGTGTGAACGTATGACCCCGGTCAACAATACCCGGCACGTCATGACCGTCAGCATCGCCACCTTCCCCGGGGCTGACATTGCCCCGGCCAAGGAGGTGGAGCAGGCCTTTCGGGCTGAAATTGAACGCCGCTCCCTCCATGAGCTGGGGTTGGTAAGCGTGCGTCTGGTGGGCTGGCGGGGTCTGGAAGGCAGAGACGTGGTGGTGGAAATCCGGGACCGCCACGGCGCCAATCTGTACGAGCTCATCACCCCGGACATGGTGCCCCGCATCATCGCCAGCCACATTGACGATGGCCGGCCCCTGGGGCAATGGCTGGTGGGCAGGGATTTCCAGGACTTTTATGAACCGCAGAAACTTTTCATCTCCGAACTGGCCGGGAGAATAGACCCCATCTCCTGGGAGGAATACCAGGACTATGACGGCTATAAGGGCCTGCGCACCTTCTTCAGCCAGGGTTTTGACTCCTTTTTGCAGAAGGTGGTGGCGGCCGGGTTCTGTGAACTGGGCCGGATGACCACCCGCCCCCTGGGTCCTCGCTGGTGTGAACTCCGGGTGGAAAAGGAGCATCCCGTCCTGGTGGTGAACGCTGCCCCGCCCTTGCCGGGGGCCAGCCCGGAAATGTTCCTCCTGGAGGCCTTGCCGCATCAAGTTTTGGAAGGCATCTTTTTGGCCGCTCAGACCTTGAAGGTGACCGAGGCGGTGGTCTTTTTGCCGGAGACCGCGGAATTGGCCGCCTCCCGTCTGGAGGAAGCCTGGCGTTCCTTTACCGCCTCCCGCCTGTGGCCCGCCAAGGAGCCCCCCATCCGGCTGCAGGTGGTGCGGGGCCAAGGGACCTTCCTCATGGAGGATGAGGATCTTTTGGTACGGGCGTTGAGCGGCTACCTGGGCCAGGACTTCTGGGACCGGCACCCGGCTCCCACGTTCCTTACCCATAGTCTCACGGCCATCGCGGCCTTGCCCTTCATCGCCCAGCAGCCGGTGGCCTGGTTCCGCAAACTGGGCCTGGAGTGCGCCCCCGGCACCATGATCTTTCGCCTCACCGGCGGCGTGGAGCGGCCCGGCTTCGTCGAGGTGCCATTGTCCATCACCTTGGGCCAGGTGGTCACCGAAATCGGCGGCGGCTGGCGCCACGGCCGCCTCCCCAAAGGCGTCCAGGTGGGCGGCCCCACCGGCGGCATCTTCCCGGCCTCGCTGCAAAATCTCACCCTGCACCACGAAACCATCCGGGAGTTGGGGGGCTCCCTGGCCTTGGGCCTTATTGAGGTGCTGGACGACCGCCACTGCGTGGTGGACCACGTGCGCCATCAACTGGCCTTCCTTTTGGAGCAACCCGGAGCCCAATGCCAGGGATGCGCCCAGGGGCTTAAGGAACTGAAGGTCCTGTTGGATCGGGTGGTGGACGGCTCCGGCACGTTGGAGACCATTGAGGAACTGGAGCGGCGGGCCCAGGACCTGAAAATCAAAGGCTCCTGTCAACTGGGGCGCCAAGCAGCCAACCCCATCCTCACCTCTCTCACCTACTTCCGGGATGAATATCAGGCCCACGTTCAGAACCATTATTGCGACGCCCATGTGTGTCCCAAGCTGTTGTCCGCCCCCTGTCACCTGGCCTGTCCGGCGGGCATTGACATCCCCAGTTTTCTGTCCCTCATCGCGGCGGGACGCCACCAGGAAGCCTGGGAAGTGATGCGGGAGGACAACCCTTTCCCCTGGGTGTGCGGCCTCATCTGCCCCCACCCCTGTGAGCGGGCCTGCGTGCGAGGCAATCTGGACGAGCCCATCAATATCCGCTACCTCAAGGCCTTCGCCTCGGAATGGGTGGCAAACCACGGGATAATGGAGCCGCCCACCCCGGCGCCGCCCACCGGCCATAAGGTGGCGGTGGTGGGCTCTGGTCCCGCGGGCCTCACCTGCGCGTACTTTTTGGCTCTCCGCGGCCATCAGGTCACCGTGTTTGAAAGCCACGACCAGCCCGGTGGCCTTCTCTTGGAGGCCATCCCCGACTACCGTCTCCCGCGGCATGTGGTGGGAAAGGAAATTGACTTGGTCCGGGCCCTGGGGGTGGAAATCCGCACCGGGATCACGGTGGGCCGGGACATCACCATCGAGGCCCTGCGGGAACAGGGCTATGAGGCCTTTTTCCTGGGGGTTGGGGCCCACTTGGGCTACCGCCTCAAGATTGAAGGGGAAACGGACTATCCCCAGGTGTATGACGCCATCTCCTTCCTGCGGCGGGTTTTCCTGGGCACCCGGGAGAAACCCGCGGACAAGGTGGTGATCATCGGCGGCGGCAACGCCGCCATGGACGCAGCCCGCACCTGCCTCCGGCTGGGCTGCTCCGAGGTGCATGTCTCCTACCGCCGCACCTTGGCGGAGATGCCGGCCCATCCTGAAGAGGTTGCCCAAGCTCTGGAGGAGGGGGTGCAGATCCACTTCCTCACGGTACCCATCCGCATCGGCGGCAACGGTAAGGTGGAGTACTTGGAGTGTCTCCAGGCCGAGTTGGGGCGGCCGGATGCCAGCGGCCGGAGGCGGCCCATTCCCATCCCGGACAGCAACTTTCGCCTGGAAGTGGGGGCGGTGATCACCGCCATCGGCCAGCAGCCCGACTTTTGCCCCTTCCCGGAGCCACCGGTGGCCACCACCCCCTGGTGCACCATTGTCACCCAAGAACCCACCCTGCGCACCTCCGTGCGGGACATCTTTGCCGGCGGAGACGCAGTCACCGGCCCGGCCACCGTGGTGGAGGCCATTGCCGCGGGGAAGAAGGGGGCGCTGGAAATTGACCACTTCCTCTCCGGGGACCAAGGGCCGGTTCCCCGGGTGCGGTTCCAGAAGCGGCTCAAGCTGCCCTTCCAGGTAACCCCAGCCACGGAAAAGGTTGACAATCACCGCACACCAGTGGCCATGCTGCCCCCGGCAACGCGGCGGCGGAGCTTCGAGCCCGTCGAACTTCCTTACACCGAAGCCCAGGCCCGCAAGGAGGCCTCCCGCTGTCTGCGCTGCGACGTCTGCATACGGTGCAGCATCTGTGAGCGCACCTGCCGGGACCGCATGAAGGTGGCGGCCCTGAAATTCAGCCAGATCAGCCCCACGGAACGGGTGCTCACCGATTACCGCCGGGCGTCCGAACGCTGCATCGCTTGCGGCGCCTGCGCCTTGGCCTGCCCCACCGGGGCCATTGACTATGTAGAGGCCCGGGATTTTAGGGAGGTGCGCCTGTGCGGCACGGTGCTGAACCATCTGGAGGTGCCCCGGTGCGCCCGCTGCGGTGCGGCCTTTGTGCCGCCCCGCTACCTGGAATACGTCACCCATCGCACTGACCGGGCCATGCGCAAACAGGTGCTGAGAAAACTCTGCCCCTCATGCGCCCGAGCCCAGCGGGCAGCTCAGCTGGCCGGCATTTTTTGCCCCTAGGAGCAGGGAAGGGAAAGAGGGAAGAAATCGCCGCCCCGCACTCCTTAGCAAGGCTGGCCGCGCCCCTGCCCGGCTGGGTCGCTCCATCCCCTTACAAGGAACCCGGCGGTCGCCAGACGCCAGGGCTCCAGTTTCCGGGGCGCAGGCTTGGACTCGCAGAGCGGCCTTCCGCAGAGCATCGGCTCTTGGCCCCTGACCGGATGGATGCTGTCAGCCCGGGCGGCAAACCTGTGAAATATGCCTAAGCGAGGGCGGAAAGCGGGCCGCATGTTTTTGGGATTGGCTCTCCTCCGGCGGGCGGTGGGGGAGGCGCCGGTCACCGGGACAATCTGCGGCGGGCAGAGGTTACCGACCACGGCGTGGGGATGGCGGTCTGGGAAAGCGAGGTGTGAGGGACCCAGGTTCTGGCGGATGTTCGCCACTCCTAAGACGGACTTTGGTCTTGCACCCCCTTTCCTGACTAACCGACAGCAATGTTGACTTTTTTGCCGAAATGGTTATTGTAAATTTTTTCCTGAGAAAAACCGGATGCTGAAATTGGGCTGGGACGCTGTTGCCCGCACCCCTGGCTGCTGTCCGGTCCGGTTTGTTAAAACCAGTGTGAGGAGGTTTGGATGAAAAACAAATACTTGGCAACCATTGCGCTCGCCGGTCTGGCGCTGCTCGTCATGGCGGTCTCGGCTTGGGGACAAGAGGCTGGCAAATCCCCTGCCCCGGAGGCCGCTCCTTCCGCCGCCGCCCCTGCCCCGGCGCCGGAGGCGGCCAAGCCCGCGGCTCCTTCGGAGGCCCCTAAGCCGCCGGCTGCCGCTCCCGGCAAGCTCTCCAAACTGGAGGAAGCCATCGCCAAGAGCCCCAAAGGCACCGGCAAAGGGGAAATCAACCCTCAGGCCCCCCCTGGCTTTATGGGCATTCCCGGTGCCCCCTCCCATTTCTGGCTTTGGTACATCCTCTGGGGTACCTGGGTGGGCTGGATCTTCTCCTCGGTGGGCGCCTTTGGCGGCATCATGGCGGGTGTCGGTCATATTTCGGTCTTCGGCCTCTCGGACTACGCCAATACCTTCAAAAAAACCAGCCCCACCCTGAACAAGCTGCTCACCGACTCCATCCGCACCAGCAACCAGTATCTGGTGGCGCTATCCGCCCTTATCTCTTCCTTCACATACTGGCGCATGGGGCGACTGGTGCTGCCTTTGGGGCTGTGCCTGGCCATCGGCGGCATCCTGGCCGGCTATCTGGTGCCGCTGCTCACCGTGGGCAAGATGGACGTCAGCCTGTACGTGGGATTTTTCGGCATCATCGTCTTTGCCGTGGCCTTTGTCCTTTTTTATGAGACCACCCCCCGGGGGCAGGAATCCCGGAAGGCTGCCCGGGCAGCGGCCAAGGCCTTCGAGGACGCCCATATCAAGAAAGGCGGCACCGTCTCCGACGAACACGCCAAGGGGGTGCGGGTCACCAGTTGGGGACTTTCCCGGATCACCTTCACTTTTTACGGCGCCGAATTTTCTTTCAACCCCATCTGGCCCCTGTTGGGCGGCTTCGTCATCAACGGCATCAGCGCCCTTATCGGAGTGGGCGGCGGCTTCTTGTATGTCCCCTTCCTCACTTCGGTGGCGGGGCTCCCCATGTTCATCGTGGCCGGCACCTCGGCCCTGGCGGTGCTGGTGGGCATGATCGTCAACATCTTCAACATGATGGTGGTGCGGCAGGTGCCGGTGGACTTCATCCTCATTTTCACCGAACTCATCGGCATTGCCATTGGCTCGGTCCTGGGGCCCATGACCTCCAAGAAGATCCCCGAGGTCTGGCTGAAGCGGCTGTTCGTGGTCCTGGCTGTGTACGTGGGTATCGGCTACCTTACCAAGGGCTTTATGGGAAAATCCATCTTTCCGGGTATGTAGCCCTGAAACATCTCTTGAGGGGAGGGCCGGGGGCCAAGGCCCCCCTGCCCTCTTCTCAACCCCTCTTCATCTCCTCGTTTCTCTGGGGAGGAGGGAAGTGGGAGGAAGAGGGAAGCTCCTGCACCCCCACCTCCCGTGGCAGCTCTTGTCCTGGCTTGGTCCCCTGCACCCATGGAAATGCCCTGGTTTTTCCTGCTTCTGGACCCCTACCTCATCTGGTTCTACCGACTCACCACGCATGCGGGCCTGAATTTCTTCCTGGGCACCATGGTGCTGGCGGGCCATGCCTTGGTGCTGGGGGAGCTCAGCCACTTGTTGGTGTATGCTCTGATCCGCCGCCACCTGGAGGAGACTGCAGCCCAGGCCCGTCATTACCAGGAACTCTCCCTGGAGGCCCTCAAGGCGGGAGACCGGGCGGCCTATGAGGCGGCCAACAAGTTGGCCAACGAAGCCTTCGGGAAGTCTTTCTTCCAGCAGTTGGCCCTCTCGGCGCCCTACCTGTGGCCCATCGCCGTCGCCCTGGCCTGGATGCAGTACCGTTTTCTGGAGTTGGAGTTTCCCCTGCCGGGGTTAGGCATCTCCCTGGGGTTCAGCGGTATCTTTATTCTGTGCTATGTGGCGGTCTATGTCCTGTGGAGGCGGGTACGCCGCCGCCTGGCGAGTCTTTTTTTCCGAGCCGGGGCCGCCGACGCCGGTTGACGGAAAATCGGGGCCCTTAACAGGTTTTCCCCCCTCGTTTCTTTCGGTCCCTTTCTGCCGGCCTCCCCTATCTTTCCTCCCTTCCCGAGTTGCGGAGGGTTCGCCGGTCATGCTAAGTTAGGAAAAAAGCCAGCAGGGGTGATTCCGCCTTACGGCGAGGGGCCGACCTGCGGCCCCCACCGGCGATTGCCAACCCCACGTTTATCCCACAAAGGAGGGCGCTATGGCCAAGGTAGCGATTAACGGCATGGGCCGCATCGGCCGGGCGGCGCTGAGGATCATCATGGAGACCCCCCAACTGGAGCTGGTGGCGGTCAACGATCTGATGCCCCTGGACAATCTGGTCTATCTCTTAAAGTACGACACCGTATATGGCCGTTACCAGAGAAAGGTGGAGATCAAGGACGGCCATCTGGCGGTGGACGGCAAAATCATCCAGACCTTCAGTCTCAAGGATCCGGAGCAACTGCCCTGGAAGGACCTGGGGGTGGACCTGGTCTTTGAATGTACCGGAGTGTTTACCAATTACGAGGGTCTCACCAAGCACCTTAAGGCCGGGGCCAAATACGCCCTGCTTTCCGCGCCGCCCAAAGATGATCTCTGCACCATTGTGCACGGCGTCACCCAGCCCGGGGGAGAGCAGGCCTTCTCCTGCGCCAGTTGCACCACCAACTGCATCGCGCCGGTGGTGGAGGTCCTGGGGCGCCGCATCGGCATTAAAAAGGCCATTATGACCACCATCCACGCCTACACCTCCAGCCAGGCCATCGTGGACGGGCCGGCCAAGAAATGGGGCCGGGGCCGAGCCGGAGCCGCCAATTTTGTGCCCACCTCCACCGGGGCCGCCAAGGCCGTCACCCAGATTCTGCCGGAGTTTAAAGGCAAGTTCGACGGCGTGGCGGTCAGGGGGCCGGTGGCCTGCGGCTCCCTGGCGGACATCACCATGCTCATGGCGCGCCCCACCACGGTGGCGGAAGTGAACGACATCCTCCGGGAGGAGTCCGACACTCCCCGTTATCGCGGCATTCTGGGGGTCTCCGAGGATCCCCTGGTCTCCTCTGATATCATCAAAGACCCCCGGGCCTCGTTGGTGGAATTGAGCATGACCCAGGTGGTGGACGGCGACCTGGTGAAGGTCATGACCTGGTATGACAATGAATGGGGCTACACCAACCAGATGATCCGGGAAGCGGTGCGGTTGGTGGGCTGAGAACAAGGGGGAGAGGCCAGGGGCCGGCGGGCCCCTGCCTTCTCCCCAAACCCCCACCAACAACCCCATTCAGGGGGTTGGGAGGGGTGTTTGAGGGGAGGGCGGGGGATTTGCAATCCCCCGGCCCTCCCCTCAAGCGCCTCGGAGGCCCTCCATGCCCCGGGATCTGCCCATCGGCAACGGCCGGCTGCTCCTCTGCTTTGACCGGTTCTATGCCATCCGCGACCTGTATTTCCCCCATGTGGGCCAGGAAAATCACGTCATCGGCAACCACTGCCGCCTGGGGGTGTGGGTGGAGGGCCGCTTTGCCTGGGTGGGGCCGGAGTGGCGCCGGGAGCTGCTCTATGAGCCGGACGCCCTGACGACGGACGTCAGGCTCTATCATGAATCCCTGGAATTGCTGCTCCGATGCCGGGACGTGGTGGACTTCCATGAGGACCTCTACCTCCGGGAAGTCAGGGTGGAGAACCTCTCTCCCGCCCCCCGGGAGGTGCGGCTGTTCGTCACCCTGGACCTGAGCATCTCCGGGAATAACGTGGGGGACACCGCGGCCCTGGACCCCAAGACCGGCGGCGTGGTGCATTACAAGGGCGCCCGCTACTTCCTGGCCAACGGGTGGGGCCAGGGCGGTGAGGGCCTGGCGCAGTTCGCGGTGGGGGAAAAGGGGGTGGCGGGCCGGGAAGGGACTTTTAAGGACGCGGAGGACGGCCTCCTCTCCGGCAACGCCATTGCCCAGGGGTCAGTGGACTCGGTCATCGGGGTGACGCTCACCATCCCGGGTCTGGGCCAGGGAGTCACCTATTTTTGGCTGGCGGCCGGCCAAAACTGGGAAGAAGTGCAACGCCTGGACGGCCTGGTGAAATCCCGGCACCCCGCCACCCTCCTCAAACGCACCACGGACTACTGGAGCCTGTGGATCAAGAAGGAGTCGCCGCCCCTGGGGATGCTGCCCCCCAAGGTGGGCGAGCTCTATCACCGCAGCCTCCTGATCCTGCGCACCCAGACGGACTGGCGGGGAGGCATCCTGGCGGCCAACGACTCCGACGTCATTCACTTCAACCGGGACACCTACTCCTACATCTGGCCCCGGGACGCCGCCCTGGTGGCCCACGCCCTGGACCTGGCCGGACACCCCTCCGCACCGCGCAACTTCTTCCGCTTCATTGCGGAGCGATTGGAGCCCGAAGGCTGCCTGTTGCATAAGTACAACCCCGACGGCACCCTGGCTTCCTCCTGGCACCCCTGGTACGAAGCGGGTCAGCCCCAGCTCCCCATCCAGGAGGACTCCACCGCCCTGGTGGTCTGGGCCCTGTGGCATCACTTCGTCTCCTACCGGGACCTGGATTTCATCAAACCCCTGTATCGGCCCCTGGTGAAGAAGGCCGCGGACTTCATGTGCCAGTACCGGGACGCGGAAACGGGCCTGCCGGCCCCCTCCTATGACCTGTGGGAGGAGCGCCGGGGCATCTTCAGCTTCACCGTGGGCGCGGTGTTCGGCGGCCTCACCGCCGCGGCCCTCTTCTGCATGGTCTTCGGCGAAGAGGAGCAGGCGGAGCGCTACCGCCGAGTGGCCGCGGAAATCCGGGACGCCGCTTCCCTGCACCTGTGGCGGCCGGAGCACCAATGTTTCTGCCGGATGCTGCGGCGCACCCCGGAAGGGGCCCTGGAAGCGGATCTGACACCCGACGCCAGCCTCTGGGGGCTGTTCGCCTTTGGCCTCTACACGCCGGACGACCCCCGCATCGCGGCCACCATGGCCATGCTCCGGGAACGACTCTGGGTGAAGCAGGGCACCGGCGGGCTGGCCCGCTATGAAGGCGACCCCTACCACCGGGTGAGCCCGGAGGTGCCCGGCAACCCGTGGTTCATCTGTACCCTGTGGCTGGCCGATTATCTGATGGGCCGGGGCGATGAAGCCGGAGAGCAGGAGGCCTTGGAGCTCCTCTGCTGGGTGACCGACCACGCCCTGCCTTCCGGCGTCCTGGCCGAGCAGCTCCACCCCCTGACCGGCGAGCCCCTGTCGGTGTCGCCCCTGACCTGGAGCCACGCCACCTACGTGGCCTCGGTGCACCGGCTGCTCAAGCGCCTGAGTAAAAAAGCGGCCGCGCCCGAGGCCGGCTACGCCCCCTACCAGCGCCCCGAGGACTGGATCGAACGCCTGTATGCCCAGGCCTGCGATTCCATCCACGGCATCTGCAAGATGTAGCGCCCTGCCCCTGCCCGCCTTTTCTTAGAACCTATTGCAAAACCCCCTATCAATGCTGTCCGGCACAATTTTGGCGCATAAGGCATCTCTGACCAGGATATCGCCTTTTATCCTTGATGTTTCGGCTCAGAGAGCAGAGAAGACGCAGAGCCAAAAGACCTCCGGACAGGGAAGAGCCTGCCTTTCCGGCTCCCTCCCCCGGTGATGGGGGAGGGCTGGGGTGGGGGTGGCGAAATGATTCGTAATGACGCTGATTTGCTTTATTCGCCCCCCTCCCCCAACCCCCTCCCACCGTGGGGAGGGGGCTGATAAACGCGTTCAGGCCAAATCCCTACCGGACAGCACTGACCCTATATCTTGTAAAATTGTCATTCTGAGCGAAGCGCAAAATCTCGTATTTTAAAATACTTGAGATCCTGCGCGTCGCACAGGGTGACAGAAAAAGAGGTTTTGGAATGGGTGCTCACATAAATCCCCTCCAGGGGGAGGGCTTCGTTGACCAATCTCAGGGAAAGCCGGCTAACCGAGAAGGTGGAGAAAACGCGCCTGAAGTACTCCCGGCAGGGGGACCGGGAAAGCCCGGGAGGGCCTGCCTGGTCAAGCCGCTCGTGTGCCGGCGGCGGTTGGGTTGGGGCCCGGCCGCCCGGGGGAATCCGGGGCAAGGAGGCAGGTGCCGCCTTCCCGCGGCCCCTTCCCCCTGGGAGGAGCGGAGCCGCGGGGTGGAGAAAGGTCCGGGCTTAGGGGAAGGGCACGAAGGGGTCCACGAACTGAATATCGGCTACGGGGGGCACCAAGTCGGCCCCGATTTCGTTGAACATTACGCCGATGGGCTGCAAGCCCTGGGCCGTGCGGCCGGCCGCGCCCACCGCGGGCACCAATCCGAAGCCGGCGAAGGGACCAGCGGCGATGGTGCCCCCATCCGGATCAACCCAGTTGGGCACGGGAATCTCGGGATGGTCGAAAGGCGCGGCGTCCTCGGCCACCCGCTCGTCCGTCAGAGTCTTCAGGAAGGCCACCATGTTCTGGTGGATATCCCCCAGCCGGTCCGCATTGGTCTGGGCGAACTGCTGCATGGCCAGGACCGCCGGGTGCAGCATCTTGGCGTTCTCCTTGGGGAAGTTGGCCCCTCGGGAGTAAAAGTCCATGATCTGCGCCAGGGTCAGGACGCTGCCGTTGTGGAGATAGGCGCCGGTGATATCGATGTTCCGGAGATTGGGAACCTTGAACGCGCCCCGCACCATATCGGTGCGCTTGATGTTGACATTGGGGAGGTCGGGGACATATTCCTTGAGGTCTCCATAGGTGTCCAGTTTGCCAGCCTTTTTGAGCTGCGCCAGTAAGGTAAAGGAGATCGGGAAGGTGCGGTTGGCCATCGCCGGCTTTTTCCGGGTGTCCAGCACCGGGGTGGAGGCGCCCCGGCCGATGTCCTCCGCGGTGGGCCGCACCGCGATGTTGTAGATGCCTTCATCCACAAAGGACAGCCCCGTGGCTTTGCCCTGGTTTTCGAAGCCGATGGCCGCCAGAGGATTCGTGTCAGGATTGGCGGCGGGATTGAAAGCCCCCCCCAGGATGGGTCGCTGGGCGTGGGAGGTGAACTCTGGCAGGATGTGGCAGGCGGCGCAGCCAAAGTCCTGGAAGTCCACGGCCCCATTGGCTTCGGCAGGGGTGAAGTTGGCCTGCCCTTTCTGGAACAGGTCAAAGGTAGTCTGGTCGGAGATCAGGGTCATCTGATAGAGCTGCAATGCAATCCCGAAGAACAGGGCAAAGTTGGCCTCCATCTGGTTGAATTCGCCGGTGCCGACGGGCGGCCCCGGGGCAATGGTGGGCACCGTCACCGGCACCCCGTTGACGACCTGGGTGGCGTAAGTGATCTTCTTCGGCGCGGCCGCCTCCACATTCTTCCAGAATTTGGGATGAAAGGCGTTCTTGATCAGTTGGGCGTAGGTGATATCCGGGGCCAGTCCCTTGCCGCCGGGGTCTGGATTGACCTTGTTGAGGCCCAGGGGCAGGGTCCCCAGGGTGGCATGCTGATAAAAAGAATTGGGTGGACCGAAGACGCTGTCGTTGGGGTGGACCTTTTGCAGCGCCAGGGGCTTCAGGCTCAGCAGCTTCTTGCCGATCTTGGGCCAGGTGCGGCCCTGGTAGGACATCTCCACCGAGCTCACCGGCGGGACCGTGGCCTGGGAGGCCAGGGAGGCCATGCGCAGCCGGAACTTCACGAAGGAGGGGCTCGCGGCGATCACGGGGCCCCCGAGCAGCTGGGGAACGCCGTTTGCCAGGGTGCCGTCGGCCCCGGCCTGGATGACAAAGGCGTTCTGGTCCAGGGCCCCCAGTTCGTTGACGCCGTTGAAGACGTTGTTGGCGCGGCCGTCATGAAACTGGGTGAAATTATAAGCCGCGTTGATGTAACTGGGCGCATTGCGCCGGGTTATTTGCCGGTTGGCCCCGAACACCGGATCGTTCACCGGCGTGCCGAGTTCCACGGGATTCCCCGGGACAAGGTCTACGAAATTCCGGCGCTGGATGCCCTGGGAGCCCGCCGCGTCGTCGTAGTTCTGGATGATGGCGGAATTCTGCAGCTCCGGGAAGTCCCGCTGGTGGAAGGGGAATTCGTAGCCGGTGAGGGGGAGACCACTGGCCGGGGTGATCACCCTGCCGTGGTTGGGGTCGGCCGGGTCGGCGCCGTTGCGGTACACCACGTTAAAGGCGCCGTTGGCCCCGGGGTGCAGGGTGTTCTTGAGGCGTTGGTCGGTCCCCGCCCGGAAATGGCAGCTGGCGCAGGCCGTCTGGCCATCACTGCCCACCTGCACGTCCCAGAGAAAGACCTTGCCCAGGGCGATGGCCCAGGCCCGGGCCGCGGCGATCCCCCCCATTCCGTTGATGGGGGGTGGCTCGGGATTGAGCACATTGCCGATCTGGTTGATGCCCGGGGGGTCCAAAAGGGGCACATCGCTCAGGGCGTTGGGGAAGGGATTGATGGCCTGTCCATGGGCCCGGGGGGCCGTGACCACCGAGATCGGCCACGCCAGAGCAAAAACGCAGGCCCAGGCCAGCAGCCTGACGGCCGGCCCCGGAGCCCCATGCGGTGAAGTCTTGAGTTTCATCTGAGTTTTCTCCTCTGCTCCGGGGCGCTTAGGTAATGGCGATGGGTATCCGGGTGGTGTGCAGCGGCGGCACGGGTGCTCCGCCCATCACCAGCTGCCGAAACTCCGCACTCTCCGTCCGGGTGTCGTAGAACTCCACCGTGGCGAAGTCGTCCACCGCCGGGGCAGCCGCCGGGATGTGGATGAGCGCCTCGTAGCGTCGGGCCACGCTCTGGTGGATGCGAGTGCCGGCGGGCACCACGTAAGGCTTATTCCACCCGAAGGGCGGCACTCCCAGGGCCCGGCCGTCCCAGGCGATGATGATGATGTCCACGGGAAAGGTGGTAACGATGTCGTTGTAGGCGCCGTTCAGGTGGCGCACCAGGATGGTCTCCCCCCGGCGGGCGTTGATGGACACCTGCATGCCGGTGACCCCGCTGTTGAGCTCCGGGGGGACCACAAGGTCCGGAGGGATGGCGCCGTAGGTCCCGGGCCCTCTCCTGATGGGACCCGGGTTGGGCGTCCATAAATTCGGGTCCGAATCCACCCCGGTGACAAACCAGTAGTCCGCGTTGAAGTCATGGAAAAAGCCGTGGAAGAAGGTGTCGTCCACCCCGGGCCGTTTGTTGGCCTTGGGGTAGAAGGTCCGGGCATCCTTGGCTCTGTCGCTCCAGACGGAGTCCCGGTCGTCCGTCACCCACAGGGCCTCCACGTCGTACTGCACCGTCATGGCGTGGGGGTTGGCGGGATAGACGCCCAGGGGGTCCGGATCCCAGATGTTGCCGCCCACCCAGCCCAGATCCGCCGCCGGGTTGATGCCCTTACTCGAAAAAAACGCCGCCAGACCGGGGTGGCCCAGGTTGGCCGCGGTGCGCCGGGGGTAGGCCCCCGGGTCTTTGGTGCCCGGCCCCAGGGTGTTGTTGAGGGGATAGCCAGGGTTGAAGGCATCCCGGGTCTCCACCAGGGTCATGCCGTAGAGGCCGAACTCGAAGTGCTGCACCGTGTTGCGGTGGCAGTGGTAAAAATAGGTGCCCACGAAGTTGGGCTGCCATTGGTAGCGGTAGTCGCCCAGCTCCATGGAGCAGTGCCCCACCCCGTCGTTCATGGGCGTGGGCTCGTGGCCGTGCCAGTGGATGGTGTGGGGCGGCGGCCCGTGCCCGTGGGTCTGGCAGTGGAAAATGACCCCCTGGGGCAGACGGATGGTGGGTCCGGGCCAAAACCCTCCCTGGCCCAGGTCCGCGTCCCGGAACATATAGAAGTTCAGGACCTTGCCGTCCCAGGCCACCATGGTGTCGCCGTGCATCAGGTCCCGCTGCACCACGTGGGACTCGCTCAGGCCGGCCAGAAACCCGCGCTGCAACATGAAATCCGGCACGGGGTTGGGCTGCAGCCCCGGCTGCGGCCCCCCGGGACGCGCCAGCTCCAGATTGACGTCGATATAATCCGGAGTCTTGGGGCTGGCCGTGGGGGGATCCCACATCTTGGTGTACATCCCCTCCATGCCGGCGATGCTCCGGCGCCTGATGGTGGGGTTGACGGGTTGGTTGAAGGACATGGGAGGTCTCCTTTCTCTTTCCAGGAGCGGTTAGCTCTCGCCCCGGGCCCCGGTTTAAGGGTTGGGACCGGCCGCGGGCGCGGTCTGGCCGATGGTGCCCACCCCCAGGTCCAACATCATGGCAAAGTCCTCGTCGATGGGAAACGTCACGACGCTGGACGGGTTTAGGTTCCGGTCCCCGATGAAGTACATGCCGCCGATGAGGCCGGTGTTGTAGTTGCCCCCCTGGCTGGTCTGGGAGGGTTCCGAGTGGTCGTGGGCCGGGAAGCACAGGGGCGATTGCCGCTGGGCGATGTCCACCTTGCCGGTGCCTAGGAAGTTCTTGCGGATGGTCCCCACCGGCGGGTGATGCATGGTGAACTCTTCCTGGGGCGGCCACACCGGGTGGGAGGCCGAGCCGGAGAAGCCCGGCGGGCCGGGGTTGGCCGTGGACAAAAGGGGCCCATCCCCCGGTCCGGTGGTCAGGCCGAGGGCCCGTTTGTTGGGGACGTCGGGGCACCGCATGTAAGGGAGCAGCCAGTCCTGCCGGGTCATGGGGTGCACCTGGTAGACGTCGATCCAGATGGGGTTGTCGGAAGTGACCGGGGGCGGATCGAAATCCAGAGGCAGACCGAAATCGGCCGCGGCCACCGGACTGTTGACGCTCCCCACCGCCAGCAGGTAGTAGTGGTTGGCGTGCAGGTGGTGGGAATGGGTCATGAGCCCGGCGTTCAGGATGGTGACGAGGCAAGGCTCCCCCACCCGGTGCATGGGCACGATGGTGGCGTTGTTGTGGGCGAAGTGCCCGGACTGGCCGTTGATCGTGAAGTACTGGGGCTTGAAGTTGAAGCGGTCCAGCTTGGGGGTGTTGGCCCGGCCGTCGTTGGAGGTGGCGAGGAACCGGTCGCTGGTGAACGCGGCCACGAAGATTCTGGGGTCCCGGGCCCGGCCGCTGAAGTTCTGAGGGGCGCCGTTGGGCAGGGTGGCGGTAAAGGAGATGTTGGCGTTGCGCCCCACCGCTTCAAAGAGGGTGGGGCTGGCCTGGTGCTCCAGCCAGATGTGGCGCCGAAAAGGCGTAGTGGGAAAAGCGGCGGCGCTCTTGCCGTCAGCCCCCTCCCCCTGGTGCCAGGCCAGGCCGGGGAAGGGGTCATTGGGCCCTTTCTTCCCCAGGATGTCGAAGAGCCCCTTGACGTTGGGACCCATGACCCCGGTGTCATACGGATACGGACTCCAGGACATGGTATTCGTTGGGTCCGGGTGGGGACCTGCGGGCATGACCACAAAGGCGCCGTGCAGGCCCATGACCCGGTTCACCACGTTAAGGTTGTCATAGTACAGGTAGGGGCCCGGCAGGTTGGGAACCGTAAGGCGGTACTCCCGGGTGCCGTTCACCGGCACCGGGTTGGCGGCATTGTTAAAGCCCAGGGCCGGGATGGACAAGGTATGCGGCTCATCCAGCCGGTTGGTGACCCGAAAGACCACGGTGTCCCCCGCAGTGACATAAATGGTGGGGCCCGGGACCTCCACGTTGGGCCGCAACGCCGTATTGTCCCAGCGGTAGAGCCAGAAATAGCAGGTAGCCGTGTTCCGCTGCACGTGGGTGTGCATCTCCTTGATGGCGTCGCTGACGGTGAATTCAAAGATATGGGTTTGGGCCGCCCGACCCTCCCGGACCCCCAGCCCCGGCACCTTGCCGGCCACGGCCAGAGCCGCGGTGCCGGCGGTGCTCCACTTGAGAAATTCCCGCCGGTTGATTTTTTTCATGGGGTGCTCCTTGTCTTTGCCTTCCTGAGGTCTGCTTCTGGGCTGCCAGGGCTTCGGACCGCTGGAAGGGAGGAGCGGGCCGGAGGGCGCCCGGATGAACCGCAGCCAAGCCTGTCAAATTGCGAGTGTTGATACTTCTTCCTTTCTCCTCTCCTTTTCAGTGGCTTCTGCTCGTCCTGATTACATCTTTAAAATTAAAATGATGAGAAGAAAATAAGTGAAAATACTCATCTTTGGCATAGGTAAAAACAATTATTTTGATTATCTTATTATAAGTAATACTTATTATTTTTTCTCTTTTTCAGTCAGTGCTGTCCGGTAGGGATTTGGCATGATCGCGTTTTTTAGCTTCCTCCCTGCGGTGGGAGGGGGTTGGGGGAGGGGGCGAATAAAGCAACTCAGCGTCATCACAAATAATTTCGCCACCCCCACCCTATCCAACCCCCCATCAAGGGGGAGGGAGCCTGAAATGCAGGCTCTTCCATGTCCGGAGGTCTTTTTGAAGTGCGCCTCCTCTTCTCTCAGAGCCGAAATAACAAGGATAGGGGGCGATATTTTTGTCAGAGATGCCTTCTGCACCTAAATTGTGCCGGACAGCACTGTCCTTCAGTATTTTTCACGATATTGCCCAATCCGAACCTTGAGCTCCCAAACTCAGGATAAGACCGCCAATGGTTCCGCCTCAGCCGAGGCCCTGCCGACGCCAAGGCCAGAAAATGGCGGCAGCTCCCTGCGCTCGGGGGCGGCCCGCCCCGCCCGCCGCTTTTCCCTTGACAGGCGGGCACCGATTTGCGACATTTGGGAGGCGCGTAGGGCGGGTAGCTCAGCCGGGAGAGCATCGGCCTTACAAGCCGGGGGTCACAGGTTCAAATCCTGTTCCGCCTACCAGACGCGTCCAGCATCCCGGGGGCGTAGTTCAGCTTGGTTAGAACGCCGGCCTGTCACGCCGGAGGTCGCGAGTTCGAGTCTCGTCGTCCCCGCCAGTGAGAGTCAAGCGGGGTCAGCCCCTGGGCCGACCCCGTTTTTTGTTGCCTGCCGCCGGCCAAGCCGGCCCCGGAGCACCGGGGCAGCCGCACCGCTTTGACCCTGGGCGGCAGCTTCCTGAAAAAGGGGCAAGCCGAAGGCTATGAAGAGCCACATCTTTCGCGAGTACGACATCCGGGCCCGGGTGGACTTGGACCTGGACCTGGCCGGCGTCTATCGGCTGGGCCGGGCTCTGGGCGCCTACTACCGCCAGCGCCAGCGACAGGTCATCGCCGTGGGCCGGGACTGCCGGCTGTCCTCGCCCGCCTGGCGGGACGCCCTGGTGGCGGCCCTGGTGGCCAGCGGCCTGGATGTCATCGACGTGGGCATCGTCCCCACACCGGTGCTCTATTTTGCGGTGCGCCGGCTGCAGGCCGACGGCGGGGTCATCGTCACCGCCAGCCATAACCCCCCGGAATTCAACGGCTTCAAGATCTGCTCCGGTCCCCACACCATCTTCGGGGCTGAAATTCAGGAACTCCACCGCCTGGCCCGGGCCGGGGAAGAGGTTTCCGGGCAGGGATCAATCGTTCGCCGGGAAGTCCTCCCGGACTACCTGGATCATCTTAGCCAAAACCTCACCCTTACCCGGCCCCTGCGCGTCGGGGTGGACGGCGGCCACGGCACCGCCGGCCCGGTGGCGGTGGCCCTTCTGCGCCGCCTGGGGGCGGAGGTCTTCCCCCTCTATTGCGACATGGACGGCCGCTTCCCGGTGCACGAGCCGGACCCGGTGGTGCCGGCCAACCTGGCTCACCTGCAGGACCTGGTGCGCCGGGAGGGCCTGGAGGTGGGAGTGGCCTACGACGGCGACGGCGACCGCCTGGGCGTGGTGGGGCCCGGCGGCGAAATCATCTGGGGGGACCAGCTCCTGGTGGTCTTCGCCCGGGCCATCCTGCGAGATCACCCGGGCGCCACCATCATCGGCGAAGTCAAGTGCTCCCAGCGCCTTTACGATGACGTAGCCAGGCACGGCGGCCGACCCCTCATGTGGAAGACCGGGCACTCCCTCATCAAGCAGAAAATGCTGGAGGAGGGCGCCCTCCTGGCCGGGGAGATGAGCGGCCACCTCTTCTTCGCCGACCGCTACTTCGGCTTCGACGACGCCATTTACGCCACCGGCCGGCTGCTGGAGATCCTGGCGGCCGACCGGCAGCCTCTGCCGCAGCTTCTGAAGGATCTGCCCCCGGCCCACGTCACCCCGGAGATTCGCCGGGAGTGCCCGGAAGAGGTGAAGTTTCAGGTGGTGGAAAGATTAAAGGCCAGACTCAGGGGGAAAGTGGAGTTCACCGACCTGGACGGCGTGCGCCTCGTGACCCCGGACGGCTGGGGCCTGGTGCGGGCCTCCAACACCCAGCCGGCCCTGGTGCTGCGCTTTGAGGCGCAAAGCGAAGCCAGGCTGCGGGAGCTGCAGGCCTTCCTGGAGGGGCTCCTGGAGGAGGAGCTGCAAGGGCTGGCGAATTGAGGGGCGTTTTCGGGTGAGGGGCCCGGAGCCGGGGGCCCCGGTTCCTTCTCCTAACCCCTGATGGGGGTTGGGAGCAGCGTGTGCGGGGAGGATGGGAGGCCAGGCTCCCAGCCCACCCCGCAAATTTTTCCTTTAAACGGCCAGGTTCTCGAAGCCAGCCTTCAGGGCCAGGGCCAGGAAGCCGCCGTCAAGCCTTCGGACCCAGACCGGCACCAGACTGCCGGCCTTGACGGAGAGGAGCAGGCCCCCGGGCCACACCACCGGCGAGCTCACCTCCAGTTCCCGGGGGCCGGCGTAGCGGAAGCCCACCCCCAGGGCCTTCATGGCGGCGCTCTTCGCAGCCAGGAGCAGGGCGGCGGCCTCCTGGGGCGGCAGGTGCAGCCAGGCCTCCACCCTTCCCGGCTCCGCCTCGGGGCCGAGGGCGGCCAGGGCCTCAGGGCCTCTCAGGTCCGCCGCCTGGACCACATCAATGCCCACCCGACCCTCCGCCGCCAGGGCTGCCCAGAGCCGGCCTGCGGAGTGGCTGAAGGAAACCCCGGGCCCCGGTCGGCCGCCCAGGAAGAGACGCGGCTGGCCCAGGTAAGTGCGGCCCAGGGAGAGGGGCGCGGCCGCCTTTTCGGCCCAGGCGGGCGCCAAGACCCGAAGCCGGGCCAGGAGTTGGACCACCAGGGTCAGCTTGACACCCGGCGCCTCCGGCACCGAGCCATAGACCAGGGGCCCGCCCGGCCCCAGCCCCGGCAGTTCGTGCACGATTTCCCCTCCGGCTCCTTCCCGCAGCTCCATGCTTACCCTCCCTGGCGGCTAACCACCTGGACAAAATAGTCCTCCAACCCGGGCTCCGCCGGGCTCACCTGCACCTCCGTCAGCCCGGCCCCTTCCAAAGTCCGGGTCAGGCTCACCGCGGCCCGATCGGCGCTTTCCACCGTCACCATGAGATGGTCCCCCATGGCCAGCACCTGGAAAGCCGCAGGGTCCCGGGCCAGGACCTGGCGGGCCAGCCTTAGGTCGGCGGCCCGGACCTCCACCAGCTCCCCGCTGAAGGCCCCCTTGACCTCCTCCGGGGGGGCCGCGGTCAGCAGCCGCCCGGCGTGCAGTAGCCCCACCCGGTGGGCCCGCTCGGCTTCGTCCAGATAGGCCGTGCTCAGGAAAATGGTCAGGCCCTCGGTGACCAGCTCATGCAGGATTTCCCAGAACTCCCGCCGGGACACCGGGTCCACCCCGAAGGTGGGTTCATCCAGAAACAGCACCCGGGGCCGATGGCTCAGGGCGCACACCAGTCCCAGCTTCTGGCGCATGCCGCCGGAGAGCTGGCCTGCCAGGCGCTGCTGAAAGGGGGCCAGGCCGGCGAATTCCAGCAGCCCGGGGAGACGCCGCTGCCGCTCCTCCCGGGACACCCCGTAGAGGTCGGCGTAAAAGCTGATGTTTTCCAACACCGTCAGGTCGTCGTACAACCCGAAGCGCTGGGGCATGTAGCCGATGTGCTCCTTGAGGCGCTCGGCCGCCGCCACCGTGTCGAAGCCCAGGACCCGGGCGCTCCCGGCGTCGGGATCCATGATGCCCACCAACAGGCGGATGGTGGTGGTCTTGCCGGCGCCATCCGGCCCCACCAGAGCAAAGGTCTCGCCGCGCCGGACCCTGAAGGTCAGGTCGGAGACCGCCAGCCGCTCGCCGAACCGTTTGGTCAGTCCCGCGGCCTCGATGTCGATGGCGGGGGTATCCGGGCCCATAGTCCCGTTCTTTGGCGAACTTTCCCGCACTCTACCAGATTCCCGCCCCCCGGACAACGTTCCCCGGGGCTCCGGCTTCCGGTTGGACAAAGTCCCGGCCTTGGAGTACAATGGCTTGGGGGGTTTGCTATGCAAGGTTCCGCCATCCCGCTCTTCGGCGTGATCCTGGCGGGCGGCTCCGGCACCCGGTTCTGGCCGGTGAGCCGCTCCCTCTATCCCAAGCAGGTGGTGCGCCTCCTGGGCCCCCAGTCCATGCTGGAGGCCACCATTGCCCGGGTGCTGCCCCGCATCCCCCTGGCGCGGCTGGGGATAGTCACCAGCGCCGCTCAGGCCGACGCCATCCGCCTGGAACTCCACCGCCACGGCTGGACCGACCTCAAGGTCTGGCTGGAGCCCCAGGGGAAAAACACCGCCGCGGCAGTGGGGTTGGCCGCCACCCTCCTGGCCGGCGAGCCCGGGGCCGACACCCTGGCGGTCTTTCCCGCCGACCACTTCGTCCGCGACCAGGCCCGACTCCTCAGCGCCCTGGACCGGGGCGCCGCCCTGGCCCAGGAGGGCTACCTGGTGACCTTCGGCATCACCCCCCATCGCCCGGAAACCGGCTATGGCTACATCAAGGCGGGCCGCCCCCTGGCTGCCGGCCAGGGCTTCCAGGCGGTGACCTTCATCGAAAAGCCCGACCTCCCGCGGGCCCGGGACCTGCTGGCCGAAGGCGGCTATTACTGGAACAGCGGCATCTTCCTCTTTCGGCGCCAGGTGTTTTTGGACGCCCTGGCCAAGCATCTGCCCCAGACCTTTGCCGGCTTGGCCTCCCTGGCGGCCGATGCCTCCCCCCGGAGGCTGGCGCAGGTGTACGAGACCCTGCCCAACATCTCCCTGGACCACGGCATCATGGAAAAGGCGGCCAACGTGGCGGTGGTGCCGGTGGATATGGGCTGGAACGACGTGGGCACCTGGAGCTCCCTCTATGACCTGCTGCCCCCGGACGAGCGGGGCAATGTCTTCCTGGGGCGGACCCACGACCGGGACAGCCAGGGCTCCCTGGTGGTCGCCCACCGCCGCCTGGTGGCCACCCTGGGCCTCAAGGACGTCATCGTGGTGGACACTGCCGACGCCGCCCTGGTCTGCCACCGGGACCGGGTCCAGGAAGTGAAGGACCTGGTGGGCGACCTGGTCCGGCAGAACCTGACGGAGGCCGTGCGACACCCCATGGAGGAGCGCCCCTGGGGCAGTTTCACCGTCCTGGACGCCGGCCCCGGCTACCAGGTCAAGCAACTGCTGGTGCATCCCGGCAAACGCCTCAGTCTCCAACTCCACCGCCACCGCTCCGAGCACTGGGTGGTGGTCCAGGGCACGGCCCTGGTCACCGTCGGCACGGAAACCAGACCCGTGGCCGCCAACCAGAGCGTCTATATCCCCCTGGAGACTCCTCATCGCCTGGAGAACCCTGGAGATGAGCCCCTGAAGCTCATCGAGGTGCAGACCGGCTCCTACCTGGGGGAAGACGACATCGTCCGTCTGGCCGATGATTTCTGGCGCCAGCCCGATGACCCCGGGGCCTGACCGGCCGGCCGTCGGCCGCCCTGCCCGTGACCGCCCCCGGGTGCTGGTCCTGGCCGCGGCCTGCAATCCCTACCAGCCTTCGGACGCCGCCGCAGGCTGGGGCTGGGTGCGGCAAATCGCCCGCTTTGCCGATGCCTGGATCCTCTGCGGCGACTGGGACCGGGAAGGAATCCAGCGCTACCTGGCGGCTCACGGAGCCATCCCCGGACTGGAGTTTATTTTCGTAAAGCAGGGCCGCCTGGAAGAGCTCCTGAAGCGGCGCCGCCCCCTTTACGAAATCAATTACCTGGCCCACCATCTCTGGCACCGCCGGGCCTTCCGGACCGCCGCCCGCCTCCAGGCAGAGCACCGCTTCCAACTGGTGCATCAGCTCACCCGCAACGGCTTCCGGGAGCCCGGCTTCCTCTGGCGCCTGGACGCTCCCTTTGTCTGGGGCCCGGTGGGCGGCACCCAGAACTATCCCTGGCCCTTTTGGGGAAGCGACGGCCTGCCCGGCGCCCTGAAAGAAGGCGGCCGGACCCTCTTCAACCTCCTGCAATTGCGCCTCAGTCCCCGGGTACGGCGGGCCGCCACCCGGGCCGCGGTCCTTTTGGCCGCCAACTCCCAGGTGCGGCAGGACCTGGCCCGGGTCCACGGGGTCAGGCCCCAGGTGCTTTGCGACACCGGAGTGGAGCGTCTCCACCCCCGGGCCCGGCCCACCCCGCCGCCGCCGCTGCAGCTGCTGTGGAGCGGCAAGTTCGGCCCCCACAAGGCCCTACACCTGCTGCTGCACGCCCTGGGGGGCCTGCCCCGGGAGCTCAGCTACACCCTGAGAATCCTGGGCGCCGGCCCCCAGGAACAGCGCTGGCACCGCCTGGCCCGGCGCCTGGGGGTGGAGCGGCACTGCCAGTGGCTGGGCTGGCTCCCCTACGAGGAGGCCCAGCGGCACTACGCCTGGGCCCACGCCCTGGTGTTCACCAGCCTCCGGGACACCTCCGGCAACGTGGTGCTGGAGGCCCTGAGCCACGGAGTGCCCGTCATCTGCCTGGATCATCAGGGTGCCGGCGACTTGGTGACCCCGGCCTGCGGCCTTAAGGTGCCGGTGACCACCCCGGCCCGGGTCATCGCCGGCCTCCGGCAGGCCCTCCTCACCCTGGCTTGGGACCCCCACTATCTGGCGGCCCTCTCCCAGGGCGCCCTGGCCCGGGCGGAGGAGTACCTGTGGCAGCGCCAGGGGGAAAGGATGGCAAGATTCTATGAAAGTGCGCTTTCTTTGCAGATGAAGCTCTCATCAGCCCCTGGAAAGGACGATGGCGGAATTCATCAGGAGGTCCGGGAGGGGTAGCATGGCCACCGAGGAACCCCCGGGGAATTCTCACAAAACTCACCGGCTTTTTCTCGTACTCCTGATATTTGCGGGATTACTGCGTCTGGTTTTATTGGCTTTCGTTCATCCCATCGTAGAACCTGATTCCTATTCCTATATTGATTTGGCGGAACGACTGATTTCTCTTAACTTTGCTGATTTCAACGCCATCAGAACCCCAGGCTATCCCTTAATTATCATCATGGGATTCTTTAATTTGAAAATTGTTGTATTTTATCAAATTGTTATGGGATTAATGATTATTTTTTTAATGTTAAAGATTAACAATGAAATGAATGTGCCTTTATCATTGAATTTTCTCGCCGCCGCCATTTATGCGTTCTTTATTCAGTTTGTGGCTTTTGAATTCTTCATTATGAGTGAAACTCTTACAACTTTTTTGATTACATTGGCTTTTTATCACTTTATCTATCTATTACATAATCCACCATGCCGTACCCTGAAGAATCTGTTGATTATTTTTTCTTTGACAGCTTTGGCCGCTTTTACGCGCCCTATCTACCTGATGCTCCCCGGGTATTTGCTCTTATGCAGCCTTATCTTTCTCCCAGGAGAATGGCAGGGGACCGTTGGGAAAAAAGCGCTCCACAGCCTCATGCTCCTTACCCCGACCCTGGTCCTGGCTGGCGGCTGGAGTCTGATGAATTACTCCTTTGACCGGGGATTCATCGTCGCCACGGGACGGGGATTCGGATTGATTGAGCTGATGGGGGACCACATTGAACAAGCCAACGATGACAAATATGCCAAAATAATTAAAGAGGCTTATTTGGCAGGAAAGGAAAGGAATATCCGCACCGGTGCCCCTTATGACGACACGATCTGGGAGGTCCTGGAGATATTGAAGCAAGAGACAGGCTTAACTTACAAACAATTATCCGACATAACCTGGTCCATGGGGGTCGAACTGATCAAGAAAGAGCCCCTTGAGTATGTCAAAAAAGTCTGCCGCTCCTGGTTTAAATTTTGGTTGCCTCCCGGCCAAACCATGCGCCATCAATACGAGGTCTACTTCGATAAATTAGGTCCGTTGACTGGAGCCGTGATGGTGGGGGTGATTAAAACCGCAGTAAATTTGCAAAGAAAGTTTATCGGTTTCTTGGAAATTCTCTTTCTCTGCGCCCCCCTTGCCCTACTGGCCCGCCCCGTGAGACGAAACCTGGAAAAAAACCTGGTGGCCGTTTTCTTCTCGGTGTTTTTCTTTATCCTGGGAAAATCCATGGCCATCGCCTTGATTGAAGGCGGTGAGGGGCGCTTTGCCCTGCCGGTCTTCCCTCTGCTCATCTGTGTCACGTTGGCTTTTTACGCCCGAGTTTGGCAGACGGTGGTTCATCATCGTGCGCTGCATAAACAGCCCCTATGAGGGTGGCGCTGATTCTGTCATGGACATCTTTCTTTGGCTTAGAAAACTGCAAAATTCTCTGCTGCTGGACCTGTCGTACTGGACGAAACGGCCCCTTTGGCCCACCCGCGTCTACCTGGGCATCACCCCCAAGTGCATCTTCCGCTGCCAGATGTGCGACCTCTGGCAGGAAAAACCAAAGGCGGCAGAGCTGAGCACCGCCGACAAGCTGGCCATCCTGGGAAAGCTCAGGGAGGAGCTGGGACCCTTCGAAGTGAGCTTTTACGGGGGCGAGCCCGTCCTGAAGTTTGAGGAATTGCTGACCCTCACCGAGTTCTGCGCCCGCCGGGGGATCGCCGCCCAGTTCAACACCAACGCCTATCTCCTGGACGCAGCCCGGCGGCAGGCCCTCGTGGCCGCAGGCGTCCGGAAAATCACCCTGTCGCTGGACGCCCTGGAGCCCGAGGTCCACGACCGCATCCGGGGGGTGCCCGGCGCCCACCGGAAGGTCATGGAGGCCGTGGCCCACTTCCAGGCGCTGAGCCGCCGGCAGCCGCACTTTGA
>FWPV01001512.1_pt1 | contig 63853 bp, 36 predicted proteins | sample 2228371 | NCBI WGS metagenome assembly FWPV01 (sample SAMEA103939776, study PRJEB20133) | metagenome
AAAAGCCCCCTTCTCTTTCAAAGAGAAGGGGGTTGGGGGGATGAGTTCATTAAGATCAGCTCGGAACTCATTCTCTGGCCTTCTCTCTTTCAACGCGGGGGAGAGTACGCCGCGATTAGCTCTGAACTCACCCCCTGGCCGCCTCTCTTGCGAAGAGAGGGGGAGCTTTTTGGCTTCAGAAATCGGTTGCCAGGCTCAAAAAAGCCCCCTTCTCTTTCAAAGAGAAGGGGGTTTGGGGGATGAGTTCGATTTGATTAGCTCTGAACTCACCCCCTGGCCGCCTCTCTTGCGAAGAGAGGGGGAGCTTTTTGGCTTCAGAAATCGGCTGCCAGGCTCAAAAAAGCCCCCTTCTCTTTCAAAGAGAAGGGGGTTGGGGGATGAGTTCGATTTGATTGGCTCTGAAATCACCACTGGCCCTCTCTCTTGCGAGGAGTGGGGGAGCTTTTTTCAGCTTCAGAAATCGGCTGCCAGGCTCAAAAAAGCCCCTTCTCTTTCAAAGAGAAGGGGGTTGGGGGATGAGTTCGATTTGATTGGCTCTGAACTCACCCCCCAGCCCGCTCTCTTGGGAAGAGAGGGGGAGTTTTTTTCGGCTTCAGAAATCGGCTGCAAGGCTCCAAAAAGCCCCCTTCTCTTTCAAAGAGAATGTTTTTCGTCTTGAATTTCATCTTAGAAAGAGAACATTCTACACGTGGATCCCAAGGCAAAGAATATTTACCCTCCTCGATCCTGATGATACAAAGACCTATTAAAAAATCGCTTGCTTTTGAATTCTGCAAGTGTAAATTAGCTCACTGTAAGAAAAAATCAAATTGAAAGGAGTGCTATGATCGAATTCAGTTTTGTCCTGGCAATTGTCCTCATGCTACTGTTTACCCCTCTGGTAGCGCTGGCAGCTTTGTCCAACAGTGCTCGCTATCAAAATATCACTAATGGAATCGATTTGGAGCAACCCTCTGGCAAATTGCGCATCCAGTTTTATAGCGATCGGATCGTTCGGGTGATCTATGCGCCGAAGCCCCAGTTGTTGGATAAAGCGAGCCTGGTAGTAATCCAGCAGCCCCAGCCGGTCGAATTCCGGATTGAAGAACGCCGCAAAGAAGTAGTGCTGATTAGTAAACGGCTTCGCCTAACCGTGAGCCCCCAGACTGGAGCGATTCAATTTTATGAATCTGATGGTCAGTTGATTCTAAGGGAGAAGTCGCAACAGCCGCGCACCATGGTCAGCGCCGAGGTGATGGGGGAGCAAACCTATCACGCAACCCAGCAGTTCCAGCTCCAACCAGACGAGGCTATTTATGGGTTAGGCCAGCATCAGAATGGAGACATGAATTATCGTGGGAAGGAAGTGATCCTGGTCCAAACCAATACCGTAGCGGTAAATCCCTTTCTGATTTCCACCAGAGGTTATGGGATCTTATGGGATAATTATTCCAAAACCGTCCTGCGAGATGACGCGATGGGATTATCCTTCTGGTCCGAGGTGGCAGATCAGATCGATTATTATTTCATCAGTGGAACCAGCATGGATGATGTAATTGCTGGTTATCGTTGGCTAACTGGAGAAGCGCCGCTGTTCGGGAAATGGGCCTATGGTTACTGGCAGAGTAAAGAGCGCTACGTAGATGCCAGGGAACTGGTGGCTACGGTAGCGGAATTTCGACGACGGGAGATCCCGATCGATAATATTGTTCAGGATTGGCGGTATTGGGGCGAAAATGATTACTGGAGTTCGATGAAATTCGATGAAACGATCTTTCCTGAGCCGGAGAGGATGATCGAGCGGTTACATAACGAATTTCATGTGCATCTGATGGTTTCGATCTGGCCCGCGCTGGGGGTGAAGACTGAGATTTACCAGGAGCTCAAGGGAAAAGGGCTGGTTTATCCGCCCGTGCATTGGAGCACAGGGTATGTTTATGACGCCTATAGCGCAGAGGCGCGCGAGATCTATTGGCGCTACATTCGAGATGGACTGATCAGCAAGGGAGTGGATGCGCTCTGGATGGACGCCACCGAGCCGGAGCTGGGCGATCAGCATTCCTACGAGCTATCGGAACAATATCTGAAACGACTTGGCATGACCGCGCTTGGCAGCTTTGCTCGCTATTTAAATCCCTATTCTTTGATGACAACCGAAGGCGTTTATCAGGGGTTTCGCCGGGATTTCCCTGGAAAACGTGTGTTTATTCTGACGCGATCGGCCTTTGCTGGGCAACAGCGGAATGCGGCCGCTACCTGGTCGGGCGACATATCGGCCAATTGGGAGGTGTTTCGCAAGCAGATTTCGGCGGGTATCAATTTTTGTATGTCTGGCATCCCATATTGGACGCACGACATTGGCGCGTTTTTTCCCGGAAGCCGCGCCGGGCTGTTTCCTGCCGGCTGCAAAGATCCAGCTTACCAGGAGTTCTATGTCCGCTGGTTTCAATTTGGCGCTTTCACCCCGATCTTCCGCAGCCATGGCACAGGCACCCCGCGCGAGCCATGGCAGTTTGGCGAGCCTGGTCATTGGGCTTACAATGCGCTGATCAAATTCATTCACCTCCGCTATCGCTTGCTCCCATACATCTACTCCATCGCCTGGCGGGTGAGCCATGAAGGTTACACGATGATGCGCGGATTGGCCATGGATTTCGCCCGCGATCAAAATTCTCTTGAAATCGACAATGAATACCTTTTTGGACCCTGCTTGCTGGTGGCACCAGTGACTGAAGCGATGTATTATGAACCGGCCATCCCTGCTCAGCCGATTCCCACTGAGCATCTCTTCGCGGCTTTAGATGGCCCAAATGGTCTCCAGGCGGAATATTTCGAGGACATCGATTTCAACCGGCGAGTCAATACCCGTATTGATTCTGTTGTGGATTTTAACTGGAGCGGCGCCAGGCCAGAAAATTGCCCTGTGGAAAACTACAGCGTGCGATGGACCGGGGAAATCGGCGTTGCCGAGCCTGGCGATTATGAAATCGGCGTGCTGACCGATGATGGTGCCCGATTGTGGTTGGATGATCAGCTCATTGTGGATGCCTGGCAAAAGCAGGCTATGACCTACTATTCGAGCGTCGTTCATCTTGAACCCAATCGAAGATATAGAATAAAGCTGGAATATTTTCAGGCCGGGGGAGAAGCCGTGATTAAATTGGTCTGGCGGACACCGGCGCAGCGACAGCAACAGCTCAGGGGCACAGAAGCGAAATCAGTCAAAGTTTATCTTCCAGAATGCACTGGCTGGTACGACTTCTGGACCGGCGAGTTCCTGCGCTCAGGACAATTTGTCAATCGAACAGCGCCGATCGATATCATGCCCCTCTACGTCAAAGCTGGTTCGATAATTCCGATGGGGCCGATCAAACAGTATGCGACTGAAAAACCGGAGAACCCAATTGAGCTGCGCATCTATCCCGGGGCTGATGCACGGTTCGTTCTATACGAAGATGAAAACGATAATTACAACTATGAACAGGGCGCATGGTCGACCATTCCATTCGATTGGGAGGACGGATCGCAAACGCTCACCATTGGAACGAGGAACGGACAATTTCCAGGGATGCTAACGCATCGCGAGATCCGGATCGTTTGGGTGCGACCTGGTGTTGGTGTTGGGTTAGAAGCGTCGCCTCAAATTGATGCTGTGGTTCAATATGATGGTCAGGAGGTAAAAGTCAAGAGGCCCCAGTGATCTCGGCCATTCATTCCTTGTTATGCTTCTGCGCTTCGCAAAGGAACGCTCTCAAAACAGATGATTCATCGCAAATCTCCATGCAATGCCTGATCATCATTGATCTGGTTTGATCGGGATTAGCCAGATCGATTGGCCGCTAACAGGTTTGTTATTTTCAGATCGCTGGTTAAAATGAGAGTGTATAAACGAAGACACTATGCTTTTTGAAGCGCTGTCAAAGCGATCAGAGCGAACAATCTGTTGGCTTATTGTGATTCATGAAGGTTGGTCGGCTAAAAAATGCCTCGTCGAGAAATCTGAACCAGCAATAAATGATTTTTCATCCAGGCGCGCATTGGTTTCTTCAGCAAGAGTTAGATACGGCTAAAACTGCGCCACGACACCATGCGCAGGCAATCTCTATGGCCTTTTTTTTGAGATTACGTAGACAGACCAATGCGGGAAAAGGACGGATGCGATGGCTTCAATGGGAAAGCATCTTTATCTTTTCAATGTGGCGATAGTCAAGTTCAAGAAAAGTTTTCCGCGAGAAAGTCTGTCTTTCATTCACTGAGGGTTTGATAAATCCGAATATGATCGGGAATCCAACGATCACTGATCAAATAATTTAGTTGCAGAATGATTCTCAGTAACATCGGCTGATTAACTGAGATTTCTGAAAGATGAAATAATGCAATCGAGGGATCGAAAGTGAACGATGTTTTTCGAAGCGATCGTTATGATCGCATGATCTATCGGCGCTGCGGCCGAAGCGGGCTGAAGCTGCCGGTCATTTCTTTGGGACTCTGGCACAATTTCGGGGGAGTGGATATGTTCGAGAACGCGCGGAGCATTATCCGTCAGGCTTTTGATGCAGGGATTACCCATTTCGATTTAGCGAACAATTACGGTCCACCGCCAGGCTCGGCAGAGGAAAATTTCGGCCGTATTATCAAAATGGATTTTCGCAGTTATCGCGATGAGATGATCATTTCAACCAAGGCCGGGTATTATATGTGGCCTGGACCTTATGGGGAGTGGGGCTCAAAAAAATATCTGATCGCCAGTCTCGACCAGAGCTTGAAACGCCTGGGTTTGGATTACGTGGACATCTTCTATTCGCATCGCTTCGATCCAGAAACGCCATTGGAGGAAACCATGGAGGCGCTATATCAGGCGGTGCATCAAGGCAAGGCGCTTTATGTGGGCATATCCAACTATCCGGCAGCCGAGACTGAACAGGCTGCACAAATTTTGAAGCAACATGGCATTCATTGCTTGATTCATCAGCCCAAATATTCCATGTTCGAGCGTTGGATCGAGCATGGCTTGCTGGATGTTCTGGAGCAGCAGGGAATTGGCTGCATTGCTTTTTCGCCGCTCGCCCAGGGGTTATTAACCAACCGCTATTTGGAAGGTATTCCGGAGGATTCCCGTGCCGCCAGGCCAACAGGATTTTTGCAGCCTGAAGAAATCACCCAAAGCACTTTAGAAAGGATTCGTGCGCTAAATCAATTGGCGCACCATCGATCGCAGAGTCTGGCACAGATGGCGATCGCTTGGGTGTTGCGCGATCCGCGCGTCACTTCCGCCTTGATCGGTGTCAGTCGGCCAGCTCAATTGCTCGAAAACCTTCACGCGCTCGATCATCTCAGCTTCTCGTCCGAAGAACTGCAACAAATCGATCGAATTCTCAACGGCTGATAGCTGATCGACATCGTTTTCGAACGAAAGAGGAGATGGGATTTGTGTGAGAGAAGCACGGTATTGTGAAAAACATAAGTCTCGCTGTTTCATCAATCGCAATATTAAAACCGTTTGAAATGGAACATCATCGAGATAATCAGGAGCGAACTATGAAGCCAATTATTGTGATCTTGGTCTTGGCGATTCTTTTGATTCAGGCGAACCAGGGCATCGGAAAACCCTCAGATCAAAAGGCTATAACAATGGAACTGAACGACCAATGGCAATTCCGTCAGGTTGGCTGGGAAACATGGCTTCCAGCCCAGGTTCCTGGTACGGTTCACACCGATCTATTTGTCAACCAGAAAATCGGTGATCCTTTTTATCGCACCAATGAACGAGATCAGCAGTGGATCGATAAGGTCGATTGGGAATACTGCACCACTTTTGATCTCGGTGAGCAGCTCATGAAGAAAGAAAACATCAGGCTGATTTTCGATGGGCTGGACACTTATGCGGATGTATATCTGAATGGGACGAAAATATTGGCGGCGGATAATATGTTTCGCCAGTGGCAGGTGGATTGCAGGCCGCTTTTGAAACGAACTGGGAATAATTTGAATATCTATTTTCATTCGCCAGTGAAAATCGATCTGCCGAAACTGGAGGCGCTCGGCTATCAATTGCCAGCCGTAAACGATCAGTCGGAGAACGGGGGATTGGGCGATAAGAAGATCAGCGTGTTCGCCCGAAAAGCTGGCTATCATTACGGCTGGGACTGGGGGCCTCGCTTTGTCACTTCTGGCATCTGGCGACCCGTGCATTTATTGGGATGGGACAAGGCTCGGATCAATGATATCCAGATCATTCAAAAGCGCGTAGATCAGGATCGGGCGGAACTGTCCGCAGTGCTCGAAATTGAATCCACAGCCGATCGAACTGCGATGGTATCAATTCAACTGAATGAGCGTCCCGATGTTCGAGCCCAGCGGTCGGTCAGATTGGCGCAGGGGATGAACCGTGTCCCGCTGGATTTTCAGATCGATCGGCCCCAATTATGGTGGTGCAATGGCTTGGGCGAGCCACATTTATATCATCTCACAGCGCAACTTCGAATTGGCAAGTCCCTCTGCGACGAACGGTTATTAAGCTTTGGGGTTCGCACGCTTCAAGTGATTCAGCAACCAGATCAATGGGGGAAGAGCTTCTATTTTGAGCTGAATGGCGTGCCAGTGTTTGCCAAAGGGGCCAATTACATCCCCAACGACAATTTCCTCCCCCGGGTGACGGACGAACGATATGAACAGATGGTCAAAGCGGCCGGCGATGCCAATATGAACATGCTGCGCGTTTGGGGAGGTGGGATTTATGAGAACGATATTTTTTATGATCTGTGCGATCAATATGGCATCATGGTCTGGCAAGATTTTATGTTTGCCTGTTCGATGTATCCGGGAGACGAGGCTTTTTTGGCAAGCGTGAAAGCCGAGGCAATTGACAATGTGAAACGATTGCGCAACCATCCCTGTCTGGCGCTGTGGTGCGGCAATAATGAGATCGACGCTGCGTGGTCCCACGATACGCCAGGAGGCTGGGGATGGAAGGAGCGTTTTTCTGAACAGCTACGAACCAAGCTCTGGAACGACTATGAAGCGATCTTCCATCAATTGCTGCCAAAGGTGATTGCCGAATATGATCCGAAGACCTTTTATTGGCCATCCTCACCCCTGGCCGATTGGAACCAACGTGCGTCGTATAACAGCACTTCAGGTGATGTCCATTATTGGGGCGTCTGGCATGGCCGCGAACCGTTCGAAAATTTCAAAACCAGAATCGGGCGTTTCATGAGCGAATACGGTTTCCAATCGTTCCCGGAATTTAAAACGATCAAGAGCTACGCAATTCCAGCGGATTGGGATATCAATTCAGAGGTGATGATGGCGCATCAGCGCAGCGGCATTGGCAATCAGCGGATCAAGGAATATATGGATATGTACTACCGCAATCCCAAAGATTTCGCATCGCTGCTCTATGTCGGCCAGGTATTGCAGGCCGAGGGGATCAGGTCCGCCATCGAAGCGCACCGGCGCTCCATGCCCTTTTGTATGGGGTCACTTTATTGGCAGCTCAACGATTGCTGGCCAGTGGCGTCGTGGTCCAGTATCGATTATTTTGGTCGCTGGAAGGCGCTGCATTATTTTGTCCGAAAGGCCTACCAGGAAATTCTGATTGTACCCACCATCGAGCACGAAAAATTTCAGGTCTGGGTGGTGAGCGATCGATTGCAGCCCTTCGATGCCCAGCTAATGTTTGAGATCGTCAATTTCGAAGGTGAAAGGCTGTGGGATGCCTCCCGCGCGATAACCGTGCCAGGCAATTCCAGCCAGTTATATTTCGAAACGAATGTTGACGAACTTCTGAAAGGCATGGACCGACGACGAATTGTGTTTCGGGCAGCCCTTGTAGATCGGGAACGCCCGATGGCTGAAAATTTATATTATTTCCTGCCAGCAAAAGAACTGGATCTGCCTCACCCGAAGATTGATATGAATGTTGCTGAGATCGCTGAAGGCTATCGAATTCAATTGTCGAGCGATTTGCTGGCCAAGCACGTGTATCTATTCCTGGATGAGGTCGATGGATTCTTTTCGGACAATTATTTCGATCTATTGCCGGGGCAAACGGTCACCATTCATTTTCTTTGCGATCAAAAAATAGCCAACTTTGAGAGCAAGTTGAGGATCATGACGCTTCGAGATAGTTACTGATTGCGGTCCCAGTGATGCTTCATAATGATTCATCGGATAAAAAGAGGGCGGGGAAATGGTCGAATGACCACCGAATTTCCCCGCGGGGGCATTTAAAACCTTAACTGAGTACATCATTTCTTCGTTTCTGGTAAAGGTATCATGAGTCTCGCACCTCGCTGAAGTAATTAAAGCGATGATCAATTAATCTTGTTTGATACGATATGACTTCTAATGACTTTATGTGTTAAAGGTTCGATTGAATGAAACAAACCCCTAGAACGTTATTAACCTTGGTAACCGATTATAATTCGCCAGTGCTGAACCTTATTAGCTTATTTTGGATCTGAGTGCAACTCCTGATACGCTAATAAAGTTCTGGCTATCCTGGTCCAGGTTCGTTATTCAGGTTAATGATGTTTTTTTCAGCAAGGTGGCTTGATCGGATCATCTAGACGATGTTGTTTTCTTCGCACTATTTTATTTCTCTTCAGGCATTATTCAAGCCATAATACCTTATTTAACTCAATCCAGATAGGCAGAACCAGCCAAGTCAATTCGCAATGAATGCTGCGGAATGAGATGTCATTCTTAATGCTTGAACGCTTCCAGACCCTCCAAGGATTTTTGAAATGAAGTTCTAAGCGATCCGTCCCCCCTTTTCGCCCCTAAAAATTTTGTCAATTTCAAAAAAAAGTGCTTGACAATGTCTTAGAAAAAGATTATATTCGGCCACATAACGAAATCGTTTTCTGAAAATCGCCCGAGATAGAAAATGAAAAACGTTATTTCCATGGTAATTTGGTTGTGCCTTTCTCCGCTGCTAAGCGTGATTGCGCAACCAAAGCTGATCGATTTCACGCCTTTCCCATCCGCTGTCCAGCAATACCAACCGCAATTCGGACTACTGAAAATCAAATCCCAATTCAATAATCCATTTGATGTTAATGAGATTCAAATTCACCTAATTCTCGTTACGCCATCGGGGAAAAAAATAGTTCAGCCAGGATTCTTTGATGGTTACCAGGGCGGATTGTCCGTATGGCGGGTGCGATTTACGCCTTGCGAGGTCGGGCGATATTCATATCAATTAAAGATTCAGACTGCAAAATACACAAAAATCACTAAATCGTTTTCGTTCGAATCCCGCCCTTCTCATCGAGATGGTCTCATCAGAAGAAATCCGAATTCCGATTATACATTTCAATTCGACTCTGGGCGCTTATTTCGTGGCTTTGGGGAGAACGTTTGTTGGGCGGATGATTATGAATACTATTTCAAGAAGCTGAGCGATATTGGGTGCAATTTCGTGCGCATTTGGATGTGCCCGTGGAACCTATATCTGGAGTGGAACGATCCAGGGCTGGGTCGATATCATCTGGCAAATGCCGCGCGTCTGGATTCGGTGCTGGCCATGGCAGCGAGATATAAAATTTACATCATGCTCTGCTTCGATTATCATGGCGTAATTCAGCTCGAAGAGGGTTATTTCAAAGAGAAGAAATGGGACGAGAACCCATATAACCAGCTCAATGGCGGGCCATGCGCTGCGGAAGCCGATTTTTTCAGCGATCCGACTGCGAAGCGCTATTATAAGAACCGATTGAACTACATTGTTGCCCGTTACGCTTTTAGCCCGCAAGTGCTTGCATGGGAATTCTGGAACGAGGTCGATCTGACGGCTGGCCGACCTGCGGATGTGGTGGCCTGGCATCGAGAGATGGCAGCGTATTTGAGAGAAATCGATCCCTATGATCATTTGATCACCACCAGTTTTGCGCACGGCGAATATGATGGCATTTGGCAGATCCCCGAAATCGATTTCACCCAGACGCACCTTTATAATCGCCCGAACTTCGCAGCGCTCATTCCTGCCATTATCGATCGGTATCGTTCCACGTATGGCAAGCCCCATGTGGTGGGGGAGTTCGGCAGCGATTATCGGGGCGCCCAAGCCACCCGCGAGAACGATCCGCAAAATGTGGGATTGCACAATGGCCTGTGGGCGGGGCTGTTCGCGCCAACTCCGATTTCGCCGCTCACCTGGTGGTGGGATGAATTGATCGATGCCGATGACTTATATTTTCATTTTCAAGCCATTACCCGGTTCGCATTGGGACCAGCCACAGGAGCTGGCCCTATCGAGCAATTGAAGCTTGCTGACATCGAAATTCCAAACGCGGTTGCGCCATCCCACGATAGCCTGCTGATCTTCCCAGCGATTGGCTGGACCAAAAGTCTGGTCTCATGCTTCGAAATATCCCACGACGGCACAATTTCCGACCGCGATCAGGTCCCTGCATATTTGTTCGGCAATTCAAAACCAGAAATGAAACAGCCTGTCGATTTCAAAATCACCTACAAATCCAATGGAAGTTTCTCGGTGCATGTGGATGAAGTGTCCGATTTCGGACTGCTAAAGATCTATCTGGACGGCAAGCTGGCCTTAGAACAGTCACTTCCTCTGGGTTCGGGCGATGGACCGTGGGAGCGAAGCGAGTGGAAACCCGAGATAAATATGTTCCAGGGCGTGTACAATCGGGCTTATGGGATTGACGTTCCTGCTGGGGAGCATACGATTCGGGTTGACAACGATGGCCGGGATTGGATCAGGATCAAAACCTATCGGTTTGAGAATAGCGGTTTGAATGTGGGGGATAAAATCAAAGTCGTCGGGATCGCACAGGATTCGGTCTTTTATTTCTGGCTGCGCCATGAACGATATCAGTGGCAATTTGCCAGGAATATGACGCTGGAACCCGTGCCCGAGACGCATCTCGATTTGATCCATCCTTTGCTCGTGTCTGGCAGTTACCGGGTCGAATGGTGGGAGCCTTATTCGGGCACAATTATGGTGCAAAAAAGCATTTTGGTTGATCAGCCCAACCAGCTCACTATCAATATTCCTGCATTTAAAAACGACATCGCTGGGAAAATCTTTAAGGAATATTCGAAATGATGACCATCAAGGAATTTGCAAAGCTTGCTCATGTTTCACAGTCGACCGTATCCAAGGCGCTGAACGATCGCCCGGACGTCAGCCCGGAGACGAAAAGCAAAATTATTGAACTGGCGAAGAAGTACAATTTTGTGCCCAATGCGTTTGGAAAGGGGCTAAAAAAACAGGTGACCGAAAACATCGGGGTGATATTTTGTCGTGAGCAACAGCCGCTGTCTGGGAATCCGTTTTATTCGAGGGTACTGGAAGGCATTGAGGCGGAATTGGCGGTCAAAAAATTCAGTCTGATTTTGCAATTGATCCCAGAACCCGAGCAGAACGGGCTGCCCAAGATGGTTCGGCAGCAGCAAGTGGATGGGCTCATTCTTGTCGGGATATTCAAAGAACAATTTGTGAACACGATTTTGCACAATAATATCCCAGTGGTTATGGTCGATCCGAAGTTCAGTGTGGATGATTGCTGTCAAATTTTGATCGATAATGAACAAGGCGCATTTACTGCTACCAATTATTTGATTCAGCGCGGGCATCGCCGGATTGGCTTTATTTCAGGCGATCTGGAGCGCATGAGCTTTCGGCAGCGCCTCCAGGGATATAAGCGGGCAATCCAGGAAAATGGCATTCTTGTTGACCAGAAGCTCATTGAGACGGGCGGCCTCGAACAAGGTTATGAGCACGTGCGTCGGTTATTGTCATTGAAAGATCGACCAACCGCAATTTTTGCTGCGAACGATATTAATGCCATTCACGGTTATAAGGCGATCCAGGAATTCAATCTGAAAATCCCGGATGACATCAGTGTGATCGGGTTCGATGATATCGATCTGGCGAAATACGCCAATCCGTCATTGACAACAATTCGTGTCTATAAAGAAGAACTTGGCTCGATTGGTGTCAGGATCCTGTTGCAACTGATCAATGGGGAGATCACGACACCGATGAAAACCGTGTTGCCAACCAAATTGATCGAGCGGGATTCGGTCAAACGATTAGCAGCATAGGCGAGCAATTTGAATGGGACAGTCAGGGCGCTGCGATAGCAACGCCAGCATAACGTTTTCAGGGAGGAAATTTGACATGAACAAGGCCATTATTTGCTTGGTGCTCTGTGTCATTGTGCTGTCTGGCAATTTATATGCTGCTTCTGGGGTCATCAAAGGCAGAGTGGTGGACTCGGCCACAGGAGACCCTCTGCCGGGGACGAATGTGTGGATCAAGGGGACGAATGTGGGAGCAGCCAGCGATTTGAAGGGCTACTATACGATCACTAATGTCCCTCCTGGCGAATATACACTCAGGGTCTCCTATATTGGTTATGAAACCCAGGAGATCAATGTTTCCGTGAAAGCAGGAGAGACGGTCGTCAGGGATATTTCTCTCGTCTATGGCCAGGTGATTCGGGGCCAAACGGTGGTGGTGACCGCTCAGGCTTCGGGACAATACACTGCTATCAACCAGCAATTGGCATCGAATACGATTGCCAATATTGTATCGAAAGCTCGCATTCAGGAACTTCCAGACGTGAACGCGGCAGAATCGATCGGTCGATTGCCCGGGGTTTCGATCCAGCGCTATGGCGGGGAGGCCACCAAAATTGAAATTCGCGGGCTTTCTCCCAAGTACAACACGGTGACGATCAACGGCGTCACGGTGCCTGCGACGGGTGGCGATGATCGCAGCGTCGATCTTTCATTGATCTCCTCATCCATGCTGGACGGGATCGAGGTGAGAAAAGCCAATACCCCTGATATGGATGCTGATGTGATTGGCGGAACGGTTGATCTCAAACTGAAAGAAGCGGCTGAGGGGCTGTCCATTAACGCTACAGCTCAGGGCGGTTATAATCAGTTGCAGAATTATTATGGCAATTACAACTTCATGGGCAGCGTGAGCAGTCGCTTCTTCGATGGCAAGCTGGGCGTTATTGCCACCGTCAACGCCGACGATTATGATCGGAGTGCCGACAAGTTCTCTGGCAATTATCGGGAGATTCAGGTTGCTGGCGTGACTGGCATTGCGGTCCACGACATTTCGTTGCGCGAGGATAACGTGACTCGGGGCCGAACCGGCGCCAGCTTACTTCTGGACTATCGTATTCCTTACGGAAAAGTGACGGCGAACTCATTTTATAATCAATTGAAATGGAATGGTCTATTTCGCCTCAACCGGATGAACGTCAATGACAACCGGCATTATTACGATCTGGAAGATCGCCATGGCACGACCGCGATCTTCACCGGGGCCGTGAGCGCGCGACAGGACTTCAATTGGATCCGCTATGATATCGGTTTTGCCCGGACGGCCTCTCGAGCGAAGAGCCCGGAAGATCGCACCTGGACGTTTGTGCAGGAGAACGCGGCGTTCAAAGATGTGACCAATGAGACCCGCGCGAAGGATGTACCTGCCCATGCGACGGTCGATTCCAATATGACCGGCCTGTCTGATATCTACATCTATGATACGAAACGCGATGAAAACCAAACCATGCTCCAGTTGAATCTCGAGGTACCGTTTCGGCTTGGCAAATGGATAAACGGTTATGTGAAAACCGGCGGCAAATTGCGCTGGCTTGATCGAAGCAACGATGAGAATCAGTACGGCCGCAATGGCTTGCAATATGGCAGCGCGACCGGGGTAAGCCAGCCCCTGGCAGTCATTATCAAACAGATGGCAGAGAATTTCCCAGACGAATGGAATTGGATTCAGGATTCCACGCTGGTTCGAAAATATGGTCTCTTGCCAATAGCCCGTGTGCTGAGCAACTACACCCGCTCGGATTTCTTAAACGGCGAGTATCCGCTCGGGTTCGTGGCTGATATAAAAACCATGAACAAAATCACGGATGTGTTCAGCCGAACTGAGGAATGGAAACGCTACGCCATAGGTTCTCGTGGCCGCGATTATGATGGGGTGGAGCGCTACCAGGCTGGGTATATCATGGCCGAACTGAATTTCGGCAAGCGTATCACGTTCTTACCCGGCGTGCGTTTTGAAAAAGACTATTCCAAATACCATGGCCAGCGCTATCGCGAGGTGGTGATCAATAATATCCAGCAGGAGCCCACAGACCTGGATTCGTTGGTGAACGTTCGCGAAAACCAGTTCTGGCTGCCCATGGTCCATCTTCGGCTTCAGCCAGTCGATTGGTTGAGGATCCGCCTGGCCCGCACCGAAACGCTAACCCGACCTGACTACATTCACTATGCGCCAATTACCTCGATTAATTCCTATCAAAGCTATATTCGCGCGGCCAATGCATTGCTCAAACCAGCGAAATCGACCAATTACGATGCCTCGCTATCGATCTACCAGAACTATGTGGGATTGTTCACTGTTTCTGGTTTTTACAAATCGATTGATGACTTGATTTTTCAGGTGCGCATGAAATTAACTGAGGGGGTTCCAGTGCCAGATGGACTGAACATTCCATCGCGCTGGCTGGAAAAAGCTGCGCCGGATGTGGATACATATTTGAATAACCCTTACACTGCCCATTACAAAGGGATTGAATTGGACTGGCAAACGCACTTCTGGTATTTGCCATCGGTTTTCAGGGGCCTTGTGCTCAATGTCAATTACACCAGAATTCTCTCTGACATGAAGAAGCAGCTCTATTTCTTGCGGCGCGGTCCAGTCATCCCCGGCACTCGGCCGCCGCGCTACTCCAACATTCTGGTGGACAGCACCCGAACCGCCCGAATGCCGGATCAACCAGCGCATATCGCGAATGTCACCATTGGCTACGACTACAAGGGCTTTTCGACACGATTATCATTCTTGTATCAAACGGACAAGGTCACTTTCATCAGCACGGAGCCGATTCTGGATAATTTCTCCGGGGCGTATGCTCGCTGGGACCTGACCATTCAACAAAATCTGACTCGTGGCATCCAATTGTTCGCCAATTTCATCAATTTGAACAAGCGCCGCGATGAGAACTTCCGAGGCTATACGCTGACCGATCCGACTTATATCGAATACTATGGCTTTAACATGGATGTTGGGATCCGATATAAATTTTAACAGACCAGTGATAAAGCGTTTCGATCTCCGCCTATTCGGTTCATCTTTTTGAAGGGGGATGGATTTCTGCAAATTGATAGATCTGTCATTGCCAGCGAAGGCAGTGAAGTGTATAATTCTCTTGGTGGATTACTTCGTCGCTTCGCTTTTCGCAATAACTCGATATTCAATGGTTACAGAAGGTCTATTCAGGTGGATAGAGCGATCTAAAATGGGGCGAAATTGGTCATTCCGAACGAACGCGATGATCCTCATTATTCTTTGCTGTAATGGATTACTATGTCGCTTCGCCCCTCGGCATGACTCGATAACTGATTTTTTGCAGATACCTGTTAAGGGGGATTGAAAGGAGGTCAAATTTGATATTGGAGTAAATTTGTTTTAAAGAACCCTAATCAATGAACCATTAACTTTACCATGGAGGAGGCTTATGAAATTGCTTTACCGAATGATGCTCATCAGCGTCCTGTTCCTGGCGCTATTACTGCCGACACGGCAGGCCAGCGCTCAGGTCGGGGATACCCTGTTGGTCGAATGGGCCAACCCCGATGGCACCGTGAAATTGAATGCCCTGTATAATGCCATCAAAGGCGACACCCTTCCCGGTGGCGCCAGAAAGAACGAAAACCGGGTCTACAAATTGCAGAAAGGTGGTTTCTACTGGATCACCGAACGGATCGAGAACAAGGGATTTCATCTGCGCATCGTGGGCGAAACGCCAGGACCGACGGAACTGGACAACCCTGCTGTGATTCAGATGCACCCCAGAGCCGATGGTTCGGTGGATGGCAGAATTATCACAGGCCAGAGCAGTATCACCCTCAAGAACCTGTGGCTCACCGGTCGCGATTATAATGGCGTCCAGACCTATTATCAACCCATCCAAATTGACGCCAGCAATTCGCGATTCATTTTTGACAATTGTGTCCTCGAGCAGACCAACTTCGCGCTGATCGCTTTTACAGGCAAGAACAACGACATTTTCTACACCAACTGCAAATTCCGCAATCTGATTGGGCAACCGAGCACCCAGCAATGGGAGGGCCGAGGCATTTCGATCTGGGCGGATCAGGATACGGTGGTGGTAGAGAACTGCACCTTCTTCAATATTGGCATGACCGCGTTCCAGCTCGAAGGAGGCGCGGCTTCGTACATCCGGTTTAATCACAACACCATTGTGAACCTGGGACGAAATGTCCATTCTGGCAACTGGTTCCGCGAAGCCTATTTCACCAATTGCTTGATCGTGAATGGATTCTGGCATGGTGAGGGGCGGGTTGACCTTTCCAATCCCAACCGCGATCCGCGGGCGACCTGCGCAGGACTGTTCAGCGTGGGCGCATTGCCCTCGCAATATGGACCGGAACAGGGCCGCCGCATCGTGATTGCCAAAATGGCGACCTGGCGCGATCCGAAATTCTATACCTTCTACGGCGACTCCATTGCCAAACAATACTACATCAACCCAGCAACAGCGCAGGATTTCTTTAACAAATATACCGACCACATGAAGATTTTAGATACGCTGTGGCTGGCCAATGAGCCGGGATTGCCCACCTACCCAAGCGATATTATCGATAAGATGATCCAAAATATCAGCGATCTCCGCGCAGGCAGAACGCCGGCCACTGCCTATTTCTGGAAGCCGACCCAGTATCCAACTGATGTTTCCTGGCCGCTGCCCGAGAATTTCGCCTATACGGATGCCGCGTTGAAGACCGCTGGGACTGATGGGCTGCCGTTGGGCGACCTGAACTGGTTCCCTGCTGCCAAGGCAAATTTTGAGGCCAATAAGGAGACATACATCAAACAGATCGAAGATCTGGCTGGACCACGGGTGAAATTGGAGGTGGTTGGCACTTATGAAGCCGAAGCCGGAGCCCTGGCTGGTACTGCTGCGATCGAAAAATTCCAGGGCTTCTCCTATTTCCAGATGGATGGCGGTGGCTTTATCGAGTGGAAGTTCAATCTTCCCGCTGCCGGGCAGTACGACCTCAATTGCTGGACCCACATGCGAGGCAACAGCATGAGAGGCCAGCGGATCATCGTGAACGGCGTGAGCATTCACGATCCCAAAGGGTGGGGTGAATATATCTGGGATACCAATGCGGGTGTCCATGCCGGGATGCCGATCAACGAATGGACCTGGACGCTGATCACCCAGGCCAATATTCTCGAGCCGGGAGCGCTGACGCTCAAGGCCGGGGAGAACACCATTCGCATCGAATCATCCTGGGGCTGGCAGAATTTTGCAGGCTGGGATATCATCGATTTCAACACGCGGGCGGTGGTGCTGCAATTGCGCGCGCCAGACGTGACCTCCTATGAGATCGTGATCCCGCGGGGCGAGGGCGCAAAATTTACCCCCCAGGGATTTAAGTCTGTGCAGTTGGGCGCCAATGGCAGCATTAGCTGGACCATGACTCCACCTTCTGATGGCAAATATCGGCTCCAGGTATTCTATCAGAATCCCGGGAACGCTCAAACGGTCACCATCAAGGTCGATGGCGCCACGGTGCTATCGAATTTTGTGCTGGATAGCAAGCCCGATTCCACCGGCACCAATCTGCTCTCCGATGCGTTCTCGTTGACTGCTGGCTCGCATATCGTTGATCTGGTGGGCAGCCATGTGAACGTGGATTTTGTCCAGCTCATCAAAGAAACGATCGCATCGATCAGGAACGATCGAAACAAGCTGCCGATGGGCTTCGCATTGGAGCAGAATTATCCCAACCCGTTCAATCCGAGCACGACCATCAATTTCGCGGTCGGGAAATTGGCCCACGTTGAATTGACCGTTTATAACGTATTGGGCCAGAAGGTGGCCACCTTGGTGAACGAGCGAATGCAGCCTGGCGTCTATCGCGTCACGTGGGATGCTGCCAATGTGCCTTCGGGACTGTATTTCTACACAATGAAGGCTGATGATCTCAAAATCACTCGGAAGATGATGGTGATCAAGTAGCAATGGGACTGATTTCCATTGAGATCATCGCAGAACAGCAACCGCGTCGAGGACTCTGAACGGCGAGACCATCCGGGGAGGGGGACTGCCCTCCCCGGAAATGATTCGTCGATCGAAATTTATTCGTTCTAAACAAAAGAGGGCTTCATTTGCCCTCTTTTTTTGGCTCACTGTACGCACCAACAATGCGGATTTCTATTGGAAGCATCTCCTGATCTTCTCCTGATCAGGAGCTTGGGCAATGGAATGCTGATTATATCGCAAGATGAAGTAGATCACTGCATACGTAGCATCACCCAAGATAAAAAGGACAAAAATGCAGCGGGATTTATGTCTGGTTCGTGCTCAAAGCGCTGTCGATCGTCATGGTTCATTTTAGCAATTGAGGTCTAAATTTAGCCTCTTCGTCAAAAACAGTCTATGAGAAAATAGGAAGCGAGCAATTTCTCCCCTAAATTCATTTCTGGGTGAGTTCCAATTCAGTGTCCAAATTTTGTTGGTCACAGAATAAGAACTGTCGGGGAATAGTGCTTTAAGATTTGTCTCATTATTTTGGACGACAATAAGCTGGTTTGTTGCCAGATTTCATGAACAGGCTATACTATCATGGCTGCGCTGGACGGCACATCTCATCATGCTGGCCGAAAGGCTCATCCCGTCCGCGCGCTGGCGGAAAGGAATGACATGACTTATCTCGCTCTCGATTTCTGTGATAACAAAATGAATGAGCAGATGAATCGATGACATTTCGTCCCCAAAGGGGCGGCAGAAGGCATTTATGAAGGTTTTGTTCCCAACGGAACGAGACTCTGGTATGATTTCGATGCACAAATTGGCCAATTTGATTCGATATTCGATCCCGTAAGGATGAAATAAGTGATGGACTGATAAATACCATGAAATGCCTTTAGGGATTTCTTCGCCAAAAGGCGGATCGCAATGATTGGTGAATCGCAAAGCAAGCGGTTTTCGCCCAAGCATTAAATCGCATAAAATTTCAACTGGTCATTTGCATGAGGAAATAGCCAGTTCCAATTTGGATTCGAACATAAATTTGTTCTTGGAAAAAGAGTTTATTATAGGCAGAGCGATAGGACAGACACGATTTGCCACATGAGGATCTTTCAGGACAGGAATTAAAGAGATCATTCTGTTATTTTGAGCAAGCGCGTTGCAAGAGGATCAACCAAAAATACGTTTAACAAAGTGAGTCATCGATATGAAGGTTCAATTTTCTCGATTGGTTTTGTTGCTGATCTGGCTGATGCTGGTTCACGCGACGATGAGTTGGGCAGGGATCTGGGATTGGGAGGACGGTACGCTTCAGGGATGGCGGGCGAAACGGGAGTTTAACGATTTCGGCGATACGCTGATGCTCAGCAATACCACCGAGCGGGCCTTTCATGGAACGCATTCGATGAAATGGCATATTCAGGGCAGCAAAACCGATATGTATTGGTACGCTGCGGTTGAAAACCCGCGCGTGAATCCGGGAGAGACCGTTTATTATCGCGTCTGGGTACCCGCGGGCGCCCCTATTAATGGGCTCAAGACATTTCTGAAGGACAATAACCGAAATTGGGTGGATGGCATCTGGTATGGCTATACTGGGTTGCAAAAGAATGCCTGGAATGAGCTGACGATCCGCGTGCCGCAGACCGGTGCCTTTCCAATTTTAGAAGTGGGACTGCAAGTGGTGGCCTCCGTTCAAACGGTCGATATTACTGTCTATCTGGATTATGTGGTCTGTGGCCTTCCCAATCCTCCGAGCGGATTGACCGCCGTTGCCCGTAGCCTCTCCGAGATCGCCCTCGATTGGGATGATAATCGCGAGCCAAATTTCGCTTATTATAAAATCTATCGCGATACCATTTCGGATTTCGATGTCAATCTCAAAAGCCTTGTCGCTACAACGCTCAACAGCGAATTCCTGGATTCCGGCCTGGCGCCCTACACCAAATATTATTACAGGCTGACCGCCGTGGATCAAGATGGCGATGAGTCGTTGCCCTCAGACCAGGTGAGTGCCATGACTTTTGAACCAGGTGCCCCTCCAATTGTTACCGTCAAACAGGTGAATTCAGCCACGGTGGGGCTATATGAAAAATTCGAAGCGATCCTGGATTTGAAAAATGCGGATTATCTCAATCCATATAATCCCGAAGAGATCGACGTGCAGGCGAGTTTCGTTGCGCCTTCGGGCAAGGTCTGGCATATTTTCGGCTTTTATGATAACTATCAAAATCGCGATCAATGGAAAGTCCGCTTTGCGCCCAATGAAATAGGGCTCTGGAATTATACGATCCAGGCATCGGATAAGGACGGCACCGGCCAGAGCCAAAAATATCAATTCATCGCGATCGCATCGCCGCATCACGGTTGGATCCATGTTTCACAAGAAAATCCCCATTATCTCGAATTCGATGACGGGACTCCATATTACGGCGTCGGCATCTATGTCGCATGGAATCTGACAGTCGATCGGCTATATCTGTTGCAGGCCAATGGTGCCAACAGCTATGGGATGTGGAACATCAATTACGGCGGCTACATTTCGAACTATGGATTGATCGAGAATGAACTGGGCAGATACAACCAGCCCAAATGCGGTCGGATCGATGAAATGTTGGAGATGTCGGAGCAGCGGGGTCTCCATGTGATGTTCTGTTTCTGGCCTCACGATCTCTTCTCGAACACGGTCTGGGCTCATCTCTGGGACCAAAACCCCTACCGGTTCATTTGCGATGTGAAAGATGTTTACCGCGATTCTCTCTGCTGGGAATATCAGAAAAAGCTGTACCGATATCTCATCGCACGGTGGGGCCATAGTCGGGCGCTGGGCATCTGGGAGATCATTAATGAGATCAACGGTACTGATGGCTGGGTCCATAGCCGACTCAGCGATGCCCTGCTATGGGTCAAGAAGGTCCACGATTATTTTCAGGAGCACGATCCCTATGATCATCCCACGACCGCTTCGAAGAGCGGGGGTTATAACGATTATGAGCCGCTTCTGGCTGCTTACACCGATCTGCCCAACCTTCATTTTTATGAATACCAGGGATGGCCAGTAAGGTCGCCCGATAATTTGCTCTGGAGCAGCATCCAGAATTTCGCCTTTGCTGCACGTCGCTTCTGGAATAGCTTTCCGAAGCCAGCGATTATCGGCGAGGCAGGAGTGCTTTATGAGCTCCAGCGGATGCCCCAGGCCCCGATTGCTTACCACAACGCCCTCTGGACCTGCCTCACCAATGGCCTTGCCATGACCCCGTTCTGGTGGAAACTGGATCAGGTCGACGCCTCATTATTAGCCAGAATGCGACCGTTCTCAAAATTCGTGGCTGGGGTTGACTTTATTCATGAAAGCAAACGGCATTTTGAATCGTCAACCGATCGGTTTGATCTGTTCGGCATGCATGGAGATTCCACTGCATTTGGCTGGGTTCGGGATCGAAAAGGGGGGAAGATTAACGGCTCCCTGTATTCATTCGATGACGTTCTGAAATTCAGCCAGCCGATTTATAAAATTGATTATTACGATCCATGGCAGGGTCAGTGGTTCGGATCGCGCATCGCCACAACCATAGGAGGGAAGATCATGGATAAAATTCCCAAGCCAGGCGCGGATGTCCCGGATGTGGCATTTCGTCTGAGCTTTGGGGCAGGTGGAACAATTCCGGTCAGATTGCAATTGATGGCTGATGTCGAGCAGCTCGACAATTCACCGTCGAGCCGGGCAGAGATCTTCTGTTATCTCATCGATGCCAGCGGAAAATTGTGCCAGGAGGCCAATGGCACGGTCTTCTTTGCACTGGAAGGGCCAGGTCAGATCAGTCACAATGAAATGGCCGCTACCAATGGGATCGCCCAGATCCAGTATCTGGCCAGCAGTGATCTTGGCACGGCGCGCATTATTGCATCGGCCCCTCGGCTTTGGCCAGATACATTGGTCATCGAGATCAAAAATCTGACTCGGACCGAGGCGACCGAGAGGGAAATTCCCGAGGGCTATTTCCTGGAACCAAACTACCCCAATCCGTTCAATGCCGTCACTTCGATCCGCTATCGAATCCCAACGCCTGGGCTGGTAAGGATCACGGTGATCAACATCAACGGCCAGGTGATCGAGAATTTGGTCGACCAGTTTCATGCCGCGGGTGATTATGTGGTTCAATGGGAGAGCAATGGGCTTGGCTCTGGCCTGTATTTGATCCGCATGAGAGCGGGTGAATTCGAGATGACTCGGAAGTGTTTGCTGTTAAGATAGGCGTATGAGGTGGGCAGGCGAATTTAACCCTTGAGGAGAAAAAATCATGAAAAAAGTATTGCAATTTTTGCAAGTTATTCTTATGTTATCCGCCTTACTGGCGAGGGCGCAGGAGAAGGATAAGAATGAATTGATGCGTGGGGCCAACTTCATCGAGACGAAGGTCTATACTGCTGAGGAAGATGCCCGGATTTTGAAGTTATTCGAAGGGCTGCGCGTGGCTGATGTCTCGGACGGGATGGATATGGTCGGTCTGCCGGGCGTGGGATTGGTGGATCCAGCAATTCATCCAGATTGGATCGACCTTGAGGATCTATCGCATCAATTTCGTGGGATTGCTGTGACGGCTCGTTACGTCCCGACGCAGCGGCCCGATCGGCCAGCTGCCGGAGAGGATTTTTCGCAATGGGAGGGAAATTTTTACAATCGGTACTCGAGCGAGGCGTTCACCCAATTGATCCGGCCAGGAACCGTGGTGGTGATCGATGATGTAGAGGAGAAGGATATCGGTTCAATTGGGTCGTTCAATATTTTGGCCTGGCATAAGTTTGGCGCTGTGGGTGTGGTGACCGATGCTAGCGCCCGCGATACCGATGAGATCGCGATTGAGAAAGTGCCGCTGTATCTGCGCAAAAAGGGCCGCGGCATCCGGCCCGGGAGAAACGAGCTAGAATCGGTCAATCGACCTGTGGTGATCGGCGGAGTGCTGGTATGCCCTGGCGATGTGATTGTCGCCGATGGCGATGGCGTGATCGTTGTGCCGCGAGCAGTGGCCGAGTCGGTGGCCAAACACGCCCGGGCCATTCTGGACAAAGACAAAGCGGGACGAAAACAGTTATATGAAAGCGTAGGCAAACCTTTAGATAGGACAGTCAAATGAAAACAGCTAAACAGCTTTTTTATGCTCTCGTTTTATTATTGCTATCTGGCCTGTTCATGCCAGGCTTGCTTGTCGCCAATGTGACATTGCCAGCTATTTTTGGCGATCGAATGGTTTTGCAACAGCAATCTGAGGTAACGATCTGGGGATGGGCCAAACCATTAGAACCAGTATCGGTGATTGCGAGTTGGGATCGGCAAGCGATCCAGACCAAAGCGGACAATCATGCGACCTGGCAGGTAAAGCTCAAAACGCCCGCAGCAGGCGGACCGCATACGCTGGTGATAATGGGCTACAATACGATTGTGCTCCAGGATGTGCTGATCGGTGAAGTCTGGCTCTGCTCCGGGCAATCCAACATGGAATGGTCGGCCAATGCTGGCATCGATCACGGCTTTGAAGAGATCCAGCAAGCCGATTACCCAAATATCCGATTTTTTCAGGTGGCTCATCGTTCGGCAGCGGTGCGGCAATTGGATCTCTCTGGTCGCTGGGAGGCCTGTACGCCCCAAACCATGGCCAACTTCAGCGCAGTGGGCTATTTCTTTGGCCGGGAATTGCATCAGCGGCTTCGGGTGCCAATTGGGCTGATTAATAGTAGCTGGGGCGGAACACCAGCCGAGACCTGGATGAATCCAGATCTGATCAATCACGATGATGAATTCGCACAATCGGCATCCCGGTTCAAACCAGTGGCCTGGTGTCCTATGGAACCAGGTGCCGCCTACCATGCCATGATCGCTCCATTGATCCCGTTTGCGATCGCTGGCGTGATATGGTATCAGGGCGAGACCAACACCCTGAATCCCATCGAATATCGCCGGCTGTTTCCAGCCTTAATTGAAAGCTGGAGGAACGAGTGGCAGCGGGATTTTCCGTTCTACTACGTTCAGATCGCGCCATACAACTACGGTCCTTATCCCAAAGGGGTCCTGCTCCGCGAGGCACAGTTGTTGAGCCTGGCGGTTCCCAATACTGGCATGGTGGTAGTGAGCGATATCGGCAATATCAACGACATTCACCCTCGGAACAAACGCGACGTGGGGCGCCGGCTGGCGAATTGGGCTTTAGCGAGGACTTATGGACAGCAGAACATTTCCTATTCTGGACCGATTTACCGACGCATGGCTGTGGAGGGCAATAAAATCCGGTTATTTTTTGATTATGCAGACCGAGGGCTGGTTTGCCGAGGCGATAAGTTGACCCATTTTCAAATTGCCGGCCAGGATCGGGTGTTCGTCGATGCCGAAGCGACCATCGAGGGCAGCACGGTGGTCGTCCGATCGGCCAAAATCAAAAAACCAGTGGCTGTACGATTTGGCTGGAGCAATACTGCCGAGCCAAATCTGTTCAATGCGGATGGATTGCCTGCCTCCAGCTTTCGTACCGATGATTGGCCGATTCCATTGGAATAGCAGTTCATTTCATTTTTATGAGGCAAAATCATGAAACAGTATCACCGAATCGCAAGAGCGAACGCGATTCGCTCGAGCCGTTGGACTGGGCTGCTGTTCATCGTGGCTGCGCTGATTGGTTGTGCGCAGCAACAGCCAAAATTGACCGTTTCTCAGTATCGCTATACCATGAATGATGAGAGCTTTCGAATTCGGTCGATTCAATCATCAGAAAAGTCGCATTCCTACAACGAAGTGATCGGGGATAAATTTTTGGCGGTGGATTATGATCAGGATGGCGTACTGGAAGCGGTTCTGCTTGGCGAGGTGAGCTTAGCAGAGGCCCAGAAAGTTTATGATTACGGTTTAAACAGCCTGTTTCAGGCTAACAAATTGCAGGTGCGCCCTCCAGATTTCACTCGATACGTCGAGGAGAGGGGGAATCTGCAGTTCGAGATCCGCAGCTTCCGACCAACCCATGCGCCACCGTTCAATCAATTCAGGATCACCAATACTCGGACCCTGATTCCTGCTGAGGTTCTGGTGTTCGTCGATCAAGATGCGGATGGCGTGCTGGATGGTGTGCTCAAAGGCGACGTGTCCTTAGAAAAATTTCAATCTGAATACCAGGAAATGATCCAAAATGGTTTGCGCCGAGGAGCGCTGATCAAAGCGAATGGCATGGTTCTGGTGAAGGAAAAATAGGAGTTCTCTTAGGATCGAAATTAGCGATGCACCAAATGAATCGCGCTGCTAAAACGAGTGGATAAGCGTTCAGGTTACCGATTTTACCATCATAGGATGAATAGATTCGAAAGGGACCGAACATGAAGCTAAGCTGGCTGGATGTTGGAATTATCTTTGGCTACCTGGTTCTTACGGTTATCATTGGTGCGCTTCTGACCCGGCGGGCCTCGAGAGGGCTTAATGCCTACTTTCTGGCCGACAAAGGGCTGCCGTACTGGGTGCTCGGCGTCTCGAATGCATCTGGTATGTTCGACATCACTGGCACGATGTGGCTGGTTTATTTGACATTTGTCTATGGAGTGAAAGGAGTTTTTATTCCCTGGCTCTGGCCGGTGTTCAATCAGATTTTCTTGATGGTTTATATCTCCAAATGGATGCGGCGCTCCAATGTGATGACCGGTGCCGAGTGGATCAACACCCGTTTTGGTTATGGCAAGGGCGCTTCGTTGGCCCACATCATTGTGGTGGTGTTCGCTTTGGTGAGCGTGATCGGTTTCATCGCCTATGACTTTGCTGGTGTGGGCAAATTTGCCACCACGTTCCTCCCCTGGAAATTCTCAGAAGATCCTGTCGCCAACGCCAACTGGTACGCAACCAGTTTAATGCTCATCACCGCCATTTATGTCGTGGCCGGGGGCATGTACAGCGTCGTGGTGACGGAGCTGCTCCAGTTTATGGTGATGACCGTCTCATGTATCGGCGTTGCCATGGTGGCGATCTCGCGCACGACACCAGCACAAATTTCGGCTGCGGTCCCGACCGGTTGGAAAGACCTCTTCTTTGGCTGGCATCTCAATCTCGATTGGTCTGGCCTGCTCGATGCAGTGAACACCAAAATCGCTGAGGATGGTTATTCGCTGTTTACCATCTTCCTGATGTTGGTGATATTCAAGGGCATTCTGGTGAGCATGGCCGGGCCAGCGCCCAATTACGATATGCAGCGGGTTCTGGCAACAAGAAACCCGAAAGAGGCCTCGAAAATGAGCTGGTTCGTTTCGATCTGCCTATTTCCGACCCGCTATTTGATGATCACTGGCATTGCCATCCTGGCGCTGGTATTTTTTAGTGCCGAACTAAAACAAATGGGCCCAGGAATCGATTTCGAGCAGATTTTGCCGTACACCCTCTCGAATTTCATCCCAGTCGGATTGTTGGGATTGGTGCTGGCTGGTTTGTTGGCGGCGTTCATGTCCACTTTTGCCGCTACGGTGAATGCTGCCCCAGCTTATGTGGTGAATGATATTTACAAGCGCTATATTAACCCCAGCGCCAGCCGACGCACATTAATTACGATGAGCTATATTGTCTCATTTTCCTTCGTCGTAGTTGGGATCTTCTTTGGCTTTCACGCCAAAGACATCAACCAGGTAACCCAATGGATTGTTTCTGCCTTGTGGGGCGGCTATACGGCGGCCAATGTGCTGAAATGGTATTGGTGGCGCTTCAATGGCTATGGCTATTTTTGGGGTATGGCGACTGGCATTGCCTCAGCGCTGATCCTCTCCAAATTCCCTGAGCTTTATCTCTGGATCTACCCAGAGATCGTGCCGAATCTCTATGCCCTTTATTCATTCCCAGTCATCCTGGTGCTATCGCTGATCGGATGCATCATCGGGACCTTCCTATCCAAACCGGAGGATGACGAGATTTTGATGAATTTCTACCGGCAGGTGCGACCGTGGGGGTTTTGGAAGCCAATTCACCAGAAGGTCGTTGCGCAAGATCCCGGCTTTAAATCCGATGCCAATTTCAAGCTCGATATGTTCAATGTGGTGATCGGTACAATTTGGCAGACATCGCTGATCGTCATTCCGATCTACATCGTACTCCGCGAAAAACTGCCGTTCTTTGAAGCCGTGGCCGTGCTCGTGATCACTTCATTAATTCTCAAAAAGACATGGTGGAATAAACTGACAGAATAGGCAGCTCTTGTTTCAACAACTGCAATCGAATAGAAAGAGCTCAAGCCTGTCCATCGGTCGGGAGACAAGAATTTCCTCTGAGCTCAGCAGGTAGATTCAAAATGAACATGCATTCCCGTCATCTGATGCAGCGGTATGAAGTTTCGAATTGCCCCATCCATTCTGGGCGTGGCGACTGGAATTCGATCTGTGTGCGAAATTAAAGGACAAATTGCATAACAAAAGTCAAGGAGCGATCATGAACCTACCATCTCAGAAGCTTTCTTTTCGAGAAAAGATCTGTTACGGCTTAGGCGACCTGGCTTCGGTGCTGTATTGGCAGACCTTCATGTTGTATTTCACTTTTTTCTACACCGATGTCTTTCTGATCCCGGCTGGCGTGGCGGCAACCATGTTTCTCATTAGCCGGGTCTGGGACGGGATTAACGATCCAATCATGGGAATGATCGCAGATCGCACCAAAACGCGGTGGGGGAAATTTCGGCCGTATTTGCTCTGGCTCTGTGTCCCTTTTGCCGTGGTGGGCGTGCTCACCTTCACAGTGCCCAATCTGGACTCAACCGGCAAAATCATTTGGGCCTATGTGACCTTTAACTTGATCATGATGCTATATACCGCCATAAATATCCCTTATACTGCGCTATTAGGGGTTATTTCAGCCGATTCTCTGGAGCGTACCACCGTTTCGTCGGTGAAATTCCTGTTCGCATTTTCGGCAGGGATCATCGTTTCCGCGACGCTGTTGCCCATGGTGAAAGCATTGGGGCATGCGCCTTCGCTCGAAAAGCTGTTCGGACCAGCCAGCGATGCCCGCGGTTGGCAGATTTCCTTCATCATTTATGGCATCATGGCCGTGATCTTCTTTCTGATCACATTTCTTGGCACGCGCGAGCGGGTCCAGCCACCCAAAAACCAGCGCTCCTCGGTTCAACAGGATCTATACGAATTGGTCACCAATCAGCCATGGCTTACCCTCCTGGCTATCACCATTACTTTCATCCTGTTCGTTGCTGTGCGCAGTAGCGTGACCGTCCATTACTTTAAGTATGTCATCGGCACGCTGCAGCTCACCATCCCGTTCCTGGGGTCCCGAAGCTATGGATTCGAGGAGCTAACCTCTGCCTTCAACACCATCGGCCAGATTTCCGCGTTCATCGGCGTGATCGGCGTGAGTTGGGTGGCCAAAATGATCGGGAAAAAACGGGCGTTCCTCCTGCTGTTCGCCATTGCCATTCTGAGCACAGCGGCGTTCTACTTTTTAAGTGCCAAACAGTTGGGATTGATCTTTCTGTTTCAAATCACAGGTTCGATGACTGGCGGGCCGCTCAGCGTGCTATTGTGGGCTATGTACGCCGATACTGCGGATTATGGAGAATGGAAGCGCGGTCGCCGTACCACCGGGCTGGTGTTTTCTGCCTCCACCATGACCCAAAAGCTCGGATGGGCCTTCGGCGCTTTTGTGGCGCTTCGACTCATGTCCCAGGTCGGATTTGAACCCAATCAAGTGCAATCGGCTGAAAGCATCAGAGGGTTGCGGCTGCTATTTAGCCTGATCCCTGCCGCGCTCGGCCTTGTGGCGTTCGGCCTGATGTGGCTGTATCAATTGGATGAAGATAAAATGAAAGCGATCGGCAATGAGCTCATGGAAAGGAGAAAGGCCCGGGGAGAAGAAACAGCATAACCGAGCGAAATCGGCTGGTTGGGACAAACAATGGCAATCTCGCCACGCATGATTTCGCCTCGTCATTCATTGATCGAACAATGGGGAACCCCAGCTAAGAAATCACTGGGTGCATGGAAAACGATCATTCGATTTTCTCATGGCCATTGTTTTTGTTCCAGACTTCTCGAGCTTGTAAGCTGATTCGAATTTATGTTATCATTTATGAGTCCACTATAAAAAGCTTCAAGCCACGAATTTCATGTATGAGCACGAATTGACTTTTTGTAGGTTATCAGATAGCGAATTTGTGAAATTCGTGCTATTCGTATTTTTCAGAGTGAACTCATTGATGATCGGAAGATGCGAAAATTAACCGAGGGAACTTCAGCCAGGCCATGGGTCTGTTTTGTTTGCGGTACATGATAATGAATTCGCTCGATTAAAATCTTTTTTAACGATACAAGTTCTCAGCAATCACAATTCAGATTTATCATCAAAGGGAGACAAGATGAAAAGCAAAACGATTGTCGGCAAACCATTACCGAACATACCCTGGCAGGATCGACCGAAGGGGAGCTCAGAAATTATGTGGCGCTATGATAAAAATCCTGTGATCGGGAGAAGACCATTGAAGGTCGCGGATCGCATTTTTAACAGCGCCATTATTCCATATCAGGGGGAATTCATCGGTGTGTTCCGCGCTGATCATAAGAATGGCTATCCGAATTTGCATCTGGGATTCAGCAAAGATGGGATTCACTGGCAGATTGAAGAAGACATTATTCATTTTCAGAATGAAGATGGCACACCTGCCAAACCGATCCTCTATGGTTATGATCCGCGATTGGTGGAAATCGAAGGCAGTTATTATATCACCTGGTGCAACTATTTTCATGGTCCTACCATTGGAATCGCCAGAACCAAGGATTTTAAGACTTTTGTCCAGCTTGAGAATGCCTTTTTGCCCTATAATCGTAACGGCGTGCTTTTTCCGAGGAGAATAAATGGCAATTATGTGATGCTCAATCGGCCGAGCGATAATGGGCACACGCCGTTCGGCGATATCTATCTGAGCCAGAGCCCAGACATGATCTATTGGGGCAAACATCGTCTCGTGATGAAATCGGGTCATTATTGGTGGCGCAGCCTGAAGATCGGCGCTGGTCCGATCCCCATCGAGACCATCGAAGGCTGGCTTTTGATCTATCATGGAGTATGCCTTACTTGCACCGGCTATATTTACAGCATCGGTGCTGCATTGCTGGATCTCGATGACCCATCGCGCGTCATCGTGGATTGCGAGAATTACCTTTTAACGCCCGAAGAACCGTATGAGACGGTTGGATTCGTCCCCAGTGTGACATTCCCCTGCGCTACGCTTCAGGATGCTGATACTGGCCGAATTGCGATTTTCTATGGTGCGGCCGACACCTATTGCGCCCTGGCGTTTGCTCAGGTGGACGAATTGATCGACTACATCAAGTCGCATCCTGCTAAACCGCTACCTTAGCTCAGCGCGAAACAGCGATCAGAACCAGGCGCGCGGATGCTGCGCTTCGATGCATTTGTCATCTCATCATGCCAGCCGTTTTCTTCAGCTTCGCTCTGGTGGATAGGGTGACGCGTTGCCAATTCAATACAAATGGTCAAACGGAACTAAAATCTTGAAGCCGGCGATTCAGGCAATCGTAAATCGTCATTTGCTCAAATGGACACATCGAAAATGCCGGGTTAAGAAAATGTTGTTCCCAGCAGCGATCATTCATCATTGGCCGATGCTATTAAAAAAAATTCTGGGATCAAACGATGAGAAAAATAATGGGGACCAGATTCGCGCTGCTCATGGTAGCGGCGCTACTGCTGATATTTTTTGATAGCAGTTTGAACGCTTTTCAGAAGCTCTCGGATGGCGTGTTGTTCGAGCTTCAGAAGAAAAAGCCAACCGATGCCCAATGCTTGAAAATTCAGATCTGCGCTGAAAACATCATCCGGGTCATTGCATCTGCAGATCGATCTTTCTCGGCTCGGCCCAGCTTGATGGTCGAGCGGACGAGCTGGGCCCCAATGGCCTGGACCGTCAAACGGAAAGGCGAATGGGCTGAAATTTCAACCCGTCAAATCCTTGTCAGAGTGCATCAGGAAACGGGTGCCCTTGAATTTTATGATAAAAGCCGGCGGTTACTGTTGCGAGAGATAAAAGGCGGAGGAAAAATCATCACCCCAGCAGAGGTGATGGGCGAAAGCACGTTCCATATTCAACAGCTTTTCGATTCGCCTGAGGATGAAGCATTCTATGGATTGGGGCAGCACCAAAATGGTGTGATGAATTACAAAGGGCATGATGTGGATCTGTGGCAGCATAATATCGTTGCCGTGGTGCCGTTTCTCATTTCAAGCAAAGGGTATGGCATTTTATGGGACAATAATTCCCGCACCAAATTTGGAGATATTCGGGAATACGAGTCGCTTTCAACGCTGAAATTATACGGGAATGACGGGAGTCCAGGCGGCCTTACGGCGGAATATTTTCGCGATCGAAATTTCCAATCGCTGTTCACCTCGCGCACCGAATCGAGGATCGAACATGAATTCATCGATGTCAACGATCCATATCCTGAGGGTTTCCAAGAAAACGTCCAGAGCGTTCGGTGGAGCGGCTGGATGGAGTGCCATGAACCAGGAATTCACAAATTTCGACTTTACTGTTCTGGCTACACCAGGATGTGGCTCAATGACCAACTGGTGGTTGATTCATGGCGGCAGAACTGGCTGCCATGGTCCCATTTGCCCAGTTTAGAAATGGACCCGGGCAAACGCTATTCGATCAAGATTGAATGGATCCATCAGGGCGGATTCATCGGCCTGAAATATCTCAGCCCAGCAGAAAGAATTTATCAGCAGAGCCTCTCGCTGTATTCTGAGGTGGCCGACCAGATTGACTACTATTTTATTCATGGTGAAACGATCGATAAGGTGATTGCTGGCTATCGCGAGATCACAGGCCGTGCGCCGATGATGCCCAAGTGGGCTATGGGGCTGTGGCAGTGTCGCGAGCGCTATCGATCTCAGGATGAACTGCTGTCCGTGGTCAGAGAATTTCGGCAGCGAGGCATCCCTCTGGATAACATCGTGCAGGATTGGTTCTATTGGCCAGAAGACCAGTGGGGCAGTCATGAATTTGACCCAGTGCGCTTTCCAGATCCTAAGGGTATGATCGATGAATTGCACAATAAATGGAATGTCCGAATCATGATCTCGGTATGGCCCAAGTTCTATGTGGGCACGGATCATTTCGAACAATTCAGAGCGGCTGGCTGGCTTTATCTTCGGAATGTCGAGCGGGGACAGCGGGATTGGGTCGGCCCTGGCTATCTCTCCACCTTTTACGATCCCTATTCCGAGGGCGCGCGGGAGTTATACTGGCGACAGATCAATGAAAAGTTGTTCAGCAAGGGGATTGATGCGTGGTGGCTGGATTGCACCGAGCCGGATATTCAGTCCAATCTTTCGCGCGAGGAGACCATCTTGCGCCAGGGGCCCACGGCGCTGGGCAGCGCAGCTCGATACCTGAACACCTATTCTCTCATGAACTCCAAAGGCATCTATGAGCACCAGCGCCAAACCAAACCAGACCAACGGGTGTTCATCTTGACCCGGTCAGCGTTTGCGGGTCAGCAGCGCTACGCCGCTGCCACCTGGAGTGGCGATGTGGCAGCCCGTTGGTACGATTTGAAAACACAAATTCCCGCTGGATTGAATTTCTGCCTCTCTGGTATCCCATATTGGACTACCGACATCGGCGGTTTTGCAGTGGAACCACGTTTCGAACGCCCCACCGACGCGGATCTCGAGGAATGGCGCGAATTGATGACGCGGTGGTTCCAATTTGGGACTTTTTGTCCCATATTTCGGGTCCATGGCCAATTTCCGTATCGCGAAATGTTCCATGTTGCCCCAGAAGGACATCCCGCTTATCAATCCATGCTGGCTTATGACAAGCTGCGCTATCGGCTGATGCCGTACATCTACTCGCTTGCTGGAATGGTCACGCAGCAACATTACACGATCATGCGCGCTTTGGTGATGGACTTTGGAGATGATCCAAAGGTGCGAGATATTGGGGATCAATTCATGTTCGGTCCGGCTTTGCTGGTCAACCCAGTTACGGAATACAAAGTTAGGGAGCGCCAGGTCTATCTGCCCGCAGGCCCAGGCTGGTTCGAGCTGAAATCTGGTCGCTATTTCACGGCCGGACAGACCATTTTGGCCCAAGCCCCTTATCCCGATATCCCAATTTTTGTCAAAGCCGGCTCGATTCTCCCCTTTGGCCCCGAGATTCAATATGCCATGGAAAAACCAGCCGATCCAATCCGTTTGTTCGTTTACACTGGGGCGAATGCTTCATTCCAGCTCTATGAGGATGAAGGGATTAACTACAATTACGAGCAAGGCCAGTTTACTATCATTCCGATTCGTTATGATGAACAAAAAAGAGCGTTGCATATCGGACAGCGCCAGGGGCACTATCCTGGCGTGCTTACCAACCGAAAATTTGAGATCGTGTGGGTGCAGCCGAATAAGCCCGCGGCGTTGGATTTTGAGGCCAGCCCCGATGTCGAAATTGTCTATGATGGAAATGAAAAGATAATCCGAATGAAATAGCGGAATGAAAAAGGCTCAGGACGAATAATGCTTGCCCCGATTTAATTTGGACATCCTCTGAAGTCCATGCTTTGTCGGGCATTTCTTCGGACGCTTCGAAGTGGGGGTCTTCATTGTCCCTGTTTAAGCCTATGCCCGAAGAGCAGAGGAACAGGAGGGATGTTGATGGGCGATAAATTGGCTGTTTCATTAATCTAAATAAGCAGTGCGAAAAAAAGAGCTAATTCGACAAGCCAGAAGCATCATTTCGATCGCTCATGATAAAATCGAATTAGCGCCATTCAGCTCGCAACGCCTCGATCCTTAAGTCCTGTCCCCCTGAAGGTTAGAACGTAAATGGGAGGCCAAGCTCGTGCGCTATCGGAAAGCCTCGCGCTGGCCTCGCGGCGCCAATCTGCGGCTTCTGCTCTGAAAAGCTGGGAGATCTGTCTTCAAATTGTTGCAGCAGAGTCGATCGGCTAAGAATTGAATTTTTGCTTGCATTCACCCAAAAATTATCTTATATTAAACCCCCAAAAGAGCGACCACGCTTCCATACGCAAGCGTTTCACGATGACCTGTTTTCGAGATCTTGCCTCGAGATCTCACTGCGTATTCAATTTCAAAAATGCTTTTATGTCGCTGGTGCCCAAATTGAATTGTTGATGAACTGGGTATCAGGCCCTTGAAAGGGATTTTTTTTTATGATCTCAAATTTGGGTTGCTCTATTTGCCTTGAAATTCTAAAAGGAAAATGATCATCGGTATTCGCCGAACGAAATGCGCGAGAATAAACTAACTGGAGATCGAAGCACCAGCGCAATTAAGATCATTAGTTTTTGAATCCCATTCCTTGCAGATACCGATGCGTCGATAGGCGCGCATGCGCGTGCTCGATCGCCGTCGTAGTTTGGCCCTCCTGCAAAGGAATGGAATATCTTGAGAACAGATAATAAACACTCCTGCGCGTATTTGCCAGGGCGCTGACTTGACGTTGCAAGCGTGCTTTTCGAGCACATTTCGATGCTGATAGATGAAGGCAGGTGTATGGCCCGGCCAAATAAAAATGATAGCCTTCTGTATTTCGAAAGCGCTTTTGTTGAATTTTTAAGGAGAAACATGCGATGAACATCCCAGGCCTGACGATCATTGGAGAATCGATTAACGACTCCGTTCCGTCCACCCATGAATTATTCGAGGCCAATAATATCGCCGGTATTGTCGAACTGGCGAAATTCCAGGCGGAACGAGGTGCCTCTTATATCGATGTCAATGTGGGACCTCGCTCGCCAGATTTCATGGCGAATGTGGTCAGAGCGATCCAGGAGCAAGTCTCGGTACCGCTGGCCATCGATACCCCAGATATAGAACTGGCAGAGGCTGGATTGAAGGCCTACGATCCTCAGCGAGCGGGCAATCGCATGCCGATCCTCAATTCGATCTCTGAAGCGCGATTGGAGATGTTCGATCTCTACGCGATTCAGCCGTTCATACCGATCCTATTAATTACTGAGGGCAAAGATGCATCGGGTGAGGTGGTGATGAATCAAACCGCCGAACAGATCTATGCCACTGCAAAATCCATGGTGAAAATCGCTCGGGAGCGGATTCAGGGGGTGACGAACAATCAGCTCATTCTGGACCCCGGAATTATGCCCATTGGCAGCGACTCCAAAGGCTATTTTAAACGGCTGATGGACGCGATGTCGCTCATTCATCACGATTCTGATCTCGCTGGCATCAATATTTCGGTGGGATTGAGCAATTTCACTGCGATGCTCCCATCCAAAAAGCCAGATGGCTCGCCAGTCAAAGGTCCGCTGGAAAGCGCCTTTCTGACCATGGCCATGCCATTGGGATTGAACTTCATCGTTGGTTCGGTGAAACGAAAGTATGCGCTTCTGCCAGAAGACGACCCTGCGATGCAATGTCTGAAGGATGTCCTGAATATGCAAGGCGTAGAGGTCATCATGCGAGTGATGATGTATTTTTCATGAAAGATGACCCGCACTGTAAGAGTGATCATAAATCGGATCTAGGCTTGGAAGGGATGAGAGACACGACAGAATCGCTATTTAGCGGTGCGCATTCTTAAGATAGAATCCGACTTAGAGAATCATGAATCAAATGAATGGCTCCGTGACCGGCGTTTGCTTGCATCTGATAATTCATTGGTTCTCAAATTTGAGCAATCAGCGGAGACCTGGTGCTCAATTTCAAAAATCATGATACGGTTTGAAAACGGTCTATTATTAAAATTGATATCTCGCTCTATATCAATCTTACTGGGTCTTTCAAATAATTCTATCTGGATGGATGTAAAGAAAGTGTTGATGCTCAAATTACGCTTAGTACCAAACGTGCCCCAGTACTGCCAGAACCTTATTCCCTTATCAGGAAGGATTCTCGAATCAAATTTAAGCTAATGCGGATCAGCGCTGGTTAATCATAGATGGTTACTAATGGGAATAAGGTTTCATCCGTTTGTTCCATTACATCGGACTTTTATCATTGAAAGCTATCAGAAGCAACATTATGTTACATGAAATTGATTGATGATCGTTCTGAATATTCAGGCGAAGTGTGAGCCATTTTACAAGCCTCAGAGAAATTATGAAATGATGGACTTAGTCCGAATGCTTTTGATCAAGCGAAATAACTCTCATATTCAATAAAGGCCAAAGCTCTGAAACCTGTTAGCGACAAATGCAAGGAAGAAAAATTGCCGAACGAATTGGTTACTATAGACAAACCTCCCATAACAGCACGGGAGCGGAAGTTCTCGCGGCTGATGCTATTATTCGAAAGCGCCGTCAAGGTGCCCCTGTTCCATTGCCAGCATTGCGGCGAGTGCATCTTATCCTCCACAGCATTCATCTGTTGCCAGAATTGCCCGAAACGGCTGCGCAATGGTCCTTGTGGCGGAACCGGGGAGGACGGTTCTTGTGAGGTTTATCCCGAGCGCAAATGCGTCTGGTATCGGATCTATCATCGCTCACGCCGGCTTCGGCGCATCAGCCTGTTGTACAAGATCAACAAAATTCATAATTGGAATTTGGAGGGGACCTCGGCGTGGCTGAACGTGTTCAAGAAGCGGATCGCCGGGCCTATCTGGTTCGTTCGGAATGATGGGCAGAAAGTGAAGGACATCATTGGCCATGACGTTCAAGCAGAAGATTGAATCAGATCAATTCGTCTGGTGCGGCGAAATCGGTCCACCCCAGAGCTGCGATGGGGATGTGATCCGTAAGAAGGCACAATATTTCAAAGGCTATGTCGATGCCGTGAATATCACCGATAATCAGACCGCGATCGTCCGACTCTCGAGTGTCGCCTCAGCCAAAATCCTATTGGACGAAGGCGTGGAGCCGATCATTCAGATGACCTGCCGCGACCGCAACCGCCTCGCGATCCAGAGCGATCTATTGGGTGCTGCTGCATTGGGCATCAAGAATGTCCTCTGCCTGACTGGTGATTATCAGAAATTCGGCGATCATCCCGAAGCCCGCGGCGTGTTCGATCTCGATTCTGTTCAGCTCGTCGCGACGGTGGCGAACATGAACCGCGGCTATCTGTTGTCCGGCACCGAAATGAAAAAAGCGACCGATTTTCTTATTGGCGCCGCAGCAAATCCGTTCGCACAGCCTTTTGAAATGCGTTTGATCCGGCTGTTCAAAAAGATCGAGGCTGGGGCGCAATTCATCCAAACTCAGCCAGTATTCGATCTGGGGCTATTCTCCCGATGGATGGAGAGAGTTGTGGCAATGGGACTTCACGAGCGAGCCGCCATCCTGGCTGGGGTCCTGCCAGTCAGATCAGCCAAAGCCTTACTCTATATGAAGCAGGAAGTCCCTGGCGTCAAGATCAGTGATGAATATGTCGAGCGGATGAATCGAGCCAGCGACCCCAAAGAGGAGGGTGTGAGGATCGCTGTGGAAATAATTAATGCGATCAAAACCATCAAAGGCGTTCGGGGCATCCACTTGATGCCAGTGATGTGGGAAAGCATTACACCGACAATTATTGAACATTTCAGATAATTGAGGTTTGGGGAGGATGGGTGTGCCTCAATTTGGGACCGCGAATTACACGGATTGGGACCGCGAATTACACGAATTGGGACCGCGAATTACACGGATTGGGACCGCGAATTACACGAATTGGGACCGCGAATTACACGGATTGGGACCGCGAATTACGCGAATAGGGACCGCGAATTACGCGAATAGGGACCGCGAATTGCACGAATTGGAAATGCCATTGCGCCAAAAATCAATTCGCGCAATTGGCTGAAATTCGTATACATTAGCGGTCAAACAGCAGGCCTGGATTATGGATTTCACATTAGAATGATGAGAAAGCACCGTCAACAAAGATAAAGGAGCAGGATTATGCAAGACATCGTTGAAAAAATCGCATTATGCGTTGCCAAAGGAAAAGTCTCTCGATCTGCCTGGTTTCCGCCTGATATGAAAGATCAGGATGGCGCGGATGAGCTCGCCGCTATGGCGATTCAAAATGGCGTTCACCCAGATGAGCTGCTGCGCGCCTGCATGATTGGCATGGATCGCGTTGGCAAGGATTTTAGCGATGGGAAAGCGTTTGTCACCAATCTGATCATTTCAGGCGAGGCCATGAATGCGGTTTTAAAGCATATCCGGCCGTTTCTCGAGTCTAAGAACGTAAAACATAAAGGCACGTTTGTCATCGGAACCGTAGCTGGCGATTTGCACGACATCGGCAAAAATCTCGTTTCCATGATGATCCGAGGCGGCGGCTTCGAGGTCATCGATCTGGGCGTGGATGTGCCGACCCATAAATTTTTAGATGCCATTGCGCAACATCCCAACTGTTTTGTCGGCCTCTCGGCCTTGCTTACTACCACCATGCCCAATATGGCAAATAGCGTAAAAGCCATCAAAGAAAAATATCCTGAAACGAAAGTGCTCATCGGCGGGGCACCGATCACCCAGGAATTTTGTGACCGCATCGGTGCGGATTTCTATTCGCCCAATCCACACGAAGCCGTCGAATATTTAAATCAATGGGTATAATGAAGTCCTGTTCAGTGCCAAAAGTAGGATCATTTGAAATTTCTGTTTGCTATGTCAATCGGTATGCGAAATTTTCATTCTGGCCGACTCATTTTCGTTGCCAGAATCATCGGTCAAATGATCAAACAGCTATTTCGCAATGCACGAGCGAATTTCCATGAGCTCGAACTTCTGTCATGAACAGGCTTGAAGCAGCGGCTCTCGCATCAGGTTCATCAGATCGTTCTGATGCTGACCAATGGGCATGCCATGCATGGCATTCGTAAAGCTTATTCGACTACGGTGCGAGTTGATATTCTGGTTTGTCTCGAATATGCGGGTACGCTGGTTGAAGGATAAACAATGACTATGTAATCCATAGCGAGTTCGCAAAGGAGCTTGTTGTTCATCAGAACCGCTCGTGCATAAAGGTTTAAAAGTTTTCATGCCTACATCGTGGCATTTGTATATGCGAGATACATCGCAGGGGGATGGAAGATTTTGAGGTGCAGTCAAAGCATCAACTTGTCGAATTGATCCAATTTTTATAACTCCAGCGCTTCTCTCGCGGCAAATTTCGATAATCGTTTATTGTGACCATGCGCCATTCGGGCTTTTTGATGGCCTATTGAAGGGCAAATCAAGCTGGTTGTGTGCCAATAGATCGAATCAATTGCGGCTGCTGCTCCTCAAGGCAAAGCGCAATCACTCCTTTGATCCGAGGGTAAAGCTCCTCCAGCGTTTTTGCCTGGGTATAACAGCTTTTCAGGGCGGGAACGGTTGCCACATAAAAACCATTCTCATCTTTTTCGATGAGCACGGTGAAATTATACAATTTTCGTTTGTTCCGCTTCATGGCATTAACCTTCAGTAATTCGGCGGCCCGACATGACAATTTCAACGGCTGCTGATTCAGGCTAAATTCTGGAGAGCTTTCCTAAGCCTGCGAGGTTTAGGAAAGCTTTTACACCTATAATTGAGCTATTACAATAAATCGTCATCGCATTTCACATTATCACCTGCCCATTCTCCGCCAGACTCGCCTCCATTAGCCGATATTCCATCTGACTCACAAAACGCATTTCCCTGGTATATTTTTCCTTGGCGGCTGTCACGGCATCATCGATCATGTAATCGCCTTTGATCTCGATCATTGTCCAACTCCCGTCGCTATTTTGCATTAAAAAGTTGGGATAGTATTTGCGCACGGTTTGACTGATGGGATCGATGTAGCTGATGAAAAACTCCGATTCGCCGTGGGTGAGCATACCTGTGAAGTAGAGCTTGTTTACGCCTTCACATTTTAATAGATCGAGAAAGAATTTCTTCTCTGAGCCAGAGGCAAAACAGTAATTATCTAGGCGGAGGCTTTCTGAATAATTATCAGACCAATTTTACACTTCCAATTTTGAAAATCAAATCCCTCGTTGAATAAAATCTTTATATTTTTTCAAAATTCCAGAAGAAAGACTTGATGGATTGCGTTGAATTGCCTCTGCCAAATGCTTCTCATCTATAAGTTTTTCTTCTCGCTTTGCTAATCTTGCCGCTTCGTCAGCAATATGGCGGATATCGACACAAGAATATCCTTCGAGTAATTCTGCATATTTTTCAAATTGAAAATTTGCCAATGGTCTATGGGATAAATACATTTTTAACAATTCAATTCTTGCATCAAAATCAGGAGGTTCCACCAATATCATCTTGTCTAATCTGCCTGGACGTAGAATTGCTTCATCTATTTTGTTTGGTTCATTTGTCGCCGCAATAATAAATATCCTTTTAGCTGCACATTCATTCAGATGAACGAGAAACTCATTAACTTCTTCTGATTTATACTGCTGAATTCCTGACAATTCCGATCGTTTTGGTACCAGACCTTCAAACTCATCGATAAAGACCATTGCTGGTGCATTTTCCTCAAGTTCAGCAAATAGATCACGTATGGCTAAAACTGTTCCGTGGATGTAAACGCTTCCGATATCTGAGCCTTTAATTTCTTTAAAATACCATCCTAATTCTTCAGCTAATTGCCGCGCAATAAAAGTCTTGCCACATCCTGGCGGTCCATAGAGAAGTATTCCGTTGGGAATTGACAGTCCATAGCGTTGGAAAGGTTCTGGATCACGAATTGGATTAATAACATCTTCTATTAGCATTTCCTTTAATTTTTTCATACCTGCAACTTTTCCCAATCCGCTTGGAGACTCTGATTTTAGACTACAAATACTTTTTTGATTGCTATGGTGTGGGCTCAGAAACGAATTCTCATTCTTTACTAAAATCGAACCTAATTCCAGCTCCAAATTTGATAAAGAAACGATTCTATTAGGTGAATGTTTGTTCAGACATCGTGCCAAAAGGGAAGAAAAATTTTTATTGATATTTTTATTCCATCTGCTTGCAGCCAGATCCAACGAATGTTTTTGAGACGATACAGTAGTAAATTGAATTCCAGTAGAAAAATAAAAAATAATCTTTGCAATAGATGTTACCAAATCGAGCTCATTAGAGTAGCTTGGCGAAATGATAAAGAAAGAGATAGCATTTATCGCTCCGTTTAACTCGAATAGCAATACAGCTCCAATGTCTATCAATGGCGCAACATTATTTGCTTGAGCTATTTTGCATACGCTCAATAAATCAATCATCAATGTTTCAGCTTGAACTTGATTTAAAATATTTGTGCTCGCTGCTTCAAATAGAGTAATTTCTTTTGGTGTCTCCAAGCATGCAAGAATTAAATATTGCTCACTTTGTTGAAGGATTTGACAAGCTAAGACTTTTATTTTATCTTCAGTTTGTAATTGCCACCACATTAGATGTTTTTTTCTTTGATCCATTGCATCTTCACTTGTCTGGCACTGAATCACAATCCCCCAAATTGGGTTAGAATTGTTTTGTATTTTATAAACCTCATAGTTACCATCACAAAAAATAGGGCGATGAATTTTTCTACTATTTAGAAATGCAGTGCCAATGGGGAAGGTTGGTTTTCTATTAATAATTAGCTGCATGAAATTTCCTCCTGATACCAGCTTTTAATGCCATCTCTTTTTCAGTTTCTATGATGCCCTTTGGCTGTAAATCCCATAACTCCCTTACAATTTCTCTCAATTTGTCTCCGTCACCTCTAATTATAGCCTCCTGACCTTCTTTGAAAAGTCGCTGAGCTTCCTGTTTATTTATAAAAGGAACACCAGGCTCACGTAAAGAATCAAAGAGTTCCTTCCAGAACCAATCCTGTTTGAATAGCACACGCCATTTTAACGATTCAAGATCATTCAGAATTTTCTCTAACGCTTTTTCATTCTCTCTTTCTATTTGGCGATCAGCTTCACGACATAACAATTCAAATTCCTTTTGTTCGAGCCGCTCGCCCCAATTTTCAATTACTTCGTCTGTCTGGATGCGTGCTGTTTCAAGCTTACGAAGAAGAAGAGGAAGTCTATTTTCTTGTTTAATCTGTTTTTCAATCTCGCTGAGTTGACCCCTAACCTCCTTATATTTTTGGACGATTCTTTTAGCATCATCAGGATCATTTTGGTCCTGGCTCTCAAGAAGGCCTTGTTCCTCAGCAACATCGTCTAATTTTTCTTTTAATGCATTTATTTTTTGTTGAATTGTGGGATCTTCAACTTCATCAGCTAACTCCTCCAAATATTTGATATGTTCATAAGGCTCAGCCATTTGATATCCAATCTCTCGTGCTTTCTCAATTGCTTTTTCTTCATCTCCCTTAGGTAAATAGACCTTATTATGAAAATACTGTTTTAAAATAGGAATAAATGCCTGCACTTTCATGATCCTTGAGGCATCAATTGAAATAGAAAATTCAATATCTGCACCTTCGGGTATGGGACGATGGATTTCATTTGAACTAATCTTTAAAGCACCCACGAATGTATTTGCTTCAGGGTCAGAAAACGCTTCGCCCTCCCAAATCTTGATAGCAAGGTAATCCTCATTTCTGCTTGATAGGCTTGGCTTTAGCGTTTTGTTTGCTCGGAAAATCACAATTTTTTGAGCTGGCAGTTTTGTTGAGCGGGGGAAAATAATGTCAATTTCGCTTTTACCGTCGGGGCGAATAACTTCAGCTCCAATTGAATGAGGCAGCGGCGGCTCTGCAAGAGTTAAACCATGCCGAATCGAGAAAGAATCTGGATTGGTAGCAATATTGCTACCTTTCCCATCTCGAAGATAGATCCAGAATTGGTTAGTTCTCCCTTCCAAAAGATGAACCTTCGCTTCAAAGTAATTGTCATTTACTGGCAACCAGCCGCTATTCCAATGACCAGTTTTTGATTCTATTAGCACCTGAATAGAACTTATCTTTGAAACTGAATTTTCAATTTTGCCAGCAACCAGGCAAGTTGTTTCTGACCAGACTGGTTCATAAGCGAGCTTGATATTAACCATATCTGGCTTCGATTCTATTATTTCTCTCTTTAACTGCAAAGTAGATGCATATATAGCTGCGCCACGTGCGACAACAGTCATCGGGTCAATAGTTGTATCTAATTTCAGGCCCAGTTCTGTCCCTAGCATTTCACGTACAATTGGCATTTGTGTAGGACCGCCAACTAAAATTATTTTTTCGATATCGTCGGTAGTAACACGTCCTTCATTTAATGCTTGTTTGCATAGCTCAATGGTTCTTTCAATTATAGGTGCAACCAAAATATTAATGTCTTTTTGTGTCACTACAAATTCATCTTCTATGGGGGTATCTTCTTCATCATTACCAATATCGAAGATGCTAACGGTAACTTGTTGAAGCGTGCTTAGGTCGATCTTTACTTCTTCAGCCTTACTTCGAAGAAGCTGGAAAATCCTTTTCCATCCTGTTGGATTGCTATCAGGTTCTGGCATAGAAAATGATTCTTCCAATCGTGGCCAAAATATTTTTTCGACAATTAATCGGTCAAAATCTTTTCCACCCAGCATATTATCACCACGATGTTCTAATACTGATAATTGCTTGTTCATCGTGGAAATTATGGCGATATCAAATGTCCCTCCTCCCAGATCATATACCAGCCAGCGTCTATCTTTTACATCTAATTTCATTCCGTAAGCAATAGCAGCGGCGATTGGTTCCTGTAAAAGCGGTGCTTCAATTAAACCTGCCAATTTAGCCGCTCGAGCAGTTGCTTCGCATTGTAATTGACCAAAAGCGGCTGGTACTGTAATAACCGAAGCCATAACTGTATCGCCAGTATGACGATAAACATCATCAAGCAGTGATTTCAGGACTTCCGCTGAAAGCTCTTCAGCAGATAATTTCTTACCAGATGCCACAAAAAGCTTTTGGTCGCTTTGCCCCATCCACCGTTTGAACTCAGCAGCGACATTATCAGGGTCTGAAAAGAGTGTCTGATATGCTCTTCTGCCAACAATAATACGTCCAGTTTTTTCAATACGAACCACTGATGGTGTTACGTCCATCTGATCACGATTTTTAAAGACATGTAATTCATCACCATTAAATTTAGCAATAGCTGAGTTTGTGGTTCCCAGATCAATTCCATAAGAAATAGTATTATTCATTTTTATACCTCTTTAGTTTTTAATTTTACTTTCTCTCCACTCAAGAATCACCTGACCATGCATCAAAATTTCATTTTGGAACAGGATTATCGGAGCTATCATCTCTTTTATTATAAGGTTTCGTTCGCCTTCAGATTTTTCACCTTCGGTATCAAGAATATCAATAGCCATCCCAGCATCATATAATTCCCCAGTTAAATCGATGAAATCCCCTCCCTGCTTAATGAAAACATCTTTCATTTTTTTTATTGAAAATTTCAAGCTTAATGGATATGGCTGATTTTCTGAAATTTCAATTACTCTCCAAAGCCGCCATATCTCAAGTGCAAAACTAGCTATAATGCTCTTGGGTAATTCAATTTTCTCTTTTTCCATTATTAACTATTGGGCTCCGATTAGTTTATTGTATTCGTAAATTTTTTTATTTGTGTCTTCAAGTAGCTGCTCGTATTCATTGTATTTAACCTTGTATCTAATTAATGCTGCATTGTATAAATCTACATAGCGATCATGATTGGTTAAAGCAGTTTCATATTCGTTTTGATCTGTCGCTACACCGTTAATTAAATCTGTCTCAATCCTTTTAATTTTAGAGGCACAAAGTTCAATCTGAATTTCATAGGACTTTATTTTATCTTCTAATTTTTTAAGCTCGTATTCTTGATTGTTAAGTTCTATTTTTGAATTTTCAATTTGGCTTTTTAAAATCTCGGTTCTAGTGTTTACTGTCTTTTGCGGTTGCGAGTATGAATGAGAATCAGGATTCCTGATAGGGTAATTTGTCCCCGTTTGCTTCGGCGGTTGCGAGTATTTATAAGAACTAGATCTTTTATTAGAGAAATTAGATTCATTATTGTTTGAGATCAAAATTATGCCAATAATTATTAGAAATATGGTTATTGCAATATGCCATTTGTCAAATATTCTTAGCGGTGCTTTGCCATAAAAACTATATCTACCCTCTCCCATATTTTTGACCCTATACCTTGCAATTGGGAACAAAGGGATAAAAAGGGCTACGAAATATAATGTGGTAATGTACGTTTCTGAGATAGGATCATAATCACTCCGACCATAAAGAGTTGTGCCAAATCCATTGATTGTATGCAGAGAAGGTGCTTCTTTAATGGGTTTTAAATTTTTCCAGATTTTTTCTTGCTGAATATTTTTTTGAATTACTGAAAGGTCTTCATTGATTTGATCTAAAATTAGTGTGCCCTGAGCTAAGGATTGAGCTTCTTTTAATACTTGCTCAGAAAGTTCAGGTGATTTGGCGTCATTATTATAGCAAATTGAAATTGTTCTTAAACATGATGCAGTAATTTCTCTGGCTCGTTTATTTGCGTATGATTCTTTTCCTGCTAACCTATCAAACCGTTGTAATAATTTCAGCAGATCATTTTTGTAGTACTGATATGCTCGGTCACAGCCACTTTTTTTTATTTCTAATGAATAATTTTCAGCCTGCACTAATTCTGATAGCTTTTCCGTTAATGAATTTGCAAATTCATTAATTTCGGCTTCTAATGGTCCTAATGAATCTTCTTCAATATTGCTAATTATAGACACAGGAAATTTAGAATTACGGATCAAGTCAATATGACGTAATGCAATATCATCATTTTTTTTATCGATCGCTTCATGAATGAAATTAAGTGAAGGGATAAGAACAAGCTCTAAAGCTTTATTAATGAGCTCATCTATTTCATCACTAGAAGCCAAAGGTTCAAAGCCTGAATTTATTTCCATATCTATAAAATTTTCCCAAAACTCACCATCTTTTAAAACTTGCAGCCATTTCATCAAAGCATTCTGCCACAAACTTCGATCAAGAAGGTTAGGGTCTTTAATCAGGCATTGAGCATGATACAGTCTTGCTAGGTTTGCTACTGATACAATGCTTTGACTATTTTCCCAAATTTGTATTGATTCAGATAAATTTTTTGACGATAATAGAGCAGAGGCATTTTCATCGTCCTGGGAGTTGATACTAAACCAGAAAAGCCTTTCTTGTAAACGAGCTTTAGGATTAAGCAATTTGTTAAATGCGTCTCGAATTATTGTCTCATTCAATTTAATGCTACAAAGTGAAGATAGATAGTCATTTTCTTGCACCACTTTACCAGCTTTTGCTCGAATTTTCATTGATTGAAAATTATCCATAATCATTGCATAGGAGGCATTAGCTGGAATTCCTAAAATTCTGAAAGCATTATCCTGGTAATACATAATAGCAATAATTTTTGAGTTATTATTTTTTTGTTAAAGTCAAATATGTTGTTTATTTTATGATAGTGAAGCTTTAATTTTCTCCACAATAAAACCTCAAATCACAATTTTTACAAACCCGCTTCGGCCGCTGGGAAATCCGAAAATCCTTATTCTCAATCCGATTGACAATTGCATCAAACTCCTGCATGGTCTGGTTGATATGGCGCTGGTTCTTGTCAAAGGTGATCAATGGGTTGCCATTGCCTTCGCCTGTGTAGTAGAGATGCATCTGGGAGACATGCAAGCCGTGTCGTTCTTCCACAATGTGGGCATACGTCTCCAACTGCTTTTGATAGCGCTGGTAGGATTGGACATCGGATACATCGGGCTTGGCTTCGGATTTAAAGTCGATGATCTCCACGGTATCGCCTTTGCCTTTGATGAGGTCGATGGTGCCTTTGAGGATGTAATCCTTTTTAACGAGGGACACATTGACTTCGGCATCTCGGACTTTATCCAGCTCGTGCCGATTCCGCTGGAAGTAATTGAGCACCTGCTTCTGAGCCGCTTGTTTAACATCTTCGGACAGATATTGCTTTTCTGCGGTAGATAAAATTTTGTAATTGGTCTCAAACCAGTCGGTGATCTGGGCCTCGTGCAAGCCGTTCACACCGTTTTTGAGCACGTGCTTGTGAATATCTTCAATGGTTTGGTGTACCAGCGTACCAAATAACATGGCGCCCCTTCGGCTGGGGCTGAATTCCAGATGCTTTAAAAACTGATACTGGCGGGGACAGGTCTCGAACAGGTTAATGTGCGAGTTGAAACTGTATTCCTTTTTGATGTTCACATCTTTGATCGGCATGAGCTTCAGCACCTCGGGATCGAAATCGACCTCTCGCCAATCGATCGTCTGCTCATAAGATCTGGTGAAATGCTTACTCGGCGTTTTGCCCCTGCCTTCTTTTTCCACATCGGTGAGCACCAGTAGATTTTGCGCCCGTGAAAAGGCGGTGTAAAACAAGCGGCGGAAATCATAATACTTGATCTTCTCAATAGGCTCATACGGCTGCTTGCGGTAATAATCCTGTAACAGCACATCGAATTCGTTATAATCTTTGCGTGGCGAGGTGTGCAGCGAGCCGACACAGACGATGGGGAACTCCATGCCCTTGGCCTGATGAATGGTGAGAAACGACACACAGCCAGAGGGAGCATATTCCTCCTGGTCTTCATATTCATTAATGCCGCCCTGTTTGAGAAAGTGAAAGAAGAGGTTGAACAGGCGGGTGAGGGCAAAGTCGATATTTTTAGGCGTGAGCACCGAGATGTTATAGAAATGCTCAAAGCGAGTGAGCAACTGGGTGAGGATCGCCACATTGCGGGCGGTTTTTTCCTGCTCCACAAATTGCGCCAGAAATGGAAATTGCAAAAGCTGGTAGACCAGACCCGTGAAATTATAGTCTGTCGTGGAGGTGAGATTTCTAAATTGCTGCGCTCGTTGGCGGCAGAACGCTAACAGGTTTTTATTATCAGGCTGCTGCATGATGCGCACAAACGGCGCCAGACACTCGTCATCGTAATAGTCCCAGATATCCAACGCCACCTCGTCGCTCCACTGCCTGAGATTTTTATATTGCGGAAACATTGCAAGCAAAGCGCCCAAAAACATTTTGATTTCGGTGCGCTTGAAGAAATAATCGCTGCGTGGCGCATAGACAGGGATGCCGTTTTCCTCCAGAAATTTGATCAAGCCGACCACTTTATCACCCTTCAAGCTGCGAAACAGAAAGGCGATCTGGTTCAAATCTGTAATGATGTTCTGCTGCTGCAAAGTGCGGATGAATGCCAGAATTTCCTGATGCCATCCGTCTTCATCGTTGCCTATCACTCTTAGAACGGGATACAAATCTGGGAAATCGCTATGTTCAGGTGGCTGAATTTTTTTTGGGTGGCGGAATAGCGTGCCATTGACCTGCCACTCTTCCTGCGCCATAAAATCAGAGTAAAAATTGATGATCTCAGGATGGGAGCGATAGTTGGTTTCCAATCTTACAATTTTGCAAGAGCCTTTGGAAAAATGGTTGGCAAATTCCAGGATATTCCGCACAGTTGCCCCACGAAAGCGATACAGGGCTTGATCATCATCACCCACGACACAAATCCGCCCATGCCTTCGCCCCAGCAAGAAAATGAGAATTTCCTGAATGGTGTTCGTGTCCTGATATTCATCGATCATCAGGTATTTGATTTTGTCTTGCAGCGTGGCAAGCACTTCGGGGTGATTGCGGAACAGCATCATGGTGGCTCGCTGGATGCAGGAGAAATCATAGGCATTTTCTTCATGGAGCAAATTCAAATAATATTGATACGCTCTGCCCAGATCGGATATGGCTGGATTTTCGGATGCGATCAAATTCGCAGGATCGATAGCTTCCTCGGTGCAAATATTGAACAGCCGCACCAACTCGCCTGATTTTTTCCAGTTGAAGCCATTGTGGTTAAAGACAGGAATGGCTGGAAATTGAGCGCAAAAATGTTTGATCCGATTATAGACGAAAAACTTTTGATCAAAATCATCCAGCACCCGATAGTCTCGTCGATGAGTTGCTTCCCTGTTTTCCTCCAATATTTTGAGAAAAATGCTGTGCAGGGTGCCAATGTACATTTCATGCAAATTAACATTCAGATCATTTTCGATCAGCTTGTTGGACAGGCGGGTGATGATTTCTCGTGCTGCTTTTTCAGTGAACGTAGAAATCAGAATATTTTCTGGCGAGACTTTTTCATCAGCAATCAGGTGATATGCCCGCTCCACCAGCGTAAAGGTCTTCCCCGAGCCTGGTCCAGCGATGATCAACAGCGGGCATTTGGTAGTTTGAATGGCGTGTATTTGAGATGCATTAGGGAATGAACCTCGTTTGGTTTTATGTTCATTTTGCATATCGGCACTTCCCTGGAGATATCGTTCTAAGATGCGTTAAGTGCGATTTGATTCAAACAAACAAGCAGTAGATTTTCGTGGCTATTTTAAATCGATTGGAAATATTCGCAGCTTAAAATTAGTGATTTTGGCGAAAAATTTCAATGGAATTTTGCGGTGTAACAATTTTTTAAAGTCAGTCTATCTTGAAAGGAGATGTTAGCAGTGGACAAATTTTATTGGCCTGTGAACCAGGAGAGGGCCATAGCTCTTCAATTCCTAGCTCGGTACAATGCATTCATGGAAGGTGACAAACAGAATGGCTCCCACAGAAATGAAATCCACAGAAATGAATTCTATAGGTTATCCAGTTCGATGGCATATCATTTCTGTGGGAGAAAAAGCAAATCGTTCCCCCCAATTAATTAATGTCCAGGTCAAGTGAAGCAGAGTGCCTAATTACCTGAGTACCCAATTGCCCAATCATTCAGTCAACTAATCCCCAACCTCATCCAGCCTGTCATTCCACAAGTACTTCCTCGTCTCCGCCACAATAACCCCGCTCAAAAGCAACAGCGAGATCAAATTGGGGATCGCCATCAGTCCATTGGCGATGTCGGCGAAGGACCAGACGGCTGGCATAGTGGCAACGGAGCCGACCATGACCATGACCACCCAAACAATGCGGTAGGGGAGGATGATAGCGGTGCCGAACAGATATTCGGCCGCTTTCTCGCCATAATAGGACCAGCCAAGGATGGTCGAAAAAACAAAGGTGAGCAAACCGATGGTGAGGACGATAGGCCCGATGACGGGAATATCGGAGAAGGCCGCTTTGGTAAGCGCAGCGCCAGAAAGGCCGTTGAGCCATTCATTGGAGTTCACCAGCACCAATCCCGTCATCGCGCAGACCACGACGGTATCCCAGAACGTGCCTGTGGAGGAGACCAACGCCTGTCGCACCGGATTTTTGGTCTGGGCCGCTGCCGCAACGATCGGGGCGCTGCCCAGGCCTGATTCATTGGAAAAGAGCCCTCGGGCAATACCGTAGCGAATCGCTTCGCGGATGCCAGCGCCGACGAATCCTCCGAAGGCTGCATGACCTGTAAATGCGGTGGTGAAAATCAATTTGATGGTGTGCAGGAGGGTCGGAGCGCCCATGATCAATAATATTATGCAGCCCAGCATGTAGAACACGGCCATAAACGGAACCAGGGCTTCGCAGACATGGGCGATGGATTTGATGCCGCCGAGAATGACGATGGCCGTGAGCGCGGTCATCAAAATTCCTGTAATCCAGGGTAGATCTTCAATAAGCCAGGGCAGATTGGCATTGATCCAGGCTGAGCCTTTGAATGTTTCGGTGACCATGCTGGCGATGGAGTTGGCCTGCACCATATTGCCGATGCCGAAAGCTGTGACTGCAGTGAGGGCGGCGAAGATGATGCCCAGCCATTTCATTTTTAGCCCTCGTTCCAGCACGTACATGGGGCCGCCAGCCATCAAGCCAGAGGGAGTAGTGATGCGATATCTGATGGAGAGCACGGCTTCGGCGTATTTGGTGGCGATGCCGAATACACCCGTCAGCCAGGTCCAGAGCACAGCGCCAGGGCCGCCCAGAGCGATGGCTGTGGCAACCCCCACAATATTGCCTGTGCCGATGGTGGCGGCCAGTGCCGTCGTCAATGCGCCGAAATGGCTGACGTCGCCTGCGCCTTCCACCTTGCGCTGAAATGACAGCTTGATGGCTTTGCCGATGTAACGTTGAATAAAGCGCAGCCGAATAGTAAGAAACAGGTGAGTTCCAAACAATAGAACTAATAACGGGATGCCCCAGACCCAGTTGCTAATTTTGGCTAATAGTTGTTCCATACCTTGCATTTAGGTTCCTTTCCGTAACGGTTCTTTTTCCATGAACTCCAAAACACCGAAATTTAGGACATAACTGAGCAACGGATAATGAAAATTCGATTAGAGATCTGTTTATTCTCGTTGGTCATTTTTTAATAAAGCGCCCTTCTCAGCCTCAGAACCAAATTATCTTAACCACAAAAGATCGCATTCGAAGATGTAGCTTTCAATTGAGCGATCTATGCTAATAATGTGTTGAAAGCCCAGCGATTGGTCAAACAATTTAGACAAGGTGGTTTTTAATCGAGTCCCGATTTGCACAATCGGAGAAATCAACGGGATTGTCCACTGCTGGCACGGACTTATCGAGCAAAGGTTCATTTCGGTTGTAAAAGATGATTATTGGATTGCTATGATCTATTAGGGTTTCGAGAAAAAATGGCCGCGCAATGTGAAAGCACCATGAAAAGCCTTTTGCTGTTTTGTAGGTTCGATCAATGATATTTGGCCCAATCTTTTCACGTTAGAGCTTCTGTTTGATAACCAAAATGGCAGCGAAATCGCAGCTCAAATTGAGGGGAATAATAAACAAATTGTGGATGAAAATCAAGGATATTTTTTTGTTAGTGCCAAGCATGACAAGGGGCATGGATAAAGGTAACAAATCAGAGAGATCATGCGGATAGAAAAACTGGTGATGAGCGATCTTTATAAGCTTTCGATAGTGTTCATCACTATGATCGGTGGTTTCACAGTTCGTTGCAGGAATTCTTTGGGCTGACAAAGTTTTTGTACAGCGCTCTATCAGAAGGCATAGAAATAGCCAAAAAATCTATTGCAAAATAACATAAATTTCTCTATATTTGGGCTTCATTTTTTTAAAGCAAATAAAAAATATCGTGAGCAGTTAAAATAGGAGCACCAAGGAGGGTCTCATGGCATCAACAGTGAACTGGTTGATTGTGGTTGGCGCGGTTGTCGTCTTGTTTGTTCTCATCATTCTTGCATTGGCGAAGCAGTATCGAAAGGTTGGTCCCAACGAAGTGTTGATTATTTCTGGTGGGCGATTGCGTAAAGTGACGGATCCAGATGGGACAGTTAGAAAGATCGGTTATCGGATCAGTATTGGTGGCGGTACTTTTGTGAAGCCATTTATTGAGCAGGTTCAAGTGCTTCCGCTGGAGATATATACGTTGAATATCAAGACTCCAGAGGTATTAACGGCCCAGGGCGTGCATATTATTGCTGAAGCGACAGCGCAAGTCAAGATCAGCAGCGAGGAGAGTGCGATACGCAAGGCGGCGGAGCAGTTTTTGAGCAGTGGGGCACAGGGAATTAAGGATGTATCTTACAGCGTGCTGGAAGGCTATATGCGGGCGGTGCTTGGCGCGATGACCGTGGAGGAGATCTATCAGAACCGCGAGAAGTTTGCAGCCCGAGTAATTCAGGAATCGCAGAAGGACTTTGCTCGGATGGGATTGGAGGTGTTGTCGTTCGCTTTAAAGGATATTAATGATACGCAGGGTTATTTGGCGGCGCTGGGGCAGCCCCAGATTGCGCAAGTGAAGATGAGTGCGGCGATTGCCCAAGCAGAGACCGATAAAGAGGCATCGATTCGAGCGGCGCAGGCCAGAAAAGAGGGCGATATCGCAAAGCTGAAAGCAGAGATCGAGATCGCCAAGGCGAATCGGGATTTTGAGGCGCAGCGGGCGCAATACCAGGCGGACATCAATCAGAAACGGGCCCTGGCCGATCTCTCATACGATCTTGAGAAATATCGCATTGTTCAGCAGATCAAAAAGGAAGAGTCCCAGGTCAAATTGATCGAGAAGGAGCAGGCGATTAAGATCGAGGAGATGGAGATCTTGAGGAAGGAGAAGGAGCTTGAAGCATCGGTGAAAAAGGCGGCGGATGCCAAGAAATATCAACTGCAAGCCGAGGCAGAAGCTGAGAGCTATCGCATCGAGGCGGAGGCCAAAGCTCGCGCTGAAGCCATGAAGCTGGAGGGACTGACAGAAGCTGAATTGATCAAAGCGCGTGGCGCTGCTGAAGCCGAGGCCATGAAACAGAAGGCCGAATCCTGGAAGGATTATAATGAAGCGGCGATCTATAAAATGATCATCGATGCCCTGCCCGAGTTGGCCAGAGCGGTATCCGAGCCGCTCTCCAAGATCGACAAGATCGTCATGGTCGGCGGCGGCGATGGTTCGGTTGGAGTGTCGAAAATCACCGAGCAAGTGGCCCAGGTGCTCGCCCAGTTGCCCACCGTGGTGGAGTCACTAAGCGGCATCGATCTGAAGAAATTATTGGAGAAGCTGCCAGGACAGAAGGCGCAGGGGAAGTAGCGATCGGTAATCAGTAGTCAGTAATCAGTAATCAGTAATCAGTGATCAGTGATCAGTAATCAGTGATCAGTGGGATGCGGTGAGGGGAGAGAATCAGGGTGAGAAGAACGCAGGCAAGGTTGATTCGATCAATCGACAATCGGATCTGGATGTGAAATGGCAGAGGAATTATAGCCAAGATCGGAAAAAGAGCGTTTTTAATGGCCGTTTCACCTCGGACTTCTCACAGTTATGGTTTGCTACTGCGTTTGATTATTTTATAAATCCGAGATTCGAATTCTAACATCTGAAGTCAAGAAGGAACTATGATAGCAGATCGAATTCATGAAATTGCCTATTCTCCCACGTTACGAATAAATGCCAAGGCTCAGGCGATGCGAGCGGAGGGAATCGATGTAATTGATTTGAGCGTTGGGGAGCCGGACTTTGCCACACCAGATAATATCAAAGAGGCCGGGAAGCAAGCGATTGATAAGAATTTCACCAAATACACGGCCAATTCGGGGATGCCGGCGCTGAAGGAAGCGATTATCAAGCGCATTTATAATGATCATGGGGTGCATTACGAGAAGGATGAGATCATCATATCCAGCGGCGGCAAGAATAGCCTGTACAATCTGGCCATGGCGATTTTTAATCCCGGAGATGAAGCGATCATACCAGCGCCGTATTGGGTGTCGTATCCAGAAATTGTGAATCTTGCCAAGGGGACGCCAGTGATTGTGCCGACGCGAGAGGAGAACGGTTTCAAATTAACCCCTAAGGATTTGAGCCGTGCCATCAATTCGCGCACCAAGGCGTTGATCATCAATAACCCCTGCAATCCGACCGGGACAGTTTATTCTCGAGAAGAGTTGGAGGAACTGGCTGAGATCGCGGTGGATGAAGGGCTGTTGATCATTTCTGATGAGATTTATGACAAGTTGGTTTACGATGGTTTCAGATTTTTCAGCATGGCGGCTTTGGGCGACAAAATCAAACAGCGTACGATCATCATCAATGGGGCGTCGAAGGCCTATGCAATGACTGGCTGGCGGATCGGCTATGCTGCCGGGCCCAAAGAGATCATCGCAGCGATGGATAAAGTGCAAAGCCATAGCACCTCCAATGCCTGCAGCATTTCGCAGCGGGCTTGTGTGGAGGCATTTGGCGGCCCGCAGAATGAGATCAATAAAATGGTCTCTGAGTTTCAGCGACGACGAAATTATATGCATTATCGGCTAACTCAAATCCCAAAGGTCTCCTGTTACAAATCCCAAGGGGCATTCTATTTGTTCCCGAATTTCTCCGCCTACTATGATTATGCATACGAGGGCACGCAGATCCGCAACTCCAATGGCCTGGCTTATTACTGGTTGAAAGAAGCGAAAGTGGCTGTGGTGCCAGGTGACGCTTTTGGTGATGATAAATTCATTCGCTTCTCCTATGCTAATTCTTTGGAGAATATCGAAAAGGCCATGGATCGGATCACCGAAGCGATGGCGAAATTGGTTCCAGTGAAGAAAGCGGAGCGCAAGCCGCTCAATAATACCATCACCAAACGAAAGACATTTGTGGAAGTGGAGCCAAATATTAGCCTGGAAATGCGCAATGCGCTCATGGCGGAATCCGAAGCCTTTATGACCTTTGAAGGCTATTACGAATGGAATGTGAATATTGCTGGCATTGTGATCCAATTGCGCACAAATAGCCCCCACTTATACGATTTTTGGGTAGAGAACTTCTATCCAGCGCAATTGGAGACCGATCTGGAGCCTCACGCGATCATTTACGCGGTGAATTGGATCACGGGTCGAGAGCCACGCGCTTTCTATAATCAAGAATCCAGAACCGCCTTTTATTTCAAATCGGCCTTCTATCCGCAACTCCGTAGTTTGGCGTTGGGGATGGTGGCCGACATCACCGAGCGACTCTACAATTTGCATAGCGTAAGGGCTCAGTCCGTGGATATCGGTGGCAAAGGTTTGCTGCTAATAGGAGCTCCGGGAACCGGCAAGATGGAGCAGTTCGCTGAACTATTAAAGCAGCCGACGGTGAAGCTCCATTCCAATGATTTCGTGGTCATTCGATATATCGGTGGCGAGGCGATTGCCGATACTGTGGAGCGCAAGTTTGCGTTCAATACCGATTTTGTCGAGAAATTCCCCCAGATGGTACCTCTGTTCGATCTGAGCAAATGTGAGAATGTGGTGACCTCGAAGGATGAGTGCACCAATGAGAAATGCAAGCGTGAGGATAATTGTCGGCTGGATCGGGGTGCGCCATATTGTTTCTCGGCGTCAAAGATATCCATTGCCATGCTCGATCCCTATTGGTTGGGAGGACCGGAACGACATGTGAAGCGGACCAAAATTCACTGGGTATTCCTATTCCGAAAAGATCCGATTTCGCCAGCGATGGTGAAATTGAACCCGGAGGAAGCCCTAAAGATACTGGAGGAGGGACGAGCGCAGAGCAGTTATGGTGGATTGCAGAGCATCCCTTTTTTCAATCCCCATTTATTAATTCGATCAATGGATCGAATAGAACTGCAGAAGCGCTATTTCCAGCAGCTTTTAAAAATAGCGCCCTGTTATATGATCAATTCGGCGATGGAGACGACCGATCAGATTAAAGCGAGGATTGCTGCGATTATCGCAGGCAATGAGGAAGGAGCACTCCGGTAGCGACACGGTGTGATGTGAGGCAGCAAGAGGATTTCGGGCATAGGGGGACGCTAAATCCGCTTGCTGCGTTTCACGTCCGACTTCCTGTCAGCCCTTTTTCCGCCTTTATTCGAAAATTTTGCCTCTTGTACCTTGATGATCTGGTCATCGATGGACCCCTGATCCCAATCTTCTATCGCCTGCCGGGCAGCATCCCTGTCATCCATCTTCACAAACGCATAGCCCCGCGACCGATTCGTGATTTGATCCCGAATGATCTTGGCGCTCTTGACCTTGCCATATTCCTCGAACATCTCGATGAGTTCATCTTCCTCAAAGTCCTGTGGCAAGTTACCAATATAAATTATCATATTCACTCCTTGTTTTGTCAATACCTGGTTTTTGATTGTCAATATTGAGGCGCTACAATTTTAGCCTAAATCTCAAGAATGAACCCCAGCAATGAAGCATTATAGGGTTTTTCCTTGTGAGTTCTATTGCCGTGTCCAAAAATTTTTAGGCCACGGAATTGGACCTGCCATAGAAATGAAGCTTTTCAGAGCTTTTTTCCGTGAAAGTTCTTTTTCCGTGTCCGAAAATTCTGTGACCTTTCATTTCTAAGACCAAAAATTTTTAGGCCACGGAATTGGACCTGCCACAGAAACGAAGCTTTTCAGAGCATTTTCCGTGAGAGTTCTTTTTCCGTGTCCAAAAATTCTGTGACCTTTTATTACTGAGCGCAATAAAAAATTTTAGGCCACGGAATTGGACCTGCCACAGAAATGGAGCTTATTAGAGCTTTTTCCGTGAGAGTTCTTTTTCCGTGTCCAACAATATTAATAGCTTCCGCCGCTGAGCCCAATGCCCATATTTCAAAAATGGATCGCGCCAGCGAAAAGCTAAAAGTGTTTCATAATACCAGCGCAGTATGGCACCCAATCTAAGCGACAAAAACGCTATTGGTGCACCTTCGAATGTTAAAAGAGCATCCCAACACCTAAGACGATCATCTCAGAATTTTGGGTTTTAAGGTAAATATCGCGATAGAAGGCTGCCAAACCAACGCAAAGATTAGTAGCGGCTCTGCCAGTTGCCACTTCGCCGTCGGGATCCACTGGAATCGCGACGTTTATCGGTTCGCTGTCGCGCCTCATTGACGACAATGACCTTGCCCTTAAGTTCGGTATTATTCAGTTCATCCATGGCGGAGAGTGCATCCTGTTGGACCGGCATTTCAATAAAGCCAAAGCCACGACTGATGCCACTATATTTGTCGGTGATGACTTTTGCTGAGGTGACCTCACCATAATTTTCAAATGTCTGTCGCAAATCATCGTCTGTGACTTGTTGCGATAGATTACCTACATAGAGATTCATATTTCACTCCTAATCAGTTAGCGTTAAAAATTCGCCTTTCGATCCAAAAAGATGTGTTAGGCCGAGGCATAACATTGGGGATGAGGCGGACGATGCTATAAAAAAAGCCCAACCAAATCTGCTGGACGCTTTAAGGAAAAATATTTTCTTTTGCGATGGAAGCTTTCGAACAGAGAAGGCAATCCAAGAAAATCACAAGCTGGAGCTCTAAGATCTAGCGGCTATGAAAATATTTCTTATCACTCAATAAATTTGGTCGCTGCCAATATACGAATATCTTTCGTCTAAGTCAAGAACTATTTTGGGAAAAATTTGTATGGCGTTGGTCGCGATGATGTCTGAACAACGGCCAATTTGAAGTTCAATCGTTATAAAAGCCCATTGAGCCCATTCACCAATTGCTGCCGCTGCTATTCATCAATCCAACATTGGGCGAGGAAATCTACAATAATAACCATTCGGGATAGGGCGTCTCTATTATTTTTTTAAATTCGGATGAGCAACTGTTCTAATGTCCGATCTGTGCTTGGCTGGGGATTGGGCTTGCATGGACGGCCAATAGCAGGTCAGGCAGAGTGTTCAGTTGGATATGATCCAGAGGTGTTCATGATTTGTAACATGAATAAATGGAACTTTACTTGAGCAAATGAATTCAATATTCGTTCATTTAAAGGGACGAAAGATCATTGGGAGCCTCGTCGCGAGAGGGATTTCACTAGATAATTAATAGGATCAATAAAGACATCCAATGAACAGCTCCCAGACTGACAAGATGAAAAGGTGGAAAATATGAATCAGCAGATGGTGGATTTAAGGCGGGATGTGGTTGAACCCAGCTATCAGCAGCCGGTGGTGGTAGATTTTTGGGCGGAATGGTGTTCGCCTTGCCGGATGTTGGGTCCGATCTTGGAGAAGCTTGCGCAACAGGCTAATGGGCGCTGGAAATTGGTGAAGATCGATACGGAGACGCAGCCAGACATTGCGATGCAATTTGGCATTCAAAGCATTCCATCGGTGAAAATGGTCTATCAAGGCCAAATCATCGCCGAGTTTGTTGGGGCATTGCCCGAGGCCCATGTGGTGAGATGGCTTGAGGAAAACCTTCCTACCAAATCGAAAGACGCGCTGCAGCAGGCGCTCGAAGCGCTCGAAATTGGTGATTTCCATCGGGCAAAGCAGTTGCTCCAGTATGCAGTGGCCCAGGACGAGACTAACCTCGATGCAAAAGTGATGCTGGCACGAATCCTGTTCCTCGAGAATCCAGATAAGGCGATTAAGCTGGTTGCAGCAGTGGATGAGGCGCATCCCATGTTCGATCAGGTCGATGCCATGCGCGTGCTGCAACGACTGATGAATTCATCTAAGGATATGGGCAAAGATGCAGCCAAAGGGCATCCGGAAGCCTGGTCACTATATCGTAAAGGGATCGAGGCGTTGAAAAAGCGTGATTTTGAAACAGCACTGGAATCGTGGATCGAGTCAATTGTCATCGATCGCAAGGTCGATGACGACGGCGCTCGCAAGGCTTGCGTGTCATTGTTCAAAATTCTCGGCAACGAGCATCCATTAACTAAAAAATATCATCGGAGATTTTCTTCAGCCCTGTTTTAACCGAAGAATGCTTTGGTTAAAAATTTTGTGAATTTGCCCAATTCTAATAAGATCCTCATTGGCGAAACGTTCAAGTTCGCTTCATTTGCTCGTTAGCTACGAAAGATTTTGTTTACCCTGGCCTCTCCAATGGAAATCAGGACAAATTCGCTTCACAAAATTTTGCTGAATGAAAAAGCAGTGAATCGAAAAATTATCGCCCGGTCATGGGCGATTTTTATTTGCACCTAAATTTTAAAATGAACCAAGACGATAGATAGTGATAACTTTTTGCCCACGAAATACACGGGAACGAAATTAAAAATACAAAGAGCATTTTTGATGTATTTAGAAGCGCTTCATGTGGCAGGATTGATAGTGAGTTTCATTTTAGAATTTCGGATGTACTTTCATTCAATTAGAAATGCTTTTCAGCGTGAACTATGATTCGAACTCACGAAATCCGCTCCTATCAATTAATTCCGCTTCTGTGTCCTAAAAAATTTTAGGCCACGGAACAAGGACCATCACGGAAAAGGATTCTATGATATCAATTGATTTCTAAAATGAACGATGGCAGCGAAACATGGCGAAGCATTGCTCATAGAAAAAAACGCATTGCAACGAAATCTTCGATGATAAAAAGTTCTTTCAGCGCATTTTCCTGTGTTTCATGGGAGGCATGAAGTACAAAATGTCATTCTAGAATTTCAGGCTCACCTCGAAAACGCGGTTTCATTATTCATCCCATTCAAATGATCGACCTGATCAAAGTGTCGTTAAACCGTTCCCTGATCTTAAGACGCTGGCGATTGTTAATCCTCTCATCATCAGCATCAAAACACTCTCTGATCTCTTTATCTCAAGTCCCAGGGCTTCTATAACCAGCATCATTTTTCAGCTATCGAAAAAATCGATTTAATAATTCAAGCTAAGTGAGAATCAGCAAAAAATGATTTGTAATTTTCAAGCCTTTTGTGTAAATTAGGATGAATTTTGGGTTCATTACAACAACAATTCTATTGCGATGAAAGAACAATTTGACCTCATCGGCCAACCCATTCCACGCCAGGACGCCAGAGCTAAAGTCACTGGAGAGGCTCGGTTTGCCGATGACTATAACCTGCCAGACCAACTCTACGGCGTCATGGTCCGCCTGCCTGTGGCGCATGCCAGAATCAATCGCATCGATTATTCCGCCATCCGAAACCATCCTGCGATCACGGCCATCTGCGATAGCAGCGATATCCCTGGGGCCAAAAAGGTCGGCGTGGTGAGGGCCGATCAGCCGATCTTTGCCTTCGAGAAAATCGTGACCCCTGGTGATGTCGTGGCCATGCTGCTGGGCGAATCCGAAGCGGCGCTGCTGCCGTTGCGAGCAAAGGTGCAGGTGGATTTTAAGCTGCTGCCAGTGCTCACCGATCCGAACCTGGCGCTGGCGCCCGATGCCCCGTTGATCCATCCCGAAACTGGCACCAATTTGATCGTCCATCATCCGCTGCGCAAGGGCGATGTCGAGCAAGGCTTGGCCCAGAGCGATTTCATCATCGAACAGACCTACACCACGCCGCTGATCGAGCATGCTTACATCGAGCCCGAATGCGTCATCGCCTATCTGATGAAAGGTAGAGATGCGATCAAAATCATCGGCAGCATTCAGAACCCATTTACCGCTCGGCGTATTGTTGCAGCGGCTCTGGGCTGGCCATTGATTCGGGTGCGGGTCGAGCAGGCGGAATTGGGCGGCTCGTTCGGCGGCAAGGATGATACGATGTGCATTCTGGCGGCTCGGGCGGCTATCGGGGCGCTCAAGACGGGTCGGCCTGTCAAAATCCGCTATCGCCGTGAGGAATCCATCCTCGAATCCTACAAGCGCCATCCCTACATCATGCACTATAAGGTCGGCTTCAATCGGGACGGCAAAATTCAGGCGATGAAAATCGACATTCTGGCCGATGGGGGAGCGTATGCCTCCATGAGCCCGTTCGTCACCTGGCGCACCGTGGTCCAGGCGACAGGGCCTTATGAGATCGAAAACGTGTGGACCGATGTGCGGGCGGTTTACACCAACAATCCGTACACGGGCGCCATGCGTGGCTTTGGCTCGCCCCAGCCGATTTTCGCCCAGGAATCCATCATGGATGAGATCGCCATCCAGTTGGGCAAAACGCCCGATGAAATTCGGCGCATCAATGGGCTGCGGCTCGGCTCCATCACGGCCACAGGCCAGCGGCTGGAGGAGCATGATGTCAATCTGATCGAGGTATTGGAGCGGGCCGTGGCAACGACCGATTTTCATGTCATCTGGCAGCGAAATCGGGATGCGAACGATTGGGAGCAGACGGGCCAGTGGCTGCGCCATCGGGCTTCTGCCGATCAGACGAATCTGATGTTGCAGCCCGACCATTTTCTTCCCGCCGATGAGACGATCAAAAAGGGCATCGGTCTGGCAATGAGCTATCGGGGGTGCTCGCTGGGTGCCGAGGGAATTGATGCGGCGGCGGCCTATCTCTCGGTCCAGCCAGATGGCTCGGCCTATCTGATTTCGGGCCTGGCTGAAAACGGACAGGGATTGCGCACCACGTTTTCGATCATCGCCGCTGAGGTGCTGGGCATCGGCGTCGAAGATATATGTTATCTGGAACAAGATACGGGTTTAATTCCCGATAGCGGTGCCACCGTCGCTTCCCGCTCGACGCTCATGGGCGGCGGTGCCGTGAAAGCGGCGGCCGAAATCGTTCGCCAGCGATTGGAGCAACTGGTGCGGGAGCATTGGCAGGTGCAGGCGTCCGAAAAAATCATGTTCAGACAGCGAGAAATTTGGTCGGAGGGCCATCCCCAGCGCCGCATTTCATTTGCGGATTTGTGCAATCTGGCCTACCAGAAAGGGATTTGCCTGGCGGCCATCGGCTGGTATCCAGGCCCCAAAGTGGATTGGCACGAGGCCACGGGCCAGGGACAGGCCTATTTCACGTATGTCTATGGCTGCCAGGTGGCGGAGGTCAGCGTGAATATCGCCACGGGCGAGGTGTATGTGGAGCGAGTGGTGGCCGTTCATAATCCTGGCACGGTGATCAACCTGCTGGGCGCCCAGGGGCAGGTCTATGGCGGGGTCACGCAGGGCGCAGGCTATGGCCTCTGGGAGGAAATTTCGGCGGCTGATGGCTTCATTCGGGAGTTGAATTTCGATCAGTTTCTCATTCCCACCTGCCAGGACATCGGCGAGATCGTCCCGATTTTTGTGGAGGGGAAAGATAAATATGGTCCCTGGGGCGCCAAGTCCTTGGGTGAACCCACGCTGGAGTTGACCGCCGCCGCCATTGCCAATGCCGTGCGCAATGCCGTGGGCGTGCGCTATTTCCATCTGCCGCTCAATCTGGAAGAGATTCTGCTGCAGCGGAAACTGCGACCAACCAAATTAGACAGGGGGAGCGCCGTATGATCCCAGCCATGGAATTTTTCCGTCCTCAAACGTTGGATGAGGCGCTGGCCTTGCTGGCCGAGCATGGCGCTCGGGCACGGGTCATTGCTGGCGGCACGGACTTGATCCCTGGGTTGCAGCAGGGGAGCGCTCGGCTTCGGGATATAAAAATTTTGATCGATATCAGTCAGATTGCCGCATTGAAGAAGATCGAACGAGCTGATCAGCACATCCAGATCGGTGCGGGCGTTACGTTTTCAGAGCTGCTCAAAAGCGCAATCGTTCAAAATCATTTGTCCTTGCTAGCCAAAGCGGCTGCGAGCCTCGGCAGCGTCCAGATTCGGAATCGGGCGACCATCGGGGGGAATTTTTGCAACAACGCCCCCTGCGCCGATAGCGTGCCGCCGCTGCTGGTCTATGAGGCCCAACTGCGGATTTGCTCCCAGCATCAGGAGCGGATCGTTCCGCTGCAAGATTTTCTGCTGCGGCCCTATCGCACTCAGCTCCAGCCAGATGAATTGGTGGCGGAGATTATCCTGCCCGTGCTGCCAGAAGGGTATCGAGGCGAATTTTACAAATTGGGCCGACGGCGGGCCGTGGCCATCAGTCGCATCACGCTGGCGCTGCTCATCAAAATTGGTGAGCAGACGATCCAGGATATTCGCATCGCCAGCGGCGCTGTCACCCCCATTGGGATCAGATTTCACGAATTGGAATCAGAGGCCAGAGGCCAAAGCCCCTCGGACGAACTGTTCCGAAATCTCGCCGCCAGACTGGGCGAAGCCATTCTGGACAAAACAGGCCTGCGCTGGTCATCGGCTTACAAGCTGCCCGTGGTGCAGCAGGTGTTTTATCAAACCTTTTCAAAGGTTGGCATTCTAACAGGATGATTTGATAGCAGGATAATTTTAAATAAAAATCCCCCCTTTGAAGGGGGGCCAGGGGGGATGTTCAATCAAATTGCTCAACGAGAAATTCAAAAGACGTTAGCCGATGGTTTTAATCATCCTGCTAAAAATAATTCTGCTGCCAATTTTCCAAGCCCCCTTCTCTTTCAAAGAGAAGGGGGTTGGGGGATGAGTTCAAAAGGAAACTCACCCCCCAGCCCCCTCTCTTGCGAAGAGAAGGGGAGTTCAAATACTGATTCCATCGCTGCGAGCGATGGAATCAGTTCGGATGGGATGATTTGAATCATCCTGCTAAAAATAATTCTGTTGGCAATTTTCCAAGCCCCCTTCTCTTTCAAAGAGAAGGGGGTTGGGGGATGAGTTCAGCAGGAGTATAGCGCCGAACTCACCCCACAGCCCCCTCTCTTGCGAAGAGAGGGGGAGTTCAAATACTGATTCCATCGC
>FWPV01001513.1_pt1 | contig 63847 bp, 69 predicted proteins | sample 2228371 | NCBI WGS metagenome assembly FWPV01 (sample SAMEA103939776, study PRJEB20133) | metagenome
TGCTTGCGTGCGACCGCCTTGAGCAGGTTGTTGGCCATGCGCTGGGCCTTGAAGCCCACGTCCACCATGGCCGAGCGCACGAACTTGATGGTCTCGGGGTTGGTGGCGTTGAGGAAGAACATGGCCGCCGCGTTGCCGGGGCGGAAGCTCTTCTGGCCCATCTTGCGCAACAGGTTGCGCATGTTCATGGTGACGTCGCCGAAGTCGATCTTCACCGGGCAGGGCGTCACGCACTTGTGGCACACGGTGCAGTGGTCGGCCACGTCTTCGAACTCTTGCCAGTGCTGGATGCTGATGCCGCGGCGGGTCTGCTCTTCGTACAGGAAGGCCTCGATCAGCAGCGAGGTGGCCAGGATCTTGTTGCGCGGGCTGTAGAGCAGGTTGGCGCGCGGCACGTGGGTGGCGCACACCGGCTTGCACTTGCCGCAGCGCAGGCAGTCTTTGACCGAATCGGCAATGGCGCCGATGTCGCTCTGCTGCATGATGATCGACTCGTGCCCCATGAGGCCGAAGCTGGGCGTGTAGGCGTGGGCCAGATCGGCCTGGCGCACGCTGGCGTCCTGGGCCACCAGGGCCTGGTGCTCGGCGCCGCGCAGCAGCTTGCCTTTGTTGAAGCGGCCCTCCGGGTCCACCTTGGCCTTGTAGTCGGCAAAGGGCTTCAGCTCGTCGTCGCTGAGGAATTCGAGCTTGGTGATGCCGATGCCGTGCTCACCCGAGATCACGCCGTCCAGGCTGCGCGCCAGCACCATGATGCGGGCCACGGCCTCGTGCGCGGTCTGCAGCATCTCGTAGTCGTCGCTGTTGACCGGGATGTTGGTGTGCACGTTGCCGTCGCCGGCGTGCATGTGCAGCGCCACCCACACCCGGCCCTTGAGCACGCGCTTGTGAATGGCATTGCACTCGGCCAGGATGGGCGCGAAGGCAGAGCCGGTAAAGATCTGCTGCAGGGGCCCGCGGATCTGGGTTTTCCAGCTCGCGCGCAGGCTGTGGTCTTGCAGGCCGGGGAAGAACTGCTCGATGCCGTCCAGCCACTGCTGCCACTGGGCGCGCACCTCGCGCACCAGCGCCAGGGCCTGCTGCACGCGGTCTTCCAGCAGCTCGGCGTTGGGCAGTTCGTTGGCGTCGTCGGTCTTGCCCAGGGGCAGGCTGCCCTTCTCGAAGAAGGCCTCCAGTGCCTCGCAGAGCTTGAGCTTGTTGCGCAGCGACAGCTCAATGTTGATGCGCTCGATGCCCAGGGTGTACTCGCCCATGCGCGGCAGCGGGATCACGACGTCTTCGTTGATCTTGAAGGCGTTGGTGTGCTTGCTGATGGCCGCCGTGCGCTTGCGGTCCAGCCAGAACTTCTTGCGCGCCTCGGGGCTGATGGCCACGAAGCCTTCGCCGCTGCGCGAGTTGGCCAGGCGGATCACCTCGCTGGTGGCGCGGGCCACGGCGTCGGGGTCGTCGCCCACGATGTCACCGATCAGCACCATCTTGGGCAGGGTGCCGCGCTTGCTCTTGGTGGCGTAACCCACCGCCTTGAGGTATCGGTCGTCCAGGTGTTCCAGGCCGGCCAGCAAGGTGCCCGAGCGCTTCTGCTCGGCGAACATGAAGTCTTTGATCTCGACGATGCTGGGCACGCCGTCCTTCGGGTTGCCGAAGAACTCCAGGCACACGGTGCGGGTGTGGTCGGGCATGCGGTGCACCAGCCAGCGCGCGCTGGTGATGAGGCCGTCACAGCCTTCTTTCTGGATGCCCGGCAGGCCGCTGAGGAACTTGTCGGTCACGTCCTTGCCCAGGCCTTCCTTGCGGAAGGTCTTGCCGGGAATGCTCAGCGTCTCGGTGCGCAGGAAGGTTTTGCCATCGGCCTTGAAGAACTTCAGCTCGAAGGTGGCCACCTCGGCGTCGTGAATCTTGCCGCGGTTGTGGTCCAGGCGGGTGACCTCCAGCCACTCGGCCTGCGGCGTGACCATGCGCCAGCTGATCAGGTTGTCCAGCGCGGTGCCCCAGAGCACGGCCTTCTTGCCACCGGCGTTCATGGCGATGTTGCCGCCGATGCACGAGGCCTCGGCGCTGGTCGGGTCCACCGCAAAAACGAACCCGGCGCGCTCGGCCGCATCCGACACGCGTTGCGTGACCACGCCCGCCTCGGTCCAGATGGTGGGCAGCGGCTCGTCGTGGCCGGGCACCTTCACCCACTCGACCTCGGTCATGGTCTCGAGCTTTTCGGTGTTGATGACCGCGCTCTTCCAGGTCAGGGGAATGGCGCCGCCGGTGTAGCCGGTGCCGCCCCCCCGGGGGATGATGGTCAGGCCCAACTCGACGCAGCCCTTGACCAGGCCGGCCATTTCTTCTTCCGAATCGGGCGTGAGCACCACGAAGGGGTACTCGACGCGCCAGTCGGTGGCATCGGTCACGTGCGACACGCGCGAGAGGCCATCAAATTTGATGTTGTCCTTGGCGGTGAGCTTGCGCAGGGCCCGCGTGGCCCGGGTGCGCAGGGCCGCCATGTCGTCAAACGACTGGGCAAACCGCTCCACCGCACCGCGGGCGGCCTGTAGCAGCTCGGCCACCAGGGCGTCGCGAGCGGCGTCGTCTTCAGGGGTGCGGCGCTTTTGCACCTCGCCCAGGCGGTGGTGCAAGGCGTCAACCAGTTGCTGGCGGCGCTTGGCGCTGGAGAGCAGGTCGTCTTGCAGATAGGGGTTGCGCTGCACCACCCAGATGTCGCCCAGCACTTCATAGAGCATGCGGGCCGAGCGGCCGGTGCGGCGCTCGCCGCGCAACCCGTCCAGCAGGGACCAGGCGCGCTCACCGAGCAATCGGATCACGATTTCGCGATCCGAGAACGAGGTGTAGTTGTACGGAATTTCGCGAAGCCGGGGCGTTTCGTCGTGGGCGGTGAGGAGCGGAAGCGGGGTGGGTGCGTTCATGGAGGCGGCCGGCTGTGGACTGCTGCGCAGAACGCGGAATGGTACCGCAGCGCACCATACACACACCCCAGTCATGGAAACCCCGGTTGTCATGGAAGGGCCATCTTCATGTAATGGATTGCACACAATTGGTCGATAGCCTGCGACCTTCCCAACGACAACCCCAAGGAGCCCCCATGAAGACACCCTCTCTTGCCTTGAGCACCGCCTTCGCCCTGGCGGCACTGGCCCACGTGCCCGCGCACGCCCAGACCGAGATCCAGTGGTGGCATTCCATGGGCGGCGCCCTGGGCGAATGGGTGAACGACTTGGCCAAGGACTTCAACGCCAGCCAGAAGGATTACAAGATCGTGCCGACCTTCAAGGGCAGCTACGACGAGTCCATGACGGCGGCCATCGCCGCCTTCCGCGCCGGCAATGCCCCCCACGTGCTGCAGGTGTTCGAGGTGGGCACCGCCACCATGATGGCCAGCAAGGGCGCCATCGTCCCCGTGGGTGACGTCATGAAGAAAGCCGGCGTCACTTTCGACCCCAACGCCTATGTGCCCGCGGTGGCCGGCTACTACACCGCGCCTGACGGCCGCATGCTGAGCTTCCCCTTCAACAGCTCGACCACTGTCTTCCACTACAACAAAGACGCCTTCAAGGCCGCCGGACTTGACCCGGACAAGCCCCCGCGCACCTGGCCCGAGGTGGCCTTGGCGGCCGGCAAGCTCAAGGCCAGCGGTCACAAGTGCCCCTTCACCACCAGTTGGGTGAGCTGGACGCAACTGGAGAGCTTCTCGGCCTGGCACAACACCGAATTCGCCACCAAGGGCAACGGCATGCGCGGCTTCGACGCCCGCCTGACCTTCAACAGCCCGCTGCACGTGCGCCACATCGAAAACCTGGCCAACATGGCCAAGACCGGGCTGTTCGTCTACAAGGGCCGTGGCAATGCCGCCGACGCCACCTTCGTGTCGGGCGAGTGCGCCATGATCACCGGCTCCTCGGCGCTGTACGGCAACGTCAAGCGCAACGGCAAGTTCGCCAACGGCATCGGCACCCTGCCCTACTACCCCGATGTCGCCGGCGCGCCTCAGAACACCGTGATTGGCGGTGCCAGCCTGTGGGTGATGGCTGGCAAGAAGGACGTCGATTACAAGGGCGTGGCCCAGTTCTTCGCGCACCTGTCCAAAGCCGAAGAAGCCGCCAAGAGCCACCAGCGCACCGGCTACCTGCCGCTGACCAAGGCCTCTTACGAGCTGACCGAAAAGTCGGGCTTCTACAAGCAGAACCCCGGCACCGACGTGTCGGTGGAGCAGATGATCCGCAAGACCACCGACAAGTCGCGCGGCATTCGCCTGGGCAACTTTGTGCAGATCCGCACCATCAACGACGAAGAGCTCGAACAGGTCTGGGCTGGTCGAAAGACCGCCAAAGAGGCGCTTGACGCCGCCGTGCGCCGTGGCAACGAGCAGTTGGAGCGATTCCAGAAGACCGTCGCCCGTTAAGGCCTGACGCGATGGGCCGACCCGAGGGCCGGTCCATCGCCCTTGTTTGACCCCTGCCGGGCCGCCCCGCCCACCCCCACATGGAAAAGCGCGTCCGATTCCGCTCTGCCTGGCTGCCCTGGCTGCTGGTGGCCCCGCAGATGGCCATCGTGTTGGTGTTCTTCTTCTGGCCCGCCGCCCAGGCGCTTTACCAAAGCGTGCTGCAGCAAGACGCCTTTGGCATGGCCACCGAGTTCGTGGGCCTGGAGAACTTCCGCCGCCTGTTCGCCGACGAGAGTTACCTCGCCTCCTTCAAGACCACCGCCATCTTCTCGGTGCTGGTGGCCACCATTGGCCTGACGCTGGCGCTGCTGCTGGCGGTAATGGCCAACCGCGTGGTGCGCGGCGCCACTGTCTACAAGACCTTGCTGATCTGGCCTTACGCCGTGGCTCCGGTGGTGGCCGGCGTGTTGTGGCTGCTGATGTTCGCCTCGCCCTACGGCGTGGTGGCCTATGCCCTGCGCTGGCTGGGCATCTCGTGGGACCACCTGCTCAACCCCAACCACGCCATGGCCCTGATCGTGATGGCGGCGGTGTGGAAGCAGATTTCCTACAACTTCCTGTTTTTCCTGGCCGGGCTGCAGTCCATTCCGCAGTCGCTGATCGAGGCCGCCACCATCGACGGCGCCTCGCCCTGGCACCGCTTCTGGACCATCGTCTTCCCCCTGCTCTCGCCCACCACCTTCTTCCTGCTGGTGATCAACGTGGTCTACGCCTTCTTCGACACCTTCGCCATCGTGGACGCCGCCACCCACGGCGGGCCGGGCAAGGAGACCGCCATTCTGGTTTACAAGGTCTATTACGACGGCTTCAAGGCCCTGGACATGGGCGGCTCAGCGGCGCAGTCGGTGATCCTGATGGCCATCGTCATTGCGCTGACGGTGGTGCAGTTCCGCTTTGTGGAAAAAAAGGTCCAGTACTGAGTCCCCCTCGTCGGCATTTGCGAGAACCAGAACCATGATTGAACGCCGCCCCGGCCTCACCCTGCTGGCCCACTTCATCCTCATCCTCGGGGTGGCGGTGATCGTGTTCCCGGTCTTCGTCACCTTCATCGGCTCCACCCAGACGGCCGAGCAGATCGCCAGCAGCAACCCCTTGTCGCTCATGCCCGGCAGCAACTTCCTGGAGAGCTACCGCCTGGCGCTCTTCGGTGGCAAGACCAGCGGCGGCTCCACCATCGCGCCGGTGGCGCCCATGCTGTGGGTGAGCTTCGTGAGCGCCATGGTGATCGCCGTGGGCAAGATCGCCATTTCGCTGCTGTCGGCCTTTGCCATCGTGTATTTCCGCTTCCCGGCGCGCAATCTGGTGTTCTGGATGATCTTCGTCACCCTGATGCTGCCGGTGGAGGTTCGCATCGGCCCCACCTACGAGGTGGTGTCAGACCTGGGCATGCTCAACACCTACGCCGGCCTCACGGTGCCGCTCATTGCCTCGGCCACCGCCACCTTTTTGTTCCGCCAGTTCTTCCTCACCGTGCCCGACGAGCTGGTGGAGGCCGCGCGCATCGACGGCGCCGGGCCCATGCGCTTCTTCTGGGACGTGCTGCTGCCGCTGTCGCGCACCAGCATCGCCGCGCTGTTCGTGATCCAGTTCATCTACGGCTGGAACCAGTACCTCTGGCCCCTGCTGGTGACCACCAGCGAAGACATGTACCCGGTGGTGCTGGGCATCAAACGCGCCATCTTTGGCGAGGTCTACGTGGAATGGAACGTGGTGATGGCCACCGCCATCCTGGCCATGCTGCCGCCGGCCATCGTCGTCATCCTCATGCAGAAGTGGTTCGTCAAGGGCCTCGTAGACACCGAAAAATAAGCACCGCACCAACATGGCATCACTTTCGCTGCGCCAGGTCATCAAGCGCTACCGCACCGGCAAGACCGAGCTGCAGGTCATCCACGGCGTGAACGCCGAAATCGCCGATGGCGAGTTCGTCGTCATCGTCGGCCCCTCGGGTTGCGGCAAGTCCACACTGCTGCGCATGGTGGCCGGGCTCGAGGAAATCAGCGGTGGCGAGATCGCGATCGGCCCGCGCGTGGTCAACCAACTGGAGCCCGCCGAGCGAGACATCGCCATGGTGTTTCAGAACTACGCGCTCTACCCGCACATGAGCGTGTTCGACAACATGGCCTACGGCCTGAAGATCGCCAAGGTGCCCACCGACGAGATTCGCCAGCGCGTGGAAAAGGCCGCCGGCATTCTGGAGCTGGGCCACCTGCTCACGCGCAAGCCACGCGAGCTCTCGGGCGGCCAGCGCCAGCGCGTGGCCATGGGCCGCGCCATCGTGCGCCAGCCGCAAATCTTCCTGTTCGACGAGCCCCTGTCCAACCTGGACGCCAAGCTGCGCGCGCAAACCCGCCTGGAAATCCAGAAGCTGCACCGCGAACTGGGCATCACCAGCCTGTTCGTCACGCACGACCAGGTCGAGGCCATGACCCTGGCCCAGCGCATGATCGTGATGAACGCCGGCCACATGGAGCAGTTCGGCACGCCCGAAGAGGTCTACAACCGCCCGGCCACCACCTTCGTGGCCAGCTTCATCGGCTCGCCGCCCATGAACCTGTTGCACCACGCGCCCGGCAACCGGCCGGGGCAAATTCTGGGCATCCGCCCCGAGCACCTGGACGTGGCCAGCGACGGTTGGCCCGTGCAGGTGGAAACCGTGGAACTGCTGGGCGCCGAGCGCCTGGTGCACGCCCGCCTGGGTGACGAGGCCCTGATCGTGCGCCTGCACGAAGGCGAAGGCGCGCCCGCCGTGGGCAGCACCCTGACGGTCCGCCCGCGCCAAGACCGCCTGCACGCCTTCGACGCCACCACCGGCCAGCGCCTCTGAACACCACCGCCATGAACACCGCCTGGCCCTACCCCCGCTGGATCGCCCACCGTGGCGCCGGCAAGCTCGCGCCCGAAAACACCCTGGCCGCCTTCCGCCTGGGTGCGCACCACGGCTACCGCATGTACGAATGCGACGCCAAGCTCAGCGCCGACGGCGTGGTCTTCCTGCTGCACGACGACACGCTGGAGCGCACCACCAACGGCGCCGGCCGTGGCGGCGACCAGCCCTGGAGCGCCCTGAGCCGCCTGGACGCTGGCGCCTGGCACTCGCGCGCCTACGCAGGCGAGCCCCCGGCCACGCTGGAAGCGGTGGCGCGCCACTGCCAGGCCCACCGGCACTGGCTGAACATCGAAATCAAGCCCACCCCAGGACTGGAGCGCGAGACCGGGCGGGCCGTGGCCGCCGAGGCCCGCCGGCTCTGGGCCGCGCAGGTGGACAGGCCGCCACTGCTCACCTCGTTCCAGCCCGACTCGCTGCGCGGCGCACTGGAGACGGCGCCCGAACTGCGCCGGGGCCTGCTGCTGCACAAGCTCTGGGACGGTTGGCTGGACGCGGCCCGCGAACTGGGCTGCGCGGCCATCGTCTGCCAGCAAGAACTGTGGACCGAGGACACCTCGGCCCAGGTGCAGGCCGCCGGCATGCGCCGCCTGGCCTACACGGTGAACGAAGAGAGCAGCGCCGCGCGCCTGCTGGCGCTGGGCCTGGACGGCATCATCACCGACCGGGTGGACCTGTTCGTGCCCGAGAACTGAGCCTCAGCGCCCGCGCAGCCACCAGGCCACGCTGCCCTGCGCCAGCACCAGCGCGGCGTAGGTGGCCATCTTGCCGTCTCGCCCGAAGTAGGCCAGGCCCACCAGCAACACAGCACAGCCGGCCGCGAACAACCAGCCGAACTGAACCGCCGCCGAGTGCCGCCCGGCACGGCGCACGCGAAGGCCCAGCCACAACACCAGGGCCACACCGAAGGCCGGCATCACGAAGCCGGCGATGTGCAGCACAAAACCCAATGGTGTCATCGAAGATTGCCTTGGCGCGTCTATAAGCAGGCGATTTTATAATCCGGGCCATGGCCGTCTGGACCCTGGGCATCAACCACCACACCGCCCCGCTCGATTTGCGCGGGCGGTTCGCGTTTGCGCTCGACCAAATCCAGCCCACGCTGCAGGGTTTGCGTCAGTCGCTGCCGCGCCAGCCCGAGGCCACGTTGCTGTCCACCTGCAACCGCACCGAGTTGTATGGCGCGGGCGATCTTTCGGCCGTGGAACCCACGCTGGCCTGGCTGGCCCAGACCGGTGGTGTCAACCCGCAGGTGTTGCGCGACCATGCCTACGTCCTCAAGGGCGACGAGGCAGCCCGCCATGCCTTCCGCGTGGCCAGTGGCCTGGACAGCATGGTGCTGGGCGAGGCGCAGATCCTGGGCCAGATGAAAGACGCCGTGCGCGCCGCCGACGAGGCCGGCGCCCTGGGCACCACGTTGCACCAGCTCTTCCAGCGCTCGTTCGCGGTGGCCAAGCAGGTGCGCACCTCCACCGAGATCGGCGCCCACTCCATCAGCATGACGGCCGCGGCCGTGCGCCTGGCCTCGCAACTGTTTGAAGACCTGCGCGACATCCGCGTGCTCTTCGTGGGCGCGGGCGAAATGATCGAGCTGGCGGCCACGCACTTCGCCGCCAAGTCGCCCAAGTCCATGGCCATCGCCAACCGCACGCTGGAGCGTGGTGAGGCCCTGGCCTCGCGCTTCGGGGCGCAGGTCATGCGCCTGGCCGACATCCCCGACCACCTGCACGAGTTCGACGCCATCGTGAGCTGCACCGCCAGCACCCTGCCCATCATCGGCCTGGGCGCAGTGGAGCGGGCCCTGAAAAAACGCCGCCACCGCCCCCTGTTCATGGTCGACCTGGCCGTGCCGCGCGACATCGAGGCCGAGGTGAAAGAGCTGGACGACGTCTACCTCTACACCGTGGACGACCTCGCCGCCGTGGTGCAGACCGGCAAAGACCACCGCCAGGCCGCCGTGGCGCAGGCCGAGGCCATCATTGACGCGGGCGTGCTCAGCTTCATGCACTGGATGGAGCAGCGCGACCCGTCCAAGGGCATCGTGCCGCTGATCCAGCAGCTCAACGCCCAGACCGACGCCTGGCGCGCCCAAGAGCTGGCCCGCGCCAAACGACTGCTGGCCAAGGGTGAGCCAGTGGACGCGGTGCTCGACGCCCTGGCCAAAGGCCTCACGCAAAAAATGCTGCACGGCGCCTTGGCCGAGCTGCACACCGGCGACGCGCCAACCCGTGCGGCCACCGCCGAGACCGTCTCGCGCCTCTTCCTGCGCGAAGGCAACCCCACCCGCGGCCAGCGCTCCTAGGCGCCTGCGCGCCCATCGGCCGCCCGCGGCCGCCCCCGCATGAAACCCTTTGTTCGCCACACCCTGCTGCGCCAACGCGCCCGCCTTCACGAGCTGGACGCCCTGCTCTGCGCCCCCGACGTGGTGGACGATATCGCCCGCTTTCGCGCTCTGAGCCGCGAGCACGCCGACGCCAGTGCGCTGATCGAGGTGTTCGATCGCTACCTGCAGCGCGAGGCCGACCTGGCCACCGCGCAGGAATGGCTGCGCGACCCCGACATGGCCGACATGGCGCGCGACGAGATCACCCTGTGCGAACAAGACATGGCCGCGCTCGACGCCGACCTGCAGCAGCGCCTGGTGCCGCGCGACCCCGACGACGACCGCAACGCCTTCGTGGAAATCCGGGCCGGCACCGGCGGCGACGAATCGGCCCTGTTCGCCGGCGACCTGGCGCGGATGTACACCCGCTTCGCCGAGCGCCAGGGCTGGCGGGTGGAAGTGGTGAGCGCCTCGCCCAGCGACCTGGGCGGCTACAAAGAGGTGGTGCTGCGCATTGAGGGCGAAGGCGCCTTCGGTCTGCTGCGTTTCGAGTCAGGCGGCCACCGGGTGCAGCGCGTGCCGGCCACCGAAACCCAGGGCCGCATCCACACCAGCGCCGCCACGGTGGCGGTGATGCCCGAGCCGGATGAGGCCCAGGCCATCCAGCTCAACCCGGCCGATCTGCGCATCGACACCTTCCGCGCCAGCGGCGCGGGCGGCCAGCACATCAACAAAACCGACTCGGCCGTGCGCGTCACCCACCTGCCCACCGGCATCACCGCCGAGTGCCAGGACGGCCGCAGCCAGCACAGCAACAAGGCCAAGGCCCTGCAGGTGCTGGCCGCGCGGCTGCAAGAAAAAGACCGATCCGAACGCGCCGCCAAAGAGGCCGCCACGCGCAAGGGCCTGATCGGCAGCGGCGACCGCAGCGACCGCATCCGCACCTACAACTTCCCCCAGGGCCGCCTCACCGACCACCGCATCAACCTCACGCTCTACAAACTGCTGGCGGTGATGGAAGGCGAGCTGGACGACGTGATCCATGCCCTGCGCGTGGCGCGCGGCGCCGAGCTGCTGGCCGAACTGGAGCAGGCCGCCCGATGACCCTCACCGACGCGCTCCACTCGCTCGCCCAGGCAGGCATGCCGCGCCTGGAGGCCCAAAACCTGCTGCTCATGGCGCTGGGCCGAGACCCGCACGAGCGCGCCTGGCTGCTCGCACACGACACCGACGCGCTGGACGACGCCACCCATGCCCGGCTGCAGGCGCTGGTGCAGCGCCACCGCGATGGCGAGCCCATGGGTTACCTTCGCGGCGAGCAAGAGTTCTTCGGCCTGCCCCTGCGGGTGGACGCCCGCGTGCTGGTGCCGCGCCCCGACACCGAGACCCTGGTGCAATGGGCGCTGGAGGTGCTCGACACCATGCCCTCGCCCGCCACCGCCACCGCCATCGACCTGGGCACCGGCAGCGGTGCCATCGCCCTGGCCCTGGCCAGCCAGCGCCCGGGGTTGGCGATCACCGCCACCGACGCCAGCGAGGCCGCCTTGGCCGTGGCCCGCCAGAACGCCGAGCGCCTGGGCCTGGCCGTGCAACTGGCCGCCGGCCATTGGTTTGCCGCCGTGCCCGGCCAGCGCTTTCACCTGGCCGTGAGCAACCCGCCCTACATCGCCGAAGGCGACCCGCACCTGCCCGCCCTGCGCCACGAGCCCATCAGCGCCCTCACCGCGGGCCCCGACGGCCTGGACGACATCCGCACCCTGGTGGCCCAAGCCCCCGCCCACCTGCACCCGGGCGGCTGGCTGCTGCTCGAACACGGCCACGACCAGGCCGCCGCCGTGCAAACCCTGCTGCGTCAGGCGGGCTTTGTCGACGTGAGCAGCCGCACCGACCTGGCGGGCATCGCGCGCTGCACCGGCGGTCGCTGGCCGGCGGCGCGATAATCGCCAGCTTCCGGGACGCCACGCCGTCCCTTCTCCATGAGGACGCAGACACCATGAGCGACACGCAAACCCGCATCGACCAACTGGTCAAATCCCACGACATCGTGCTGTTCATGAAGGGCAGCGCCAGCTTCCCCATGTGCGGCTTCTCGGGCCGTGCGGTGCAGATCCTCAAGGCCTGCGGCGTCGACCCCAAGGCCATCCACACGGTGAACGTGCTGGAAGACAACGAAATTCGCCAAGGCATCAAGGACTACAGCAACTGGCCCACCATCCCCCAGCTCTACGTGAAGGGCGAGTTCATCGGCGGCTCCGACATCATGATGGAGATGTACCAGTCCGGCGAGCTGCAGCAGATGCTCGACGCCAAGGCCTGAGCCACAGACCGCCCGCCCACACAAGCCACCCTCGGGTGGCTTTTTTCACGCCCGTGGCAACCGTGCGACAAGCGCCCGGCTTTCGGTGCTTTTCGGGGCATTCCCGACGTTGAGGCTGGGCACACCTTGTGCTTGAATGAAAGCGTCATTGGTCACCGGAGAACCGCATGAGCCACTCACGCAGCCTGGTCGCACCCTCCTCCCTGGGCCTCCCCATCGCCCAGGTGCGCAACGTGTTCAATGCCGACGAGGTCGAGCGCAAGCTCGCCAACCTGCAGGCCAGCGGCCACGAGCGCGATCACGAAGGCCTGCGGGCCACCTGGCAGCGCATGCTGGAGCGCGGCCCCGGCCGCTTCGCCGTGAAGCCCTCCAGCATCCCCGACATGGAGCCCCTGTACGAGCTGCTGCCCAACTTTGGGGAAGTGCTCGACGACGTGAAGCGCCACGTGGCCCTCAGCCAGGACAGCCGCGACAGCCTCGAAGTGACGCCCATGCTGCTGCTGGGCCCGCCCGGCGTGGGCAAAACCCACTTCGCCCGCCAGCTCGCCGACCTGTTGGGCACCGGCATGAACCTGGTGCCCATGAGCAGCATGACCGCCGGCTGGCTGCTCTCGGGTTCGTCATCGCAGTGGAAAGGCGCCAAGCCGGGCAAGGTGTTCGAGGCACTGGTGGACGGCCAGTACGCCAATCCCGTGATCGTGGTCGATGAGATCGACAAGGCCAGCGCCGACGCCCAGTACGACCCGCTAGGCGCCCTCTACAGCCTGCTGGAACACGACACCGCCCAACACTTCATCGACGAATTCGCCGAGGTGCCCATTGACGCCAGCCAGGTGATCTGGGTGACCACCGCCAACGACGAGCGCGGCATTCCCGAGCCCATCCTGAACCGCATGAACGTGTTCGAGATCGCACCGCCCTCGCTGGAAGCCGCCCGGAAAATCGCGGCGCATCTCTACCGGGGCATTCGGGCCGAACACGCCTGGGGGCAGCGCTTCGACCCCGAACTCAGCGACGACGTGCTCGACCAACTGGCCACCCTCGCGCCGCGCGAGATGCGCCGCGCGCTGCTCACCGCCTTCGGCAACGCCCGCCTCGATCACCGCGACACGGTAGAGCCGCAAGACCTGCCTCGCCCCGGCCTGGGCAAGGGGCGAATCGGCTTCCTTCAATGAGGGGCACCCCGGGCGCTCAAGCGTCCGGGTGTACCCAATTCTTTTGCGCGGCATACACCGCGTTGGGGTACTCCGAGCGGCCACGGCTGCCGTTGTAGCGGCCCAGTGCCAGGAAGGTATCGCCGCGCTCGCGGTCCAGGTAATGCCGCAGGATCACGCAGCCAAAGCGGATGTTGGTCTGCATGTGGAACAGGCTGCCTGGGTCGCCATTGCCGATCAGCCGCGCCCAAAAGGGCATGATCTGCATGTAGCCACGCGCGCCCACCCGGGAAATGGCGAATTTCCGGAAGGCGCTTTCCACCTGAATCAGGCCCAGCACCATGGTGGTGTCCAGGCCAGCGCGGCGCGACTCGTACCAGACCGTCTGCAAAAACTCCACCCGGGTCTGGAAATCCGGCTTGCGCTTCTTCAACCGGTCGCCCATGGCGCCCAGCCAGCGCAGGTAGGCCAGGCGCTTGTTCAGGTCGGTGAACTCGGGCACGGGCGGCGCGTCATTGGCGATGGCGGCGCTCAGGGCGCTGCGCACCGAGTCGGCCAGCGGCTCCTCGATCTGCCCGCCCGCTTGCCCCAGGCTGGGCAGCCCCAGCGCCGCCAGCCCGGCCAGGGCATCACGGCGAGACCACCCGACTGGGCTCATGCCTGAATGCGGCCTTTCAGAAAGGCCACGACCTCAGCCACGGCCACCTTGGTGGCGGCCGTGTCGCGGCGGTGCTGGTACTCCAGCACGCCCTCTTTCAGGCCCTTGTCGCCGATGGTGACCCGGTGCGGAACGCCGATCAGCTCCCAGTCGGCAAACATGGCGCCGGGGCGCTCGCCTCGGTCGTCCAGCAGCACGTCCACGCCTGCTGCCACCAGCTCGGCGTAGAGGCTCTCGGCGGCGGTCTTCACGTCGGGGAAACGGTCCATGCCAATGGGGCACAGCACCACGGTGAAGGGCGCGATGGCGTCGGGCCAGATGATGCCGCGCTCGTCGTGGTTCTGCTCAATGGCGGCGGCCGGCAGGCGCGTGACGCCAATGCCGTAGCAGCCCATCTCGAAGGCCTTGGGCTTGCCATCTTCGTCAAGGAAGGTGGCGTTCATGGCCTTGCTGTACTTGGTGCCGAGGTAGAACACATGGCCCACTTCGATGCCGCGCTCGATCGCCAGCACACCCTTGCCGTCCGGCGACAGGTCGCCCTCGACCACGTTGCGGATATCGGCCACCACCTCGGGCTCGGGCAGGTCGCGGCCCCAGTTCACACCGGTGAGGTGGAAGTCCACCTCGTTGGCGCCGCAAATCCAGTCGGCCATCACCGCCACCTCACGGTCCACCACCAGCTTCACCGGCAGCTTCAGGCCAATGGGGCCCAGGTAGCCCGGCTTGCAGCCGAAGTGGGCCTCGATTTCGGGCACGGTGGCGAAGCGGTAGCCAGCGCTCAAGCCCGGCACCTTGCCCACCTTCACCTCGTTCATGTCGTGGTCGCCGCGCAGCAGCAGCAGCCAGACCTGGGTCTTGACGATTTCGCCCGCCTCGTTCAGCTCATCGGTGGCCAGCACCAGCGACTTCACCGTGGTCGCCAGCGGCACGCCCAGCAGTTCGGCCACGTCGGCGCAGGTGCTCTTGCCAGGGGTAGGCGTCTTGGTGAGCGCGCTGGAGGCAGCCGGGCGCGGGCCTGCCGGCGCCAGGGCCTCGGCCTTCTCGATGTTGGCGGCGTAATCGCTGGTGGGGCAATAGACAATGGCGTCTTCGCCCGTGGCCGCGATCACCTGGAATTCCTCGCTCAGGTCACCACCAATGGCGCCGCTGTCGGCGGCCACCGCGCGGTAGGTCAAGCCAAAGCGGTCAAAGATGCGGCGGTAGGCAGCGGCCATCACCTGGTAGCTCGCCTTGGCGCCTGCTTCGTCGCGGTCAAAGCTGTAGGCGTCCTTCATGATGAACTCGCGCCCGCGCATCAGGCCAAAGCGCGGACGGCGCTCGTCACGGAACTTGGTCTGGATCTGGTACAGGTTCTTGGGCAGCTGCTTGTAGCTGCGGAGTTCCTGGCGCGCGATGTCGGTGATGACCTCTTCGCTGGTGGGCTGCACCACGAAATCGCGGTCGTGGCGGTCTTTGATGCGCAGCAGCTCGGGGCCCATCTTGTCGAAGCGGCCGGTCTCTTGCCAAAGCTCAGCCGGCTGGATCACCGGCATGGTCAGCTCCACGGCCCCCGCGCGGTTCATTTCCTCGCGCACGATGCGCTCCACCTTCTGGATCACGCGCAGCCCCATGGGCATGTAGTTGTAGATGCCTGCACCCAGCTTCTTGATCATGCCGGCGCGCGTCATCAGCCGGTGGCTGACGACCTCGGCATCGGCCGGGGCTTCCTTGAGGGTGCTGATGAGGAATTGCGAGGCTTTCATGCAGGCGCGTTGCCCTGGGTGCGCAGGGCAAGAAAAGAAGGTGAAAGGGGGTGGCGTTGGGTCTTGAACCGGGCGGAGTGCGGGGAAACCCCTGGGCTGCGAAGGCCGTCTACCGCCAATCGTCACTTCGCTTCGCGGAAGGGGCGATGCATAATGACCACAGTTCAAAATTTGGGGTTGATTATGCTTGACAGAGAAGGCTTCAGGCCCAATGTCGGCATCATTCTGCTCAACCAGCGAAATCAGGTGTTCTGGGGCAAGCGCATCCGCTCCCACTCCTGGCAGTTCCCGCAAGGGGGCATTGACCGCGGTGAAACGCCTGAACAGGCCATGTACCGCGAACTGCACGAAGAGGTGGGGCTTCTGCCCGAGCACGTGACCATCGTCGCCCGCACGCGGGACTGGTTGCGCTACGAAGTGCCAGACCGCTTCATCCGTCGGGATGCGCGCGGTCATTACAAGGGCCAGAAACAGATCTGGTACCTGCTGAGGCTGGTCGCACAAGACTGGCACCTCAACCTGCGCGCCACCAACCACCCGGAGTTCGACGCCTGGCGCTGGAACGATTACTGGGTGCCGCTGGACGTGGTGGTCGAGTTCAAGCGAGGCGTCTACGAAATGGCGCTGACCGAGTTGTCGCGATACCTGCCCAAGCCCGATCACCGCAACCGCTTCCTGCGCGGCGGCGGGCGGCGCCGTCCAGACGACGCCTCCCCCCTGTCCGCATCCGCCACGCCCCACGGCCTGGAACTGCCTCCCGGCGCCACCTTTGACCCCGACCCTCAGTGCGCTGTGGGTACGCCATCCTCCCTCCCCTGATGAGCAATCTTCACCTGCCCCGGGCGCGCCACTTTGCCAGCGCCCTGCTGGGCGTCGCCTCTGCCCTGCTGGTGGCGCCCACCGCCTTCGCTCTGAACCAACCCGAAGAGCCCGCCCCCTGGCAAGAGTCCCAGGTTGCGCCGCCAACGAACTTCAGCACGGAAGCCATCACCCCTTTCGTGCTGGACGCCCAAAGCAGCATGCGCCTGGGCATCGACCCCAAGACCCTCACCATCGACCCCGATGGCGTGGTGCGCTACGTGCTGGTGGCCAAGAGCAGCCAAGGCGCGCTCAATGTGTTGTACGAAGGCATTCGCTGCGCCAGCGCCGAGGTGAAGGTCTACGCCCGCTGGGACAACGCCTCATCCTGGAACACCAGCGGCAAGGCAGAGTGGGAGCCGCTGGCTTTTCGCGGCGCCACCCGGCGCGCCATGCAAATGGCCCGGGGCGGTGTTTGTGAAGGGAAAGTGCCCAATGGCACGCCGGCACGTATCCTGCGCGCCCTGCAGTCGGGCAACACCGAGCTGCCCCGATAACGCCAGCGCTCAGCCCCGCGACAGCACCAGGTTGTCGCGGTGGATCATTTCCGGCTCTGCCGCGTAGCCCAGCAAGCGCTCGAAATCGGTTGAGGCCTTGCGACAGATAAGGCGCGCCTCAGGGCTGGCGTAGTTGGCTAGGCCTCGGGCAATCTCCAGGCCTCGGGCATCGCGCACCGCGATCACGTCGCCCCGCGAAAATTCGCCCTCAACCGCCGTCATGCCGATGGGCAGCAAGCTCTTGCCTTCGCCCACGATCTTTTCCACCGCGCCGTCGTCCACCACCACGGCACCGCGCAGTTGCAGATGGTCGGACATCCAGCGCTTGCGCGCCTGGTGCTTCGCGGTCTGCGCCACCAGGCAGGTGCCGATCGACTCGCCGTCGCACAGGCGCAACAACACATCGGGCTCACGCCCCCAGGCAATGACCGTCGAAGCGCCAGAGCCGGCCGCGCGCTTGGCGGCCAGGATCTTGGTGATCATGCCGCCTTTGCCAATGCCAGATCCGGCACCGCCGGCCATGGCCTCCAGGGTTGGGTCGCCAGCCCTGGCGACGTGCACGAATTCCGCCGCGGGGTCGCGCCGCGGGTCAGCCGTGTAGAGCCCCTTCTGGTCGGTCAGGATGACCAGGGCATCCGCCTCCACCAGATTGGCCACCAAAGCCCCCAGGGTGTCGTTGTCGCCAAACTTGATCTCATCGTTCACGACGGTGTCGTTCTCGTTGATGACCGGCACCACCTTGAGTTGCAGCAAGGTCAGCAGGGTTGAACGGGCATTGAGGTAACGCTCACGGTCGGCCAGGTCAGCGTGGGTCAGCAGCACCTGGGCGCTGCCCACGCCACAGGCGCGGAGCTGCGTCTCGTACATCTGCACGAGGCCCATCTGCCCCACCGCCGCGGCAGCCTGCAGCTCGTGAATTTCTTTTGGACGGGCCGTCCAGCCCAGGCGCTTCATGCCTTCGGCCACCGCACCACTGCTGACCATGATCAGCTCGCGGCCTTGCTGCACCAGCGCAGCCAACTGGCGACTCCACTGGCGAATGGCCTCTTCATCGAGGCCTCGCCCCTCGTTGGTGACCAGGCTGGAGCCCACTTTCACCACGATACGGCGGGCGTTCTTGAGCACCTGGGTGCTCGACAAATCGGACAGTTCAGGGCTCATGCGGTGAAGCAGATTCGATTTCAGGCGCCAGCAGCGCCGTCTTGGAAACGGGGATCGACCACGGTCACCGGCTGCGCCGCCTGGTGCACCTGGGCAATGTGCTCGTAGATTTTCTGGATCAGTCGCTCGCAACCTTCTCGCGTCAAGGCAGAAATCTCGAACACAGGGCCCTTGTAGCGAAGGCGCTTCACGATGTCCTTCACGCGCGCTTCGCGCTCTTCGGCTGGCACCATGTCCAGCTTGTTGAGCACCAGCCAACGCGGCTTCTCGTACAGCGCAGGGTCGAACTTCTTGAGCTCGGCCGCAATGGCCTTGGCCTGCGCCACCGGGTCCACTGCCTCGTCAAAAGGCGCGGCGTCCACCAAATGCAGCAGCAAACGTGTGCGCTGCAAATGGCGCAGAAACTGGTGGCCAAGGCCAGCGCCCTCAGAGGCGCCCTCAATCAGCCCAGGCACATCGGCCACCACAAAGCTCTTTTCCGGGCCAACGCGCACCACCCCGAGGTTGGGGTACAGCGTGGTGAACGGGTAATCGGCGATCTTGGGTCGGGCATTGGAAATGGCGGCGATCAGGGTGGACTTGCCCGCGTTGGGCATGCCCAGAAGACCGACATCGGCCAACACCTTGAGCTCCAGCTTCAAGGCTCGTCGCTCGCCAGGCCAGCCTGGCGTCTTCTGGCGCGGCGCCCGGTTGGTGGAGCTTTTGTAGTGCATGTTGCCAAAGCCGCCATCGCCGCCCTTGGCGATCATCACCTGCTCGCCCGGCTTGAGCAGTTCGCAGATGACATCGCCCGTCTCCGCATCGGAGATGATGGTGCCCACCGGCATCTTGAGCACGATATCGTCGCCCTTGACACCGAACATGTCCGAGCCCTTGCCGTGCTCGCCGCGCTGCGCCTCGAAGCGGCGGGTATAGCGGAAATCGACCAAGGTGTTCAGGCTGGCATCGGCCAGCGCGAACACATGGCCGCCTCGCCCGCCATCACCACCGTCGGGGCCGCCGAACTCCTTGTACTTCTCATGACGGAACGAGGCGCAACCATTGCCCCCGTCGCCTGCCGCAACGTCGATCGTGGCTTCGTCCACAAATTTCATGATCAGCTCCTCACTGGTGGTGTTCGCGGCCCCAACAAAAAAGCCCGCACGCGCGGGCCTTTGTGGGAATGATCCGACTGGATCAGACCGGGGTGATGCTCACCACGTGGCGGTTCAGGGCGCCCTTCACGGCGAACTGAACGTGGCCGTCCGCCGTGGCGAACAGGGTGTGGTCCTTGCCCACACCAACGTTGGTGCCGGGGTGGAACTTGGTGCCGCGCTGACGCACGATGATGGAACCGGCGCTCACCAGCTCACCACCAAACGCCTTCACACCCAGCATCTTGGGCTTGGAATCGCGCCCGTTTCGCGTAGAGCCGCCGCCTTTTTTCTGTGCCATGTTGCTCTCTCCTTAGGCCGAGATCGAGGCGATTTCGAGCTCGGTGAAATTCTGACGGTGGCCTTGGCGCTTCTGATAGTGCTTGCGACGGCGCATCTTGAAGATACGAACCTTGTCGTGACGCCCGTGGGCGACCACCTTCACCGTGACCGTTGCGCCGGAAACCAAGGGAGTGCCCACCTTGATCTCGCTGCCGTTACCGACAGCCAGAACCTGATCAAACACGATCTCTTGGCCCACTTCCGCAGCAATCTGTTCTACTTTGATTTTTTCGCCGGCAGCCACGCGATACTGCTTGCCACCGGTTTTTATGACCGCGTACATATGAACCTCTTAAGCTAATCCACAAGGGACATCGGCAGACCCAATTCCGCCGAACCCGCGAGTATACGGCGAACTCCCGGGGCCAACAAGGCCTTGCCCGCCGAGCGGCACGCACAAGCCGGGGCTTCCTATAATCGCCGCCGGCCTAGACGGCCCCAGACACCCTCTCACCGGGCCCCTATCTTGTCCACCTCGCCGCCCCCATCCTCTCACCCGCTGGCCCTGATCCGGGGCGACATGCAAGCTGTCGACGGCGTAATTGCCGAACGGCTTGGTTCCGAGGTGCCCCTGGTTCGGGAAGTCGCCCAGTACATCATCTCGGCGGGCGGAAAGCGCCTCCGGCCGGCCTTGCTGCTGCTGGTCAGCGGCGCCATCGGCAGTCTGCACCCCCATCGCCACACACTGGCAGCGGTCGTGGAGTTCATTCACACGGCCACCTTGCTCCACGACGACGTGGTGGACGAATCCACCCTGCGAAGAGGCCGCGACACCGCCAACGAGCGCTTCGGCAACGCCGCAAGCGTGCTGGTGGGAGACTTTCTTTACTCGCGAGCGTTTCAGATGATGGTCGATGTCGGCAACATGCGCGTCATGGAAGTGCTGTCGGACGCCACCAACATCATTGCCGAAGGCGAAGTGCTGCAGTTGATGAACATGCACGACGCCACCATTGACGAGGCCACCTATCTGCGGGTCATTCGCTCCAAGACCGCCAAGCTGTTCGAAGCCAGCGCCCAATTGGCCCCGATCATCGCCGGCAGCGATCCGCACACCGAGGCCCTTTGCGCGACCTATGGCCAGGCCCTGGGCACTGCCTTCCAGGTGATCGATGACGTTCTTGACTATGAGGGGAGCGCCGAGGAACTGGGCAAGAACCTGGGCGACGATTTGCGCGAGGGCAAAGTCACGTTGCCCATCATTTGCGCCCTGCGCGCGGGCAATGCCGAACAACGCAAGGTCATCTGCGACGCGATCGAGCAAGGCGATCTTTCCCACCTTCACGACATCCGCGACATCATCCTGTCCACTGGCGCGCTGGAAGCCGCCCGCCGCAGCGCCCATGCCGAAGCCCAGCGCGCGATCGACGCCGCCAGCCAACTGCCCGCCAATGAGCACCGCGCGGGTTTGCTACAATTAGCGGCTGGATTGTTGGAGCGTCGCTCCTGAGTCCGTCAAACGAGTCAATCGTTTGACAACGGCCTCGCCAGAGGTCATTCGGGGTGTAGCTTAGCCTGGTAGAGCGCTACGTTCGGGACGTAGAGGCCGGAGGTTCGAATCCTCTCACCCCGACCAGATTTGTCTTGTCCATCAAGACCTCAAAAGCCCCTCCGGGGGCTTTTGTCATTTCCGGCCATTCAGGCGGCAATGAACCAACCCTGTAGCGGCCAACCGTAAGCTGTGCCCGCTTACCCGAATCTTGCCCCCCGCTGCAACTGCCGGATTGCCGCATGAGCTCCCTCCGCTGAGCATTCACGCAACGCTGACACCCGGGATTTGCCCGTTCGCCGGGCGAAAGACCGCAAGGGCAACGGCCAAGTTGTTGATTTACGTTAGATTACGCGTGTATGGCCTCTCAAGAACCCTTCTCCACTGACTCCCCATCAATGGCCCTGCCAGGCCTCGGCCGGGCGCTTGTGGCGGCGGGTAAATTGGAGCAGCGGTCGGCCGAGGAGCTCTATCGCAAAGCCCAGAGCGGGCGCACCAGCTTCATTTCCGAGTTGATCGGGTCAGGCGCTGTTTCTGCCACCGACTTGGCCCACACGATGTCAACGGCGTTCGGTGCGCCCTTGCTGGACCTTGATGCGATTGACATCCAGCGCCTGCCCACGAACCTGCTGGACCCCAAAATCTGCGCGGACAACCGCATCGTTGTCCTGAGCAAGCGCAACAACCGCTTGATCGTGGCCACCGCCGATCCGGCGGACCACCACGCCGCCGAGAAAATCAAGTTTGCCACCCAGATGGGGGTGGACTGGGTCATCGCGGAGTTTGACAAGCTGAGCAAGCTGGTCGAATCGCGCAGCGCCAGCGTCAATGAGACGATGGAGAGCATCGTCGGCAACGACATCGAGTTCGATGAGTTGGCGGCCGAAACCGCCACCACAGAAACCACCGACAAATCACCGGAAGTCGATGACGCCCCGGTGGTCAAGTTTCTGCACAAGATGCTGCTGGATGCGTTCAACATGCGCGCATCTGACCTGCACTTCGAGCCCTACGAGCACAACTACCGCGTGCGCTTCCGCATTGACGGCGAGTTGCGCGAGATCGCATCGCCACCAGTGGCCATCAAGGACAAGCTGGCCTCCCGGATCAAGGTGATCTCTCGGATGGACATTTCCGAGAAGCGCGTGCCCCAGGACGGGCGCATGAAGCTCAAGGTGGGGCCTGACCGGGTGATCGATTTCCGCGTCAGCACCCTACCCACGCTGTTCGGCGAAAAGATTGTGATCCGTATCCTTGACCCGAGCAGCGCCAAGCTGGGCATCGACGCGCTGGGCTACGAGCCCGAAGAGAAGGAACGGCTGCTGAACGCCATCGGCCGCCCCTACGGCATGGTGCTGGTGACCGGCCCCACCGGCTCCGGCAAGACGGTGTCGCTCTACACCTGCCTGAACATGCTCAACAAGCCGGGAGTGAACATCTCCACGGCGGAAGACCCCTCGGAAATCAACCTACCGGGCGTCAACCAGGTCAACGTGAACGAGAAAGCCGGGCTGACGTTCGCGGCGGCACTCAAGGCTTTCTTGCGCCAGGATCCAGACGTGATCATGGTGGGCGAAATTCGCGACCTTGAAACGGCCGACATCTCGATCAAGGCCGCCCAGACCGGTCACTTGGTGCTGTCCACGCTGCACACCAACGACGCCCCTACCACGCTGACTCGCATGATGAACATGGGCATTCCCACGTTCAACATTGCTTCCAGCGTGATCCTGATCACCGCGCAGCGGCTGGCTCGCCGGCTGTGTGCCACCTGCAAGCAACCCCTGGACGTGCCGCGCAAGGCACTGCTGGAGGCGGGCTACCAACCCGAGGAACTCGACGGTACCTGGACACCCTACCGGCCGGTGGGGTGCTCGGCGTGCAACAACGGCTACAAAGGCCGGGTCGGCATCTACCAGGTCATGCCGATTTCAGAAGAAATTCAACGCATCATCCTGCGCGGTGGAAGCGCTCTGGACATCGCCCACCAGGCCAGCCTGGAGGGAGTTCGGACCCTGCGCGAGTCGGGCTTGCTGAAGGTCAAACAAGGCGTCACCTCATTGGAAGAGGTGCTCAGCGTCACCAACGACTGATGGCTGGCGCCTTCAGCAACGACGCCCAAACGGACGAGGGAAATTCATGGCTACAGCCGCACCGAAAAACGCCAAAGAGTTCGTCTTTGAATGGGAAGGCAAGGACCGCAACGGCAAACCCGTTAGAGGTGAAACGCGGGCACAAGGTGAGAACCAGGTGCTGGCCATGTTGCGCCGCCAAGGGGTGGTACCCGGCAAGATCAAGAAGCGGCGCATGTCAGCGGGCAAGCGCATCAAGCCGAAGGACATCGCCATCTTCACCCGCCAACTGGCCACCATGATGAAGGCCGGTGTTCCGCTGCTGCAGTCTTTCGACATCGTGGGGCGCGGCAACTCAAACCCGAGCGTCACCCGATTGCTCAACGACATTCGCGCGGACGTCGAGACTGGCACGTCGCTGAGCGCCGCTTTCCGAAAGCATCCGCTCTACTTCGACAGCCTCTATTGCAACCTGGTGGAAGCCGGTGAGGCGGCCGGCATCTTGGAGTCGTTGCTGGACCGCCTGGCCACGTACATGGAGAAGACCGAGGCGATCAAATCCAAGATCAAGTCGGCCCTCATGTACCCGACCGCCGTGCTCATCGTGGCCTTCGTCGTGGTGTCGTTGATCATGATCTTCGTGATCCCCTCGTTCAAAGAGGTGTTCAGCTCATTCGGCGCGGATCTGCCCGCCCCCACCCTCTTCGTGATCGCCATGAGCGAGGTATTCGTCGAGTGGTGGTGGCTGATTTTTGGTGTGGTGGGCGGAGGCGCCTACTTTGCCATGCAAGCCTGGAAACGCAACGAGCGCGTTCAACAGTTCATGGACCGCCTGCTGCTGAAAGTCCCCATCTTCGGCGCGCTGGTGGAAAAGTCGGTGGTAGCGCGCTGGACACGCACTTTGTCCACAATGTTCGCTGCGGGTGTGCCGCTGGTCGAGGCCCTGGACTCTGTGGGTGGCGCCTCAGGCAATTCGGTCTACGCCATCGCCACCGAGAAAATTCAACAAGAGGTGTCCACCGGCACCAGCCTCACCGTGGCCATGACCAACGCCAACATTTTTCCGTCCATGGTGCTGCAAATGTGCGCCATCGGCGAAGAATCCGGCTCCATCGACCACATGCTGGGCAAGGCGGCCGACTTCTATGAGGCCGAGGTGGACGACATGGTCGCCGGCCTGTCCAGCCTGATGGAGCCCATCATCATCGTGGTGCTTGGCACCATCATCGGCGGCATCGTGGTGTCCATGTACCTGCCCATCTTCAAGCTGGGGCAGGTGGTCTGATGGTGGATTTCCCGAGCGGGTGGCCCGCCGCCGCCGTGTTGGGCGCGCTCGGCCTTTTGGTGGGCAGCTTTCTGAATGTGGTCATTCACCGGCTCCCCAAAATGATGGAGCGCCGTTGGGCCGAGGAGTGCGCAGAGCTTGAAGGCAGAGAGGCCACTGCGACACCCAAGTTCAACCTGATGGTGCCCCGGTCGGCCTGCCCACATTGCGGTCACCCCATCGCCTGGCACGAAAACGTGCCCGTGCTGAGCTACCTGCTCCTGCGGGGGCGCTGCAGCGATTGCAAGACCGGCATTTCCGTTCGCTATCCCTTGGTGGAAGTGCTGACCGGGCTGCTGTTCGCCTGGTGTGGCTGGCAATGGGGACTCTCCGCACAGGCATATTTGTGGGCGGGCTTTTCGGCCGCCATCGTGTGTCTCGCGGGCATTGACTGGGACACCACACTGCTACCGGACGACATCACACTGCCTTTGCTCTGGGCGGGTCTCTGTGCCGCCGCCCTGGATTGGCTTCCTCTGACGCTGAACGATGCGCTCTGGGGTGCAGTGGCGGGTTATCTCTCGCTGTGGCTGGTGTTCTGGGCTTTCAAGCTGACCACTGGCAAGGAGGGCATGGGTTATGGCGACTTCAAGCTATTCGCTGCCCTCGGCGCTTGGTTCGGCTGGCAGGCCCTCATACCCATCATCTTGATGGCCTCGGTGATCGGTGCAGTGGTGGGCATTGCCATCAAGTTCAAAGGTGCCCTGCGCGAGGGCGGTTACGTGCCCTTCGGTCCCTTTCTGGCATTGGGCGGTCTGACCGCCATGATCGCCGGCCCCGGCGCCATTCTGCGGGCCATCGGGCTTTGAACGCCATGTGGCGGGTGGGCATCACCGGGGGCATCGGCAGCGGTAAAAGCACGGCGGCAGGCTTGATGCGGCACATGGGTGCCGACGTGATCGACGCCGACGCCCTGGCGCGGCAATGCACCGAGGCAGGTGGTCGGGCCATCCCCTCGATCCGCGAGCGGTTTGGTGCCGAGATGGTCACCGCCGAAGGCGCAATGGATCGGCAGCGCATGCGCGAGCTGGTGTTCAGAGAACCGGCAGCCAAGCAAGCACTGGAGGCCATCGTGCACCCCATGGTGGACCTCGCCATTCGAGAGGCCACGGCAAATAGCCATTCGCCGTGCCTGGTGTTTGACATCCCCTTGCTGGTCGAGTCGCCTCGCTGGCGGCCTCAGTTAGACCGTGTGGTCGTGGTTGACTGCAACGAATCGACGCAGGTTCGGCGGGTGCAGGCACGCAACGGCCTGGCGCCTGACATGATCAAGCGCATCATCTCGCAACAAGCCAGCCGGTCGCTGCGGCTGCAGGCGGCAGACGCCGTGCTGTACAACGATTCCGATGATCTCGAAGCACTGAAGGCCGACGTTGCGAAGTTGGTGCGTCGGTTCGGGCTATGATCTTTTTTCCTTCTGCGCGGCGACCCTTCGCCTCAAGCCGGTGATCCTGTACGAATACCCCTTCAACGAGCGTATCCGCACCTACTTGCGCCTCGAACACTTGTTCGATCGCATGGCGGAGTTGGTGCCACGAGCCCATCCGCTGGACCACCATTTTGCGATCCAGACCATCTTCGAAATCATGGACGTCGCCGCTCGGGCTGACATGAAATCTGACGTCCTCAAAGACATCGAACGACACAAGCAGCAGCTCAACGGTTACCGAGGCAACCCGGCCATCTCGGAGAAGGCGCTGGATGCGGTCATCGGACAGTTGGACGAATGCTTTCAGCAACTGACACAGGCCACGGGCAAAACCGGGCAAGGGCTGACAGAGAACGACTGGCTGATGAGCATCCGCAGTCGCATCAGCATCCCGGGCGGTACCTGCGAGTTTGACCTGCCTTCCTACTACCACTGGCAACACAAAGACCCCGCTGCGCGCCAGGCCGACCTCGATCGCTGGTCCTTGTCGCTGGCCCCCCTGGCGCAGGGAGTGGGCATGCTGTTGAAGCTGCTGCGGGATTCCGGTGTGCCACAAAAGGTGGTAGCGCCTGGCGGTCAGTTTCAGCAGAACCTGCCCCAGGGCCGTACCTTCCAATTGCTTCGCTTGAAGCTGGACCCAGCATCCGGCCTCATCCCCGAGATCAGTGGTAATCGACTGATGTTCTCAGTTCGGCTGATGCGTCAGGGGGAGGACGATCGTCTGCACGCCGCTGGAGAAGACGCGGCATTTGAACTCACCCTGTGCGCGTGATGACGCCCGAACCCAAGACAACCGAGCGCATCGTGCGCTGCCCCACGTGCGATGGCGACAGCGTCTATTCGCCCAGCAATCGCTTCCGCCCCTTCTGCAGCGAGCGCTGCAAACAAATCGATCTTGGCGCCTGGGCGAGCGAATCCTTCAGCGTACCTGAGCGCGAAGGCCAGAGCGACCCTCACTTCGAGCAAAGCTGACCGTCAGTTCGCCCGTTCAGCGGGCACTGGCCGCCTCATCGGCCAACCACTTGAGCACAGGCACGGTGCCTGGCAAGACCGGTTCGCAACCCACGGGCAGGGAATGCCAGCCGTACGACTGCCCTTCCCTCATGTGCAACTCACCGGTCCAGTCGAATACCTTGCAGAAGTTGAGGCGCACCAGGGCATGGGGGTAATCGACCAACTGCGTGCGCCACAGGTGGGCTTTGCCGATGGTGACGCCGATCTCTTCTTCCAGTTCGCGGCGCAATGCCTGCTCAACCGTCTCGCCCGCTTCCAGCTTGCCGCCCGGGAATTCCCAGTAACCTGCGTACACCTTGCCCTCGGGCCTTGAGGTGAGCAAAAAGCGACCATCGGCAGCGACCAACACACCTACCGCCACCTCCACCACGGGGCGGTCGGCACCGCTTCGGGTGGGATCGCCATCGACGACCAGCACGTCGCTCATGCGGCGGTTTCGTGTGAGCCCGCGTAGTCGCGCGCAAACTGGTAAGCCACCCGGCCACTGCGCGAGCCGCGCTCAAGCGCCCACACCAACGCCTTGGGCCGGGCCGCCTCGATGGCATGCGACGCCACCCCCAGCGAGGCCAGCCACTGGCCTACGATGGTGAGGTACTCCTCCTGGCTGAAGGGGTAGAAGCTGACCCAAAGCCCGAAGCGTTCAGACAGGGAAATCTTCTCCTCCACCACCTCACCCGGGTGCACCTCACCATCCGGGGTGTGCGTGTAAGTGAGGTTTTCCTTCATGTACTCAGGCAACAGGTGCCGGCGATTGCTGGTGGCGTAGATCAGCACGTTCGGGCTGGCGGCCGACACAGAGCCATCCAGGATGGACTTGAGCGCCTTGTAGCCCGGTTCGCCGTCCTCGAAGCTGAGGTCGTCGCAGTAGACGATGAATTTCTCGGGGCGGTCGGCCACGACGTCCACGATGTCGGGCAAATCCACCAGATCGGCCTTGTCAACCTCGATCAGGCGCAGGCCTTGCGGTGCGTAGGCGTTCAGGCAAGCCTTGACCAGCGACGACTTGCCAGTACCCCGTGCCCCGGTCAACAGCACGTTGTTGGCCGGCAGTCCTTTCACGAACTGCTCGGTGTTGCGGCGGATCTTGTCCTTCTGGTCGTCGATTTCCTGCAGGTCGGCGAGCTGGATCGTCGCCACCTGGCGCACCGGCTCCAATGCCCCGTGCCCACTGCTGCGCTTGCGGTAGCGGAACGCCACCGAGGCCTCCCAGTCGGGTTCGCCCAGGGGTTGCGGCAGGACGGATTCGATGCGATCGATCAGCGCTTCGGCTCGGTGAAGCAAGCGCTCGAAGGATTCGTTCATGCTGTCTGGCTCCCTGGCTAGGCCGATCAAGAGCGGTAGTCGGCGTTGATGGTGACGTAGTCGTGGCTGAAGTCGCAGGTCCACACGGTTTCAGTGGCGCTGCCTCGACCCAGCGAGACGTGCACCAGAATCTCCGGCTCCTTCATCACGCGCGCACCATCTTCCTCGCGGTAGTCTGGGTTGCGGCCGCCTTGCTTCACCACGTGCACGTCGCCAAGGCGAAGATCGATGCCACGGATGTCGAGGTCGCTGATACCGGCATACCCGACCGCGGCCAGGATGCGGCCCAGGTTGGGGTCACTGGCGAAGAAGGCCGTCTTGACCAGCGGAGAATGGGCGATGGCATAGGCGGCCAGCAGGCACTCCTGGCTGTTGCGCCCGCCGTCCACCCGCACGGTGATGAACTTGGTGGCTCCCTCGCCATCACGAACGATGGCGTGAGCCAGGCGCTGGGCCAGGGGCGCCAGCGCCGCCACCAGGGTCTGCCCTGCGGGCGAGTCCAGATCGGTCACCACCGGCTGGCCGGCGCGTCCCGTGGCGATCACCACGAACGAGTCGTTGGTGCTGGTGTCGCCGTCCACCGTGACGCGGTTGAAGGACACATCGGCCAAGCGGCGGGCCAGATCCCCCATCAGCGCCGGCGCCACGGCGGCGTCGGTGGCCAGAAAGCCCAACATGGTGGCCATGTTGGGCCGGATCATGCCGGCGCCCTTGGCGATACCGGTGGCGTGAATCGGCTTTCCCGCCAGCTCGAAGGACACACTGGCGGCCTTGGGCAGGGTATCGGTGGTCATGATGCCTTGCGCCGCCGACAGCCACTGCGCCCCGCTGTCATGCTGGGGCTGTGCCGCATCGGCCAAGGCGGTGGGTAAGCCAGCCAGCAGGCGGTCCATGGGCAGCGGCTCCATGATCACGCCCGTGGAGAACGGCAGCACCTGCTCATGCGGGATGTTCAGGCAACGCGCCAGGGCAGTACAAGTCTGACGGGCGTCAGCCAGGCCCGGCTCACCTGTGCCAGCGTTGGCATTGCCGGTGTTGATCACCAAGGCGCGAATGCCGGCGCCAGACGCCAGGTGCTCGCGACACACCTGCACTGGAGCGGCAGCGTATCGGTTCTGGGTGAACACCGCCCCCACCGCACAGCCTTCGTCCAGCAGAAAAACGGTGAGGTCTTTGCGGTTGGCCTTGCGGATGCCGGCCTGGGCCACGCCAATGCGAACGCCCTTGATGGGCAAGAGGTCATCCACCACGGGGGCGTTGAGTTGAACAGGCATGGAAAAGCTCCGAGATCGAACCAGATGGCCGGCGCAAGGGACAGCGAGATCAGTCCAGCTTGCCGTGGCAGTGCTTGTACTTCTTGCCGCTGCCGCAAGGGCACGGATCGTTGCGGCCCACGCGAGGCCACTGGCCAGCTGGCTGGCGGGCGGTGTTGGCGTCGGTGATGGTCTCCACCTCGCCCGTTTCGGTCGGCGCGGTGTAGGTGATGTTGCTCAGGCTCTCGGCCCGCTCTTCCAGCGTTTCGGCGGCCTGCGAAATCTGCTCGGCAGACTGCACGCGCACGTTCATCAAGATGCGGGTGACTTCGTTCTTCACGCTGTCGAGCAACTGAGCGAAGAGCTGGAAGGCTTCGCGCTTGTATTCCTGCTTGGGCTGCTTCTGGGCATAGCCACGCAGGTGGATGCCCTGGCGCAGGTAGTCCAGTGCGGCCAGGTGCTCGCGCCACTGGCTGTCGATGGTCTGCAGCAGCACCACGCGCTCGAAGGAGGTGAAGTTGTCCTCACCCACCAACTGCACCTTGGCGTCGAACGCCGCCTTGGCAGCCGCTTGCACACGCTCCACGACTTCGCTGTCGTCGATGGCCTCAGCGTCGGACACCCATGAGGTGACCGGGGCTTCCACCGCCCACTCTTCGCGCAGCACACGCTCAAGCTCGGGCAGGTTCCATTGCTCTTCCACACTGCCTTCGGGCACGTATTGGCGCACCAGATCGGCAAAGCAGCCCTCGCGCAGCGAATCGATCTGGGCGCGCAACGAGGCGGCGTCCAGAATGTCATTGCGCTGCTGATAGATCACCTTGCGCTGGTCGTTCGACACGTCGTCGTACTCCAGCAGCTGCTTGCGGATGTCGAAGTTGCGGGCCTCCACCTTGCGCTGCGCGCTCTCGATGCTGCGGGTGACGATGCTGGCCTCAATGGCTTCGCCTTCCGGCATCTTCAGGCGGTCCATGATGGCCCGCACGCGGTCACCCGCGAAGATGCGCATGAGCGAATCGTCCAGGCTCAAATAGAAGCGAGAAGAACCCGGGTCGCCCTGGCGGCCGGAGCGGCCGCGCAACTGGTTGTCGATGCGGCGCGATTCGTGGCGCTCGGTGGCAATGATTCGCAAGCCGCCCAAGGCCTTGACCTGCTCATGGTCGGCCTTCCACTGCGCTCGGATGGCCTCGGCGCGCTGGGCCTTGGTGGCCTCGTCGAGGGACTCGTCCCGCTCCAGCGCATCGAGCAGCTTTTCCAAGTTGCCACCCAGCACGATGTCGGTGCCACGGCCGGCCATGTTGGTGGCGATGGTGATGGCGCCCGGGCGGCCCGCCTGGGCAATGATGTCCGCTTCGCGGGCGTGCTGCTTGGCGTTGAGCACCTCGTGCGGCAACTTGGCGGCCTGCAGCAACTGGGCAATGATTTCGGAGTTTTCGATCGACGAGGTGCCCACCAGCACGGGCTGGCCCCGCTCGTGGCACTCGCGGATGTCGGCAATGGCCGCCGCGTACTTCTCCTGGGTGGTCTTATAAACGCGGTCGAGCTGGTCGTCGCGCTTGCTGGGACGGTTGGGCGGAATGACCACCGTCTCCAGTCCGTAAATCTCTTGGAACTCGTAGGCCTCGGTATCGGCCGTACCGGTCATGCCCGAGAGCTTGTTGTAGAGGCGGAAGTAGTTCTGGAAGGTGATCGAGGCCAGCGTCTGGTTCTCGGGCTGGATGGCCACGCCTTCTTTTGCCTCGACGGCCTGGTGAAGGCCATCGCTCCAGCGCCGGCCCGACATCAGACGGCCGGTGAACTCATCGACGATGACGATCTCACCGTTCTGGTTCACGTAGTGCTGATCGCGGTGGTACAGGTGATGCGCCTTCAGCGAGGTGACGAGGTGGTGCAGCAGCGCAATGTTGGCGGGGTCGTACAGCGATGCGCCCTCGGCCAGCAAACCGGCCTGCGAGAGCAGGCGCTCGGCGTTCTCGTGGCCCTGTTCGGTGAGGTGAACCTGGTGCGATTTCTCATCCACCGTGAAGTCGCCGGGCTTGATGACGCCCTCGCCCGTGCGCACGTCGGCTTCGCCTTCCTGGCGCGTGAGGTGCGGCACCAGGCGGTTGATGGCGATGTACATCGGTGTCTGGTCATCGGCCTGGCCGCTGATGATCAGGGGCGTGCGGGCTTCGTCGATAAGGATGGAGTCCACCTCGTCCACGATGGCGAAGTTCAGTCCGCGCTGCACACGATCCACTGCCTCATAGACCATGTTGTCGCGGAGGTAGTCAAAGCCGTATTCGTTGTTGGTGCCGTAGGTGATGTCGGCACCATAGGCGGCCTGCTTTTCTTCGCGAGGCGCCTGAGGCAGGTTGACGCCCACCGAGAGCCCCAGGAAGTTGTAGAGGCGGCCCATCCACTGGGCGTCGCGACTGGCCAGGTAGTCGTTCACGGTGACCACGTGCACGCCCTTGCCCGACAAGGCGTTCAGGTACACCGGCAGGGTAGCGGTCAACGTCTTGCCCTCGCCCGTGCGCATTTCGGCCACTTTGCCGTTGTGCAGCGCGATGCCGCCGAGCATCTGCACGTCGAAGTGGCGCATCTTCATGACGCGCTTGCTGGCTTCGCGCACCACAGCAAAGGCTTCGACCAGCAGATCGTCGAGCGAGGCACCATCGGCAATTCGGCGCTTGAACTCGTCGGTCTTGGCGCGCAAATCGGCGTCGCTGAGGCTCTCCAGCGAGGGCTCCAAGGCGTTGATGCGCTCCACCGTCTTGCGGTACTGCTTGAGCAGACGGTCGTTGCGGCTGCCGAAAAGCTTGGTCAGAAGTTGAATGGCCATACGGTGGAAACGGGCCGGACACCCCAGGGGTTCCGGTCTGACGGTAGGGAGGTCAAAAGGCGCTGGGCCCCAAGGCCCGGGTACCAAACTGGCGAATGGCACCGCTGAGCCAGGAAGCCCAGGCGAAACCCGGATTCTAGCCCGCGACCTTGACAGGCCGCGCCTCGGCTCTTTGGGTGTGGGGGCGTGTCATGAGTTCCTCGCGACATTCGGTTCACAAGGAGACGCCACTCAGCAACCCCTCCATCCAGTTCAAGGGCGCGCCACTGGGCCGACGGCTCAGCGGAGACGGGAGTCGCGATAATCCAGCGCACACTCAGTGACACAACCAGCCATGCCGCCCACCGTTCGCACGAACACCGTTTTCACGCTTCATGAGGCAGCGGGCGCCGCCCCGTCCTTGGCGGCGCTGCAGGCCCGCATCCGGCAGTCGCAAGATTGCCTTCAACACATTCGCCCACTCATTCCAAGCACCATGCGCGCCCATGTGTCGGCCGGACCGCTGACGGAAGATGAGTGGTGCCTGCTGGTGAAGAGCGCCGCCGCCTCGACGAAGTTGCGGCAATTGCTGCCGTCATTCCTGCAACGACTGAACGACTGCGGGGTACCCCTGAGCCACATTCGCATCAAGGTGCAGACGCCAGGTCGTTGAGAGAGGTGCCACTTGGCGCTGACCGGCCAAGCTCACATCAATGTTGGTGCCGCTTGTCTGAATCGAACAGACGACCTATCGCTTACAAGGCGAGTGCTCTACCAACTGAGCTAAAGCGGCGAAGCCCAGGATTCTACGGTCACTTGATCCGTTTGAGCTGCGGTCTACCACCTGTGCGAGGCGCTCCGGGATCGGGGCTAGGCCCATCATCGGACGAACCGTCTTCCACACTTCGTGGCCCTGTCCGTTCAGCAGGCGCGGAGGCCAGCGCCGCTGGCGACGGCGCCGCTTGCGCTGCGGTGGTCGGTGGCGGGAACGCCATGCCCTGCCCGTTCTCCCGGGCATAGATGGCCACCACGTGCGTCAGTGGCACAAGAATTTCTCGCGCGACACCGCCAAACCGGGCCTTGAACTCGATGTAGTCGTTGCCCAGGCGCAAGCCACTGGTGGCGTCCATGCTCACGTTGAGCACGATCTCACCGTTCTTGACGAACTCCATGGGCACCTGCACCGAGCCATCCACCTGCACCGCAATGTAGGGCGTGAAGCCGTTGTCGCTGCACCATTCGTGCAGCGCACGAATCAGGTAGGGACGGGTGGAGGGGACAGACTCAGTGGCACTCATGGGCAACCTTACTTGCGCATGACCTTTTCGGACGGGGTCAGCGCCTCAATGTAAGCCGGGCGCGAGAAGATGCGCTCGGCGTACTTCAGCAAAGGCGCGGCGTTCTTGCTCAGTTCGATGCCGTAGAAGTCCAAACGCCAGAGCAAGGGCGCGATCGCCACGTCGAGCATCGAGAAGTTGTCGCCCAGCATGTACTTGTTCTTGAGGAACACGGGCGCGAGCTGGGTGAGGCGATCACGAATGTGCGCGCGGGCCTTCTCCAGGGCTTTTTCGTTGCCCTTGCTCGAGCGCGACTCCAGCGTGGACACGTGGGTGAACAGTTCCTTCTCAAAGTTGAGCAGGAAGAGACGCACGCGGGCGCGGTCCACCGGGTCACCAGGCATCAGCTGGGGATGGGGGAAGCGCTCGTCAATGTACTCATTGATGATGTTGGACTCGTACAGGATCAGATCGCGCTCGACCAGGATGGGCACCTGGCCGTACGGGTTCATGACGCTGATGTCCTCGGGCTTGTTGTACAGGTCGACATCCCGGATTTCGAAGTCCATCCCCTTTTCGAACAGAACGAAACGGCAACGGTGGGAATAGGGGCAGGTGGTGCCCGAGTACAGGACCATCATGGGAAGTCTCTCCTTAAAGCAAAAAACAGTGGATTGCCAAAACCCTTTCGGGCAGAGCAATCCACTGCGCCTGGGGCGGCGACCATCAGGCCACCGCGCCAGATGAGGTTACTTGACGTCTTTCCAATAGGCGGCGTTCAAACGCCAAGCCACGACGGTGAAGGCCGCCAGGAAGATCAGCACCCAAACGCCGATGCGAACGCGGCTGTTCTGGGCTGGCTCGGCCATCCACTGCAGATAGGCCACCAAGTCACCCACGTTTTGGTCGTATTCGGCTTGGCTCAGCTTGCCGGGCTTCACTTGTTCCCAGCCCTTGACCACCTCGACTTCATGGCCGTGGCTCTCCACCTTCTGGTACACCGGGCGCTGCTCGCCCTGGAGTTCCCAGAGCGGATGCGGCATGCCGATGTTGGGGAAGGTCTTGTTGTTCCAGCCGGTGGGCTTCTGCGGATCGCGGTAGTAGGTGCGCAGCAGGGTGTAGATGTAGTCGGCACCCGTACCAGCCGAGCTCGAACGCGAGCGGGCCACCAGGGTCAGGTCAGGCGGGTTGGCACCGAACCAGGCCTTGGCCTGCTTGGGATCGATCGAGGCCTTCATGGTGTCACCGATCTTGTCGGTGGTGAAGGTCAGGTTCTCGGCGATCTGCTTGTCGGTCAGGCCGATGTCGCGCAGGCGGTTGTAGCGCATGAAGGCGGCCGAGTGGCAGCTCAGGCAGTAGTTCACGAACAGCTTGGCGCCGTTCTGCAGGGCTGCCATGTCGTTCGTGCGCTTGGGGGCCTTGTCCAGCGTGACGGCGGGCCCTGCAGCGGTGGCCGCGGTGATGAGACCCAGGGAAAGCGCCAGGCCCAAGAGAATCTTTTTCATGTGGGAAAGCTCCGAATGACGCTTGGGATCAGTGAGGCTGGAAGGTGACGCGGTTGGGCACCGGCTTGAACTCACCCAAACGGCTCCACCAAGGCATCAGGAGGAAGAAGCCGAAATAGAACAACGTGCCCACTTGCGACACCCGCTCACCGATCGGCGACGGAGGCAGCACGCCCAGGTAGCCGAGGATCAGGAAGTTCACCACGAACACGAAGTACAGCCACTTGTTCCAGGTCGGGCGGTAGCGGATCGACTTCACCGGGCTGTTGTCCAGCCAAGGCAGGAAGAACAGGATGATGACGGCACCACCCATGGCGACCACACCCCAGAACTTGGCGTCGATGGCCAGCATCAGGGCCACCACCACCACGGCACCACCCACGATCACAGCCTTCAGGAAGCCGCTGACCTTGGCCTTGGCCACACCCAGCACAGCACCCAGCAGCACGCACGCGATCAGCGCGTACATCATTTCGCTGGTGATGGCACGCAGCATCGAGTAGAAGGGCGTGAAGTACCAGACCGGGGCAATGTGCAACGGCGTCACCAGCGGGTCGGCCGGAATGAAGTTGTTGTACTCGAGGAAGTAGCCACCGAACTCAGGCGCGAAGAACACGATGGCGGAGAACACCATTAGGAACACGGACACGCCCAGCACGTCGTGCACGGTGTAGTACGGGTGGAAGGGAATGCCATCCAAGGGCTTGCCGGAAGCGTCTTTGTTGGCCTTGATTTCCACGCCGTCGGGGTTGTTGGAACCCACTTCGTGCAGCGCAATGATGTGCGCGACCACCAGACCCAGCAGCACCAGCGGCACGGCGATCACGTGGAAGCTGAAGAAGCGGTTCAGCGTGGCGTCGCCCACCACGAAGTCACCACGGATCAGCAGGGCCAGATCGGGGCCGATGAAGGGGATGGCGGAGAACAGGTTCACGATCACCTGGGCGCCCCAGTACGACATCTGGCCCCAGGGCAGCAGGTAGCCCATGAAGGCCTCGGCCATCAGGCAGAGGAAGATCGCGCAACCAAAGACCCACACCAACTCACGCGGCTTGCGGTAGCTGCCGTAGATCAGGCCACGGAACATGTGCAGGTACACCACCACAAAGAAGGCGGAAGCACCAGTGGAGTGCATGTAGCGGATCAACCAGCCCCATGGCACATCGCGCATGATGTATTCGACCGATGCGAAAGCCACGTTGGCATCGGGCTTGTAGTGCATCACCAGGAAGATACCGGTGACGATCTGGATCACCAGCACCAACAGTGCCAGCGAACCAAAGAAGTACCAGAAGTTGAAGTTCTTCGGCGCGTAGTACTCGGCCAGGTGCTCGTTGTAGAGCTTGGTGAGCGGGAACCGGTTGTCGATCCAGTTCAGCAGCTTCTGGCCCGTCGGGGCGTCGGGGGAGATCTCTTTGAATTCAGCCATGGGGTTGCCTCAGGATTCCAGGGTCTTGTGACGGCGACGCGCCGACGATCAGGCCTTCTTTTCCTCGCCCACGAGCAGGACGGTGTCCGACACGTAGTAGTGAGGCGGCACTTCGAGGTTGTCGGGTGCAGGCTTGTTCTTGAACACGCGGCCGGCCACGTCGAAGGTGGAGCCGTGGCAGGCGCACAGGAAGCCGCCCTGCCAGTCATCTGGCAGCGAAGGCTGCGGACCGGGGGTGAGCTTGTCGCCGGGCGAGCAGCCCAGGTGCGTGCAGATGCCCACGGTCACCAGAAATTCCGGCTTGATGGAGCGATGGCGGTTCTTGGCGTATTCCGGCGTGGGATAGGCATTGCGATCGGAGTTCGGATCGGCCAACTGGCCCTCAATTTTCTCCAGCGACGCGAGCTGCTCAGGCGTGCGGCGCAGAATCCAGACCGGCTTGCCCCGCCACTCGACCACCTTCTTCTCGCCCGGCGCGATGGTCGACAGATCGACCTCGACGGCAGCACCGGCGGCCTTGGCGCGCTCGGAGGGCTGGAAGGTGCTCACGAAGGGCACTGCGACGGCGGCGGCCCCGACGCCACCCATGGCGCAGGAGGTGATCAACCAGGTGCGGCGGCTGTTGTCCACAGCGCCATTAGCGGTAGCTTCACTCATGAGGATCTTTCAAGGGAACAGACGGGACATTAGGGACAACCCAGCATTGTACTGGAGCCCCTAGCGCTGATTTTCGATTGACCGAGCGTTGAAATGAAGTTTTTGCCCGCGCTCGTGTCAATCAGGGGACGCGCCGTGGCTGTCGCGAATCCCCTGGAGGGTATGTGAGAATGGCCACGGGCACCGCGGGGCGGTGCCACCCAATCCGGAGGAGAAGAACCCATGAGCATGCTCAAAGAATTCAAGGAATTTGCCGTCAAGGGCAACGTGATCGATCTGGCCGTTGGCGTGATCATCGGCGGCGCGTTCGGCAAGATCGTGACCTCGATGGTCGAGGACATCATCATGCCAATCGTCGGGGCCATCTTCGGCAGCCTGGATTTCAGCAACCTCTTCCTCGCCCTGGGCAAGGTGCCCGAGGGCACAGCCCCCACACTGGCTGCGGTGAAGGCCGCCGGAGTACCGGTGTTTGCCTACGGCAGCTTCATCACGGTGGCGCTGAACTTCACCATCATGGCCTTCATCATTTTCATGATGGTCAAGCAGATCAACCGCCTCAAGCGTGAAGCCCCGCCCCCGCCGCCCGCCCCGCCCGCAGCCGACCCCGAGGACATCGTCCTGCTGCGAGAAATTCGCGACAGCCTGAAAAAGTAAACGTCAGTGACCCGCCTGATGGCGAGAGGCCGTGCGTGCGGCCTCGATGGCCGCCATCAGGCTGTCGGCACCGGCCCGCCCGGTGCCTGCGATGTCAAAGGCAGTGCCATGGTCTGGGCTGGTGCGAACCATCGGCAAGCCCAGGGTGGTGTTCACACCGTGCTCCACACCCAACAGCTTCACGGGAATCAGCCCCTGGTCGTGGTACATCGCCACCACCACGTCGAAGTGCCCCTGGCGCGCGCGCATGAACACGGTGTCTGGCGGGTGCGGCCCACTGACGTCCAGGCCCAGGCCCAGCGCCCGCTCGATGGCTGGCGCGATGTGGTCCACCTCCTCACGCCCAAATAATCCCCCCTCCCCTGCGTGTGGATTCAGACCGGCCACAGCAATGCGCGGCCGATCGACCCCAGCACGGTGAAAGTGCTCGTGGGTAATGCGAATGGTCTCGAACACCGATTCGATCGACACCGCCTCGATGGCGGTTCGCAACGCCACGTGGATGCTCACCAGCACCGTGGCCAAACCCGGCGCACTCAACATCATGCGCACGGGCATGGCGCTGACCGGCACGCCCGCCCGTTCGGCAGCCAGCGCCTGCAGCATTTCGGTGTGGCCCGGGTGCTCCACACCTGCCGCGGCCAGGGCCTCCTTGTGCACAGGTGCCGTGACCATGGCACGAGCGCGCCCTTGAAGCACCTGCCGGGCCGCCCATTCGATGCAATCGGCCGCCATGCGACCTGCCACTCCGTCCACTCGGCCCCAGGCGGGCAAAGCTCCCCCCACACAACCCTGAACAAACACCAGCGCCCCAGGGGGCGCAGCCGGTAGATCGGCAAGGCTGGACAGCTCCACCAAGGGCATGGCATCCAGCGCTGACCCGCGGTCAGGCCGGACCAGCGCCATCGCCCGCTGGAGCACGGCCGCGTCACCGACCACGACAGTGTCGGAGCGCCAATCGGGACGACTCAACAAGGACTTGACGACGATCTCGGGGCCAATGCCAGCCGGATCGCCCATGGTGACGAGGAGTGGAAGAGCCATGGCCTCAAGCCGGGTTGGGAATGTCGATGAATTCGTGCTCAACGCCCAGTTGCGCAGCCACGTGCGCGCCCACGGCTGCCACGCCGAAGCGCTCGGAGGCGTGGTGCCCACAGGCGATGTAAGCCACGCCGCACTCGCGGGCGTAATGCGCCTGGGGTTCGGAAATTTCGCCAGTGATGAACACATCGACACCGGCGGCAATCGCGGCCTCGAAATAGCCCTGAGCACCGCCAGTGCACAGCCCGATGCGACGCACAGCCCGCTCAGGCTCGGCCACCAGCGTCACCAGGCGCCCCAGGCGAGCCGACACGTCGTCCGCCAAAGCAGACGCCGACGGCATGCTGCGCTGACCGATAAAACCCAGTCGCTGGTCGCCAAACCGGCTGGCATCACCCTCATCCAGCCGAATGTCGAGCACGCGCGCCAGTTCGGCGTTGTTGCCCAGCGAGGGGTGCGCATCCAGCGGCAGGTGATAGGCAAACAAGTTCACCTCATTCGCCAGCAAGCGCGACAGGCGCCGTTTCATCCAGCCGGTGACCCGCCCGTCCTGGCCGCGCCAGAACAGACCATGGTGCACAAGAATGGCGTCTGCCCCGGCGGCGATGGCGGCATCGATCAGGGCCAGGCTGGCCGTCACACCGCTGACCAACTTACGAACCGGCTCGCGCCCCTCCACCTGAAGGCCATTGGGGCCGTAGTCGCGGAAAAGACCGGGCTGCAGCAGGCCGTCCAGGGTATCCAAAAGCGTTTGGCGCGAAACAACAGGGGCAGGGGAGCTATCGGTCATGAATCTGCAGGGCCGCAAGGGGTCAACCCCGCATTCTGACAGCCTCACCCTTGCTTGGAGGCCCGCTCAGACTCGGCCATCTTCCGCTTGAAAAAGCGCGAAAACCAGATCGCCATGCCGATCGTGAACGCAATCACGCCAATGCTGAAGAGGCCGTAATCCGTCGAGAACAGGTCCACCAGTGCCTTCATGGGTTTCCTCCTGGGTTGTGGGTTGACCGGACATTGAAGCCTGCAAGACCTGGAAGCGCCTTGATTCACATCAAAGCAGCTTGAACCCCCGAGAGCGGACGCCATATGCGGGAGAATTCTGTTTCCGCGCCGCAAACCCATTCCCCATGAAACGCCTCTGGCTCATATTTGCCCAAACCGTGACCGTCCTGCTCGCGGTTTTTTTCGTGGTCGCCACGCTTCAGCCGCAGTGGCTGGGCCGGCGGGCCTCGATGCCGTCGGTGGTGCCCGTCTTTGAGGCACCGAGCCTTGGCGCCAGCACTGACGACAGCAACCCTCTGTCACTGCGAGGCGCCGCACGCAAGGCCGCCCCCACGGTGGTGAGCATCGTGACGAGCAAGGCGCCCGCCAACAACCCCCAGGCGGCCGATCCTTGGTTCCGCTTTTTCTTCGGCGATCAGGCACCCACACAACCACAAACCGGCCTGGGCTCCGGCGTCATCGTCAGCCCGGCCGGCTACATCCTGACCAACAACCACGTAATCGAAGAGGCCGACGAGATTCAAGTCAGCCTGAACGATGGCCGCGTGGCCCCCGCTCAGGTGATCGGCACCGACCCTGAGACCGACCTCGCCATTCTGAAGATTGCCCTGCCCGACCTGCCGGTGATCACCTTGGGTGACTCGGATGCGCTGGAAATCGGCGATTCGGTCCTGGCCATCGGCAACCCCTTCGGCGTTGGCCAGACGGTCACTGGCGGCATCGTGAGCGCACTCGGCCGCACCCAGTTGGGCATCAATACCTTCGAGAACTTCATTCAGACCGACGCCGCCATCAACCCCGGCAATTCGGGTGGCGCGTTGGTGGACGTCAATGGCCACCTGATGGGCATCAACACGGCCATCTACTCACGATCGGGCGGCTCCATGGGCATTGGGTTTGCCATTCCCACCTCCACGGCCCGCAGCGTGATGGAGGCCATCGTGAAAGATGGTCAAGTGACTCGCGGTTGGCTGGGGGTGGAGCCCCAAGAGATGAGCCCCGAACTGGCCGAAAGCTTCGGCTTGGCCAAAGGCCGCGGCGTGATCATTTCAGGCGTGCTGCAAAACGGCCCCGCAGCCCAGGCGGGCTTGCGCCCGGGCGATGTGATCGTGTCCATTGACAACCGGCCAGTGAACAGCGTGCCTGCCTTGCTGTCGACGGTGGCCGCACTCAAACCCGGCCAGAGCGCGCAAGTGGGGGTGTTGCGCCGCGAAGGTGAAACCACCATTCAGGTAACGGCTGGGCGCCGAAACATCGCACGAGCCAACGGCAGTCGCTGACCCCGGTCGGCTCGCTTCAAGCGGCCGACTCGCCCTCTTCTTCTTCGGCGGGTTTCTTCACGAACCAGCGAGCGCCCCAAATGCCCATTTCATAGAGCAGGCACATGGGCACCGCCAGCGCGAGCTGGGAAATCACGTCTGGCGGCGTGACCACAGCCGCCACCACGAAAGCCAGCACGATAAAGTAGCCACGGAAGTCCTTGAGCTTCTGAATCGTGACCAGGCCCATCTTCACCAGCAGCACCACCACGATGGGCACCTGGAAGGCCAGGCCGAACGCCAGGTAGAGCGACAGGATGGCCTCCACGTACGACGCGATGTCGGGCGTGGCCGCCACACTGGCCGGCGTGAACTTCTGAATGAAGCCGAACATTTTGTCCAGCACGAAGAACTGAACAAACCCAATGCCAATGTAGGCCAGCACACTGCCCAGCACTATAAGAGGCACGGCAAAGCGCTTTTCGTGGCTGTACAGACCAGGCGCAACGAACGCCCACAGCTGGTACATCCACCAAGGCAGCGACATCAGCAGGGCGGCCATGGCCAGCACCTTCAGCGGCACGAAAAAGGGCGAAAACACCCCCACCGCGATGAGCTTGGCGTCAGGCGGCATGTGGGCCTTGATGGGCACGGCAATCAGGTCGATCAGGCCCCCCGGGCCGGGCCAGATGGCCAGGGCAGCCATGCACACCGCCAGACCGATAAAGGCGTAGACCAGCCGGTCACGCAACTCCATCAGGTGCTGGACAAAGGGCTGCTCCGAGCCGGCCAGCTCGTCTTGGGGGTCTTTGGAATCTGACATCAGCGGGAGATGGAGGTGGGGCGCGGCCGGAAGCGCGCCACGCGGGCGGCACCGGACTGAACCCTCGTGCGCACGCCAGCACGAGCCTTGTACCACTGGGGCATGGCTTTCTGCTTGAGGCGCCAGTTCTTTTTGGGGTGTTGGTAAACGGGATGCACTGGCGAGCCGAGGGCCCCCAGGGCATCTGAGGTGCCGGGCTCGCTCAAGGGCTCGTGCACGTCCAGGCCAGCGGTGGCCTCGGACCAGGACTTCTCAAAATCTTGCGCACCGCTTTCCACCGAGGTTTTCACCTCGCGGGCGGCACTCTCAACCGAGTCCTTCATTTTGCGGAGCTCATCAAGCTCCATGGAGCGGTTGACCTCTGCCTTGACGTCTGCCACGTAGCGCTGGGCCTTGCCCAACAGAGCGCCCACGGTGCGGGCCACGCGGGGCAGCTTTTCAGGCCCGATGACAACCAGCGCCACCGCCCCGATAAGGGCGAGCTTCGAAATGCCCAGATCAATCATCTGTTGGCCGTCCTGGGGACAAACGGGGCCGCGAACGACCCCGGGTTAGGAACAAGCAAGGGCCTGGCGTTGCCGCCGAGGCATCAGCTCTTCTGCTTGGCCTCGACGTCGATGGTGGTCTTGTCGGCAGTGTTGCTCTGGGTGACCTGGCCGGCGGGTGCCTGGGCGGGGGCGTCTGCCTGCCCGTCTTTCATGCCGTCCTTGAAGCCCTTGACCGCGCCCCCCAGGTCAGAGCCCAGGTTCTTGAGTTTCTTGGTGCCGAACACCATGACCACGATCAACAGCACGATGAGCCAGTGCCAGATGGAAAAGCTACCCATGGAATTCTCCAGAAATTGATGTCAAGCGCTCAGGCGCACGGGGTGGGATTCTAAGCGGGGCAAAGGGTTCTGGACCGGCTTACCAGGCGATGACCATGCCGACCGGCGGTGCTCAGCCACGGGCCCATGGGCGCGGGCCGCCCATCACGTGCACGTGCAGGTGATGCACCTCCTGCCCACCCTCGGCGCCCGTGTTGCAAACGATACGGAAACCGCCATGCGGGTACGGGTTGCAGCCCTGCTCCAGGGCCAAACGAGGGGCCAGCGTCATGATGCGCCCCATCACGCTTTCGTCCGCTGGCGTGATGTGGGCCATGGAGGCGATGTGGCGCTTGGGCACGATGAGAAAGTGCACCGGCGCCCAGGGATTGATGTCGTGAAAGGCGTACAGATCGTCGTCTTCGTGCACTTTGCGCGAAGGGATCTGGCCGGAGATGATCTTGCAGAAGATGCAGTTGGGGTCGTGATCAGCCATGGCAACAATCAGCGAGGCAGGGCTTGGTTGGCGTTCATGGCCACCATGCCCCGAACGATGCGGTAGAGGAACCAGATGGAAATGGCGATCCAGGCCATCATGCCGGGCACCAGAAAGGCCAACCACAGCGGTGCGGTCACCAGGTAGAGGATGGCGGCCCAGATCACGGTGCGAATACGCCAACTGAAGTGACTGGCCTGCCAGGTGCCTTCGGCTTCGCTCTTTTTCACCAGATCGATGACCAGCGCGACGATGAGCAGCGCCACCCCGGGTTGCGTGCCCGGGATGACGGCACCCACGGCCACGATGAGGTGCAGGATGTAGCTGACCCAGCCGATGCTTTTCAGGTCTTGGGCCTTTTGGGAATCCGCGTCCTCGACATCAATCACGTCGCTCATGGTCACTCTCCCGATTCGTGGGCCTGGGCCTTGCGCAGGGCCTTTTCTTCCAGGCCGCTGAGGCCTTCGCGGCGCACCAATTCGGCCACCACGTCGGCGGGACCCCGGCCGTGGTGGGCCAGGGCAATCATGCTGTGAAACCAAAGGTCGGCCACCTCGTTCACCAGCTTCTGCGTGTCGCCACCGTGATCGGCGTCTTTGGCGGCCATCACGGCTTCGGTGGCCTCTTCCCCGATTTTCTTCAGGAAAGCGTCCGGCCCCTTGTGCAGGAGCCTGGCCACGTAGCTGGTTTGAGGGTCACCGCCATTGGCGGGCTTGCGGCTTTCGATCACGGCCGCCAAGCGGTCCAGGTCATCGGTGAGGGACATGGCGTTCACTTGTAGATGGATTCCGGGTCTTTCAAGACGGGCTCGACGGCCTTCCAGCCACCGTCTTCCAGCCGCTGATAAAAGCAGCTATGGCGCCCCGTGTGGCAGGCGATGCCTGGCTCGTGACCCAACTGGGTGACCTTGAGCAGCACCACGTCGTTGTCGCAATCAAGGCGAATATCGTGCACGGTCTGCACGTGCCCTGACTCTTCGCCCTTGAACCAGAGCTTGCCGCGCGAGCGGCTGAAGTACACGGCTCGACCCAGTTCTGCCGTTTTTTGCAGGGCCTCGCGGTTCATCCAGGCAAACATGAGCACGTCACCCGAGGCTGCCTCTTGCGCAATCACCGGCACCAAGCCCTGCGCATCCCACTTCACATCGTCAAGCCAAGTCATCCCGGGAATCTACCACGCACCCGCGACACGACGGCGGTCGCCAGGCGCGTGGGCGATACCATGGCGTTTTGAGTGGAGGTGCCCCATGAAAATCCGTTCCTTGCTGCTGGTTCTCTTCCTGGTCCTGGTGGTCGCCTTTGTGGCCCTGAACCTGGAACAGATCCTGCAGCCCACCTCCCTCAACCTGGGGCTGGCCACCATCCAGGCCCCGCTGGGCCTGGCAATGCTGAGCCTGCTTGCGCTGGCGCTGCTGGTGTTCGCGGTGGCGTTGGCCTACCTGCAGACCACGCACTTGATGGAGCTGCGCCGAGCCATGAAGGACGTGGCAGAGCAGCGCGGCCTGGCCGATCAGGCCGAGTCGTCGCGCTTCACCGCGCTGCAGCAATCCATGCGCACGGAGTTTCAGGAACTGAAGCTGGTGGTGGAACAGACTGGTAATGGACTGGCGGCCAGCCTGGGTGAGCTGGAGGACCGACTGGAGCGCCAGCAGAAACCCCCCAGCGCCTGAGGCCCGGGTGTCAGAGGCGCACCGGAATGCCTCGGCTGGCCATGTGGGCCTTGGCCTGGGCGATGGTGTACTCGCCGTAGTGGAAGATGCTGGCGGCCAGCACCGCGTCGGCGCCGCCTTGTTGCACACCGTCGGCCAGGTGGTCGAGGTTGCCCACGCCGCCGGAGGCGATCACCGGCACGTCCACCGCATCCGACACCGCGCGGGTGAGCGCCAGGTCAAACCCCGATTTGGTGCCATCGCGGTCCATGCTGGTCAGCAAGATCTCCCCTGCCCCAAGCTCTGCCATCCGGCGCGCCCATCGCACGGCGTCCAAGCCCGTGTTCTTGCGTCCGCCATGGCTGTACACATCCCACCCCTCGCCTCGCTGAGCCAGGTCGTCGCCCTGGCGGCGCTTGGCGTCGATGGCCACCACGATGCATTGCGAACCGTACTTGTCAGAGGCCTCGCGAATCACCTGGGGGTTGGCGATGGCGGCTGAGTTGAAGCTGGTCTTGTCGGCACCCGCGTTCAGCAGGCGGCGCACGTCTTCTACCGTGCGAACGCCGCCCCCCACGGTGAGCGGAATGAAGACCTGAGAAGCCACCGCCTCGATGATGGGCAGGATCAGGTCTCGGCCGTCACTGGTGGCGGTGATGTCCAGAAAGGTGAGCTCGTCGGCGCCTTGCTCGTTGTAGCGAGCGGCGATCTCGACCGGGTCGCCCGCATCGCGCAGTTCGACGAAGTTCACGCCTTTGACGACGCGACCACCGGTCACGTCCAGGCAAGGGATGATGCGTTTGGCGAGCATGCGGGCTCCATTGAGGTCAGGTCACGGTGCAGGTCTGGCTGGCCTGCCAGCTGGCACCGGGGGATAGGGAAACGGGGTCGAACACTTGCGCGGCCTCCACGCAGAGCATGTGGCGGAAGCCATCGTCGGGCAAGTCGGCCATGGCCGCCGAGAGCGTCGGACCCGGGTTCCACACCACCGTGTGGGCCCATTCCGGGCTTTGCTCGATGCGCAGAGGAGATGGGCCACCGCTCAGGCGCAGTGGGCGCGAGGCGGCGGCGTACACGCGGTCATGCTCGCCATGGATGTGCAGCGGCTCGGCCAGCCCGTCCAGGTGCGCGGCATGAATGTCAAGCACCCGGAAATAGCTGTGCAGAGCGCCGGTGAAGGCGAATGATTGTTTGCCCGTGTTGTGCACCCCCAGGGTGAGCGCCAGGCCACCAGCAGACAACTCAACGGTGAGCGTCGCTTCGAACTCGTGCGGCCACTGCGATCGTGTGCGCTCGCTGGCCCGCAGGCGCAAAGTCAGCCGAGCACGATCGCTCTCAAGGTAGGGCTCATCAGCGGCCCACGCCAACAGCCGCGCGAATCCGTGCTTGACCAGACCGCCCCGCTGGTTGAACTGCGGGAAACACACCGGCACACCGCCACGAATCGCGGCCGATCCGTCCAGGGTCGCCAAGGGGCTGAGGTAGAGGCGCTCGGCACCGCCCGCCACCCAAGACAGCACATGGGCCCCGTGAAGGGCCACTGTGGCGCCATCGCCGTTGGGCAAGCTCAGTTGCAGGGCGTCCAGACCCTGGATGTGCACCGGGCGGCAAGCCGCCTGGGCGACGTCAGCCATTGAGCTCGTCGGCGAGCTTCTGGGCGGCTTCGAAGTCTAGGTCTCCGCTGTAGATGGAGCGACCGCAGATCACGCCTTCCACGCCTTCTTCTTCCACCGCGCACAGGCGGCGGATGTCGTCCAGGTTGGACAAACCACCCGAGGCGATGACCGGAATGCTCACGGCCTGGGCCAGCTTCACCGTGGCCTCGATGTTGATGCCAGACAGCATGCCGTCGCGGCCGATGTCGGTGTAGATGATGGAGTCGACGCCGTAGTCTTCGAACTTCTTGGCCAGGTCCACCACCTCGTGCCCGGTGAGCTTGCTCCAGCCATCGGTGGCCACCTTGCCATCCTTGGCGTCCAGGCCCACGATGATGTGGCCGCCGAAGGCGGTGCAGGCGTCTTGCAGGAAACCCGGGTTCTTGACCGCGGCCGTGCCGATAATCACGTAGCGCAGGCCGGCGTCCAGGTAGCGCTCGATGGTGTCGAGGTCACGAATGCCTCCACCGAGCTGCACGTCCACCTCGGAGCCCACCTCTTTGAGGATGCCCTTGATGGCCTGCTCGTTCTTGGGCTTGCCCGCGAACGCGCCGTTGAGGTCCACCAGGTGCACGCGACGGGCCCCTTTGTTGACCCAGTTGCGCGCCATGGCCGCGGGGTCCTCACTGAACACCGTGGATTGGTCCATGTCGCCCTGCTTGAGGCGAACGCATTGGCCGTCTTTCAAATCGATGGCGGGAATCAGCAGCATGATGGGTTAAGGACCGGGGAGGCCTCAGGGGTTCCAGGTGAGGAAGTTGCGATAGAGCGCCAGGCCTTGGGCCGCGCTTTTCTCGGGGTGAAACTGGGTGGCAAAAATATTATCCCGGGCGATGGCGGCCGCAAAGCGCCCACCGTAGTCGGCCTCGCCTGCCACGTGCTGCGCCGACGCCGGCCGCGCGTAGTAACTGTGAACGAAATAGAAGTAGGCGCCTTCGTCAATGCCGCGCCAAACAGGGTGCGCCGGGCCACGGCTCAACTCGTGGAACACCTGGTTCCACCCCATCTGGGGCACCTTGAAGCGGCTGCCATCGGCCTGCAAGCGGCCTTCCAGCTGGAAGCGCACCACATCGCCGGGAATGAGGCCCAGGCCCTGGGTGGGCCCTTCTTCGCTGCGGTCCAGCAGCATCTGCATGCCCACGCACACACCGAACAAGGGTTTGTGGGCGGCCGCGTGCAGCACCGCATCCAGCAGGCCAGAGGCACCCAATTCGCGCATGCAGTCGCCCATGTGGCCTTGGCCAGGCAACACCACGCGCTCGGCCGCCATCACGTCTTGTGAGCGCTGGGTGACGATCACGTCGACCCCACTGCCCTGTGCGGCATGGATCACTGCCTGAGAGACCGAGCGCAGGTTGCCACTGCCGTAGTCCACCACGGCCACCGTTTTGGAAGTCATCGCGCCTGCCTGCTCAGAGCGAGCCCTTGGTGGAAGGAATCACGTCGCCCATGCGGGGGTCGCGCTCCAGGGCCGCGCGCAATGCACGGGCAAAGGCCTTGAACACGGTCTCGGCCTGGTGGTGGGCGTTTTCGCCGTGCAAGTTGTCGATGTGCAGGGTGACGCCGGCGTGGTTCACGAAGCCCTGGAAAAACTCGTAGGTGAGCTGGGTGTCGAAGGCGCCGATGGTGCCGGCCTTGAAGGGCACGCGCATGTGCAGACCCGGGCGACCGGAGAAGTCGATCACCACGCGCGAGAGGGCTTCGTCCAGCGGCACGTAGGCATGGCCATAGCGGCGGATGCCCTTCTTGTCGCCCACGGCCTTGGCAAAGGCCTGACCCAGTGTGATGCCCACGTCTTCCACCGTGTGGTGGCCGTCGATGTGCAAATCACCCTTGGCCTGAATCTCCAGGTCGATCAGGCCATGCCGCGCGATCTGGTCAAGCATGTGGTCAAAGAACCCGATGCCAGTGGACAGGATGGACACGCCGGTGCCGTCGAGGTTGACCCGCAGGCTGATCTGCGTCTCGTTGGTGTTGCGCTGCACATCGGCCGCGCGGTCGGTGGGCCCCGGAGTGGGAAAGGTGGACGGGTTGGTCATAGGGCAGTCTGGAGAGCGCGAAGGAGCTGGGCGTTTTCCGCGGGCGTGCCCACTGTCAGCCGCAGGCACTGGGCCAGCAAGGGGTGCATTTTAGAAACATTCTTCACCAGCACCCCCTGGGCTTTGAGCCCCTCGAACGCGCGATGCGCGTCGGGCACGCGAACCAACACCATGTTGCCGTCGCTGGGGAAGGGTTGAACGCCCGGCAGGCGCGCCAGGGCGTCGATGAGCTGGGCGCGTTGCTCACGAATCTCGGCCGCCTGCACCGCGAACACATCGGCATGTTCCAGCGCGAACAGGGCGCACTCCGCATTGAGCACGCTCACGTTGTAGGGCGGGCGCAGCTTGTCGATCTCGTGCACCAGGGTCTGCGTGCCGATCATGTAGCCCAGCCGCACACCAGCCAGGCCGAACTTGGAGAGCGTGCGCATGAGCAGCACGTTGGCGTTGGCCGCCGGGTGCGCGCGCATTTCGTCCAGCCAGGTGGCGCTGGAGAAGGGTTGATAGGCCTCGTCCATCACCACCAGGCCGTCAAAGGTGGCGGCTTCGGCGATCAGGCGGCGAATCACCGCCGCGTCCCAGAGGTTGGCCGTGGGGTTGTTCGGGTAGGCCAGGTAGGTGATGGCGGGCTTGTGTTCGCGCATGGCCGCCAGCATGGCCGCCTCGTCCAGCTCGAAGTTGGCATCCAACGGCACACCCACAAAGCGCAAGCCCTGCAACTGGGCGCTCATGGCGTACATCACGAAGCCCGGTTCTGGCGCGAGGATGGTGGCGCCCGGCAAGTCGCAGGCCATGGCCAGCAAGGAGATCAACTCATCAGAGCCGTTGCCCAGCATCAGGGCATGGCCGCGAGGCAGGTCCACGTAACGGGCCAGCTCGCGCTTGAGGTCTTCGATGCGCGCACCGGGGTAGCGGTTGATGGCCACCGCGCCCAGGCGAGCGCCCAGTTCGGACTGCAGCTCAGGCGACAGGCTGTAGGGGTTTTCCATCGCATCGAGCTTGACCATGCCGGTCGAGTCTTGGATGGCATAGGCGTGCATGGACTGCACGTCCTGGCGGATAGATTTCAAGGGGTTCATGCTCATTGGGCGCCTCGCATCGGCGGCACATCGGTCAGGCGAAGCTCGGCCGCGCGGGCGTGGGCCTGCAGGCCCTCGCCATAAGCCAGCTCTGCAGCGACCACGCCCAGGCCCTGAGCGCCAGCCGCGCTCACCTCGATCAGGCTGCTGCGTTTCTGAAAGTCGTACACGCCCAGCGGCGAACTGAAGCGGGCGGTGCCACTGGTGGGCAACACGTGGTTGGGGCCGGCGCAATAGTCGCCCAGGCTTTCGCTGGTGTAGGCCCCCAGGAAGATGGCGCCAGCGTGGCGCAGCAGCGGCTCCCAGCGGTGCGGCTCGGCACTGGACACCTCCAGGTGCTCGGGCGCGATGCGGTTGCTGATGGCGCAGGCTTCTTCCATGCTGCGGGTGTGGATCAGCGCGCCCCGGTCGTTCAGGCTCTTGGCGATGATGGCCGCGCGCGGCATGCTGGGCAGCAGGCGGTCAATGGCGGCCTGCACCTCGGCGATGTAGTCGGCATCAGGGCACAGCAAAATGCTCTGCGCCAGCTCGTCGTGCTCAGCCTGGCTGAACAGGTCCATGGCCACCCAGTCGGCCGGGGTGCTGCCGTCGGCCAGCACCAGGATCTCGCTGGGGCCGGCGATCATGTCGATGCCCACCAGACCAAACACGCGCTTCTTGGCACTGGCCACGTAGGCGTTGCCGGGGCCGGTGATCTTGTCCACCTTGGGCACGGTGGCCGTGCCGTAGGCCAGTGCGGCCACGGCTTGAGCGCCACCGATGGTGAAGGCCCGGCTCACGCCGGCCACATAAGCCGCGGCCAAGACGAGCGGGTTCTTCTCGCCGCGCGGCGTGGGCACCACCATGATGATTTCGGGCACGCCGGCCACGTGGGCCGGGATGGCGTTCATCAGCACGCTGGACGGGTAGGCCGCCTTGCCGCCGGGCACGTAGATGCCCACGCGGTCCAGCGGCGTGACCTTCTGGCCCAGCAGGGTGCCGTCTTCGTCGCGATAAGACCAGCTCTCGCCGTTGGCCTTTTTCTGGGCCTCGTGGTAGCGGCGCACGCGCTGCGCGGCCGACTCCAGGGCTGCCTTCTGCGCGGTGGGCAGGCTGTCGAAGGCCGCCTTGAGTTCGGCCTGGGACAACTCCAACGCACGCAATTCGCTGGCGTTCAAGCCATCGAAGCGGGCGGTGTACTCCAGCACAGCGGCATCACCACGCGCCTGCACGTCGGCCAGGATGTCCGCCACGCGCTGCTCGATCGCATGATCCGTCTCGCTGGACCAGTGCAGACGCGCCGCGAAGCGGGTCTCGAAGTCGGCATCGAGGGTGGACAGGCGAAGGGGCGTGGCGGAAATGCTCATGGTCAGGTGGCCTTGTCGACAGCGTCGGCGAACGTGCGAATGAGGGGGCGAATGAGGGATTGCTTGAGCTTGAGGGCGGCCTGGTTCACCACCAGGCGGGAACTGATGTCCATGATGCGCTCCACCTCGACGAGGTGGTTGGCCTTGAGCGTGTTGCCGGTGGACACCAGGTCAACGATGGCATCGGCCAGGCCCGTCAGGGGCGCCAGTTCCATGCTGCCGTAGAGCTTGATCAGGTCAACGTGCACCCCCTTGCTGGCGAAGAACTCGCGGGCGATGGTGGTGTACTTGGTGGCCACGCGCAGGCGAGAGCCCTGGCGCACGGCACTGGCGTAGTCGAAATCGGCGCGCACGGCCACGCTCACGCGGCAGCGGGCAATGTTCAGGTCCAGCGGCTGGTACAGGCCCTGGCCACCGTGTTCGATGAGGGTGTCCTTGCCGGTCACGCCCAGATCGGCGCCGCCGTGCTCCACGTAGGTGGGCACGTCGGTGGCCCGCACCAGCACCACGCGCACATTGGGTTGGTTGGTGGGCAGGATCAGCTTGCGCGACTTCTCGGGGTCTTCCAGCACCTCAATGCCGGCGGCGCGCAGCAGCGGCAGGGTTTCGTCAAAGATGCGGCCTTTGGACAGGGCCAGGGTGATGGTGTCGTTCATTTGATGCGCTCGATGTCCGCGCCAATGCCGCGCAGCTTCTCTTCCATCTGGTCGTAACCGCGGTCAAGGTGGTAGATGCGGTCCACGATGGTCTCGCCATCGGCCACAAGGCCAGCGATCACCAGGCTGGCCGAGGCCCGCAGGTCGGTGGCCATCACGGTGGCGCCGGAGAGGCGGGGCACGCCCTCGATCACCGCCACCTTGCCATCGGTCTGGATGTTGGCGCCCAGGCGAACCAGCTCGTTGACGTGCATGAAGCGGTTTTCAAAGATGGTCTCGGTGACCTTGCTGGCGCCTTCGGCGATGCAGTTGATCGCCATGAATTGCGCCTGCATGTCGGTGGGGAAGCCGGGGTATTCGGTCGTGCGGAAGCTCTGGGCCTTCAGGCGCCCGTTGGAGCGCACACGAATGAATGGGCCAGCGGCGTTTGTGCCGGCGTCAATCTCGGCGCCCGCGGCCACCAGCTTCTCGATGACCGCCTCCAGGTGGTCAGAGCGGGCATGGCGCAGCAGCACGTCGCCACCCGCCGCGGCCACGGCGCACAAAAAGGTGCCGGCTTCGATGCGGTCGGCCACCACGCGGTGCTCGCAGCCCTTCAGGCGGTCCACGCCCTGAATGTGGATGCGGCTGGTGCCGTGGCCTTCGATCTTGGCGCCCATGGCGATGAGCATCTCGGCCAGATCGGTGATTTCGGGCTCTTGCGCGGCGTTCTCCAGCAGGGTTTCACCCTGCGCCAGCGCCGCGGCCATCAGGAAGTTCTCGGTGCCGGTGACGGTGACCATGTCGGTGGCGATGCGGGCACCATGCAGGCGCGAACGCCCCTGCGGCAGCCGGGCCACCATGTAGCCATGCTCGACCACGATCTCGGCACCCATGGCCTGCATGCCTTTGATGTGCTGGTCCACCGGGCGCGACCCGATGGCGCAGCCGCCAGGCAGCGACACACGCGCATGGCCAAAACGCGCCAGCAGGGGCCCGAGCACCAGCACCGACGCCCGCATGGTTTTCACCAGGTCATAAGGTGCTTCGGCAGTGATGGGGTCAGCGGCGCGCAGCACCATGCCACCGCGCTCACCCAGGGTTTGCGTCTGCACGCCCATGTTGTCGAGCAGGTGGCGCATGGTGGCCACGTCGCGCAGGCGAGGCACGTTGCTGAGCGTGACCGCCTCGTCGGTGAGCAGGGCCGCGCACAACTCGGGAAGCGCCGCGTTCTTGGCGCCCGAAATCTGCACTTCCCCCGTGAGAACGCGGCCGCCGCGAATGCGCAATTTGTCCATGCTCAGCCTTGTGCCGCCCATTCGGCGGGCGTGTAGGTTTTCATTGACAAGGCGTGCACCTCGTCGGTGTGGATGCGCGCGCCCAAGGTGGCGTACACGCGCTGGTGGCGCTGAATCGCCCGCTTGCCCTCGAACTCGGGCGAGACGATCACGGCCGACCAGTGGCGGCCATCGCCCGCCACTTCAATGTGGTCGCACGCCAGGCCGGCAGCGATGATGGATTGCAGTTCTTCGGCGGTCATGCGGGTTCTCAGTGGCGAATCTTGTAGCCGATCTTCAGCAGGTGCAAGGCGATGGCGCTGACCACCGCCAGCGCAGCGCCCACCAGCCCCAGGCTGACCCAGGGCGACACGTCGCTCTGGCCGAAGAAGCCGTAGCGAAAGCCATCGATCATGTAGAAGAAGGGGTTGAGGTGGCTCACCTGCTGCCAGAAAGCTGGCAGGGAATGGATGGAATAGAACACGCCCGAGAGAAAGGTCATGGGCATGATGAGGAAGTTCTGAAACGCGGCCATCTGGTCGAACTTCTCGGCCCACAGCCCCGCGATCAGGCCCAGGGCGCCCAGCAAGGCCGCCCCCATGAAGGCGAACACCAGTATCCACAGCGGCGCCACCAGGGAGGGCTTGGCGAACCACCAGGCCACGGCCATCACCCCCGCGCCCACCACCAGGCCGCGCACGATGGACGAGCCCACATAGGCCACGAACCAGGCCCGGTGTGACAAGGGCGTGAGCAGCAAAAACACGATGTTGCCCATGATCTTGCTCTGGATCAGGGACGAACTGCTGTTGGCGAAGGCGTTCTGCAACACGCTCATCATCACCAAGCCAGGCAGCAGGAAAGCGGTGTAGTTCACCGAGTCGTACACCTGCACGCGGTCTTCAAGCACGTGGCCGAAGATCATCAGGTAGAGCAAGGCCGTGACGATGGGCGCCGCCACGGTCTGGAAGGCCACCTTCCAGAAGCGCAACACCTCTTTGTAGAACAGGGTTTGCCAACCGCTCATGCCTTCACCTCTTCACGGCTTGCATTGGCTGCCGACTGGCTGCCGGTCAGGTCAAGGAACACGTCTTCCAGATCGGCCTTGCGAATCTCGATGTCCTCCACCACCACGCCAGCCTCGCGCAGGCGGGCCAGCAGGCGCTCGACAGTGGCCACGTCGCCCGCCGGCAGCTGCACCACGCGCCCGGTGATGCGGGCCTGCGCGGCCAACTCGGGCGGCAAGGCGCCATCGGTCTTGAAGCGCAGCACGTTGGACGAGGCCCGCGCCAGCAGGGAAGACGTGCTTTCCAGCGCCACCACCTGCCCTTGCTTGAGCATGGCGATGCGGCCACACAGGGCCTCAGCCTCTTCCAGGTAATGGGTGGTGAGCAGCACCGTGCTGCCCAGGCGTTTGTTCAGGCCGGAGACAAACTGCCACAAGGTCTGGCGCAGTTCCACGTCCACGCCGGCGGTGGGCTCGTCCAGCACGATCACGGGCGGCTTGTGCACCAAGGCCTGCGCGATCAGCACCCGGCGCTTCATGCCGCCCGAGAGCTGGCGCATGTTGGCATTGGCCTTGTCGCTCAGGCCCAGGCCCGCCAGCAGCTCGTCGATCCAATCGTCGTTGTGGCGAATGCCGAAATAACCCGACTGGATTCGAAGCGCCTCACGCACGTTGAAGAAGGGGTCGAACACCAGCTCTTGCGGCACCACGCCCAGGTGGCGGCGCGCGGCCCGGTAATCGGTTTGCACGTCGTGCCCAAGCACCGTCACCCGGCCCGACGTGGGGCTGGCCAAACCCGCCAAGATGCTGATGAGCGTGGTCTTGCCCGCGCCGTTGGGGCCAAGCAGACCAAAGAATTCGCCCGGCTCGATGTCGAACGACACCGATCTCAGGGCCTGAAAATCGCCCCGGGACGTGCGGTAGGTTTTGGAAACGTTCTGGAAGGAGACGGCTGACATGCGCTGGTGAAACCGCTGGGGTCCCCGGCGGTTCGCAGACCATCTGCGGCGCGGAGAACCGGGTATTTTACGACCCGGGGGAAAGCACTGCCTCAGGCGGGCAGCAGTTCCTGCACACCGTACAAGGCCACCAGTTCCTGCAAGCGCCGGGGCCAGCGCACCACCCGCAACGATTTGCCCTGCGCGCTGAGCTGGCGGCGCAACTCCAGCAGCACCGCCACAGCCGAGGAATCGAATTCGCGCAGGCCGGCGGCGTCCAGCGACACCTCTGGCCCTGCCTGCCGGGCCAGGGTGGCGCCCAGCTCGGCCAGGGTCTTGCCCGCCTCTTCCAGGGTCAGGCGCTCAGGGAGTTGGGCCGCTTCGGTGCTCATGTCGATCAACTGGCCTTGGCGCTGTTGCTTTTGTTGCGCTGGGCCAGCGAGGCGATCAAGCCATCAATGCCCTTGGCCCCGATTTCCTGCGCGAACTGGGTGCGGTAGGTTTCCACCAGCCACACACCCAGCACGTTCAGGTCATAGATCTTCCAGCCGCTGGGGGTTTTTTCCAGGCGGTAATCGAGCTGGATGGGCTCGCCCTTGCCGCGCACCTCTGAACGCACCACCACCTCGGTGTCGGTGGGCTGCATGCGCATGGGCTTGAAGTGCAAGGTCTGGTCTTTCACCTCGCCCAGGGCGCCCGAGTAGGTGCGCACCAGCAAGGTCTTGAACTCGTCTTGCAGTTGCTTTTGCTGCTCGGGCGTGGCCTGGCGCCAATAGCGGCCCACGGCAGAGGCGGTCATGCGCGTGAAGTTCACGTTGGGCATGATCTTGCCGTCCACCAGGGCGACGATGCGGTTCATGTCACCAGCCTGGATGGCGGGGTCGGCCTTGATGGTGGCCAGCACCTCACCCGAGATGCGCTTGACCAGAGCGTCCGGCGCCTCGTCGGCAGCGAAGGCCGGCAGGGCCAGGCTAGCAAAGGAAATGGCGGTGGCGGCGATCCAATGGCGGCGTTGCAGCATGGGGTTCCTTTCAGGCGCCGGCACGGGCGCCGGCGAGGTATCGATAGTAGGGATGTGAGGGCGTGGGCGTGTGTCGCGTTCCACCGATTTGGTTGCGAGACGTATCCCGGCTCACTCGCCGTTGCCCAGGCCGATGCCCTTGTCGATCATGTCGTCGATCTGGCTCTGCCGGCGGTTCAAATAGAAATCGCGGGTGAAGCTGTACTTGTCCAGCGCCGCGCCTTCCAGCACGTTGCCCGCGCCCAGCAGGCCCGCGCGGGTGTCGATGACCCGCAGCGTGTACAGGCTGTTGCGGTTGGCCACACGGTCCACGTCGTCCACGAGGTCGGCGTTGGAATCCACCACCAGGCCGACGGTGTCGCGGAAGGACGAGGGCCCGAAGAACGGCAGCACCAGGTAGGGACCTGAAGCCACACCCCAGCGCCCCAGGGTTTGGCCGAAATCGATGCGGGTGCGCGGAATGCCCATCTCGGTGGCGATGTCCAGCAGACCTGCCAGGCCGAAGGTGGTGTTCACGCCAAAGCGCATCAGGTTCTCGGCGCTCTCGCGGGGGCGCAACTGCAGCGCCGCATTGACGGACGACCACAGGTCTCGCAGGTTGCCGAAGAAGTTGGTCACACCCGTGCGCACGGGGCTGGGCGTTACGTCCACATAGGTGGTGGCCACCCCCATGAGTACGGCCTCGTCCACCGCGTCGTTGAAGCGCTGCACGCCGCGGTTGAACGGCTCCAGCGGGTCACGGGGGTTGGCATCAGGGCCGGTGGCGCAGCCGCTGGCCAGCGCCAGGGTGGCCGCCGCCAGCGCGACTTTGAGGGACAGGGTCGAGGATTTCATGGCATTCACTCCAGCGTCGATCACTGGGCAGGGGCCTTGTCGCCGCCTTCGGCGGCTTTGTTGAACAGGAACTGGCCGATCAGGTTTTCCAGCACCACGGCGGACTGGGTCTGGGTAATGACCGCTCCCGGTTGAAAGTTGTCCGGGTCACCACCGGGCTCGATGCCGATGTACTGCTCGCCCAGCAGGCCACTGGTGAGAATTTTCAGCGAGCTGTCCTTGGGAAAGGCATAGCGCGATTCGAGCGTCAGCGTGACGCTGGCCTGAAAGGTCTTGTCGTCAAAGCCGATGGACTCGACCCGCCCCACCACCACGCCGGCACTGCGCACGGCCGACTTGGGCTTGAGACCGCCGATGTTGTCGAAGCGCGCCGTGACCCGGTAGGTGGGCTCGAAATTCAAGCTGAGCAGGTTGGCCGATTGCAGCGCCAGGAACAGGACGGCAGCGGCGCCAATCAGCACGAACAAGCCCACCCAGAAGTCGTTTTTGGAAGATTGCATAGCCATTTACTCCGCAAATTGCCGCGGTCAGATGCTGAACATCATGGCGGTGAGGACAAAGTCGAGTCCAAGCACCGCCAGAGAGGCGACCACCACCGTGCGGGTGGTCGCGCGGGACACGCCCTCGGGCGTGGGCTGGGCTAGGTAGCCCTGCAGCAAAGCAATAAAGGTGACGGTGAAACCGAACACGACACTCTTGATGACGCCGTTGCCCACGTCGTCCCACACGTCCACGCCGCCCTGCATCTGGCTCCAGAAGGCGCCCCCGTCCAGGCCAATGAGCAGCACGCCCACCACCCAACCGCCGATCACACCCACGGCGCTGAACACCGCCGCCAACAGCGGCATGGTGATGACACCGGCCCAGAAGCGCGGCGCCAGCACACGGCGCACCGGGTCCACCGCCATCATCTCCATGGCACTGAGCTGCTCACCGGCCTTCATCAGGCCGATCTCGGCCGTGAGCGAGGTGCCAGCGCGCCCCGCAAACAGCAACGCACTGACCACCGGCCCCAACTCGCGCACCAGCGACAAGGTGACCAGCAAGCCCAAAGCTTCGGTGGCACCGTAGCGCTGCAGCGTGTAATAGCCCTGCAGCCCAAGCACAAAGCCCACGAACAAGCCCGACACGCCAATGATGGCCAGCGAGTGGTTCCCCAGAAAATGGACCTGGTCGCGCACCAGGCCAAAACGGCGCATGGCCGGGCCGAACAAGGCCACCAGGCGCAGGAACAGGCGCGTGGCAAAGCCGATGGCCGTGATGTGCTGACGCACGGCGCGGCCCACGCGAGCGGGATGCAGGGCGTTCACAGGTGGCCTCCGTTGCCGAAATCGGTGGCGAGATCGGGCGCTGGGTGGTGAAAACGCACCGGGCCGTCGGGTAAGGCATTCACGAACTGCTGCACCAGCGGGTCTTCGCTGTGGCGCACCTCGTCGGGCGTGCCCTGCGCGGCGATTTTGCCGTTGGCCAGCACGATCACCTGATCGGCAATGTGAAAGGTCTCGTCCAGGTCGTGCGACACCACCACGCTGGTCAGCCCCATCGCGTCATTCAACTGGCGAATCAGGCGCGCGGCCGTGCCCAGCGAAATGGGGTCAAGGCCGGCAAAGGGCTCGTCGTACATGACCAGATCGGGGTCAAGCGCGATAGCCCTCGCCAGGGCCACCCGACGAGCCATGCCGCCCGACAGCTCATTGGGCATGAGGTTGCGCGCACCGCGCAGCCCCACCGCGTTGAGCTTCATGAGCACGATGTCGCGCACCAAGGCCTCGGGCAACTGGGTGTGTTCGCGCAGCGGGAAGGCCACGTTGTCGAACACGCTCATGTCGGTGAACAGCGCGCCAAACTGGAACAGCATGCCCATGCGGCGACGCGCCGCGTACAGCTCATGCTGGCCCATGGTCGTGATGTCATGACCGTCGAACAGGGTCTGCCCGCTTTGCGCGCGTATCTGCCCGCCAATCAGGCGCAGCACCGTGGTCTTGCCCCCGCCAGACGCGCCCATGAGCGCCGTGACCTTGCCTCGCGGCACGGTCAGCGAAATGTTGTCGAGAATCACGCGAGGGCCGTACCCGAAGGTGACGCCGCGCAATTCCACCAAAGAGGGGGATTGGTTGGTGCGCATCAATGAAAAGCCGGGCAGTTCACCCGGCTTCTTCATGATAAGGGATGCGGGGAAACCCGAGTCATCGGGTATCCCAATGGGCCCGTGGGCCCGACAGGTCAACGCGGCAGGTCGGAAAAGCCCATCAGGAACTCGTCCACCGCCCGCGCGGCCTGGCGGCCTTCGCGGATGGCCCACACCACCAGCGACTGGCCACGGCGCATGTCGCCAGCGGCGAACACCTTGGCCACGTTGGTGGCGTAGCCGCCGGTGAACTCAGTCGAGGCCTTGGCGTTGCCGCGGGCGTCCTTGTCCACACCAAAAGCGTCCAGCACCGACGCCACCGGGTTCACGAAGCCCATGGCCAGCAGCACGAGGTCGGCCTTGTACTCCTTCTCGGTGCCAGGGATCTCGACCAGTTTGCCGTCCTTGAACTCGACGTGCACCGTCTTCAGACCGGTGACCTTGCCGTTCTTGCCCACGAACTCCTTGGTGGAGATGGCGAACTCGCGCACGCAACCTTCTTCGTGGCTGGAACTGGTGCGCAACTTCAGCGGCCAGTAGGGCCACACCAGGGGCTTGTTTTCCTGCTCGGGCGGCTGGGGCATGACCTCAAACTGGGTGACGCTGACCGCGCCGTGGCGGTTGCTGGTGCCCACGCAGTCGGAGCCGGTGTCGCCACCGCCGATCACGATGACGTGCTTGCCGTCGGCGCGAATCTGTCCCTTGAGTTTGTCACCCGCGTTCACCTTGTTCTGCTGCGGCAGGAACTCCATGGCGAAGTGCACGCCGTCGAGGTCACGGCCGGGCACGGGCAGGTCGCGGCTCTGCTCGGCGCCACCGGTCAGCAGCACGGCGTCGAATTCGCTCTTGAGCTGCTCGGCCGAGATGGTTTCCTTGGCCCAGTTCGTCACCTTGGTGTCGGCCGGCATGTTGCCCACCAGCACGCCGGTGCGGAACACCACGCCTTCGGCCTCCATCTGCGCCACGCGGCGGTCGATGTGCGACTTCTCCATCTTGAAGTCGGGAATGCCGTAACGCAGCAGGCCGCCGACGCGGTCGTTCTTCTCGAACACGGTCACGTCGTGGCCAGCGCGGGCGAGCTGCTGGGCCGCGGCCAAGCCGGCCGGGCCGGAGCCGACCACCGCCACCTTCTTGCCCGTTTTGTGCTGCGCGGGCTGCGGCTTGACCCAACCGTTTTCCCAGGCCTTGTCGATGATGGCGTGCTCAATCGACTTGATGCCCACCGCGTCGTCGTTCACATTGAGCGTGCAAGCAGCTTCGCAAGGCGCCGGGCAGATGCGGCCGGTGAACTCGGGGAAGTTGTTGGTGCTGTGCAGCACAGTGATGGCGTTGCGCCAGTCGCTGCGGTACACGAGGTCGTTGAAGTCAGGAATGATGTTGTTGACCGGGCAGCCGTTGTTGCAGAACGGGGTGCCGCAGTCCATGCAACGCGCCGCCTGAACCTTGGCCTGCGCGTCATCGAGGCCGATGACGAATTCCTTGTAATGCTTCACGCGCTCGGCGACGGGCTTGTAGCCCTCTTCGAGACGCTCATATTCCATGAAGCCAGTGACTTTTCCCATGATGCGTGTCTTTCGTGGCGTGGTTGCTTACTTGGCGGCGGCGGTCTTCTTGGCGCTGCCCTGGGCCTTGCTGGTGGCCGCGGCGGCGGCCTTGCGAGCGTTGATCTCGCCAAGGGCGCGCTTGTACTCGGTGGGGAACACCTTCACGAACTTGGCGCGAGCGGTTTCCCAGTGGTCGAGCAGTTCGCGGGCGCGCTTGCTGCCGGTCCAGCGGTTGTGGTCTTCCAGCAGCTTCTTGAGCTGGGCCTCGTCGGTCTGGTCACGGTGCCAGATGGCGCGGTCAACCGTGGCTTCCTGCTCGGCCGCGGGCAGCACCTTGTCCAGGGACACCATGGCGGTGTTGCAGCGCTTGGCGAACAGGCCATCTTCGTCGTAGACGTAGGCCACGCCGCCGCTCATGCCGGCGGCGAAGTTGCGCCCGGTCTTGCCCAGCACCACCACGGTGCCGCCGGTCATGTACTCGCAACCGTGGTCGCCAGTGCCCTCCACCACGGCGGTGGCACCCGACAGGCGCACGGCAAAGCGCTCACCGGCCACGCCGCTGAAGAAGGCCTCACCCGTGGTGGCGCCGTACATCACCGTGTTGCCCACGATGATGTTGCGCGCGGCCTCACCGCGGAACTCCAGGCTCGGGCGCACCACCACGCGGCCGCCCGACAGGCCCTTGCCGGTGTAGTCGTTGGCGTCACCAATCAGGTACAGCGTGATGCCGTTGCACAGGAAGGCGCCAAACGATTGGCCGCCCGTGCCCTCAAGCTGGATACGGATGGTGTCGTCGGGCAGGCCCTCGGGGTGCACCTTGGTGACCGCGCCGGACAGCATGGCGCCCACCGAGCGGTTCACGTTGCGGGCGCGCTCGATGAACTGCACCTTCTCGCCCTTGTCGATGGCGGGGCGCGACTTGGCGATCAGCACGTTGTCGAGCGACTTCTCCAGACCGTGGTCCTGATTCTGGGTGTGCAGGCGCGGCACGTCGGCCGGCACGGCCGGGGTGGCCAGCAGGCGGCCGAAGTCCAGGCCACGGGCCTTCCAGTGCTCGATGCCTTGCTTCATGTCGAGCAGGTCGGCGCGGCCAATCAGCTCGTCGAAGGTGCGGATGCCCAGCTGCGCCATGATCTGGCGAGCCTCTTCGGCCACGAAGAAGAAGTAGTTGACGACGTGCTCGGGCTTGCCCGAGAACTTCTTGCGCAGCTCGGGGTCTTGCGTGGCCACGCCCACCGGGCAGGTGTTGAGGTGGCACTTGCGCATCATGATGCAGCCCTCGACCACCAGCGGCGCGGTGGCGAAGCCGAACTCGTCGGCGCCCAGCAACGCGCCGATGACGACGTCGCGGCCGGTCTTCATCTGGCCGTCGGCCTGCACACGAATGCGGCTGCGCAGGCGGTTGAGCACCAGGGTCTGCTGGGTCTCGGCCAGGCCGATTTCCCAGGGCGAACCGGCGTGCTTGATGGACGACCAGGGCGAGGCGCCGGTGCCACCGTCGTGGCCAGCGATCACCACGTGGTCGGCCTTGCACTTGGCCACGCCAGCGGCAATGGTGCCCACGCCCACTTCCGACACTAGCTTCACCGAGATCGAGCTGTGCGGGGCCACGTTCTTCAGGTCGTGGATGAGCTGCGCCAAGTCTTCGATGGAGTAGATGTCGTGGTGCGGCGGCGGGGAGATCAGGCCCACGCCGGGCACGCTGTGGCGCAGCTTGCCGATGTAGTCGGACACCTTGCCGCCCGGCAGCTGGCCGCCCTCACCCGGCTTGGCGCCCTGGGCCATCTTGATCTGGATCTGGTCGGCGCTGGACAGGTACTCGGCGGTCACACCGAAGCGGCCCGAGGCCACCTGCTTGATGCGCGAGCGCAGCGAATCGCCTTCCTGCAGCGGGTAGTCCACCTCAAAGATGTTGCCCAGCAGGTCGGACATGGTCTGGCCCTGCTTGATGGGAATGCCCTTGAGTTCGTTGCGGTAGCGCAGCGCGTCTTCGCCGCCTTCGCCGGTGTTGCTCTTGCCGCCAATGCGGTTCATGGCCACGGCCAGGGTGGCGTGGGCCTCGGTGGAGATGGAGCCCAGCGACATGGCGCCGGTGGCGAAGCGCTTGACGATCTCTTTTGCCGGCTCCACCTCGTCGATGGAGATGGCCTTCGACGGGTCGATCTTGAACTCGAACAGACCGCGCAGCGTCATGTGGCGGCGGTTCTGGTCGTTGATGATCTGCGCGTATTCCTTGTAGGTGTTCCAGTTGTTGGCGCGCGTGCTGTGCTGCAGCTTGGCGATGGCGTCGGGCGTCCACATGTGCTCTTCGCCGCGGGCGCGCCAGGCGTACTCGCCACCGGTCTCCAGCATGGTGGCCAGCACCGGGTCATCGCCAAAGGCGGCCTTGTGCATGCGGATAGCCTCTTCGGCAATCTCGAACACGCCAATGCCTTCCACGCGGCTGGCGGTGCCGGTGAAGTACTTGGCCACGGTCTCGCTGTTCAGGCCGATGGCCTCGAACAACTGGGCGCCGCAGTACGACATGTAGGTGCTCACGCCCATCTTGGACATGATCTTGGACAGGCCCTTGCCGATGGCCTTGGTGTAGTTGTAGATGGCCTTGTCGGCCGACAACTCACCCGGCAGTTCCTTGTGGATGGCCTGCAGGGTTTCCATGGCCAGATAGGGGTGCACGGCCTCGGCGCCGTAACCGGCCAGCACGGCGAAGTGGTGCACCTCACGCGCGGTGCCGGTCTCGACCACCAGGCCGGCGGTGGTGCGCAGGCCTTCGCGTACCAGGTGCTGGTGCACGGCCGACAGGGCCAGCAGCGCGGGCACGGCCACCTGGGTGCGGCTCACGCCACGGTCGCTGATGATCAGAATGTTCTTGCCACCCTTGATCGCGTCCACGGCCTCGGCACACAGCGAAGCCAGCTTGGCCTCCACGCCTTCTTTGCCCCAGGCCACCGGGTAGGTGATGTCCAGGGTCTGGCTCTTGAACTTGCCCTGGGTCACGGCCTCGATGTTGCGCAGCTTGGCCATGTCGGCGAAGTCCAGCACCGGCTGACTCACCTCCAGGCGCATCGGCGGGTTCACCTGGTTGATGTCCAGCAGGTTGGGCTTGGGGCCCACGAAGGACACCAGCGACATCACGATGGCCTCGCGGATCGGGTCGATCGGCGGGTTGGTCACCTGGGCGAACAGCTGCTTGAAGTAGTTGTAGAGCGGCTTGTTCTTGTCGGACAGCACCGCCAGCGGGCTGTCGTTGCCCATGGAGCCGATGCCCTCTTCGCCATTGGCGGCCATCGGGCTCATCAGGAACTTGATGTCTTCCTGGGTGAAGCCAAAGGCCTGCTGCAGGTCCAGCAGCTCAGGCGACACCTTCTCAGAGCCAGAGGATTGCGGCTCGGTGTTGGCCACCGGCTGCTCTTGCGCGTCTTCGCCGGCCACCGGGTGCTCAACGTCGTCCAGGCGGATGCGCAAGTTCTCGATCCACTGCTTGTAGGGCTTGCTGTTGGCGAGGTTGGCCTTGAGCTCCTCGTCGTCGATCATGCGGCCCTGCTCC
>FWPV01001485.1_pt1 | contig 63731 bp, 56 predicted proteins | sample 2228371 | NCBI WGS metagenome assembly FWPV01 (sample SAMEA103939776, study PRJEB20133) | metagenome
GGTATGTTTACGTGGTATATTTGATGGTGGATGTTGTTTCCGGTCGCCGAGCTGATCAAGCTGGTTGGTAATGCGCTCAAGTTGTCGCTGTTCCTGCGCATTGCGGATGGTGGAATGTGTTACAGCGCTGCACAAACGGTCAGCAACAATGGTTGCAGCGCGTTCACGATCTCGGTCAGTTGGGTTATCTTGACTATCCAGCCACGAAAAGATGTCTCGATCCAACAGTTGGGCGATGATCGCGCTGATGTTGGTTATCTCTTTATCTAGTATGTCAGCCTGCATTTTGACTGGAAGCCGACCTCTTTCCATTTGCTCTACGAGGTGCTTGCTTACGCCGGCCAAACCAATGAGACGATCGATTGCGAGTGGTGGCGACGTGCACATGCGGAGTGTTGAAAGGATTTTAGGGTTCTCTTTCAAGGTCGTTCCGTCTACATCCCGCAGATCCCTGGTTGTCAGAAATGCTTGCTCAACCAGCTTTGTTGTCTCTTGCCGCATTGAACGAAACGCTGCTGGAGCAAACTCCATGAACCACCGGTTGAAGTAATCGATTGAGGCAGCAATATCTGCTTTCCAGAGACGTGGTTTGTCAGCATTGATTAGCAGGGTGTCTGAGTTTACCATCACGGTCTTCACTGTGCGGTTGACAGATTAAGTGCTTCGGTTTAGGGAAGAGACTGTCCATCAGCCGTCAGTGTTAGCTATTAGGCGCGTTTCATTTCAATGAGGCGCTGCAAGCGCCTTGTGCATAGTCAGCGATCGGACTCTGCATGCCGTTTAGCAACGTATCACACAGTATTATCGGGTATTATCGACCCTTGATATTCTCTCGTCAAGCCAGAAATGCTCCCGCAGTTTCTCGAACCGCATTTGCCCGTCTCCGCCAACCGTGTTATAATCGCAGACAACGTTCGTTGGGCGTCAGGCTGCGCCCGGCGAACTTCAGACGCTCATCGAGATGGGCTGAGGGACTGGCCCGATGACGCCCGGCAACCCCCGTTTGGGAAGGTGCCAAATCCAGCGGCGATGCATGCGCATTGGCCGAAAGATGAGAGGAACCAGAATTAGCGGAGCCTCTCGCCGAGCGAGTGGCTCCATTTCAATGCCTATGGAACTCCGCACTGTCTGGTGGGAAGATGAGACGGTTTGCCTGATCGATCAGCGTAAGCTGCCGCATACCGTCGAGGTTGTGCGCTGCGCGGAACTGGCTCAGGTGGCGTTTGCGATCCGCAGTATGCAGGTGCGGGGAGCGCCGGCAATCGGCTGTACCGCCGCTTACGGCATGGCGCTGGCTGCCCGCCAGAGCAGTGCGATGACGATCGCGACCATTCTGTCTGATCTGCGCCAGGCGAAGGAGACGCTTGACGCGCAACGCCCTACCGCCGTGAATCTGGCCTGGGCGACGGCGCGGATGCTCCGTCGCGCCGAGGCTGTAGCCGCCGACGGTGTGGCCGCGATCAAGTCGGCGCTGCTCGCCGAGGCCGAGGCGATCTACCACGAAGACCTGGCGATGTGCCACGCTATCGGCGACCACGGCGCGCCGCTGATCCCGCCGCGTGGTCATGTGCTGACGCACTGCAATGCCGGCGGTCTGGCGACGGCGGGCTACGGCACTGCGCTGGCGCCGATCCGCACCGCCTTCGCTCAGGGTCGCCCCATCCACGTCTTCGTTGATGAGACGCGCCCTTTCCTGCAAGGCGCGCGCCTTACGGCCTGGGAATTGCTCCAGGCGGGTATTCCCCAGACCTTGATCACCGACAATATGGCCGCGTTTATGATGCAACGCGGGCTGGTTGATTGCATTATCGTCGGCGCTGACCGGATTGCCGCCAATGGTGATGTCGCCAACAAGATCGGCACCTACGGTCTGGCAGTGCTGGCGCGTTATCATGGCATCCCCTTCTACGTCGCCGCCCCCTATTCCACGATCGATCTGGCTACGACCAGCGGCGCCGAGATTCCCATTGAAGAGCGTGATCCGGCTGAAGTGACGCATATTGCCGGTGTGGCAATCGCGCCCCACGGCGTCAATGCCGCTCACCCGGCGTTTGACGTTACCCCGCATGAATTGATCACGGCCATCATCACTGAACGGGGAGTTGTGCAGCCGCCGTTCCATACAGCTTTGCGCCAGCTCGAGAGTCGGCAATGAGTGGAGGGAGACGCTTTCAGCCAGCCTGTCGGCCTTTGTTGCGCGGTGGGCTGCCGCATCCCGATCCGACGGTTGCGGTGCAGTTCGTCTGTCAGGCTATGCCGCAAACCCCGGCCTGGGTGTTGCCGGCCCAACGCACGGTGGCGGAAAATCCCTTTGCGCTGGCGGCGCAGGGTCTCCCTGGGGCGCAGATCGATCTCGAACGTGATCAATTGACGGTGGCGCGCGAGGCGCTCGAACGCGATGCCGCCCGCGTTGGCCTGGCCTATCTGCGCGGTGAAATCGAATTCGCAACCCCCGCTGAGCCGGTGCTGGCGGTATTGGCGGAATTGTTGCGTCAGCTCAATAGCGCCGCTCAACCGCCGTTGCTGGTCAAATATGAGATCATCGGGCCGGTGAGTCTGTGTCTGGCATTGACCGATGATCACGACCGTCCGCTGGCCTACGAGCCGGAATGGCGTGAGGTCTTGCTCAATCTGGTCAGTCTGCGCGCGGCCTGGCAACACCAGCAGGTGCAGGGCTATACCGCCTATCGGCTGGCAGTGATCGATGAACCCTTCCTCGATGCGCTGTCTTCACCGCTCAGCCCCTTAACCTGGGAAGATGGCATCGAGCTGTTGAGCCGACTGCTGGCCGATCTGCCGGCCTTGCGTGGTCTGACCGTGAGTGGCGCAGCGCAATGGGACGACATCTTGCGTTTGCCGATTGAAGCAATCTTCTTTCATCTGACCGAGCATCTTGCGCCGTTGCTTGCCGCAGCGCCGATGCTGGCTGATTTCCTCGCCGCGGGCGGCTGCCTGGGCTGGGGCATCGTGCCGGTTGATGCGCAGAGCCTGGCCACAGCGCGCGCCGATGAGCTGGCTGCGCAGATGATGCAGTCGATGCAGCAGGTGGCCGACGCTACCGGAATTGACACAGCCACCGTCTATCGTCAGTCGTTGTTGACCCCGACGGGCAGCCTGATGTACCTGAGTCCGGCTCAGGCCGAGCAGGCGCTTGCGTTGTGCGCGGAAACGGCGCGCGTGGTTCGTCGTGCGGCAGGTCTGATGACCGAATGAGGAGAGGAGTAAACACTGTGAGCATTGTAGTCACCGGGTCGCTGGCCTTCGATTACATCATGGATTTTCCCGGCTATTTCAAAGACTTTATGCTGAGCGACAAGGCGCATATCATTTCGGTCAGCTTTCTGGTTGACTCGATGCGCAAATTGCGCGGCGGCGTAGCCGGAAATATTGCCTACAATCTGGCGTTGCTGGGCGAAAAACCATTGATTGTCGGCACCGCCGGTCATGATTTTGCTGCCTATCGTGAATGGCTGGAGGCGCAAGGCGTTGATACCAGCGGGATTACTATTCTCGATCACGAGTTTACGTCCTCTTGTTTTATTAATACCGACAAAGCAAATAACCAGATCGTTGCGTTTTACGCCGGCGCGATGGGGCACGACCATCACAATAGTCTGCTCAATCGCGGCCTTACGCCGCGCGATCTGGCGCTCATTTCGCCGACAAACCCGGAGGCGATGCGTCGCTTTGCCCAGGAATGCCAGCAGATGGGGGTGCCGTATATCTTCAGACCCGGCAAGCAAACCCCGCGCATGGATGCTGATTTGCTCTGGTTGGGGCTGCGGGGCGCGCGCGCGCTGATCAGCAATGACTATGAATTCGGCATGATGGCGAAATTGCTGGAAATGAGCGAGACCGAATTGATCAAGAAAGCGCCGATTACGGTGGTGACTCTCGGTGAACGCGGTTCGCATCTTTTTGTCGATGGCGAGCTGGCGGCAGCAATTCCGGTTGCGCCCGCGCGCGAAGTACGCGATCCTACCGGCGCTGGTGACGCTTATCTGGCCGGGATTGCCTTTGGTCTGTCGCGCCGGTTGCCGCTGGATGTGACCGGACGGATCGCGGCGTTGTGCGCGGCGTATGCTATCGAAGAGCGGGGATGTCAGGAACATCGGTTTACGCGCGCACAGTTTGCCGAGCGCTATCGAGCGGCGTTTGGGCAGGAATTGACGCTCGATGGCCTGACGATGCGGGAGGCGGCGTGAAGTGGGGCATGTTGAGCGCCGGGCGGATTGCCCGCCGGTTTGCGACTGCGCTGGCTGAGTCGGCCAGTGAGCAGGTGGTGGCAGTGGCTGCGCGTGATGCGGCGCGAGCGGCGGCGTTCGCTGCCGAGTTTGGAATTGCTCGCGCTTACGGCGATTACGATGCCTTGCTGGCCGATCCCGACATCGAGGCGATCTATCTGGCGTTGCCGAATAGCCTGCATGCGGCATGGTCGATTGCCGCTTTGCAGGCTGGCAAGCACGTATTGTGCGAAAAACCGCTGGCGACCACGCTGACCGATGGTCTGGCGATGGTGGCCGCTGCGCAGTCGGCGCGTCGGTTGTTGATGGAGGCGTTTATGTATCGCTTCCATCCGCAAACGGTTACCGTGCAACGCCTGCTGGCCGACGGCGCGATCGGTGAGGTGCGGCAGGTGCGCGGCAATTTTGCCTTTCTGCTCGATGATGGGCAAAATATCCGCTTGCAACCTGATCTGGGAGGCGGCGCGCTCTACGATATTGGCTGCTACCCGCTCAGCTATGCGCGCATGGTGTTGGGGGCGCGGCCTGTGACGGCCAGCGCATTTGTCGAAGGCGATGCCATTGATCTCAGTCTGAACGGTCTTTTGCGCTTTTCTGATGACCGGCTGGCGATGATCAGTTGCAGCTTTCGCGTGGCGTGGAATCAACGGATCGAGATCATTGGCGATGCCGGCTGGATTCAGCTTGATCGACCGTTCAATCCCACTCCCGATCAGGCGACGACGCTCACCATTGCCCACGGGGGACGCCATGTGACCGTTGAGACGATGACGATTCCACCTGCGGATCACTTCCGGCTCGAAGCCGAGGGGTTTGCGGCGCTGGCCCAGACCGGCGCTGTGGTGCCGGCGCTGGGCGCAATGCCGCTGACCGAATCGCTTGATAATCTGGCGACGATGGAGGCGCTCTTTGCCAGCGCTGCATCGGCTACTCATATCAATGTGCGCGAACCGACGCTCTTGCCGGAATGGCCGGTTGGAGCGTAACGTTTTGCCTAGTGTAAGGAGTGTTGTAATAGTATGGCTACCAGCTTCGACATCAAAGACATCAATCTTGCCGAACAGGGCCGCAAGCGGATCGAGTGGGCCGAAAAAGAGATGCCGGTCTTGCGGCTGATCCGTGAGCGTTTTGCCCGCGAGCGTCCCCTGGCTGGTTTGCGGATCAGCGCCTGTCTGCACGTGACCACCGAAACTGCCAATCTGATGCGCACGCTGGCCGCCGGTGGCGCCGATGTAGTGCTGGTGGCCTCGAACCCGCTCAGCACGCAAGATGATGTGGCGGCAGCATTGGTGGCTTACGAAGAGATTCCGGTCTTCGCCATCAAAGGCGAGAGCAATGAGGTCTATTATCGTCACATTCGCGCCGCGCTCGATCACAATCCGCAACTGACCATGGACGATGGCGCCGATCTGGTGACCGGTGTGCTCAAGGATCGACCTGACCTGATCCCGCACATGGTGGGGAGCACCGAGGAGACGACGACCGGAGTGATCCGGCTGAAGGCAATGGCGAAGCAGGGGGTGCTGCCCTTCCCCGTGATTGCGGTCAACGACAGCGACACCAAGCACATGTTCGATAACCGCTACGGCACGGGCCAGAGCACGCTCGACGGCATCATTCGCGCCACCAATATTTTGCTGGCCGGTAAAACCTTCGTGGTGGCCGGTTATGGCTGGTGCTCGCGTGGAATCGCCGAGCGCGCTCGCGGGTTGGGGGCCAACGTGATCGTGACCGAGATCGACCCGATTAAGGCACTGGAAGCGGTCATGGACGGCTTCCGCGTCATGCCGATGGAAGAAGCCGCGCCGCAGGCCGATTTCATCGTCACTGCGACCGGCAACAAACACGTGATCGACCGCAATGCCTTTGCCGTGATGAAAGATGGTTGCGTGATTGCGAATAGCGGTCACTTCAACGTCGAGATCAACATCCCCGCCCTTGAGGAACTGAGTGTCGAGAAGCGCCAGCCCCGCGCCTTCGTCGAACAATACATCTTACGCGATGGGCGGGCGATCAATCTGCTCGGTGAAGGCCGCCTGATCAACCTGGCCAGCGCCGAAGGCCATCCGAGCGCCGTGATGGATATGAGCTTCGCCAATCAGGCCCTCGCCAGCGAGTTCCTGCTGCGCAATCAGGGCAGGCTCCCGGTGGGCGTCCATGCGCTGCCCAAAGAACTGGATCGCGAGATTGCAGCGCTGAAGCTGGCGGCGATGGGGATTCGGATTGACACACTGACCGCTGAGCAGGAGGAGTACCTCAACTCGTGGCAGGAAGGAACGTAAGCGGCAGTCAGGTTGGATGATGCGGCAGGTTGTCTGAAGCAACAGAGGTAGACTATGGCGAACACGTTCATGAATTCACCGCGCTTCTACTTCACCAGCGAGAGCGTTAGTGAAGGCCATCCCGACAAGATGTGCGATCAGATCAGCGATGCGATTCTCGATGCCTTCCTCAGCCACGACCCGAAAGCGCGGGTAGCTGTCGAGACAGCCACCACCACCGGTCTGATTGTGGTGCTGGGGGAAGTTACCTACGAGCGCGGCTACATCCCGATCGAAGAGATCGTTCGGCGCACGGTGAAGGAGATTGGCTACACGAGCGCTGAATACGGTTTTGACGCCGATACCTGCGGCGTAATGGTCGCCATCCACGGCCAGTCGCCCGATATTGCAATGGGCGTTGACAAAGCGCTTGAGGCCAAGAAGGGCGAAATGGATGACTCAATCGAAGCGGTCGGCGCTGGCGATCAGGGCATGATGTTCGGCTTTGCCTGCGATGAAACCCCTGAGTTGATGCCGGCAAGCATCGCGCTCGCCCACCGGCTCATCCGGCGGCTCGAGCGGGTGCGCAAAGACGGTACCCTGCCCTATCTACGCCCCGATGCCAAGTCGCAGGTGACCGTTGAGTACAGCTTTGGCAAACCGGTGCGGGTAGATACCGTGCTGATCAGCAGCCAGCACGCGCCGGAGGTGACCCAGGAGCAGATTCGGGCCGATCTGATTGAGCACGTGATCCGCACCGAGGTGCCGGAAGCCTGGCTCGACTCACAGACCAAGATCTTCGTCAATCCGACCGGGCGGTTTGTGATCGGCGGCCCGATGGGCGATAGCGGACTAACCGGGCGCAAGATCATCGTCGATACCTACGGCGGTGTGGCCCGTCACGGCGGTGGCGCTTTTAGCGGCAAAGATCCGTCGAAGGTCGATCGCAGCGCAGCCTACGCCTGCCGCTGGGTGGCGAAGAATATCGTCGCTGCCGGGCTGGCGCGCCGGGTCGAATTGCAGGTCAGCTACGCGATAGGCGTCGCCCGTCCGCTGTCGCTCAGCGTTGAGACCTTCGGCACCGGCAATGTGCCCGATGAGGTGATCCTCAAGGCGGTCAGCGAAGTCTTCGATCTGCGTCCGGGCGCGATCATTCGCGATCTCGATCTGCGCCGCCCGATCTACCGCAAGACGGCAGCCGGCGGTCATTTTGGCCGCACCGACATCGATCTGCCCTGGGAGCGCACCAATCGCGTCGAGGAGTTGCGGCGCGCGGCAGGTCTGTAAGCGCTCGTCCTTACGCGAGTCAAGCAACAACAGGGACGGGTTCTTGCCCGTCCCTGCCTGATTCTGGCGCTGCACTCATCGTGGCGGCTGATTATCGTCGCGCGCGACCCGCAGCGCTGGGCATCGTCTGCTGTTCCGTTGCTTCCTTCGGCCATCCTCCCCCTGACCGCTGGTGGACGGCTTGCTACCGGTGGCCGCGCGAGGCGAAGGATGAAAGGTCCTCGAAAGTCTATCAACGTGGCCTTTGTGAACTTCGTGCCTTTGTGGTGCGATCCCTGTTTGCTGATAGATAAAGAGCATATCACTGGCGCAACAACGGGATCAGGTCACGTTCAATGGCCCCTACTGCGTCAACCGGGGCGTAGCGGCGCGTGACGCGCCCGGTGCGATCGACCAGAAACTTGGTGAAGTTCCACTTGATCTCACCGTCAGGGCTGAGACCCGGTTGCTGCGCTTTGAGGTAGGCAAACACCGGGTGGGTATCGGGGCCATTCACCGCAACCTTCGCGAAGAGCGGAAAGGTCACGGCGTAGTTGCGGGTGCAAAACGCTTTAATCGTCGCTTCGTCGTCAGGTTCCTGATCGAACTGGTTGCTGGGAAAACCGAGCACAACCAGACCCTGATCGCGATATCGCCGGTAGAGCGACTCGAGGTCGGCATACTGGGGAGTCAGACCGCAGTGGCTGGCAACGTTGACGATCAACAACACCTTGCCGCGATACACCGCCATTGGTTGCAGGTTGCCGTCGATGGTGCGGGCGGAGAGTTCGTAGAGACTCATGAGCGATCTTTCAATCATGCACGTTTAATGAAGTTTCAACTTTTCCGTATTGTAGTATGAACCAGGCACAGTTTGCTGTCAAGGGTGACTTCTGCCATGATTCCGCAGATGGCTTCAGAGGGGCGCTGAGGGTATAGATGGCGCTGGGCGGGGCTGGCGTCCCTTGGCCCTGACCCTGCGCCGCGCAGAACGGAAGATAGTCCGAGTCGGTTAGCCGTCCATCACGCCCCAACTGGGCGCTGGTCTGGTTATGGCGTGATCAGCCGGGTAAAAAAGCCTGGGTCGAAGACGTAGATAGCGCCGCCGGCGATCAGCAACGCAAGCGTGACGCCAAGCGCAAGAACGAGCCAGCCGGGGAGCGCGCGCTGGGCGACTCGGGTATTGACATTGCCCACCGTAAACGAAAACGACGGGCCTTTCTCTTCCACATGATAACGCGCGCGGTATTCGGCTTCCGCTGCTGATGAATCGATGCCGAAATAACTGGCATAGGCGCGCATCATCTTGACTGCTGCCGGGCCGCGCGGCAAGAGCGACCACTGCTCATCTTCGATCGCTTGCAGATAGTACATCCGCACCTTGATGTCATTCTCTACCTGCACCAGCGTCAGATGACGGCGCTGGCGTTCGAGGCGCAGGCGCTGGCCGAAGCTGGCCTGCTCCTCGTGTTCGGTAAGCTGGCGCACTGGCGTCGCGGTATCGCTCTGGCGAAGCAATGCCAACTCTTCCGCTTCACTCATAAAGACCGACTCGACTTCCTCATCCGCCAGACGTCGTCGCGTGGATGTGGCGGGCGCTTCAGCGACGGCGCTCATCGGAGGGGGAACAGCAGGCACCGGCGCTTCCGGCGACATCCGCGCCTGGATGCGGGCCAGCAGCTCGCCGGTGCGGTAAGGCTTGGTCACGTAGTCAGCCGCTCCGGCGGCAAAGCCGCGCATCACATCTTCTTCCAGGCCAGCGCTGCTCAATACGATGACCGGTTGCAGCGCGGCAAGGCGGGGAAGCGCTTTCCAGCCGGCGTCGCGTTCACTCCGCACTTCCAGCAGCACCAGATCAGGGTGCGCGGCGATGCATTCGCGCTCGCCATGCTCAATCATTGTGCTGGTGATGACCCGGTAGCCTGCTTCACTCAGTTGCTCTTTCAGCTTTGCCGCAGCAGCGGCATCATCGTCTATAATGAGAATAGTGCGCATATCGTTATGATTACCTGATAAACGAACAATCGGTTCGCGCGTTGCGTCATTATACCATCTATGCAAACACAATACGATGTGATCGTAGTGGGGGCAGGCCATGCCGGTTGTGAAGCGGCGCATGCCGCTGCGCGCATGGGCTGCCGCACCCTGTTGCTGACCATTGATCTCGACAAGCTGGCGCACATGTCGTGCAATCCGAGCATCGGCGGGCCTGCGAAAGGGCATTTGGTGCGCGAGATTGATGCGATGGGCGGCCTGATGGGCCGGATCACCGATGCCAGCGCTATTCAGATTCGGCTGTTGAACGAGAGCAAGGGGCCAGCCGTGCAATCGCTGCGCGCCCAATGCGATAAGCGCCTGTATGCCCGGCTGATGAAAGAGGCGCTGGAACGGGTGCCGGGGCTTGATCTGCGCCAGGCGATGGTCGAGCGCGTGCTGCCGCCGACGGCTGACAGCCAATGCTTTACCGTGGTCACCCACACCGGCTGGCGGTATCTGGCTCCGGCGGTCATCCTGACAACCGGCACATTTTTGCGCGGGCGAGCGATTACCGGTGAGGCGGTATGGGGCGCCGGGCGCGCTGGCGAAGCGCCGGCAGTGGCGTTGAGCGAAGGTCTGGCCGCGCTCGGTTTTCCGCTTGTGCGGCTCAAGACGGGCACTCCGCCGCGGCTGGCCGCAGCGACGATCGACTTTTCGCTCACCGAGCTGCAACCGGGCAGTGAGCGACCGCTGGCCTTTGGTCATTACTATCGTGAGTTGGGCGAGTCGATCCCGCCGCCGGCATATTTTGGCCCGCCCGCGTCCGTCTACCCGCATCCGCAGCTCACTGGCTGGCGGCCACAGTTGCCCTGCTACCAGGTGCATACCACGCCGGAGTTTCACGCGATCATTCGGGCTAATCTGCATCGAGCGCCGCTGTTTAGCGGCACGATCGAGGGAGTCGGGCCGCGATATTGCCCAAGCATCGAAGATAAGATCGTGCGCTTTGCCGACAAAGAACGGCATAGCCTGTTCCTTGAACCGGAAGGCTGGACGACGGCGGAAGTCTATGTGCAGGGATGCAATACCTCGCTGCCGGAAGATGTGCAATGGGCGATGTTGCGGTCAATTCCGGCGCTGCGCAATGTCGAGCTGATGCGGATTGGGTACGCGATCGAGTACGATGCGGTAGCGACCGGCGAGATCACTGCCGATATGCAGACTCGTCGTTTGCCTGGCCTGTTTTTTGCCGGTCAGATCAACGGCACAACCGGCTACGAAGAGGCGGCGGCGCAGGGGTTGATGGCGGGAATCAACGCGGCGCAGTATGTCAGGGGCAAGTCGCCGGTCATCCTGGGGCGGGCCGAGGCGTATATCGGTGTCTTGATCGATGATCTTACCACCAAAGAGATTCGTGAACCGTACCGCATGTTTACCTCACGCGCCGAGTATCGACTGCTCTTGCGCGGCGACAATGCCGATCTGCGACTGACGCCGCTGGCATACCGGTTGGGTTTAGTCGATGGCGAGCGAGCAGCGGTGGTCGAAGCGCGGCGTCGCCAGATCGAACAGGCGCTGCATCAGGTGCGCGAACAGCGGATCTTTCCGGCAGCGGCAGTCAACGCAGCGCTGGCTGCCGAGGGTATTCAGCCGCTCACTCAGCCGGCGACCGTCGCTGAGGTGCTGGCCCGGCCTGACGTGAGCTATGACCAGCTTGCGGCTGCGTTGTCCGATCTGCCGACGCTGGCCCCTGAAGTGGCCGAGCAGGTGACCATTGCCTGCAAATACAGCGGCTACATTGCTCGCCAGGAGCGCGAAGTGGCCCGCATGCAGAAGATGGAACATCGGCGGATTCCACCCGACTTTGACTATACCGCGCTTCCCGGCTTGCGCAACGAAGCCCGCCAGGTATTGATGCGGTTTCGTCCGGTGACGCTGGGGCAGGCGGGTCGCCTGGCCGGCATCAACCCGGCAGATGTCGCCATTCTGCTCTTTGCGCTCGAACGGCGGCAACGCTCGGTTGTCGAGCATGCCGAACGCGCCGATGCGGCTGACGGTGGGTAAGATGGCAGCCTATCGCCAGAGGGGATAATGTGCCTTTCGGTCGCGTTGCCGAAGCGGATCTGGCGTCGGCCTTCTGGTACCTGTCTCTCAGCGCGATGTCATGATGGGTATTCATTGCCCGCACTCATCGCCGCAGTTGGCGCTTCCTGCTTGACGATAGTCGTATAGTGTGATATAAAATATGTGAATATTAGAATATTTGAAAAGAAATTATATGCCGCTTCATCGTTTCAAAGCAGAGTTCTTCAAGGCGCTCGGCCATCCCACCCGGCTCGCCATTCTCGATCAATTGCGCGCCGGTGAGCGGAGCGTGCAGGAATTGCAACAGGCACTGGCGATTGAACAGTCGAACGTCTCTCAGCAACTGGCGGTATTGCGCAACAAGAATATCGTCGATTCGCGTAAAGAGGGCACGACTGTCTACTATCGGGTGCGCGATCCGATGATCTTTCAATTGCTCGATGTTGCGCGCGCGATCTTCAACAACCATCTGATTGACACCCAAGAGATGCTGGCAACCTTAAGCGAAGAGCAGTGAGCGCGAGGCAGCGACAATGACCGTCAGCCCCACGCTCAACCGGTGTGTTGCCCGCAATCTCTCTATTCCTCACCTTCCCAGAAGGCCGGATCGTAAGCTGGCAATTCACAGCGCAGATTGGGATAGTGGCGATAACCCAGCACAAAATCGGCCTGCAACAGCTCTTGCAATTCGCGCGTGCCTTCATAGATGATGGCGCCGCGCGCGTTGCGCAGATACCGCTCCACCGGATATTCATCCGCATACCCGTAGGCGCCGTGAATCTGGATGGCGTCATCAGCCGCCTCAAAGCTGCTGACTGTAGCATGCCACTTGGCCAGCGTCGTTTCGCGGGTGTTGCGCCGCCCCTTGTTCTTCATCCAGCCGGCGCGGTAGACCAGCAGGCGCGAGGTATCAAGTTTGCGCACCATGTGGCTGATCATGCGTTTGACGAGCTGGTGTTCAGCAATCGGCACGCCGAAGGTTTGCCGCTCGCGCGCGTAGCGGATGCTCGCCTCAAGGCTGGCCTGGATCAGGCCGGTCGCGCCGGCAGCCACGGTGTAGCGGCCATTGTCGAGCGCGGCCATGGCGATCTTGAACCCTTCGCCCTCTTCGCCCAGCCGGTGCGAGATGGGAACGCGCACATCGGTAAAGACGACGCCCCCTGTATTCCCGGCTCGCACACCCAGCTTGCCGTGAATGGGGTAGCTGCTGACGCCGGGCATCGCGCGTTCGACGATAAATGCGGTGATGCCGCGTGCTCCGGCAGCCGGATCAGTCTTGGCAAAAACGAGAAAGTTGTCGGCCAGATCGGCCAGACTGATCCAGATCTTTTCGCCGTTGAGGATGTAGTGGTCGCCGTCACGGCGGGCGGTGGCCTGCATCGCCGCTGCATCGGTGCCGCTGTTTGGTTCGGTAAGGCAGTAGGCGGCCAGCTTCTCGCCGCGCGCCTGCGGAACCAGAAATCGCTGCTTCTGCTCTTCGCTGCCCCATTGCAAGAGCGAGAGCGAATTCAAACCGGTATGAACGCTCATGACAACGCGCAGAAAGCTATCGACCCGCTCGAGTTCTTCACACACCACCGCCAGCGCCAGGTAATCCATACCGGCGCCGCCGTACCGTTGCGGGATACAGATGCCGAGCAGGCCCAGTTCTCCCATGCGTTTGAGCACAGGGCGAAGGTGCGGACGGTCTTCAGGGCCTTCGGCTTTCGCCCCGCTGCGATCCCATTCCCGGATGTGCGGCGCAACTTCCCGCTCAGCAAAGTGCCGCACCGTTTGCCGGAGCATGTCGTGTTCGGGGCCGAGGAACATGTCGTAATTGGCGGTTAAGTCCATGGTGATACCCCTTCGTATCGAGCGCAACACGCGCGCTTGCAGGCGGACAATGCGCTTTGATTATACCGTGATTGGCAGACAGGTGATCTGTACAGGCGTTTCCTCACTCAGGCAGCGCAAACGCCGACGAAAGCCAACGTCGGCTGGCGGATAGTTGCTTCCTGACCAATTTTTGACGCAGTGCGCACATTGTATTACACTTCAAATACATGTCATCCTGTCCCATTCCTCACGTTACGCTGCCAGAAATACCTTGCCAGAAAGGAGACGCCAATGATGCCGCCGCGAGAGTTTATAATGCCGGCGCAGATGGTGATTGGCTCGGGCGCCGTTGAGCAGGTTGGGCCGCAGTGCGCCAGACGAGGCTGGAAAAAAGCGCTGATCGTTACCGATCAGATCATGCAGAAGATCGGGGTTGTCGGGCAGGTTGAACAGAATCTGACCAATCACGGCATTGCCAGTGCGGTTTACGCCGGCGTCAATACCGAGCCGGTGGTTGAATATGTGCAAGAGGCTTTGTCGGCTTACCACGAGGGCGGCTGTGATGTCGTGGTTGCCGTTGGCGGCGGCAGCCCAATCGATACGGCCAAGGCGGTGGCTGTTCTTGTTACCAACGGTGGTTCGATCGAGCAATATAAGGGGATTGGCAAGATTGGCCGCCCCGGCGTGCCGCTGGTTGCCATTCCAACCACCGCCGGCACCGGCAGCGAGGCGACAATCTACACCGTGATCACTGATCAGAAAACCGATGTCAAGATGCTGATCGGCAGTCCGTACCTGATGCCGACAATCGCGATTGTTGACCCGATGCTGACAGTCTCGTCACCACCGAGTGTGACGGCGGCGACCGGGGTTGATGCGCTCGTGCATGCGATCGAGGCTTATGTGTCGGTCAGGCGGCAGCCGATGACCGATGTGCTGTGTCTGTCGGCGATTGAGTTGATCGCCGGCAATATCCGACAGGCATGGGCAAACGGCAACAACATCGAGGCGCGCGAGAAGATGATGCTTGGCGCAACCCAGGCCGGGATTGCGTTCAGCAATTCTTCGGTGGCGCTCGTGCACGGCATGTCGCGTCCGATAGGAGCTTACTTCCACATTGCCCACGGCGTCTCGAATGCGGCTTTGCTGGCGGTGGTGACCGAATTCAGCCTGGTCGGCGATCCGAAGCGCTACGCGGATGTAGCGCGCGCGATGGGGGAGCCGATCGATGGTCTGTCTCTGATGGAGGCGGCTGATCGGGCGGTGGTTGCCATCCGACGACTGGTGCGTGACATCAAGATTCCGTCGTTGCGCCAACTGGGTGTCGAACGCGATCGCTTGCTGGAACTGGCGCCGGCAATGGCTGACGCGGCGATTGATAGCGGCAGTCCGGCGAACAACCCGCGCAAGCCCACCAGGCAGGAAATTATTGACCTGTACGCAAAGGCGTATGATGAGGGCGAGTAGGGATTGGCGTTGCTCTCTTGCTCACGTCTAACGTCTGCGGTCAGATCGATCGGCGCGGTAGCGACGTTGCTTGGCAATGTCGCTGCCGCGCGCAACCTTCTCAGCCGAACAGTCACTCATGGTCTCCGTTCACCGGCTATGCCGGATCCAGCTCCGCCGCCGATGTCGCACTCTGTTCGCGCCGTCGGCGTAGATCGGACGGACTGCTCGGCGGCGCGAAGAATGTAACGATCAGCGCAGCCAGCGCAAACAGCAACGGCGCGGTGAACACCGTCGTCATTGCTGCGGCCAGGGCCAGACGCGGCTCGCCCGCGAGCGCAACCGCGGTCGCGCCTTCGCCAATCAAGGCATCGACCGGGATAGCATCGGGCTGGAGACCACGCGCCGCCAGTTCGGCGGCCAGCCGATTGGTCAGGAGCGCGCCCAGGGCAGCCACGCCAATCGTGCCGCCAATCGTGCGCGAAAACTGCAATGCCGCAGTCGCTGCTCCCAGCGCACTGCGCGCAACGGTGCTCTGCACAGCGATCAGAAATGAAGGAATGCTCGCGCCCATGCCGGTGCCCATCAGTCCCAGCGCAATCGCCAGCTCGATCTGACTCATCTCTGGACGGACTCGCGCCATCATCGCGGTGCCGATCAGAAAGACAACCATGCCAGCGATCGCAAGCGAGCGATAGCTGAAACGCAGCAAGAGCCGCCCGCCGATGATGCTGGTCACCACCCAGCCCAGCATCATGGGGGTAAGTGTGGTGCCGGCTTCAGTGGCGCTCGTGCCCAGCACTCCCTGCACGAAGAGCGGCACGTAGTTCATGCCGCCAAACAACACACCACCGGCCAACATGCCATGGGCGCAGGCGACAGCGAACATGCGGTCACGCAGCAACCGGATGGGTAGGATTGGGGCAGGCGCGCGCAGCTCCACCAGCGCCAGCAGCGTTAAGACGGCCACTGCGCTACCGAGCAGGATCGGGCCGGGCAGGCCGACTGGCGGGTTGAGGCCAAGGAGCAGCAGCGCGACGCCGATGCTGAGCAGCGCTGCGCCGGCAACGTCGATCGGTGGCCGTGATCCCGTAGCGCGCGCCGGATCGCGCCACGCCGTCCAGACCAGGCCGGCAGCAATCGCTGCCGGGGGAAGATTGATTAAAAAGACCCAATGCCACGAGATCTGATCGACCAGAAAACCGCCGATGAGCGGGCCGATGATCGAGCTGATCCCCCAAACGCCTGAGAACAGACCCTGAACTTTGGCCCGTTGATCGAGCGTGAAGACATCGCCGACAATGATGAAGGCCAGCGGCAAGAGACCGCCAGCGCCGACACCCTGAATGGCGCGCGCGATGATCAGTTGCGGCATCGTCATGGCAAGCCCGCACAGCAACGATCCGAGACTGAAGATGCCAATTGCTGCCATATAGATGGGCCGGCGGCCAAACAGATCTGATAGCCGACCGAAAATCGGGCCGGTGGTGGTGCTGCTGAGCATGTATATCGCAAACACCCAGCTAAAACTTTCGATGTCGCCAAGATCGCGCACGATGCCTGGCATCGCAGTGGCGATCACGGTGGCTTCCATCGAAGCCATGAACAGACTCATCATCACGCCAAGAGTGATCAAGACAGTGCGCTGGCGGTTCACCTGGTTCTCCTTAGCTGTCAGGAGCGATTTGTGAGTAGTCCAATATTGTATTGTTAACGATAGCGCAAAGTGACGAATTGCGCAAGTGTATGGCAGTGGTCTGGGTGATAAACGTTTCCGCTCCCCGTCACTACGAAGGTCAGGATGAAACAGGAACGGGCCTGACATGAATCATCCCCGCGCTTCATATCATTGCGTGCCGCGCTGCGCGCGGCGTGGCAATCCTCGGCGTCGGCGAAGGGATTACGCTCACCCCGTCTCCTCTCCCGCAGCGCGGGAGAGGGGTGAAAAGCTGCGCATTAGCGCGTGGAGACACGACTCTCCGGCTGGCACACGCCTCTCTCTTGCAACGAATATGCTACAATGCGCCAGAAATCAGCGCATAATCGATGATAGCACAGGCGCGTATGGATACTCTGAAGGACAAACGAATCGTTCTCGGCGTGTGTGGCAGCATCGCCGCTTACAAGGTGGTTCAACTGGCCCGTGATCTGACTCTGGCTGGCGCGCAGGTCGATGTCATCCTGACCGAGGCCGCCGAGCGGTTTGTGGGTGCAGCAACCTTTCAGGCCCTGACTGGAAGACCGGTCTTGACCGATATGTGGCATCTTCCCGAAGACGGGGTGATCGGTCACGTCAGCCTGGGCATGCATGCCGATCTCGTGGTAATTGCGCCGGCGACGGCCAATACGATCGCTCGGCTTGCGGCTGGTCTTGCCGATGATCTGCTGGCGACGACGGCGCTGGCCACACGCGCGCCGTTGCTGATTGTTCCGGCGATGAATCCTTCGATGTACGAACATCCGGCTACTCAGACCAATCTGGCAACCTTGCGCGCGCGGGGCGCGTTTGTGATTGAGCCTGAGGTGGGCCGGATGGCCGAGCCGGTGTTCGGGCGTGGACGGTTGCCGGAACCGGGTGATTTGCTGGCTGAAATCTATGCCCTGCTGGGTCGCCAGAGCGGTCCGCTCCGCGGTCGCCATGTGGTGGTCACTGCGGGAGGCACTCGCGAGCCGATCGATCCGGTGCGTTATCTTGGTAATCGCTCTTCCGGGCAGATGGGCTATGCGCTGGCGACGCGCGCGCGCGATTTGGGCGCTACCGTGACCTTAATCAGCGGCCCAACTGCGCTGACGCCGCCGCGCGCCATAACGTTCGTGCCGGTTGAGACGGCGTTGCAGATGCGTGAGGCTGTGCAGACGGCATGCGCGCAGGCTGACATCCTGATCATGAATGCGGCAGTGGCTGATTTTCGTCCGCTCAATCCGGCCAGCGAAAAGATCAAGAAGCGCGGCGACGAAGGTCTGACCCTGCATCTGGTGCCTAACCCGGATGTGGTTGGCGAACTGGCTGATCGCCGCGATCTGTTTAAGGTGGGATTTGCTGCCGAGACGACCGATCTGCTGGATAATGCCGAACGGAAACTGCGGCAGAAGGGCTTGCACCTCATCGTAGCCAATGATGCGGTAGCCAGCATCGGTCAGCCAGACATTGCGCTCACGGTGCTCGATGGCGCTGAGATTGTTGCGCTTCCGCGCCAGCCCAAAGCTGAAGCTGCTGCTGCATTACTTGACGTAATCATCGCTCGCTATGAGCAATGGTTGCGCAACCGGTCACATGCTGGCAGAGAGATTGAAAACTGATGACGACAGAACCGCAACCCAATCAGCCTCCGGTCGAGAATCCGCGCCAAACCCGGCGACTGACCATGCCGCGGATGCCGCAGGCGGATATGTCGCCTGCTGTGTCGCGGGCTGAGATCGATGAACTGATTGCTGCGCTGGGCGATCCCGGCCACCCGCGTCATGCCGACGCAGTTGATGCCCTGGTGGCGATCGGCGCTCCGGCAGTGTCGGCCCTGTGTGCTGTGATCAGGCCGGATCAGCCGTGGCTGACCGTCTATCGGGCAATTGAGGCAGTGGCGCAGATCGGCGATGGTCGCGCCACCGGGCCGCTGATCGCTGCGCTCAAACATGCTAACGCGAATGTGCGCTGGGGGGCCGTGCGGGCTTTGACCCAGACCGGCGACGTGCGCGCACTGCTGGCGCTTCGTCAGGTGGCGCGATCGGATCAGGGGCGCACCAGTTGGGGTGAATCGGTCGCTGACGCTGCGCAGAGTGCGCTTGAGTTGCTGCGTCAGCGCAGTATCTGGTCGCAGAGCCTCGAACTGATCAAGCTGGCAGTGGTGAGTGTGATCTTTCTGCTGTCGGCAGCGTTGGCCATCGGTGTGATCACTACTCTGCGCAGTGAGCTGGAGCGTTTCGGTCAGTATGTTCCCGGCCAGACCGAATTGCCAACCCTGGTGCTGCCGACGCCGCGCCCCACTGCCACGCCACGGCGGCCTACCCCCGCTGCGAATCAGACGCCGGTTGCGCCCGAACTGGCAGCCAGTTCGGTCATTACCGGCACGGCATTACAGGTGGCAAATGTTCGTCCGCTGCCCGGCACTAACAATCAGCCCATTGGGCGAATCAACGAGGGTGACCAGATCATCTTCCTCGCCCGCACTGCGAATGGACAGTGGTATCTGATCCGGCTGGGCGAACAGCGCAGTGCCGACTCGTTCATTGCCAATCCTGATGGCAGCGGCACCGGCTGGATCAATCGAGCGCTGGTCTCGCCGCCGCCTGCCGAGCTGCCGGTGCAAGAGCCGTTACCGCTCGCCACGCCGACGGTTTCGCCGTGAGCTGCGCGAGCGGGAGTGCAATCTCGTGATCGGGCGACTCAGTCGGATACAGTCGAGAACGAGTCTCGTCGGGATGGTGATCTGGGCTGCGCTCAGCGCTCTCTTGATCATCGCGCTGAGCCAGCTTCCCCTGCGCCGTGACATCGATATTGGCCGCGCTGATGCCGGTTTTGTCCAGGGCATGGCCGATCCCGCGCCTGGTGCCGGCGAGCGACGCCTGTTGCCCGGCGCGGCGGTGCGCTTGCCGCAGATCGGCGCCCCGCTCCAGGTCACCATGCGATTGCGCGCGCCTGTCGGCACTCCACTGATCATCACGGCCAACGGCGCCCAGACTCTTGATCGGTTTGCTGCCAGCGGCGCGTGGGAAGATCGGACGTATCTCCTCAGCGGCGGCTGGAGCAAGGCGTTCGATGTCTTCCTGACGATCGAATCACCGATGATCGAGACGGTTGCGCTCGATCGAGTCACTATCACAGCCGTGCCGCCGCTCCTTCCCTACCCGGCCCAACTGCTGTATGCCGCGCTGGTCGGCGCTTTGAGCGCAGCGCTGCTGGCGGGGAAGCCGCGCTGGTATACGCTGGCTGCTATCGGTGGCTATGGCGCGATCTGGCTGCTGCTCTACCGCGCCAGCCCCTATCCGCTGCGACTGTTGCCGCCATTCACGGTTGCCACGCTGGCAGCAATCTGGCTCGTCTGGCGCTGGCCGCTGCTCCGCTGGCCGCGCTGGGCGCCGCTGGCTGGCGTGGCGCTGGTGGTTGCGGGCTGGGCGCTTTGGCTATTGCCTGCGCTCGCGGCTCATGTTACGCTGGCCCGGCCCGGTGTCGAAAACGATTTTCGGGTCTTTGCCACTCGTGATTCGCTGGCAACCATTTTTCAAGCAGATGGATTTTACCAGCTCGGTTACCCGCTCTTGCTCTGGCTGATACGGCCACTGACCAACGATAATCCATTTCTGGCCGGCAGAGCGCTGGCGCTGGCAATGGGATGCTGTTTCCTTGTCGGCAGCTATCTGCTGGCGCGGTGTTTCTTGCCGCCAGCATCGGCGCTGCTGGCGCCGCTCATACTGGCCGGCAGCGGCATGGTTGCGCAGTATGGATTGCTGGTCGGCAGCGATATGCCTTTCGCTGCGTTGTTTACGCTGGCGGTTGCACTGACCATCCGCGCCGCGCGTTACCCTCAGCCCGGGCGAGTCGCGCTGGCCGGTTTGCTGGCAGGCGCAGCATTTCTGATCCGCCATCCGGGGTTGCTCTTGCTTGGCTGGGGGGCGCTGACGCTCTGGCTGGGCGCTGGTCGGCGCGCGGCGCTTGGGTTTGCGCTTGGGTTCGCGCTTGCTGCTGCGCCGCAACTGGTCGTGAACACCATGCAAACCGGTCAGCCGCTCTACAATCAACAGGCCAAGAACATCTGGCTGGCAGTGTATGGCAATACCGATTGGAACCGCTGGGCAGAAGTTCCTAACAGTATCAGCCTGATCGAGGTCGTGGGGCGTGATCCGGGTCGCTTTGCGTTGAACTGGATGCGCAATCTCATCGGGTTTGTGGGCGCAGGCGCCGAGGACGTCAGCGAGTTTGGGCGAGCCGATCAATTGCGCTTGCTGGGCTGGCCGGCGAACTGGCTGGCGATTGGCGGGGTGGCGACGGCTGGCTGGCTGGCATGGCAGCGACGGGCTGATCGATCCTGGCTGGCCATGGTGGCGCTGATCGGCGGATATGTGGCTACTGTTGCCACAGCCTTCATCTTGCCGCGCTTCTGGTTGCCGCTCGCCCCTATCTACGCCGTAGCCGCAGCCTGGGCGCTGACGCAGATGTGGCCCAAACCACAGCAGCTTCTCATTGCAGCGCTGACGCTCGCTCTGATCGTGCTGCCGGGGGTGCCGGTCGCTGTGCGCGCTGTGCTGGATGCCCAACCAGCCGACGAAGTGGCAGCGGCGCAGGCTGTGCAGGCCAATCTGCCCGCTGGCGCGCGGTTGGCGACCGCGATTCCCGATCGATTGCCGCTGGCGAAATATTCGGCCATCGCTCATCTGGTGTCAGTGCGCCTGCCTGTTCCGGCGCCAGCGATCGATCTAACCGCGCTTCCCGCCGATTATCTGCTCTGGGATACGGCTCAGGGTCCGCCGCCCCTCGCTGATCACGCTGCGCGCCGGATCAGCGAGGGGCGCTTTGCTCTCTACCGACTTCGTTGAGCTATCGTTACTGCGACAGCCTGATGGAATCCCTCAGGGTAGTATGGCATGATTGGTAATGAAGCAGCGAGGTAGCGATTTACGGCCAGTTCATGAGCTGGCAGACGGGTTGCGCAAGGCGCTGACCCGGCCTGTCAGGTAACTGAAGGCTCATAGTAGCATGGCAATCTCTTCATTGTTCCGTCCACTGACCGCGCGGGCATTGCCCTGGCAACAGATCAAAACGACATCGTTCGTTCTGGCTGTGCTTGTCATCATCGGTCTTGGTTTGCGGCTCTGGTTTCTGGCCGTCAATCAGATCGATCCTCGTTTTTCTGCTGCTGACGATGGTGACTACTATCAGCGCGCCTTGCATCTGGCGGTGACCGGTGAGTATCGCGACAATTCCTGGTTGGTGCGCCCGCCCGGCCATATCTTCTTTTTTGCCGCGATGATCCGTCTCGGCCTGCTTGCTGGCGATCCCGCTATCGGGATTGGTCTGATCCGCGCTGTGCAGATCGGGTTATCGCTGGCGCTCATTCCGCTCGGCTACGATCTGGCTCGCCGCCTGTTCGATCGCCGCGCAGGGTTGATCTTTGCCACGATCATGGCGATCTGGATGCCGATGGTCGAATTGCCGATTCTGATCCTGAGTGAACCACTGTTTTTCAGCATGCTGCTCATCCATAGCTGGATGCTGGTGCGCTGGCGCGATAGTCAGCGGCTTGCATGGCTGGCGGGCGCCGGGTTTGCGCTGGGTGTGGCGTCACTGGCCCGTTCTCCTGGTCTGTATGGCAGCGTGTTCGCCGTCGCTTTCATCGTGGTGACTGTATGGCAAGCGCAGGTGCGTCAGCGCTGGCGGCGTATCGTGACGGCGCTGCTGATCTTTCTATTGCCGTTCGTGGCGGCAATTGCGCCGTGGACGATCCGCAACTACATCGTGTACCGTGATCTGATCATCGTTGATTCGTTAGGGCCGGTCAATCTCTGGCTGGCCATGTATGATACGGTCGAGGAGGGGTATGGCGAAGGCCGCGCAAAAGCGGTGTTGCTCGGATTGCCGCAAGAAGAACGGCAGTCGTTCGTCAAAGCTGAATTGCGGCGGCTTCTCCAGACCGATCCCTGGCGGCTGACCCGCAATCTCTGGCCGCATTTCCAGCATATCTGGAAAGCGCAATTTCTGGAAGATTTTTTCGTCAAGGCTAGTTTCTTTACCCGTCCATTGCGCGAAATCTGGCCACTCGGGGCGCTCAGTGATTTGATCTGGATGGCTACGACGATTGCTGCTCCGCTGAGCTTGCTGGGGCGTCCGCGCGAGGGCGCATTTCGGTTGCTGGCGATTGGTTGGATCGCCTACACCTGCGTGATGGTCATGCTGATCCATGTGGAACCGCGTTATCTGTTGCCGATCTGGCTCTGGATGGCATTGTATGGCGCGGCAGCGCTGGCGCGTCTGCGCTGGCCGCTGCCGCGGCCTGATCGGTTTCATCTGGCGGGTGCGGCTGTCAGTCTGGCAATACTGTCTCTGATTGTGACCTATCGCGATTACCCACAGATCATTCGACAGGGTATCGCCCGTGAACAGGCGCTGATCGCGGCCCGACAGGCCGATGCGCGCGGCGATCAGATCGAGGCAGAGCGATCCTACCGCGCTCTGCTGGCAGTTGCGCCCACGTTCACCGATGGACGCACTGAGTTTGCGCGCTGGTTGCTGGCGCGTGGACGGTACGATGAAGCATGGCAGGTCATCGGCTCCTATCAGACGCATCGGGGCGATCTGGTGCGCGGCGCTCTTGCCCGCGCTCAGGGTGATGATGCGACGGCAGCGGTGTATCTGCGCGATAGTGAACAGCGCGCGGGCGAAGATATTCAACGGTTGGCATTTGCGTGGCTTTCCCCTGCGCCCGTCACCTCGCTGACACTGGGGAACGATCTCGATCTTGGCTATATCACCGGCTTTGCCCTCGGTGAACGCGCGGGCAACGAAACCTTCCGCTGGCTTCAGGGAAGCGGGCGCATTCGTTTGCCGCTGCCTGCGCCGCTGTATGGCAACGAAACGCTGGCGCTACGACTGGCCGCCCCCGATCTGACGCCGTTGACCATTCGGGTCAACGGTTATACCTATCAGGTGTCAGTTGCATCAGGCGGCTGGCGGGTGTATCATCTGCTGCTGCCTGAGTCGACGGGCGGCGCTCAGACACTCGACATCGAAGTAAGCGCGCCAACGTTTCTTCCGTATCAGCGCATTGCGGATAATACCGATGCGCGTCCGGTGAGTGTGATGTTTCAGCGGCTTACCATTCGCTAACTACGCAGAGGAATGATGCAACCGCAAGCCCAAACGATCCATCAGTCAGCGCCGATCATCGGCGCTGACTACCCGTTCACAGTGAGCGTCGTGATCCCGGCTTACAATGAGGCGCATGGGATTGCGCGCGTGATCGAGCGGGTACGCGCTATTCTGCCGCAGGCTGAAATCATTGTCGTTGACGACTGTTCACAAGATGAAACTGCCGCAGTTGCTCAGGCTGCCGGAGCGCGTGTCATTCGCCATCCGGTCAATCGTGGCAATGGCGCGGCGGTGAAGACCGGCATCCGGCGCGCGCGCGGCGAGGTTGTGCTGTTGATGGATGCCGACGGTCAGATGGATCCACAGTATATTCCCGATCTGCTAGGCGGGATCGTCGCTGGCTACGATATGGTGGTTGGCGCTCGCACACGCGAAACCCAGGGTGACTCGATCTGGCGCCGGTGGGGGAATCGGGCGCTTGATGCACTGGGCAGCTATCTGGTTGAGGCGAAGGTCTACGACCTGACCAGTGGCTATCGAGCGATGCGGCGCGACGTGATCATGGAGTTTATCAATCTGCTCCCTAACCGCTATTCCTATCCCACCACCAGCACGCTGGCGCTGCTCAAGGCGGGGTATAGCGTCGGTTATACGCCGGTGACCGGCCAGCGTCGTCAGGGTGGCCGCAGCGGGCAAAAGCTCTTCCGCAATGGCATTCGGTTTGGGCTGATCATCTTGCGGATTATCTCGCTCTTTGCGCCGCTGCGCGTCTATTTTCCGGTTGCGCTGGCGATGCAGGCGCTGGCACTGCTGTCGTTTCTGATCAGCTTCTTCCTTACTGACCCGTTTCGCTTCCATATCCCCAACTCGGCGGTTGGTTTGTTTGTCGGCAGTATCATTATCTTTATGTTTGGCCTGAATGCCGAGCAGGTAGCGGCACTGCGCTTTCAGCGTCCGCCCGACATTCACGAAGAGGAGTAGACCGTTGGTATGCGTTCCGTTCTCGTCTGGCTTTTGCGCCTGATCGGCCCTCTCTTGCTGGTCGGTTTTCTCCTCACCAGTGATCTGGAGCAGCTCTGGCAGATCGTCCGTTCAGCGCAGCTGGCGCCTGTCATCCTCTCGCTGGCCCTGCTGCCGCCATTCCTGATTGCGAAGTCGTGGCGCTGGATCACGTTGCTGCGCGCGATGAATCTCCATCTCGATCTGCCGACAGCCTGTGCCCTGTATATGGTCGGTATCTTCTACGGCACAACCACGCCGGGACAGGCTGGCGATCTGCTGAAGGCGGTGTACCTCCGTGAACGGGGATTGCCGACTGCGCCGGCCCTGCTATCGGTGGTGCTGGATCGATTGTGCGATCTGCTGATTATGGCCGCGCTGGCAACCATAGGCGTCTTTGCGCTTGGTCGGTTGTTGCCGAGCCGGGAATTGCAGCAGGCGATCGTGGTGCTGATGGCAATTGGTCTGGCAACGGTAACCGTGCTGTTAACAGCGCGCCGCCCACGGTCGTGGTTGCTGACGGAAGTCTTGCCGCGGTTCGCGCCCCGCTTGCGCAGTCGGCTCGATCAGTGGAATGAGCAGATGCATAGCCTGACCATCACGCCAAAGCTCATTGCGACGGTGAGTCTGGCGACGATCGTGTCGGTTGGCTTTACCTTTTTTCGCCTCTGGCTGCTCTTTCTCGCTCTTGATTTGCAGGCCGTGCCCTTTCTGGTCGTGATTGGCTCCTCGGCGCTGGTCTCGGTGGTGCAGGTGTTGCCCATCTCGATTGGCGGAGTTGGGGTGCGCGATGTCGTGCTGGTTGCGACACTGGCTGCTTATGGCTATGCTCAAGAGCAGGCGCTGACCCTCTCGGCGCTCTTTCTGCTTATCAGTGTCGAACACATTCTGGTCGGTTTTATCGTCTCGTTCTGGTTTCCGCTGGGGCGAAGTGGTACAATGACTTCATGAACTACGATCGGTACGCTACCGTGTACGATGGCAGCGGTCAGATCCGGTTTGCACTGCTGACTGCGCTCTACCTGGAGGAATTGTTGCAGCGCCATCCTGTGTCAGGCCGGCGAGCGCTCGATATTGCGTGCGGCACCGGGACCTTGCTCTCCATTCTGGCCGAGCGGGGATGGCTGGTATGGGGCATCGATGCTTCGGCGGCGATGCTGGCGCAGGCGGCCACCAAACTGGCGCATGCGCCCGGGCCGGTGGAATTGCGCCAGGGTGATCTGCGTGAACTGGCTGCATTGACTCCAGCCGCGGCGTTCGATCTGGTGACCTGCACGTATGATAGCCTGAACTATCTGCTGGGCGCGCAAGATGTCGCCGCGTGTCTGCGCGGTGTGGCCAGAGCGCTGGCGCCCGGCGGGTTGTTCGTCGCCGACATGAACACGTACCATTTCCTCGCTGTCGATTGGGGAGTCTGCGCATACCACGAACAGCCGGGGTATGTCCAGGTCGAGCGCAGCCATTTCGAGCCGGCCAGCGCCGTTTCGACGATGTGGCTGACCGGTTTTATCGGCACTGATGAGACGGGATATGAACGTTTCGATGAGATTCACATCGAGCGCGCCTATCCAACCGATCTCATCGCCAGCCTGCTCGCGCAGGCAGGACTGATGGTCGAAGGTTGTTACGATGGATTTACGTTTCAATCGCCAGGAGCCACGAGTCAGCGTATCTGCTGGGTCGCGCGAAAACCGTTATGCCAAGAATTGTGATCCTGTCCACGGGTGGTGTGATCGCTATCCGGCGCGCATTAGGCAGTCGTGATGATCAGCCGGTGAGCCTGCGCCCGGATCTGACAGTCAGCATTGAGGAGTTTGCCAATCTGCCCGGCAGTCATCTGACGCCGCAGCAGGTCTTTGTTCTGGCTCAGCGGGTGATCAGCGCGCGGGCTGGATGTGATGGGGTCGTGGTGGCAACCGGCAGCGATACCCTGGAAGAGGTCGCTTACCTGCTCGACCTGCTGGTTCCCGACGGTTCACCGTTGATTGTCACCAATTTGCCGCGGCTCAATCCGTCTGGCGCTGCCGAGCCGAACGGGCTGCTTGATGCGCTGACCGTAGCGGCGTCGCCCGGAGCGGCCAATCTCGGCGCGCTGGTCGTGGTTGAGACATCTATCTACGCCGCCGCTACCCTTCAGACTCAGTTCAGTCAGGGGAGCGGCATGTTCACCGCTCCTGGCAATGGCATCCTGGGTCGGGTCGAAGGCGATCAGGTCAATATTCGCCTGCGTCCGCTCGCGCGTCAGCAGATCGCTGCGCCGCGTCTGGTCGAGCCGGTTGACCTGATCCGGATTGCTCAGGGCGCTGACGCTCGTCTGTTACGACACAGTATTGCCGATAATGTCGCCGGAATTGTGCTCGAGACATTCGGCAGTGGCCGGGTGCCGCCCTGGTGGTTGCCCGCGATTGCTGAGGCAGTGCAGTGCCGCATTCCGGTGGTGGTCGTGAGTCGGGCGGGCGCGGGTGGCCTGGGCGATGAATTTGGCTTCGTCGGCGCATACCACGACTTGCGCAAGCTGGGAGTCATCTTCGCGCCCGATGTGAACGGGATCAAAGCTCGCCTCAAGTTGATGGCGGCACTGGCTGTGGCGCGCTCGCCAGCCGAACTGCGCACTCTTTTCCGCGTGAATTAGGAGTTCTAACGTCTTGGGATGCCGCTAAAAATAATGTAATTCCAAAAATAACACAAGGTGCTCTGGCATGTTTGAGGATCGCACAGTGAAGAGCGTGTTGCCCCCACCCGAAGAGAAAGCCGCCTACGTTGAGCGGATGTTTGCTCGCATTGCCCGCGGCTATGATCGTGTCAACCGGGTGATGACCTTCGGTCTCGATCAGGGATGGCGGCGGAAGGTTGTCGAGTATGTCGCGCCGCCAATCAATGGTCGCGCGCTTGATGTCGGCACCGGCACCGGCGATTTTTTGCCGGAACTGGCGGCCTGGGCGCGTGATGGCCTGGTGATCGGAGTCGATTTTACCCTGCCGATGATGCAGGCCGGACAATCCAAGATTGCCGGCCTGGCTGCCGCCGGTCGAGCAGCGTTTGTCGCCGGTGATGCGCTGCGCCTGCCGTTTCCCGATAATACCTTCGATGCCATCACGACCGGCTTTGTGCTGCGCAATGTCACCGACATCCCCGCGGCGCTGGCCGAGATGTATCGGGTCGCGCGACCCGGCGCCATGATGGCCTGCCTCGAGGTGGCCCGGCCACGCAACCCTCTGCTCCGCTGGGGTCATCGCTTCTACTTCGAGCAGGTGGTGCCATGGATCGGCGCGCTGCTAGGGGGCGACCGGCGCGCCTATACCTATCTGCCGCAGTCGGCGCGCGCGTTCCCGCCGCCAGATGAGCTGGCGGAAATGATGCGCGCTGCTGGCTGGCGTTACGTCTTCTATCGGTTGTATGGAATGGGGGCAGTTGCCATTCACGTGGGCGCGAAAGTGTAGTTCATCACCAGGGAGTTGACGTAACGAGGATGTCAATGCACTACGATGATGATGACGAACGCAATCTGCGGCGACGCGCCGAATTGCTCTCCCGCCGCCGTCGCCAGCGCCAGTTGATTGATGATGATTGGGATGATCCGCTGCCGACGCGGTACGGATACCGTTCCGGCGGTAATAGCATGCGGTCATTCCTGACCGTTACCCTGGCGCTCGTCCTGGTTGGCGGCGGAGTCTTCTGGTTTTTCAGTCAGCGTTTGAACAACCTTGGCGCAGCCGTTCCGAACTTGCAGGTGATTGTGCAAACGCCTACTCCACAAATCATCAGTGGCGCAGCAGTTGTGCAACGCATTCAGCAATTGAGCCGACTCGAGACCAGTAAATACACCATCGAGCACGTGATTGATGTGCGGCAGGGCAGCAACATTCCCATTATCGGCGACTGGCTGGCCAGTGATGCCCTGCTGTTGATTGCGCACGGCACGGTCGTCGTCGGGGTTGATCTCGGCCAGCTCTCGGCTGCTGACGTGACCGTTGCGCCTGATGGCAGGAGCATTACCGTTCGTTTGCCGCCCGTGCAGGTGTTTAGCGCTACCCTCGACAACAGCAAAACGCGCGTCTATAGTCGGGATCGGGGGCTGTTTGCGCCTGACAATCCTAACCTGGAAACGCTGGCCCGCCAGATGGCCGAACAGCAGATTCTGAGCGCCGCCTGCGAAGACGGTATCATGGAGCAGGGCACCAAGAACGCTGAACTTGCCCTACGACAATTCCTTGGCCTGCTCGATGGCATCGCAGTCGAGATTATCCCTTCGCCGCCAGCGGCATGCGTTGTCAACCCCTGATTTAGTGATTGTCAGGTGGTATTCCAGGGCGTCTGAATATGAGTGTTCCGTATGGAATATTGATCGGAGGGTTGACGGAGTACAGTGATGAATACCTGGCGCCTCTTCTTCAAGCGAACGGGTATCTTGCTCGTGCCGTAAAAGGGCCGCAAGCGCTCCTTGATGCGATCTGTCGCCAGGATGACCTGGTGCTGCTTGATGTGCCCGGAGAGGAATACCAGGAACTGTTCCTGACCGCGCGCGCGCAGTGTCACGGCGGGATGATCGTCTTTGGGCCGCGCATCGATCGGCTAACCGTCTTTGCCCTGGAGCACGGCGCCGATGACTATGTTGCCCGACCATTTCGGGCCGATGAATTGATGGCCCGCATCCGCGCCCAACTGCGACGACGCCAGCGATTTGCGCCGCCGCCATCTGCTGTTGGTTACTTTACCTTCGACCATGCCGCGCGTGTGATTGCTCTTGATGGGCGCCCGCTCGATCTCGATCTGCCAGAATATAGCTTGCTTTGCGTTCTGGCCGAATCGCCACGCCAACGGTTTTCCGCCACGCAACTGCTGACAATGGTATGGGGAAGAGCGCAGGCAGAAAACACGCCGCTCTTGCTGGCCGCCTGGCAACGATTGCGCGCCCAGCTATCATCTGCCCACCAAGATTGTGCACTGGTTGGCGATCTTGCCGATGGCTTCGCGCTGCTGGCAGACGATCAGACGCAGAGTGTCAACGATCACCACTGAGCTGCCGTCTCGCGGCATGGCGCGGGCGTACTCGCTCCCGGTCGCTCCTCTCCCGCAATGCGGAGAGCAGGCGCGTTCTATGCTGCTTCCATCCATATCATTGCGCGGGCGCACCGGTGTCTGAATCACGCGCCCACCGTCCCGCAGGTCTGATGTGCGGTTTCATTGGCGCCATCAGCGGTCAATGCGTATCTGCCGTCACGATCCGCAGCAACGATGCGTGCAGCAGACCCGGCGCACCCGGCTGGCGACGCAATGATGATGAACACATCTCAGCTTGGCGTTCCATCTACATCGGAATGATATTATGGAATGCGTTCATCCGCCGGGGAAGCCCCCGTGGACTCAGAGAGATTGTCAGGTCTTGATTGCCGGGATCATTGATCTGCGCGTTCCGATCACCGTGGCGCGATTTGGGTAACGACCCCCATAATATAACTGACCCGCACCGGATCGCCTGCCTGGGGATTCGGGTAGACGCTTTCGGCGCCGATCCTGGCCCGAATTGCCTGTGTTTCACCATCGTGATGGAAGGTCACATCGTAGAAGAGCGTGCCGTGAATATCGACGCGCTGCACCTCGAGTAGTACTGCATTGCGGAGACCAGAGAAGATCATCAGTGCACTCCGTAGACAATGATCACAGCGGCGAACAAACAGGCATAACGGCAGCTTGCGGCTGCCGTAGTGGTATTATATCGCATAATCAAGGCTGGCAACGGCTCAGTGAGTCGTGAGATCACGGGCAAACTCGCGGATGAAAGCGGCAACCTGGCGTGGTCGCTGCTGTTGCGGTATGTGCCCGCAACCGGGGAGAGTCAATACCCGCGCGCCGGGCAGATAAGCGCAGAAAAATTCGCGCGACTCGGTGGGAATGAATCGATCGGCTTCGCCCCAGATCATCGCCACCGGGACGCGCACCGCGCGCAGATCTTCGGGACGCAATAGAGCCTGTTCGTCGAGTGAAGCGACAAACTGGGTGACCGGATCGCGCTGGAAGATGGCGCGCAACCCCTGTCCGGCAAGGTAGAGCGGCAACGGAGGCCGACCATACATCTGGCGAAGCGCGGCTCGCACCGCGCGAGCATCGCGCAGGGTTATGGTTTCCAGGAACGGCCCCCATGACTCTTGACCGCGCAAGCGCGCGCCGCCCGGTGCCAGCAAGACCATCCCGGCAACCAGCTCTGGCGTCGCTAACGCAACCCGCACCGCAATCCAGCCGCCCATTGAGTTGCCTGCGATCAGGGCGGGTTTGCCGACGACGTCGCGAATGAATGCCTGTACCAGCGCCACCTGCTGATCGATAGTGGCATAACGTTGCCCGGGCGGAAATCCGCTCAGACCGAATCCGGCCAGATCCAGCGCATAGACGGGGCCGATCGTGTTCAGTTTCGGCATCACGAATGCCCACGTCTGCGCGCGGTCGGCGATACCGTGGAGGAGCACCACGGGCAGGTTGCCTTCACCACGGACAGGAAGATAGTAATAATGCGCTCTGATGCCGGCCAGCCGCCGCTCGTGACTGGTGGCGCCGAGCCTGAGCAGGATGCGGTGACTGATGCCGTACACCAGCGGCAATGATGCGCTGGAAAGCGGAGTGAAGAACTGACCGAGCATAACGTTACTCCTCCTCACTCGCAAAGACGCATGAGACTCCGGCGTCGGGGAGACAGACTAATGGGCGCAGGATTCGTCCGGTGCGCATTGCGTACCCGGCAGTCATCGCGGCAACGAAATCATCGACCTGACGCGCGTCAACCAGTGAAACGGTGCTGCCGCCGAAACCGCCGCCGGTCATGCGACTGCCATAGCATCCTGGCGCAGCCAGCGCCAGTTCAACCAGGGTGTCGAGTTCAGCCACGCTTACCCGATAATCATCGCGCAGACTGACGTGTGACTCGACCATCAGCCGCCCCATTGTTGTCAGATCGCCGACGGCCAGCGCCGCTGCTGCGGCAACCGTTCGTTCATTCTCGCTGACTACATGGCGGGCGAGGCGGAGTAGTTCGGGGGGCAGGCGATGCCCGTGCTCTGCCAGATCAACCGGGCGCACATCCCGCAGCGCCTGGATGTTGCCCAGCGCCGGTCTGAGCAAACGCACCGCCTCTTCGCAGCCAGCGCGCCGCTGATTATATTCCGAACTGGCCAACTGGTGACGCACGCCGCTGTCACAGACAACCACGCGCGCTTGATTTGGCACCGGCACAAGTTGATAACTCAGATCGCGGCAATCGATCAAGAGTGCATGCCCGGCCTGACCAAGAGCGGCAATGAGCTGATCCATGATGCCGCATTTCACGCCGACGAAGGTGTGTTCAGCTCCTTGCGCCAGGAGAGCCAGTTCTTCGCCTAGCAGATTGATATTGTTGAGCAGTTGAAACGTGTATCCTACCGCCACCTCCAGCGCTGCCGATGAGGAGAGACCGCCGCCGGTGGGCACGTCACTTTCGATCAGCAGATCGGCGCCTCGCAGCGTGAGATCGCGCGCCAGCAATCCCCTGGCCACGCCACGCACATAGTTGACCCACTGGCGTTGCGGATCACGGTTGATCGAGTCGAGATCAAACAGGTCTTCCTCGTCCAGATTGGCGCTATAAACACGCACAAGGCGATCGGTGCGGGGCCGCGCGGCCACAAACGTTGCCCGGTCAAGCGCCATCGGCAAGACGAAACCGTCGTTGTAGTCGGTGTGTTCACCGATCAAATTGACCCGTCCGGGAGCGCGGGCAATGCGGGTTGGCGGTTGGCCGAAGCGCTGCGTAAATGCGGCAGCGAGCGTGTTGATCTGAATCATACATCTCTCACTTCAACAGTCAGAAGCGGTAGGCCAGCGATACTGTGTCTGGATCAATGCAGGGGTGTTTGCGCGCGTCTCGTGTGTAATTTTCACCAGCATCTCAAAGGTTCAGATACGCTGGCAGGCAGGGGATAGGGAATGACAGGTACCGGTTCGTGATCCGACGCGAACGATAGTGGAAATACCACACTGGTTCGATCTGGTGTGATAGCCGATCGATATGCGCACTGGGTTATGAGTGAGAGCTGACTTGCCGACAGGTTCAAGTTCGCCACTTACGGCAGACAATCGTTGTGCCGACACCCTCTTTCGATTTAATATCAAACTCGTCCATCAATCGTTTTGCGCCCGGCAGGCCCATGCCCATACCGCGCGAGGTGCTGTAGCCATCTTGCATCACCAGATCGATGTTCGGAATCCCAGGACCTTGATCTTCGCAGATAATCTCAATGCCTTTGCGTGAACCCTTTTCAATATCCCGCACTGTCACGTTGCCGGTGCCGGCATAGAGAAAGATATTGCGCGCCAGCTCGCTGACCGCTGTTGCAATTCGGGCCTGATCAATTGGGCCAAAACCAAGCGCCTTCGCCATATCGCGTGCCATGGTGCGCGCGATGACGATATCAAGGTCGCTTCGAATGACCGCAGTCTTACTCTGCGCCATCGTCGCTCTCCTCGCCTGTCATCCGCTGCATCATCGCCAACCCCTTTTCGAGGTTAAGCGCGGTGAGCACACGCGGCAGCTCAAGCCCCAACTCCACCAGCGTAATCGCCACTGCCGGCTGCAAGCCGGTCAGCACAACGCGCGCGCCCATCAGGCCGGCCATCGCTGCGATGTCGGCAATCAGCCGCCCGATGAAGCTATCGACCACATCAAGCGCAGTCAGATCGATAATCACGCCGCGCGCGCGCGTATCGTGAATTTTTTGCAAAAGATCGTCTTTGAATTGCACGGCAGAAGCATCGTGCAGAGCGACCTGGATCGAAGCGATCAGGATGTCGCCGATTTTCAAAATTGGGATGCGTAGATTATCCAAGATATGCTCCCCTGCAATTCCAGCTCTGGTCGCAACTATCGGTGCCTATTATGACACAACTCCTAATATTCCGGCAATGGTCGCGCTGGCGAGCAGCGGCACGCTCAGGTTGTCGGTGCCGTGCGGTGAGACGCCTTCCGCAATAGTAGCAATGATCGCTGCGACGGCAGCGGCGATCAGTGCTGCGCCGAAACTGAGCGGCGCGCTCTGCGGGCTGAGCGGCGATCCGGGTGCCAGCAGCAGCGTTAGCAGCATCGCCACAAAGCTGGCGATGAACATCATGGCCGAACCTTCGTAGGTGCGGCGTCCTTTACCGATCTGATAGTAGTTGCGACCCCATCGTTTGCCAACAATGGCGGCAAGCGCATCGCCCCACGTCATTGCCATGGTGCCGGCGGCGGCAATGTAGCCGCGATCAGCGGGCGAGTCGGTGCGCCAGAAGATCAGAAATAGAATCGTGATTGACAGGGCGAAATAGACCGTCCCCGGCGAGCTGTCGGGCGCGTCCACCGACTCGAGGATTCGGAATCGGTAGAAGATATAGTTGAGCACAATAAACGTGGCAAAGGGAATTATCCCGATCGTCCAGGTCTCGAATAGCGCCAGCACGCCAAATACCCACATGCCGGCGCCGATGTGAACAAACTTTCGGGTGAAGTCTTGAGGGTAGCCGCGCCACCGGCGAATAACTTCAGCGATGATGAGCAAGCTGAAAGCGTATCCAAATGAAACAACCAGGCCAATCAGATCGCGTGTGCTCATATCGGCGCCCGGTGCTATACAAGGCATGTCTTGCCCTTTATTCTATCCGCAGGAGCATCAATCGTCAATTCGTGCCTGCTGGTCAATAGCGTGAATGTTCGATGACAATTGCGCAATTCGTCGTTGCTCTGCTATCCTGAACAGTGACGCCTTATCATCGCATCCTATTACCGTCCGCTGGGCTGTCGGCGGAGTTTTGGTTGACATAATAAAACTAAGTGAAAGGATTGGGGCAGCTATGATAGTGCCAGAGTCGCTGGAAACCGTAGCCGCAGCGATGCTGAGTCGTGAGCATGTCCGTCCAGTCTACGATACCTATGGCTTTGCCCGCATTCCAGCGACCATTGAGTCCTGGTTGACCGGAGGATCGGACTCAACGCCGTTGCCGGCGGCTGCGCTGCCCGCTCGCCCTCAGACGGTTGTCCTGGTTTTGCTCGACGCATTTGGCTGGCAGTTCTTCAGCCGGTTCGTCGATCAGGCGCCGTTTCTGCGCCGATTTTTGACCGATGGGCAGATTTATCAGTTGACGAGCGCATTTCCTTCTACCACGGCTGTTCATGTGACGCTGCTGCATTCGGGGCTGGCCGCCGATCAGAGCGGCATCTACGAATGGTATATCTACGAGCCTGATCTCCAGGCCGTCATCGGTTCATTGCTCTTTTCACCCGTGTTTGAGCATCAGGCCGATCGCTTACTGGAGTACGGTGTTGATCCGAACCAGGTCTATCCGCCTGAGCGATTCTACCAGCGCTTGAGTCGGTTAGCAGTGTCAAGTGTGGTGCTGTTGCCGGCGACGCTGGCCCATTCAGTCTATACGCGCGCGATGTGCGCCGGCGCGCTGACGGTGCCGTTTCAAAACATTGCTGATGCTGCGGCCCGCCTCCAGTGTCTGTTTGAGCGTCAGCGCGGGCCGACATTCTACCATCTCTATATCGAATCCATCGACGCGGCAATGCATGTTCATGGCCCTGATGCGCCGGAAGTGACGAATGAGATTAGCGCTGTGCTTCATCAGCTCGAGCAACAGATCTTGCCGGTATTGCGCGCTGCGCCGGGGCCGGTGGCGCTGGCCGTAACCGCTGACCATGGTCAGATTGCGGTTGATCCGCAACGGGCGATTGTCCTGAATCAGCTCTGGCCGGAGCTGGAACACGTTCTGCGTCGCGGCGGTGATGGGCAGCCGTTGCCGCCCTCCGGATCGCCACGGGTGGCGGTGCTCCACCTCAAACCAGAGACGGTCGGTGAAGCGCAGGCGCGTCTGCAAGCGCGACTGGGTGAGCGCGCTCAGGTCGTGATGACTGCCGATCTGGTGCAGGCAGGCTATTTTGGCCCGCAACCCGGTGATCGGTTGCAGGCCCGTCTTGGTGAACTGGTAATTTTGCCGGCGGCTGGCGAGATGATCACCTGGCATCATCCGCGCGCCCGCCCCATTACCATGCGGGGCATGCACGGCGGCTTGACCGCCGATGAAATGCTGACTGAACTGGCTGTGCTTCTCTTGTAGCCAGATGCGCTGCGGTATGCTAAGATAAAGAGCGATGCCTGCATTGGAGCGGAGGCAATCTCGTGTCAGAGTCTGAACCCTCACCGGCACCTGCTTCGCCGCGTTTCAATCGTGATACCGTCTTGCTGATCGGCGCTCTGGCGCTGCTGGTGCTGGGGGTGGCACTGACGTTTATCTTTGCCCCCGGTGATACCGTTACCGATCTGCCGACTCCAACTCCCGCTGCGCGTCCGCCGACACAAGAATTGCCCTACCCCAGCCTTACGATGCCTGCTGGCGGGGCGCCGACTGGCGGCCCTGCGTATCCTGCGGCTGAACTGACTGCTACCAGCGCGCCATTGATCGATGTGGCTCAGACTCAAACCAGTGTTGTGCTCGAAATTACTGCGCTGGCCGCGACCGCGCTGGCTGAAGTGACTGCAACCCAGACGACCATCCCAGCCTACCCGGTGCCAGAGGGCACGCCGCCTGCCCAGCCAGCGCTGCCTTCACCGACGCCAACCGCAACGATCCCGCCACCACCGCCGCTGCCAACCGCGCCGCCTCCTCCCCCACCAACACCAACGAGCGCCGATCTGCGGATTGATGATAGCCCGACAGTGCCGCCGCCGCCAACTGCGACCCCCTTACCCACCGCGACACCGGCGCCGACGCCGGTTCCAGCGCTGGTGCTGCGCGGCAGTACGCGCTGGGCTGCCGGGCAGGGGCCGATCGTGCTTAATCGCGACGTCCAGATTCCGCCCGGCAGTGAGCTGATCATCGAGCCAGGGGTTGAGGTGCGGCTGGGGCCGGCAGTCTCTATCTATGTCGATGGCGGTCGCCTGATCGCGCTTGGGCAGGCCGACAATCCGGTGCGCTTCACCGGCGCTACCGGTATGCGCTGGAGTGGTATCTATGGCCGACCCGGAGGATTTATCGCGCTCGAACATACCGAGATCCGCGGCGGCGGTCTCGGCGGCACGGTGTTGGTCAGCGAAGAGGGCGGCCTGGTGACGCGCTTCAGCCGGATCACCGACAATGGCGGTGGCGTGCTGGTGGTCGACTCGCGGCTGGAGATGAGCTACACCGAGATTGCCGGCAATGATGTGCCCTTCGGCGCGGCGCTCGAAGTGTCGTATAGCCGCGGCAATGGGGTAACGCTGGTGGGAAATAGGATCGGCGGCAATCGACTGAGTGCTGGCGCGCCAATGGCGCGTATCGCCCACCAGAATGCCCGCGAGATTCTCAATCTTGCTGTTGAAGGGAATCTGTTCCGTGGCGGCAGTGTCAATCTACAATTGACGACCAATGGCACGCTACAGGGAAGTGTGGTCTGTAATGCCCTGATTGGCGATGATCTTGGTTTCAGTCTGCGCACCGAGACGCTTCAGGTTGCGCCGAACGGCGGCTTTCTCATGCCGCTGCGGATCGAACAGAATGCGATCATCGGTCATACGCCGGTGATTCGTCCGACCTATCTCACCTTCGGCATTGGCCGCGGCGCCGCCAGCGAGATTGCCCTCGATATGCGCAATAACTGGTGGGGACACCCCTCAGGCCCGTATGAACCGGATGCTAATCCGCAGGGAACTGGTGACGCCGTGGGCGCGAATATCACGTTTGCGCCATGGCTGACGACGCCGCCGGTATGCGTACCAGCGCCGTGAAGGAGACAGTTGTTGCCTCTGATGAGCCGATTTCTATCTGGTCTCTTCAGTCTGTCGCTGCTGGTAGCCTGCGCCGCGCCATCAGCGGCTGAACTGTCGCCGCCGTCGCCGGTTGTTCCCTCGCCGTCGCCGCAACTGCCTGCTACACCGACTGCAACCATTGCGCCGACGGTCTTGCCCGCGCCAACCGTAGTTGCTTCGCCTTCGCCCGAACCGGTCGCAGAAGCGGTGCCGGCGCCGACGCTCTACCGTGGCGCTCCGACAGGCCGGAATGCCGATGGGGCCTTCACGCTTGGCGATCCGGCAGCGCCGTTGACCCTGACCGAATACGCTGATTTTCTCTGTGTGGTCTGTCGCCGTCATGCGCTGACTATTGAACCCGAACTTGTCGAACGCTACGTCGCAACCGGGCGTGTCTTGTACATATCGCGGCCAGTGCTCAACTACGGCGAGCATTCCCTGTTCACCAGCGCCGCTGCGGTATGCGCTGGCGAACAGGATGGTTTCTGGGTAATGCGCGAAGTTCTCTTCGCGCGTCAGCCGGCAGTGGCGGCAAGCCGGGTGGCTGACTTACCAGCGCTGATGGCCGGGTATGCCGCCGAGATCGGTCTGGATGCCGCAGCCCTGACCGCATGTCTGGAACGTGGCGCGGCGCAGCAATTGGTTGCCGCATTCGATGCCGAACAACGTCAGCGCGGCATCAGCTCGCAGCCGATCTTTGAGCTGGCTGGCATTCGTCTGGTTGGATTGCAATCGATTGAACGCTTTGCCAGCCTGATTGAAACTCAGCCCTAACCGCGCATGACTGCGCCGCCAATGTGATGCCTGTGGTCATCCGCAAACCCTCGCCCGGCGGCAATTCCAGTGTAGCCCGATTCTTCGTCGGCAAATTGCTCCGCCGGCGTTAGTCACCTGTACCTCCGTATGCTCCCCTTTACAATAATAGGTGCATCTGGTATACTCAACAGTGTTGAATATCTACACGCGCTAGCAATCAAGGTCGCGGCATGGCCGAATCCGAACCATCAAACCTGGGCGTCGATCAATCAACCTTCGACACCATCGAGCAAATGATCCTGCGCATAAGCTGGCTGGCCCAGCGCCAGTTTGTGCAGTTGCTCGATGATGATCGATTCAATCTGACGCTAACCCAACTTTATACCTTGCTGCATCTGGCCCAGAGCAATACCGGTCACAAGATGTCGGATCTGGCTGAAGCGACGCAGCAATCAGCCGCGGCGCTGACCGGGGTGATCGATCGACTGCTGGAAAAGCAGTTGGTTGAGCGCACCCGCCATGCGCATGATCGGCGACAGGTGGTGGTGCAGGTGACGCCGCGCGGGCTGGCGCTGATTGCCGCGATCCGGCAGGCGCGTCGCGAGCAGATGCAGGCTGCTCTCGGCCATCTGTCGGCGGCTGATACCGAACGATTGCTCGAACTCCTCGAGGGAGTCCTGACTGGAATGGCTCGCATCCTCGAACGGAGTGAAACCACGGGACGACTGGCGTAACGAGCGATTCGTTCGAGGAGCGGGATGTGGTGCAATTACGACTGTCAACGAAACAGGATAGTGCAATCGCTGGCGAAGTCAGTTGGGCGCGCCTGTTGAGCTATGTGCGGCCCTACTGGGGATGGATGATCGCGGCCCTGATTGCCATGCTGATCGGCGCTGGTTTAGGGCTGGTTATGCCGCTCGCCATCGGGCAGATGGTGAATGCAATTACCGGTGATCTGGCGCTACCCGCAACCGAGCTTGCGCTGTTGTTGGGAATCGTTGCTCTCGGACAGGTCGTGACCGGTCTCGTCCAGTCGTATGGTCTCACCTTCGTGGGTGAGCGGGTGGTGACCGATCTGCGCATTGCCGCCTATCAGCATTTGCAACGCCTTGATCTGGCTTTCTTCGAGCAGCGGCGAACCGGCGAAATCACGTCACGGATCACCAATGATGTGACGCTGATCCAGTCAACCGTCACGACGAACCTTGCTACCCTGCTGCAGGGTGTGGTGCAGTTAATCGGCGCGGTTGTGTTAATGTTTGTTGTGTCATGGCAACTCAGTGGTCTGGCGCTGGTGCTGGTGCCGACGCTGGTGCTGATCGCCGTCTTTTTTGGGCGCTGGCTGCGAGGCATTTCCACGACCGTGCAGGATCGGCTGGCCGATGCGACCAGCGTGCTCGAAGAGACCGTTTCGGGCGTGCGCGTGGTGCGTTCATTTGGCCGTGAACCGCATGAAATCGAGCGGTTTCGCGCTGCTGTCGAGGCGACCTTTGCCGCAGCGATGAAACGAGCGCGCGCGCGGGCGCTGTTTCAGCCCGCGATGAGTATTGCAGTTTGGGTCACGCTGATCGGGATTCTGGTGATCGGTGGCTACCTGGTGAGCGCCGGCAATCTGACGCCCGGTGATCTGGTGGCCTTCCTCTTCTATGCTGGAATGGTGGCCGGATCCATGGGCAGCTTTTCCAGCCTGTTCGGGCAGGTACAGGAAGCGCTTGGCGCCGTGACACGGGTCTTTGAACTGCTCGATCAGCAACCGGCCATTGTCGATCATCCAGATGCAATTGCACTGCCGCCGGTGCAGGGTCGAGTCGAGTTTCAGGATGTGTCGTTCGCTTACCAGAGCGGCGATCCTGATCGCCCGCAACCGATTGTGCTGCGTCATCTGTCGTTGCGGATCGAGCCGGGCGAGATGGTGGCGCTGGTTGGGCCGAGCGGTGCCGGGAAGAGCACGATCGTTAGCCTGATCCCGCGTTTTTACGATGTGCAGGCTGGCCGGGTCTTGATTGACGGCTACGACGTTCGCCAGGTGCAGATCCGCTCGCTGCGCGAGCAGATTGGGATTGTGCCGCAAGAGACGCTGCTCTTCAGCGGGAGCATCCGCGAGAATATTCGTTACGGTCGGCTCGATGCCAGTGACGCTGAGATTGAAGCGGCGGCGCGCATGGCGAATGCGCACGAGTTTATCAGTCAGCTTCCCGCAGGGTACGACACGCCGGTGGGTGAGCGTGGCGTGCGGCTAAGCGGCGGTCAGCGCCAGCGGATTGCCATCGCCCGCGCGATCTTGAAGAATCCGCGCATTCTGATCCTCGATGAGGCAACCAGTTCGCTCGATAGCGAAAGTGAGCGATTGGTGCAAGAGGCGCTCGAGCGCTTGATGGCTGGTCGCACCAGTATCGTGATTGCGCACCGGCTCAGCACAGTGCAACGCGCCAATCGAATCGCGGTCATCGTGGCAGGCGAGCTGGTCGAACTCGGCTCTCACCAAGAGTTGCTGGCGCGTGGCGGTGTCTATGCGCGGCTGTATGAATTGCAATTTTCCGAATCGGCAGCAAACACGGTTGCCGACTGAGCGATGAGGAATAACGTTCTTGCTGAACGTAGGAGATAGGAACACTATGAACGAACCAATGTCACTCTTTGACGATCTACCTGATGAGTCTAACGAGATATTCAATACCCCAGAACGGCGGCTCCCGCTGGTCGTTCTAGGCGAGATGGTGATCATGCCGCACATGACCATCCCGTTGCAGGTGCCGCAGGGTAAATCGTACCGCGCAATGGAGCGGGCTTGGGAAGAGGATCGCGATGTCTTGTTGATCTTCGTGCGGGAACATCAGCTTGAAGGGTACAAGAGCAATCAACCGCAGCAACTGCCGCCAATCGGCGTGATCGCGCAGTTGCAGGAATTTGCCAAGTTGAACGACGGCACGGCCCGCGTCATTCTTGAAGGGCAAACTCGCGCTCAGATCATCGAAGCGATTCAGGTTACGCCCTTCTACCGGGTGCGCTGCCGACCGGTGATCGATCCGGAAGTAGGCGGGCTGGAAGTTGAAGCGTTGATGGAGACCGTCAAGCAACAGGTTGACGAATTTGTCGAGCATCTCGGCGAGGTGCCCCAGGAAGCGGTGCAGTTCGTGCGCCGGATCGATCAACCGGGCCGTCTGGCCGACATTGTTACCTGGGGGCCGGCTTTCGACTTCAAGGATCGGTTGGACATTCTAAATACGCTCGATCCAGTTGAGCGCTTGCGCAAGGCGTACCTCGTTCTCGCCCGCCAGCTCGAGCTGCTCAAGTTGCGGGTGAAGATCCAGCAAGACACTAAAGAGGTGCTTGATCAGAGCCAGCGCGAGTACTTCCTGCGCGAACAGATGCGGGTCATTCGCCGCGAGCTGGGTGAAGATGAAGATGGCGACGATCCGATCGATGAACTCCGGCGCCGGATTCAGGAACTCAACGCGCCGGAATACGTGAAGAATCAGGCGATGCACGAGTTGAAGCGCCTGTCGATGCAGGGGATGAATAACCCAGAGTCGGGCGTTATCCGCACCTATCTCGATTGGATCCTCTCGCTGCCATGGGCCGATGAGGAGTTGCCTGAAATCAGCATTACCGAAGCGCAGAAAGTGCTTGATGCCGATCACTATGGCCTGGAGAAGGTCAAAGAGCGGATTCTTGAGTATCTGGCCGTGCGTAAACTGGCCGGCGACAAGATGCGCGCGCCCATTCTCTGCTTCGTTGGCCCGCCCGGAGTCGGTAAGACGAGCCTTGGCCGCAGCATCGCGCGCGCGTTAGGGCGCAAATTTGTCCGCACCAGCCTGGGCGGCGTGCGCGACGAAGCCGAGATCCGCGGTCATCGCCGCACCTATATCGGCGCAATGCCGGGCCGGATCATTCAGGCGATGAAGAATGTCAAATCGAACAGCCCGGTCTACATTCTCGATGAAGTCGATAAGATCGGTCTCGACTTCCGCGGCGATCCGACTTCGGCGCTGCTCGAGGTGCTCGATCCTGAGCAGAACAATGCGTTCAGCGATCACTACCTCGAAATCCCATTCGATCTGAGCCGGGTGATCTTCATTGCGACTGCCAACCAGCTTGATCCAATCCCGTTGCCGCTGCGCGACCGCATGGAGATCATCGAGATCGGCGGCTACACCGAGGATGAGAAGCTGGAGATTGCGCGCGGTTTCCTGATCCCCAAGCAGCGTGAGTTCCACGGTCTGCGTGAGGATCAGATCGAGATTACCAATGGCGCGATTATCAAGCTGATCCGCGAGTATACGCGCGAGGCCGGCGTGCGCAACCTCGAGCGCGAGATTGCCAGCCTCTGCCGCAAAGTGGCTCGCCAGGTCGCCGAGCAGACCGAGGCCAACGCCGGCGAAGCGCCCGCCAAATATGTCATCGATGAGGCTGCGGTCGCCAAGTACCTTGGCCCTGAGCGCTACACCTTCGGGCTGGCGGAAGAGCAGGATGAAGTGGGTGTGGCGACAGGGGTGGCCTGGACGAGCGCTGGCGGCGATATTCTGAGCATCGAGGTGTTGCCGTTCAAGGGCAAAGGTCAGCTTCAGCTCACCGGTCAGCTCGGTGAAGTGATGAAAGAGAGCGCCCAGGCCGCCGTCAGCTATGTGCGGTCACGCGCTGCCGATTTCGGTATCGATCCGAACACCTTCGAGGAGACGAACATTCATATTCACATCCCTGAAGGTGCGGTGCCGAAAGATGGCCCCTCTGCGGGGATTACCCTGACAACGGCGCTGATCAGCGCCCTCACCGGAACGCCGGTGCGGCGCGATGTGGCGATGACCGGCGAGGTGACGCTGCGCGGCAAGGTGCTGGGAATTGGCGGTCTGAAAGAGAAGACGCTGGCTGCCCATCGCGCGGGTATTCGCACCTTCATTCTGCCGAAGGAAAATGCCAAGGATATTAGCGAATTGCCCGAAAAGGTGCGCAAGGAACTCAACCTGATCCCGGTTTCGTCGATGGACGAGGTGTTGCAGATTGCGCTCAGCCGGATGCCCGTGCCGACCAGTTCGCAAAATGGTCACAACCCCCAGCGCGGGCAGCCCTCGCCGACACCGGCTGGCGCATAGCGCATCGTTGCTGACACAAGCTGCACGATCCGTCGAGGCGTTGCCTGCCAACGCCTCGACGATTGCTTATATTGCCTTCATGCTCTCGATCGACCCTGGTGCGCTGGTGTCCGCGAAGGCCAGGATAGGATCATCCTTTCGCTCCCCTCTCATCGCGCGGCGCGTGACAATCCCCGGCTCAGGTGCGTGGATCGCGCTCACAGCCCGGCTGCGGCTGTTGCGGGAGATGGCTGCGGGCGCAAGCGCGTCCTCCGGTCAATCTCCCACGCGCAAGCATATTCCCTGAAAGGATTTGACATTATACGCGCATTGTCACCGATCCTCCCTCGCAGCGCGCGTATTTGTGACGCTGATACGCCGTAACCGAACCACGCCAGACATTGCTGGCAGTGGAACCAAGAGGCTATGACTGCGGTCATGATCGGAAAGCAGGTACAATACTCCTGAGCCATCTCCGGCAGCGGCGTGAACTCGCTGCCGCTGGCAATTGCATGATGACGCGCAGGCAAATCTTTGTTGCCCCGGCAGCGCTTTGTTGACACCTCAAGGCAATCACCACAGGGAACACGAGTCATGACCAACCATCGCCTGACGTTCATTTCACTGATCGCGCTGATCATACTTGGCGCCTGCGGCGCGCCGCGCGCGGTTGAACCGCCGCCGACTGCCACCGGCTCGCCTGTCTCAGCGATGACGGCGCTGCCTGTGCCAGCAGCGACGGCAACCAGACCGGCGCCCACTGTGGCGCCTCAGCGTCGCCTGCCGCCGCTTGGCACATTTTTCTTCTACTGGTACAACTGCCCACAGCACGAGTGTGACCACCGTCAGCTTCTGGCAGTGCCTCCCGGCTGGTCGAGTCCCTTGCCGAACGACCCCGATCCGCGCGATGGCCTGAGCTACTCATCGTATAACTACGATTGGTTTGAGCAGGAACTGCGCGCAATGGCGGCAACCGGGATCGATATGGTCTTTCCCGTCAGTTGGGGAGAACATCCCCATCCCTGGTTTCGGCAGGATCGGATCGATGTGCTGGTGCAGGCCAATGGCGTTCTTGAGCAGCCGTTAGCGATCGGCCTGTTTCTGGATACCACCGCGCAGCAGGGCATGTATCAGGATTTTCTCGGCAATGGTTATCTGATCGGGTCGAATGCGCCTCGCATCCCGCTTAGCGATCCGCGCAGCGGTTTCTTCTTCTACGACTTGCACATTCGCGATTTTTTCCGGCGGGTACCGCGTGATATGTGGGCCACGATGAATGGTCGCCCAATCATCATCACCTACACCACGATCTGTTGCGATCAACTCGAATTTGCGGGCGCGCTGTGGCGTTCAGTGAAGGATGCATTTCACGCCGATTTTGGCGTTGAACCGTGGCTCATTCTCGAAGAGACATGGCTGAGCTCGACCGCGCCTGCCGGTCTGCCAGAAGCTGCGGATGTTGCTGATGGGGTCTATCGCTGGGGCACAGCCTTGCTCGGCCCGCATACCGGTGAATTGCGCGGCTTTCGGGTGAGCAGTGTGGGGCCTGGATTTGACAACTCGCGCATTCCGTGGGTGACTGAACCGCGCATCCAGCCGCGCGATGAGCCGCCTGGCGGCGGCGGCGTTGCGCCGGGCGCATTTCTGCGGGCCAGTCTGGCAGCCATTCCACCCGACACTGATCTGGTATTGATTGAGACCTGGAATGAGTGGCCGGAGAACACGGCAGTAGCGCCGGCGGCCTACACCGATCGCTCCGGACGGCCATTGCCTGCCGATTTCTATCTGCAAATCATTCGTGAGTGGCGGGAAGCCCTGAGGTCAGCGCCGTAAATGCCAGCGCAGTCAGTTTGGCAGCATTCGTCGCCGTATCTCTGGTACAATAAACATACAGACATCCTCCTCGCGCTGCGCATAACCTGGGTGGTAGCAAGCGGCAGGCTAGAAAGATGCTGAAATGGGCTGGACATTTCTCACCAATCATGCACAGGTGTTGTTATGCATTGCTCGCAATCCGCGAGCGACAGTGCTGGAAATGGCGCAAACCGTTGGGATTACCGAGCGCGCCGTGCAGCGGATTTTACACGATTTGCACGAAGCAGGTTATCTCTCGCACGTGCGTGAGGGGCGTTACAATCGCTACACGGTTTATGCCGATCAACCACTGCGCTACGCAGCTCAGCCCGATCTCGCCGTGCGTGATCTGCTGGCAGTATTTGTCAATCACCCGATCAGCGCCGCGCATGAACGGTAAGCGAGACGCAGCGACATCAGGCCACGTCTCGCTTCACCGGCCAAATCAGTGACCCGACGCGCATGCATCCTTGAAAAGTGCGATCAGCTCGCTGATCGTTTCAGGACTCAGTTGTTCAGTGTCGCGCAAGCAATGCTCAGCGTAACATTCGAGCACAAGGCTGTTGGCGCTCGCCAGGGCCTGCCGGATAGCCGCGATCTGGTGCACAATTTCGCGACAGTCGCGCTCTGTCTCAACCATGCGCTGAATACCGCGCACCTGACCTTCGATGCGGCGCAAGCGGCGGATCACTTCCTCACGGCGAGCGGGTGAGAGCGGATGACAACTGGCGCTCATTGGTGCCTCGCGGGTTGATTCGGGATCAGCGGCGGCGCTCACGCCATTGCCAGCACTTTATCGAAGACTTCACGGTACATCGCTTCTGGCCGCGCGCCTACCAGCCGCCCTACCTCTTTGCCATTCTTGAAGATGACCAGGGTCGGAATGCCCTGAATCCCCAGTTGCGACGCATACTGGACGTTCTCGTCAGTGTTGACCTTGGCAATCGTCAACCGACCTGCATATTCACCCGCCAGCTTGTCGAGGATCGGCGCAATGACGCGGCACGGCCCGCACCACGGCGCCCAGAAATCGACGACTACCGGCGTGGTTGACTGTAAGACCTTTTCAGCGAAATCAGCATCCTGGACAACAATCGGCTTGGCCATACAAATCTGTTCCTTCCTGAATCTACAGTTCTCAGGCGCATCACTGCGCCGCTGGTACCCCCCAGGGGTATACTATACCGTATGCGCTTCTCGCTGTCAAGAGGCTGGCATGTGTTATACTGATGACACAGCAGCACTTTGAGTCGTATCCACTCCGTTGGGCCGGCGAGCAAATTGATTGCAGCTTGTAGTTAGAAGGAGGCAATCTTGGTAACCATCTGACGTGATGTCACTATTACCCTGTTGGGTCATGGCACCTTCCATCTGACCACGCCAGAGGGTCGCAATATCCTGATCGATGCGTGGGTGGATGGAAATCCGGTCTGCCCTGAGCCGTGGAAAGCGCGCGCGCGCGAGAGTCTGGCGGCTATCTTTGTCACCCACGGCCATTTCGATCACATCGGTGATCTGGTCGATCTGGCCCGCGAAACCGGCGCTACCGTTGTGTGTCAGTATGACATGGTGGCCTATCTCGAAGGCGAAGGCATTCCGGCAGCCCAGATGGTGGGTTTCAACAAGGGTGGCACGGTGACGGTAGCCGATGTGCGGGCGACGATGACCACAGCCCATCATTCCAGCACAATCTACGAAAATGGTCAGCTTATCAGTCTCGGCACGGCTGCCGGGTATGTGCTGCGGTTTAGCAATGGTTTTACCATTTACCATACCGGTGATACCTGCGTGACAATGGATATGCAGATCATCGGTGAGTTGTACCGCCCGGAGCTGGTGATTCTGCCGATCGGTGATCACTTTACGATGGATCCGCGCCAGGCCGCGTATGCCCTCAAGCTGATCGGTGCGAAGTATGCGATTCCTGAGCACTACGGCACCTTCCCGATCCTGACCGGCACACCGGAGGCGCTGGTCGAACATTGTCGCGAGTTTGGCGTGACGACGGAGGTGATCGCGCTGAAACCGGGCGAGTCGGTGAGTTAAGCCGATTGCAACCGATGGATTCGTCACAATGACGTTGTCGATGTCGCAGTCGCCGTTCTGTCTGTTGGATTGTCCCGACTGACAGAACGCGCTTTCACTTTCCATACAGGGAGAACGCACTATGCTCGATCATCTCCGCGCGACCGATCCGATCATTGCCGATCTGATCGAACGGGAAGCGCAACGCCAGCGCCACGGCCTTGAACTGATCGCCAGCGAAAACTATACGAGTCTGGCGGTCATGGAAGCGCAAGGCTCAGTGTTGACCAACAAGTATGCCGAAGGTCTGCCCGGACGACGCTACTACGGCGGCTGTGAATTCGTCGATGCCATCGAGCAGTTGGCGATTGATCGCGCCTGCCAGTTGTTCGGCACCTCGCACGCCAACGTGCAGCCGCACAGCGGCGCGCAGGCCAATATCGCTGTGTTTACCGCGCTCTTGCAGCCGGGCGACACCATCCTCGGCATGCGGCTCGATCACGGCGGACACCTCACCCATGGAAGCCCGGTCAACTTTTCCGGTAAGTGGTACAACGTCCATTTTTACGGCGTCGATCCGCAGACCGGCCAGATCGACTACGATGATCTGGCTGCCAAAGCCCGTTCGATCCGGCCTAAGCTGATCACGTCAGGGGCAAGCGCCTACCCGCGGATCATCGATTTTGCCCGGATGCGTCAGATCGCGGATGAGGTGGGTGCGCTGCTGATGGCCGATATCGCCCACATTGCCGGTCTGGTGGCGGCTGGGGAGCATCCCTCGCCGGTGGGGTATGCGCACATCATTACCACCACCACCCACAAGACGCTGCGCGGGCCGCGCGGTGGTCTCATTCTGATGGAAGCCGATTTCGCGAAGCAGATCAATTCCAGTGTCTTCCCCGGCACGCAAGGCGGGCCGTTGATGCACGTGATTGCTGGCAAGGCAGTGGCGTTCGGCGAAGCGCTGCGTCCCGAGTTCAAGCAGTATGCCGCTCAGATTCGTCGCAATGCTCGCGCGCTGGCCGAGGGCCTGCGCAGTCAGGGACTGGATCTGATCAGCGGCGGCACCGATAATCACCTGATGCTGGTTGATTTGCGCAGCACGGGGCTGACTGGCGCGCAGGCCCAGCGCGCGCTCGATCGAGCGGCGATTACCGTCAACAAGAATGCCATTCCTGATGATCCACAGCCGCCGATGAAGACGAGCGGGATCCGGATCGGCACGCCAGCGGTGACGACACGCGGCATGCGCGAGAGTGAGATGGCGAAGATTGCAGCGTGGATCGGGGAAGTGTTGATGTATCCCGATGATGAAGAGCGGCTGGCGCGGATCAATGGCGAAGTAGCCGAGTTGTGCCGCCATTTCCCGGTGCCGGCTGACATGGTGCAGGTGCGTTAGCGCCCGGAAACGGGCGGCAGATCGTTACCACGTCGTTGACGATGGGCGCAACTGCCGCCCGATCAAACCGGCGGCGATACCCGCCGCGCCGAAGAAGAGCAGGGCGGCGGCTAATGTCCGTTGCTGAGCAGCAATCGCGCGACGCAAGGCAAGAGCATTATCACGCCGCACGTCATTGCCCAGGGCCGCGAATTCACGCGCGGCGTTCTCAGCGCTGGCCTGCGCTCCTGCCAGATCAAATCGCCGGGCCTGCTCATCGGCCAGTCGCAAGGTTTCGTTGGCCTGCAAGCCGCGCGCAACCCACCGGCGATAGCTGGCTATCACCGCTTCCTGCCGACGATCGTTGATCTCCTGATAGGTCTGCTCGGCCTGACCGATCAGGCGCGCTGCCTGTTCGTAGTCGCCATGAAGCAGCGCCGCGCGCGCGGCTGACAGCAATTGGTTGGCGCGCTGTCCGGCCTGGGCGCGCGCCTGCAACGTATCTAGCTCGGCCTGCGTCTCCGTGATGCTCAGCGGCGCGAGACGTTCCAGTTCGCTCAGCGCGCGCTCGTAGTCGCCTGCCGCGACCAGCGCCCGAACCGGCGCCAGATTAACGCTGATTGGCGGCGTTGCGCCCGCTTCCAAACCAAGAAATCCCGGCAACCAGGCGCGCCATTCGGTTTCGAGCGTGGTGGCGGCAACGCCGTAGACCTGAGCCATTGCCGAACGATAGCCGCTGCTGGCAGCCAGTGTGGTTAGAAACTGTCGAAATTGATCGAACCCGTCACGCTCGATCAAGAAGGTGATAATCGACCACGTCTGCGGATAACTTACCTCTGGTTGCCGGTAGATGGCATTCCGGTCATCGAGCAGCGCCCACGACCACAATTCGCCGCGTTGGGTCAGTTGACGAAGCGTTGTCATCTTATCAGTGGTGTCTGGGCCAGGCAACTCCATGTACTGAGCAATGCCCTCTTGCAGGCCAACATTTAAGCGCCCGCCGCTCAACTCAGCGGCAAAAATGTGGGTGACTTCGTGGCGCAAATTGTTGATCTGGGCCAGCTCGGTCTGTCGGCGCGCTCGTTCCACGATTACCACCACTTCGCGCCGCCGAAAATCGGCGTGGGCGATCACGCCAGGGACGGCGCGGGCCGCCGGATTGTCGGTGTAATAGGCTTCACTGGTTGGATACAGGCGCAGGGTCAACGGCGGCGGCAGATCGATGGCAAAGACGCCTCGTAACTCGGTATAGACATCGTCGATCAGAGTGGCGTACCGTTCGGCAATCGCGGCATCGTCAGCAGTGTAGATGATGCGAAAATAGGTTGATTCCTGCTCGATCCAGCCAGGCTGAGCCAGCGCAACTTCGCCGACGCTGACCAGCCACAACAGACCCAGCCCGATCAACAAGAGGCGTAATCTAATCATAACCTGAGTGAGCGCCTGATTCATGGTATGCTCAGTGTACCACGATATAATCAGTTTCGCCATTGGTGCGGTGATGACGGTCGATTTCTTTGCCAACCTGCCACTCGTAACCCGTTTTCGCGATATTGCCGATCCGGGCATGTATCAGCCGTTACCAACAGACTGGATGATCTTTGTCAGTGATGTGCGTGGATCAACCCGCGCTGTTGCTGAAGGCCGCTACAAAGAAGTCAACATGATCGGCGCAGCGACGATTACTGCCGCGCTCAATGTGGCGGGCGATATTGCCATTCCCTTTGTGTTCGGCGGCGATGGCGCCTCGCTGGCCGTGCCGCCGACGCTGGCCGCGCCGGTAGCGCAGGCGCTCAGCGCCGTGAGCGGATTGGCGCGTGAGGCGTTTCAACTCGATCTGCGCGTTGGCGCGGTACCGGCAGCGATTGTGCAGGCTGCCGGCTATCAGACGCTGGTCGGTCGGCTGGCTGCTGGCCCGCGCATGGCCCAGGCGCTCTTCAGCGGCGGCGGCATGAGCTATGCTGAGCGGCTGGTTAAGGACGCGGCAACGGCTGATGAGTTTCTCCTCGCGCCCGGTCAGCCCGATGCAGCGGACATCAGCGGCCTGGAATGTCGCTGGAACGCGATCCCGCCCGCGCATGGCCCTGCGCTCTGCCTGATTGTTCAAGTCTTGTCGCAGGCCGATCCGACGGCTGCGCTGGCGATCTATCACGCAGTCATTGATACCATCGAGCAGATCTACGGTGGCGATCAGGGCTACCATCCGCTCCACTATTCTCTCATGCAGGCAACGGCGCAGCCGCAGGCGCTTGTGCCCGAAGCGCGCTTGCGGGGCGGTCGAACTCGGTGGGGGCGTTTGCGCTATTGGGCGAGCATCTACGGTCTCAATCTGGGAGTGCGCGGATACCGCTGGTTGCAGAAGTGGCGTGGTCAGGATCCGTGGTGGGATCAATATCGGCAACGTGTTACGGCGGCGGCTGACTATCGCAAGTATGATGATGCGCTGCGCATGATCATCTCTGGCACTGACGCGCAACATCAAGCGTTGTTGGCCGATCTGACCAGCCGCAGTGAACGGGGTGAACTCGTCTTCGGCGCGCACCGCTCGCCTGAGGTCATGCTGACCTGTCTGGTCTTCGAGCGGATGGAGCGTCAGATTCATTTTGTCGATGGCGCCGATGGCGGTTTTACACTGGCAGCGCGCGATCTTAAACAGCGGCTCAGAGCAGCGGCTATGGCTGGCAACCGGGAATGATGCGAGCCGGGTCTTGACTGTCGATCACTTCCTCTCCTTTGGGCGCTACCCGCACATAGCGCCCATCGGGTTGCAGTTCGCGAGCGCGCAGATTATCGTGCAAATAGGTCATCAGCAGGGTATCCACAATATACTTCATCGCCGTCGGGTCAAGGATCGGAAAGAGTTGCTCAACCCGCCGATCAAGGTTGCGTTCCATCAAATCGGCGCTGCCGAGATAGAGCTTAGGGCTGCCGCCGTGGTGGAAGTAGTAGATGCGACTGTGCTCGAGGTAGCGACCAACGATCGAGCGCACGCGGATGTTGTCAGACAGCCCCGGCACTTGCGGACGCAGCGAGCACATGCCGCGCACGATCAGATCGATCTGCACACCGGCCTGTGATGCAGCATAGAGCAGCCTGATCATTTTTGGATCGACCAGCGCATTCATCTTGAAGATCAGGCGGCCATTGCCGTGGAGACGGTGCAGAGCGATCTCCTCCTCGATCAGTTCGGTCAGGCGCTGACGCAGACTCACCGGCGCGACCAGCAGGGTGCGGTACTCTTTCTGACGGCTATAGGCGGTCAGATAATTAAACAGATCAACCACATCGGCGGCAATTTCTGGCCGACAGGTCAGCAGCCCAAGATCGGTGTAAACGCGGGCAGTGACCGCATTGTAATTGCCGGTGCCCAGATGCACATACGAACGAATACCATCGCTCTCCTGACGCACCACCATGGCGAGCTTGGCATGCACTTTCAACCCGACGAGACCATACACGACATGGACGCCAGCCCGCTCCATTGCTCTGGCCCAGGTGATGTTGTTCTCTTCGTCGAATCGCGCCTTCAGTTCGACGACCACCGTCACCTGCTTGCCGTGTTCGCGGGCATTCATCAGCGCCTGCACAATTGGCGAATTCTGACCTACCCGGTAAAGCGTCTGTTTGATCGCCAGCACCTGGGGGTCTTCGGCGGCAGTTTGAATGAAATCGACGATGGGTGCGAACGAGTGGTACGGATGGTGCAATAGGATGTCGTGATGCCTGATAGCGTCAAACAGATTGGGCGTATTTTTCAAGATTGCCGGCAGGCGCGGCACATACGGTGGATCCTTCAGATCAGGCCGATCGAGGCGGGTCAGTTGCATCAAATCGCTCAACCCAAGCGGCCCGCGCACGGTGTAGATATCCTCTGGGCCAACGCGCAGATTGGCCGCCAGCAACCGGCAAATCCGCTCCGGCATGCCATCATCGACGGCCAGCCGCACCACCTCGCCAAATCGGCGCTGACGCAGGCCCTGTTCGATCGTCGCCAGCAAATCATCGGCTTCATCTTCTTCAATCTCGACATCGGCGTTGCGCGTCACCCGGAAGGGGTAGACTTCCACTACATCCATTCCGGGAAACAAACTATCAAGATGATCGGCAATGACCTGTTCCAGCCAGACGAAGCAATGCTGGCGGCCTGGAGGAATATGATCGGGGCGACGACAGAGATCAGGGGGCAGCGGAATCAGACGGGGCAAGACTTCAGGCACTTTGACGCGCGCAAAGAGTTCACCCTTCGCTGTATCGCGGATCACCACAGCCAGATTCAGGCTCAGGTTCGAGATGAAGGGAAAGGGGCGGCTCGAGTCGAACGCCAGTGGCGTCAGCACCGGAAAGACCTGGCGACGAAAGTAATCAGCAACCCAGGCCCGCTGAGTCTCGTTGAGTGACACGGTATTAAGAATCGCGATTCCTTGCTCGTAGAGCGCAGGCAACAAATCATTGAGCAGCAATTCGCGCTCTTGCTCGAGCAGCGGCAACAGAGCCTGCCGGATGGCATGCAGTTGCTCAGTGGGAGTCTGCCCGTCGGGCGAACGTTTCTGGACGCCAGCGCGGATCTGCTGTTTGATCCCACTGACCCGAATCATAAAGAACTCATCGAGGTTAGATGCAAAGATGGCGAGAAACTTTACCCGTTCGAGCAGCGGGTTGCGCGGATCCATTGCTTCTTCAAGCACCCGTCGGTTGAACTCGATCAAACTGAGTTCGCGGTTGAAGAAGTGCGGCTCGGTTGCCGATGGATTTGTGGTAGCCTGCGAAAAATGAACTGTCATAATGCAAATGTCTCTGCCTGTACCACAATTGTCGCGCGTTTCTGATCGCATCAGCAGCAGACGACTCGCGTCATCGTTCGATCGCGCGATCTTCCCGCGCCTGCGCGAACGTGATGATGTTCAGCGAACTCTGCAAACTGACGCAAGCAAATAATGCGTGTGCTGGTAGTATAGCCGCTCTGCGCGATTTGCACAAACTGACCGGATGTGCTATAATCCCAGTTAGCAAGCGGGCGATTAGCTCAGTTGGTTAGAGCGCATCGTTCACACCGATGAGGTCACTGGTTCGAGTCCAGTATCGCCCACCACCCCGTCTGCGCGGCCAACAGGCCGCGCACTGATTTTCGCCCGCACTGGGATCGCTGCTCAATCAAGGTAAGGCCACGATGCGACCGCTCTTTCCCCGTGATGAAGTGCGCGCCCTGATGCGCCCGACAACCGTTGCCGAACGCAATGTGCGCAATGTGCTGATTGACGGTATCGGTGTCGGGATTGTGACCGGCGTTAGCGTCTTTCTGCCGGTCTTCCTGGCCCGGTTGGGCGCCTCAAGCCTGCTGGTTGGGTTGATCACCTCGCTGCCCGCGCTGGCCGGAGCGCTGTTTGCATTGCCGATCGGGCGCTGGCTCGAACAGCAGCGAAACATCGTGGTCTGGTACTCGGGCATGCGGTTTTGGGTGCTGGTCTCATACGCCATCTTTGGCCTCTTGCCGTTTGTGCTGCCCCTTGCTGCCGTGCCGTGGACGATTATCGCGATCTGGGCGCTGGTAACCATTCCTTCCACCGTGGTCAATGTGGCGTTCACCATGGTCATGGGCGCGGTAGCCGGGCCGCAGCGCCGCTACGCGCTCATGAGCATGCGCTGGTCAAGCCTGGGACTGGTGACCGCGCTCACCGTAGCGCTGATCGGCGCGGTGCTTGACCAGATCGTATTTCCGCTGAATTATCAGGTGGTCTTTATCGGTTCAGTCATTGGTGGGTTGCTCAGCTTCTTCTTTTCGCGCGCCATCACGCTGCCCGAGCGAGAACCGCCAGCCACGCGCCGGAATCTGTCATTACTGGACGCGCTGCGGCAGGCGCCGCCGCCCTTTCTGCGCTATGCGGTGAGCGCGTTCGTGTTTCGCAGCGGGGTCGCGATGGCTATTCCGCTGTTGCCGTTGTACTACGTGCGAGTGGCCGGGTTGCCCGATTCCTGGATCGGCGCGATCAGCATGGCGGGGAACGGCGTGCTGTTGGTCGCCTACTCGATCTGGACGGCCAGCGCGCCACGGTTGGGTAACTACGGCGTGCTGCTGGCCAGCAGTCTCGGCATGGCGTTGTATCCATTCGGAGTAGCGGCCACAACCTCGCCCTGGATGCTGGCCCTGCTGGCCGGATTTGTCAGTTTTTGCGTGGCCGGTAACGATCTGGTCAACTTCGATCTGGTGCTCGGCGCCATTCCACCCGATCGGCAGGCGACCTACATCGGTCTGTTTCAAACGTTGCAAAATCTGGCTCTGTTTCTCATGCCACTGGTGGCGACAATTCTGGCAGATACGATCGGGATTGCGGTGACCTTGCTTGTTGCCGGCTGTCTGCGCCTGATTGCGGTTGGCATGTTCGCCTGGTTGCGCATTGGCGCGCCCGCGCAGTGATGAGTCGACGATATATGGTATGATTGCCGGTTAGCGCTCATGATCGCCAGGAAACGAGTATGCCACAGGCTATGACGCAACCATCACTCCGCACAATTTCAGTGATCCGCCGCGGGTATGGTCGGCGGTATACCGATCTCCCGGTTGATGAACGGACACCGCAGCAAATTGTGATTGATTGCGCTGGCGGTTATCTGAAGCCGACAATGTTTGATCTGCGCGCGGGCGACATGGTGTACTGGCGCGAGCAGGAGCGGTACATTGGCGCGCAGATTGCCGAAGTGCGCATTGAGGGGATGCGATTAGTCGTCGTGTTGCGCGATGCAGCGCTCATGCCGGAAGACTTTTTTCCGTATTGAGGCGGGTTGGTTAATGTTTTCCGCCCTGACCGCTGCTGGTTTAACCTTACTTGACGATACCCTGTTCGATCATCTACCATGGTCAGCAACTTACTGGCGTCAAAGTCATCATCGAGGTGCCCGGCATGACCATGCCCGATCCTGCCAATCCAGTTGCCGGGAAATATCAGGTTCTGAACGCAATCTCACCAGTGACAATCACAGGTCGCGCATTGTCATCCACCCTCGCCAGCATTGCGCCATTGCCGGCCTGGCTGGTCATTGGCCCGGTGATGTGGGCACTGGCGGGCAATGCTCCCCAGCCTACCCCGATCTGGCCGTTGCCGGCTCGCGAGACGATCGTTGCCAATATTTCCGCCTTTCGCGCGCTGGCCGGCGAACGGGGTGTCTGGATGCCGCTCGTTATCGGCGGTCGCTGTCTCGGCGGCTTGTTGCTGAGCAGCGATATGCCGGAACGCGCTGAACTGCGCGAACCGCTGACCGTTTTGGTCGCGGCGATCTATCACCGCCAGCTCGCCAGCCGACAGGCAATCTGGCAACATCTGCTTACCCAAATGAAAGCGCGTTACGAAGCGGGTGAAGATGGAGAAACGATCCTGTCCAGCGCGCTAGGTGATCGGATACAGGCGTCATCTGAACGGCGGCGTCCCCTCTGGCCTGATGAAGCGCATACAGTGGAACTGGCTCGCTCAGTTGTTCATCCGGCGCTGACCTACAACCGTGTGTTGGGATTGGCGGCGGCTGGCGTCGCTCACGATATGAACAACCTGCTGACCGTCATCCTTGGGCGCGCCCAATTGCTCGAACTCGATGCTAACGATGAGCAGCTTGCCGATTTGCAGGTGATCGAGGCAGCGGCAGAGCTGGGCGCAAGCAGCGCGCGGCGGCTGCAACGATTCGCTCACCCCGGTGAAGCGATGATGCAGCCGGTCGATCTGGTCAGCATTGCGCAGACGGCCATTGAACAGGCCCAGCAGACGCTGCGGCCAGGCCGGAATGCGCAAATCGTGGCTGAATTGCCGCCACTGCCGCCGGTGCGCGGTGAAGCGCGTCTGCTGCGGCAGGCGCTGGCCGGTCTGTTGATTGCCACCGCTGAGATGCTCCCGGTCGATAGTCTGATTCGGGTTAGTGGCGGCGCTGATGATCAGCACGTCTGGATTGAGATCATCGATCCCGGATTGCCGCCGAGTCTTGAGCTGGATGCCGCATCGATCCAGACCCGCCGCGCTCACACGCTCGAACTCGCCATTGCTCGCCAGACGAGTCGGTTGCATGGCGGCAATGTGCGCAGTGAAGCGCACTCTTCCGACGGTACTATCACCCAGTTTATCCTGCCTCGTTCGCCAGTCACCAATGGGGTAACCAATGCCAGCATGGACAATTCGTGAGCGCGAGACGCTCTTGCATCAGCCGCCATTCTTGACCGTAGAGCGCCATCATGTCATTCTGCCCGATGGGCGCGAGATTCCGAACTGGCAATGGGTGATCACGCCTGAATACGTGAATGTCGTTGCCATCACTCCTGATCTGCGCTTTGTGCTCTTTCGTCAGGAAAAATACGCAGTGGAAGGGCTATCGCTGGCCCCGGTCGGCGGGTACCTCGAACCGGGGGAGGATCCGCTGCTGGCCGCGCAGCGTGAATTGCGTGAAGAGAGTGGGTATGCCGCTGCTGAATGGGAACATCTTGGCCGGTACGCGGTTGACGGCAATCGTGGCGCGGGCGTGGCTCATCTCTACCTCGCTCGCCAGGCCACATTCGTCGGCAAGGGCGAGAGTGATGATCTCGAAGCGCAAGAGCTGGTCTTGTTGACGCTTGATGAAGTGAAACGTGCGCTCGCTGCCGGTGAGTTCAAGGTGCTGGCCTGGGCCGCAGCGATTGCGCTGGCGCTGCTCAGGCTAAGCTGAGCACAGATTCAGCGTGAAGATTTGACAATACGGCTTGTCAGACGGCAATTCCGATGGTTGCCGGTCGTGACAAGCCAAAGCGGTAGACTGCGATAATCTGGCGCAACACTACGCTGCACCTGCGCGCCAGAAGCGACGCGATTTGATCCAGGCGCATAACGTATGGGACGAGGCCGCTATCCTGCTCGACTGAAGGTTACTCCGCCGGCGCCGGAGATTGCTGCGCAGTATTTTCGCTCGTGGCCGGCGCATGAGCTGTATCACCATCCCGAGCGCTTTCCTGCGCTGAGCGCTGCCGGTATCTTTGGGGTTGACGCTCCGCTGACGCTGGAGATCGGCTGCGCTACCGGCGAATACCTCTGTGCGCTGGCCGCAAGTCAGCCTGCGCTGCTGTTCGTCGGGATCGATATTGTTGCCAAACCGCTCTATCGCGCTGTCGAACGCGCGGCAGCGGCTGGTCTGACCAATATCTGCTTCATTCAGGTTGATGCCCGGCTGGCGCTGTCACGCATCCCGAACGCAGCGCTGGCGAGCCTGATCCTGCACTTTCCGCCTCCGCTCTTGCGCAATCGGCAACGCAACCAGTTGCTGGTCTCGCCGCAGTTACTGGAATGTGCGGCTCGCGCGCTGCGGCCCGGCGGCTATCTCAGCTTTCTGACCGATCACCCAACGCTGTTCGAGCTAATGGAGTCACTGCTCCCGGCCTTCCCTGCGCTACGCGCGCGACCCGCATCGGTTAGAGAACTGGCCGTCTTCGAGTCGCATTACCATCGCCGCTGGGCTACTCGCGGTCGTTTGATCCGTGGACTGCGGATCGAGCGGGTCGGATAGGGGGCGGGGTGGCTGAGTCGTTTCACGCACTGTTGCGCGTTCTTGCTGCCCCGCGCGTCATTGTGCGCCGCGCCCTGATCAGGCGCGATGATCAGACGGGCGACATCTCATTGGCGCAGAGAACTGGTATAATAGCACAGGTGTTCGCGCAATCAGTGAGGTGAGTATGAACGAGACTCCGCTCACAGACCTCCCCGCTCAGCCGCCAGGGCCTCGGCTGGCCTTTGCCAGTGAGCGTCAGGCGACCAGCGAACTGGCCGAATTGCTGGCTGGGCTGGCCAATGCGCACGGCGGCGCGCTGGTAGTGAGCGGCGGACGCGGTCAGCACCTTGCCGGTCTGCGTGATCCGGCAGCGACCAGCGAACGGATTCTGGCTGCTGCGCTCTCGTGTACTCCGCCGCTGATCATTCCGCTCCCAACGCCGGTCAACGTTCAGGGGATGCAAGTGCTGGTTGTGGAAGTTCCGGCGGGCCTGCCGTATGTCTATGCCGTCAATGGTCGTTACCTCCGCCGCGAAGGGGTTGTCAACCAGCCGCTGTCGCCAGCCGCGCTGCAACGACTGTTCAGTGAACGGGCTGATCTGGGCTGGGAACGGCAGACGCCGCCAGGGGCGACTCTGACCGAACTCGACTCCGATCTGATCGCCGCCTACGCTCGCCGGGTTGGCCCACCAATCGGCGATGATCCGCTGGCGTTGCTCACCCGACGCGGTTGTCTCATCGATGGCGTGCCGACCAACGCTGGTCTGCTGCTGTTTGGGCGCGATATTGAAGCGCGTTTTCCCCAGGCCGAGATCACACTGGTGCGTTACCGCGGTCGCGAACCGGCTGACAGTTTCGAGCGCGAGGATATTCGCGCGCCCCTCCCTGAAGCCATCCGACGCGCAGAGCGCTGGCTGAATGAGCACATGCGCAAGGGATCGCGCATGGTCGGTCTGGAACGGGAAGACTGGACGCAGTTTCCGCCCGGCGCGGTGCGCGAAGCGCTGGTTAATGCGGTTGCCCATCGTGACTATGCCGCGCGCGGCGAGGGAATCCGGATCACGCTCTTCAGTGACCGGCTCGAAATCTACTCGCCCGGTCGTTTGCCCGGCCACGTGACCCTTGAGAACATTCGCGCCGAGCGGTTTTCCCGCAATCCGACCATCGTGCAGGTGCTGGCCGATCTCGGTCTGGTCGAGCGCCTCGGTTACGGTATCGACCGCATGCTTCGCCAGTTGGCTGCTGCCGGTTTGCCGCCGGCGACCTTCCGCGAAACCGCTGCTGGCTTTCTGGTCACGCTGCCAGGTTTGCCTGAAGCTGAAGCCGTGCCCGGCGGGATCGACACGACGGCCTGGCGGCGAATGGGGTTGAACGAACGGCAGATCGCCGCCTTGCTCTTTGTGGTCGAACAGCAGCGCATCACCAACCGCGATCTGCAAGAGATGCATCCCGATGTCAGCGCCGAGACGATCCGGCGCGATCTGGCCGATCTGGTCAATCGCGGTTTGTTGCTCAAAGTCGGCGATAAGCGGGCGACTTACTACATCCTGAAGTGACCGCCGCAGATAGCGCTATGCCAGCCAGGAACATCATCGTCGTGCTGCATCAGCCGCGCGACCCCCGCAACATTGGCGCGGTGGCGCGGGCCATGCTCAATACCGGTTTCCACCAGCTTCGCCTGGTCGATCCGAAACCGTTCACGCCCGAGCTGATTGCCAGCATTGCCCATCGCCCCGAACCAATCCTCGCGACGTTGCGGATCGCGCCTGACCTGGAACAGGCGCTTGCCGATACGCGCTATGTCGTCGGCACCACTGATCGCCCGCATCCCGGCCTGCCATGGCGCAACGATGTGCGACAGTGGGCAACTGAGACGATCCAGCGCGCGGCAACGAATGGCCCGGTGGCATTGCTCTTCGGCGCTGAAGGCAATGGTCTTGGCCGCGCCGAACTCTGCCTGTGCAACGACATCATCGGTTTGCCCATGGCGCCGATATATCCGACGCTCAACCTGGCGCAGGCCGTGCTGCTGACCCTCTACGAACTGCATCAGGCCAGCGCGCTGCCGCTTCCATCCAGTCCGCCGACTGAACCGCCTGCCGCCTTTGCTGACCGCGCCCATCTCGTTGCTGCCCTTGACGCGCTGATCGACGCTACTCACTTCATTAAGAGCGGCAACGGGCGCGCGTTGCGCCAGCGCCTCCGCGCTCTGATCGCCCGCGCCGATCTCAGCGCGCGCGATGCCGCCATCGTCACCGCGTTGCTGCGCGAGGCGACGCGGCGGATTCGCAACCAGCAAGAGCCGCCGCCCCAATCTTAACGGGTTACGACCGGCACATACACCGACCACTGGTTATTATCGATCCAAAAACCGGTGACGAGCCTGTAATCGCCGCCTGTCGCTACGCCGGCGACAGCCTGGCCGATCGTTCCATGCACAGTAAATGTCCCGCCGCTGCTTATCCCGCCCCCACCGGCCACGGCAAAGAAATTACTCGCAACCGAAGATGGTGTGATCGAAAATCGGGATCCGGCAGGTGAACCTGCGTACAGCGAACCCAGCGCTATGAACGATAACACCAGGATTGCCAGCCCGCGATACAGTCGCTCACGCATGGTTTGCTCCTTATCTGATCGGATCACCGGCGTTGTCAGTACACCAGCACGATGATGTTGCCGTTCACATGCGCGCCAGACAGGTTAAACCGGTTACAAGACAATGCTGTTGTGGAGAAATAGACGCAATTGACCAGCAACGGAGTTGATCCATTGGCTGTTGCCACGTAGTAACGACCGGAGATAGTGAAACCGAAATCGATCACGCACGAATTGAGCGTTCCGTTCCACGAAATCGTAGCGGTGGGCGCTGCATTGCTGATGTTGACAAAGCTGCGCACAATTGAGGGGGTGGAGGAATGGCAATTGGCAAAAACGCCCGCTTTGATCAGGCCGTTGCCCGACTGCGATTGAGCAACGCGATTATTGCTCACGCTCAACCACAAGCCGGATGTGCCATGTATCTCCAATGCGCTCTGATCAGGGTTGTAGGTTGTCCAGGCCTGAGCCATTCCATTCGTGGCATAGCCGTAAAAAGGGCGTCCCTGCGGTGACGTCGTATTGATGTACATCCCGCCATACGTATTTCCAGTTGGGCCGAAATCGGCAGTCACACCAAACACCTCGTTTGAAGTGATGCGGTTTGAGCGGCCAATCCCGACAAACTGAGCGGATTGGTTGGTAAACACGCCTGGCAAAGCGCTGGCGACCGGCGCTGCAGTCAGGCGCTGACGAGGCGTAAGGGTCGTAAAGCTGGTTTCACCCGATCGCCGCACCTGCACTTCGAGAAACGTTTGTTGCTGCCAGAAAGGGTTACCAAAATCAAGTTGAACGGTAAAGACGCCGCGCGTCACCGGGACGTTCGTCACTGTTATCGATGAGCCGATAGCATTGCCCGCCGTCTCGGCATCAAACAGCGCAAACTGAAAATCATAGACGCCATTGGCTGCCACACCGCCGTCATCGAGCCGTCCCTGATAGCTGAACGACTGACCAACTGCCGCTTGCGGCATACCCTGAGCCTGAGTCGAAATGTTGCATGCGTTGGCAAGACTGATCAGCAAGGCCAGTGCTGCCATGATCGATGCAAAGGATGGTCGAGCATAGTACATGATGTTCCTCCCTGGGATGATGATCTTGCTACCTAGAACGATCTTCAGCGAATAATTTGCCAACCTTCAAGGAATACAACGACGCTATCGGGATGAGCACTCCTAATGTGCTGTTGTCTTTGAACCTGGGTGATATGCCTTGTTGGGCTATCCTTCCGCCATGCACCCGATCGCCCCTGATGCGCGCCCTTCCCCTATAGGTAAGCAGGAGGAGCAGAACACAAACCAGCATGCGAAGGATCATTTCTGCGCTGCCCAGGTCATTGCGCGCCGAGCGCGGCAGGGCGCGGCAATCCCCGGCTCGCGCGCCCAGATCACGTTCACGGCATGCTTCCCTCTTGCAGGATGATCGTGGCAGGCGCGAGCGCGTCTTCGCGATCCCCCTCTGCTATGAGCAACCCAGAGCGAATGACGATTCGTGAACGTCTATCACACTTCTGGCATTTTTCGGGTATACTTATTTGCATTGTCCAATATTTCTTTGACCGGTATTATCGCATCGGACATCAGTGGATACGACGTTCCGTTACCTGTCAGAACGAACCTATGACAACCCATCTTCCCTTAGCTGCATTTCGTTCACGCGATTTTCGTCTGCTCTGGTTTGGCAATCTGGTGTCGTTGACCGGCACCGAGATGACGCGAGCGGCTGTAAGCTGGCATATTCTCGAACTTTCTCATGGCGATCCGCTCGCGCTGGGAGCGATCGGCGCGGCGCGTCTGCTGCCGCTGGTCGCCCTGGCGCTGGGGAGTGGGGTGCTGGCTGATGCTCTGGATCGGCGGCGGCTCATGATCGGCGCGCAGATCGCAATGATGCTCTGTTCGCTCGCGCTGGCGCTGAGCGCCAATCTTGGTCTGACCACGCTCTGGCTTATCTATGGCGTTACTGCCCTGGCCGCTGCCGCTCACACCATCGGTCTGCCCGCTCGTCAGGCGCTCATTCCCTCGCTGGTGCCGCGCGAACATCTTGCCGGCGCATTGAGCCTCAACATCGTCTCGTGGCAATTGGCGACCATCGTTGGGCCAACGATCGGCGGTCTGTTGATCGGACGCGGCGGCGTGGGTCTGGTCTACTGGGTCGATGTGGTCAGCTTCGCTGCCATCCTGATTGCGCTGCTCTTGATGCAGCCGCGCCCGCTGGCGGCGGAAAGGCGAGACATCAGCCTGCAGGCTGCGCTCGAAGGGTTGCGCTTCGTCTGGCGCGCGCCGCTGATCTGGAGCACGATGCTGCTCGATTTTCTGGCCACCTTTTTCAGCGCGGCAACCACCCTGCTCCCGATTTACGCGCAGTCGATTTTACAGGTTGGGCCGCAAGGACTGGGTTTGCTCTACGCCGCTCCATCGGTGGGCGCGGTAATCGCCAGCGTGATCTGCTCGATCTGGGGAGTGGGCAATCGGCAGGGGCCGTTGCTGTTGTGGGCGGTAGCTATCTATGGCTTGAGCACTACCATCTTCGGCCTGAGCACCAGCTTTGCGCTGTCGTTGCTCATGCTGGCGATCAATGGCGCAGCCGATACCGTGAGCATGGTGGTGCGCGGGAATATCCGTAATCTGGAGACGCCCGACGAGTTGCGCGGTCGGATGGTGGCGGTCAATATGCTCTTCTTTGCTGGCGGCCCGCAACTGGGTGAGATCGAAGCCGGCGTAGCCGCGCGTTTGTTTGGCACTCAGCTTTCGGTCGCGCTTGGCGGACTTGCCTGTGTGCTGATGACCGGTGTCGTGGCAGCAAAGGTACCACTGCTGCGCTCGTATACCGATGGTCGTCGGACCGTCTCCACGCCGGCCCCGGCTGCGGCGGATTGAGCCTGGAAGATGCGG
>FWPV01001515.1_pt1 | contig 63728 bp, 50 predicted proteins | sample 2228371 | NCBI WGS metagenome assembly FWPV01 (sample SAMEA103939776, study PRJEB20133) | metagenome
ATTTAGTTTGAATTTTAGACCGATCTGATAGTTTCTAGAAAATGTTTTAAAACATTTTCTCTAAGGGGATTTATATTTATTTTAATTGTTTGGTTAGAAGAGAGCCTTTTTCTCTATTTTTCTTTGCCGCAGAATAGAGTTGGTTGTGCTCCAATTACTGCCTTTACTTTTGCCGACAGTTTCAACTAAAATATCTGCCAATTCTTCGAAAAATTTGGACCATTTTTCGCTTTTGGTGATTTTCTCAAGAATTTTTTTTATACCTTCTCCTTTGTATGACAACATTCGGTCAACAGCGCGGATGGTTGGATTGCTGACTTTGATTGTTTGGTTGATTGTTCTATATGAGACTCCTTTAGTCAGAAGATAGGCGATAGCCAATCTTTTGGAAAGCATGATCTTCTCGGTGTCAGAAAGCAGCCCGTCAAGATAACTAAGTGTTTCTTCGGGTGAGCGACAAGTGACGATACTTTCCACAAACAGATTATTTATTCTTTTAGCAAGTTCCTTTTTAATAGGTCTTTTTGAGATTTGGGACATAACGACACTTTCTGGAAAATGTTTTAAAACATTTTCTAATATCATCCTAGATCTAGGATGGTTTAGTGTCAAGAGTCATAACCTCTAAATTCAAAAAATATACTCCATTTGAGAAAATATATCCGATAATAAATAATAAAAGAAACTAGTAAAGATAAGTAAGAAATGTAAAAAAAGTTAAAAGAGGTTAGCGGATGAATCGGAAGCTAGAGCGGACCTGATCGAAGGTTTCGCCATAACCGGTGATAACAATTTCCATGCCGTTAGTTGGATGTTTTACGAAGATATCATCTCTGGGGTTGCCATAAGGATCTTTATCATGATACAAAATGCCGTTGACTCCATCAAGGGTAACCATTTCCTGCCCTTCTTCTTCCACCGCAGGTCGTGGCAAAGTAGGAGCGCAAGAAGCGGCAATCGAAATCTTAGGATTACTGGCATCTACATAGATGACTGATTTCTGGTTAGAAGTCTTTTGTCTAATGTATGAGCCGGGATAAGAAAAGGTATAACCGCAGGTTTCGTCGGTAAATGTAGAAGTGGCGTTAGTGTCTGTGGTGGCTTTTTGCTCAGTTGTGACGGTTGGTTGGGTTGTCTGGGTGATCGTGGGTTGGGGAGTATTGGAAACACTATTTAATTTCTTGCCTAAGTTTATACCAAAAAGCAAAACTGCGATTACAGCCAGGACAGATAAAACAATGATTGTTCCTTTGGCCATAGTTAGTCTAATTTATCTGTTTCTTTGTGCTCGGTGTGTTTTCGGCAGCGCCGACAGTATTTTCTTAGCACTAGTTTCTCCTTGGTGTTTAATTTGTTTTTGGTGGTGAGGTAATTTTGGCTTTTGCACTCCTTGCAGACAAAAGCAATCTTTACCCGCTGTTCCTTTTGGGCCATATAGGTTTATTATACACTAATTTTCCTCTTTGACAACGTATTTTTGAGATTTGTTTTTGAGCCCGAGGGGGGAATCGAACCCCCGACCTAGTACTTACCAAGTACTCGCTCTACCACTGAGCCACCCGGGCAAGATGATTTTTCTTATTCTACTAGATAAAAACTTTTTACTCAACAGGAAAGATTGATTTTTGGGATGATTGTTGGGGCTAATGGAATGGGTAAAAGGAGGTGACAAAACTGGAAAATAATTAGAAAGATTTGTTTCTCGAGTCCTCTTTGATTAATTTTCTCGTTACCAGCGATAGAGATTTTAAAACTACTGCAAATATTTTTTGATATTTTCCTGATGTTCTTTATAAGTTTTAGCGCAATGAATTTGTTTATCTCTGCTGTGAAGGTAGTAAAAGCACTCTGTTTCCTCGGGATAAACTGCCGCGATGATTGAAGCGAGAGAGGGACTACAGATTGAAGTAGGCGGAAGCCCCTTGATTTTATAGGTGTTATAGGGTGACTCTGTATTTTTTATATCAGAAGGCGTAACATGCGGCCACCAGTTATCGGGAGTTCCCATGGCATACTGGATAGTAGCGTCAATTTCTAGTTTCATCCCTTTGTTAAGTCGATTCCAAATTATTCCGGCAATTAAGGCTTTATCGCTGTCTCCGCCGCTTTCCCGCTCAATAAGCGAAGCAATTTTGATGGCGGTATCGTTTCGGACATTTTGTGCAAGAAGGTCCTTTTGTAGTTTGGCGTCAAATTTCTCGTTGAAATTGGAAATAAGACGCTGGGCAAATTCCTTTCCAGTATAATCCACATTTAATAAATAGGTGTCAGGGAACATATAACCTTCGCGGGCGTGAGCTAGGAATTCTTTGGTTTTTTCTTCGTTCCAGCCGAATTTTTTGGATAACTTTTCTGCCGTTTGTTCAACCCGTAGACCGGGCACGATGACAATCCATTTTTGATAAGGATGGTTAAGTAAAGTATCGGCCACACCAAATAGAGTCATCCGGTGGGAAAGCATGTAGGCGCCTGGTTCAATTGAGCCGGGGAATTTTATTAGACCGGCAAAGAATTTAAAAAGATCAGTGGAACGGATAAAATTTTCCTGCTTGAGTCTGGCAAGAGTAACTTCAGGTTTTTCATCCATGGGGACGACAAAGCGAATTTTTTCGTCAGAGAAAGATGTGGGAGAAAGAAGGAAAAGAATGTAGAGAAGAGGCAAAATTATTATAACAGGGACAATTTTGAACACTTTCATAAAGATTTGCATATTTTAGCATGTTTTATGGAGATTATTAAAAACTATCAATTCTGACTAAATTTTTATTTAAGAAAGTCTCGTTAAATTTCATGATGAAACATAAAAATAGGATATTAAACTTGTCAAAAGCGGGAACTACTTATATTTATCCATAGTCGAAAGATAAAATAAGGTAAAAGAACTGTGGAAAGTACCAGTGGCGTTTAGAATATTATATTATATAGTAGATTAGTATGAGATTAAGAATAAGACTAAGGTTAAGAAAATCCTCTTTCAGGCGGCTTAGGAAGAAGATTTTAAAGGATAAAAAAACGCTTATTATTGCCTCTTTCGTTTTCTTGTCAGTGATATTAATTGCGATCTTTTTTGCAATCGGTTTGGTTCCTCAAAAAGCGCAGGTGCCTGAAATTACTTTGCAGGAAAAATTGTCTGGAGATGGAGTTTCTGCCGGAAGGGCTAATCTTCTTTTATCAGCTTTTCCTTCCAATATTCAGGTAGGTCAGATTTTTCAAGTAGATGCTAGCGTGGTGCTTACCGATGAGAACTTGAGGATTTTGAAGGCGGATTTTGTTCTCCTTTATGATAAGAATAAATTTGAGGTGATTGACCTTGTGCCAAATACAAAAACAGTTTATCCGGATGCCCCTTTTGATAGCGCTCCGGTAGCGACATACGGCGATGTTTTTGATGAAACTTTTAATTCGTTGCATATAGTTGAAGTGGCTTTAAGATCAAAAGATTCTCTTGTCGGTGGGAGACAAAATCTGGCAAAAATTACTTTCCGAGCCAAGGAACAAGGTCAAGGGGTGATCAAATATCCAGAAGACAACCGGTATCTTCAGATTATTTGTCTTGGTCCATATCTTACTCCCACGCCAACAATTATACCTTCGCCTTCGCCTCCACCGCCTTGGCTGAAAATTCCAGGTTTGTCTTTTATACTTGACGAGTATAAGAAAATTATGATGGTAAAATTGATTGAGGCTCTTGAAAGATATTACCTTAGTTACAATCATTTTCCATCAGAAGGTGATCCCAGTGATGAATCAACCAGTTGGATAAGAAGGCTAAAAGATAGTGGAGAATTGTCAGTAACATTCGAATACTTCCTGTCATTATGGTTTAAACCAGTAAATTGCAACAGCCAGTCGCAAAAAGGATTTTGTTATTGGTCAGACGGTAGAGATAAAGCAGTGGTCTTTGTGAAGATGAATTACAAACCCACCCAAGACAAATGTGAAACTGGTATTGCAAATTTTCTTTGGAGTAGCGCTGATCAGAAGATAGGTATTGTTTGTATGATTGAAGATAACCGTCGGTTATCAGGTTTCACTTTTTTATAATCAATTAAACTCCGGAAGCTAAAAAGCGTGATAAAAAAACACATTTCGCTGGTTTTGGTATTTATTGCTATAGTGATTTTGATCCATAATGTTATTTCCAACCTGTCGCTTTATACGGCCCCTTATGACTATGGTTATCATGCTGGCCGTTACAGTGACTCGCAATACACCAAAAGCAGCGCAGGTAGATATATTATACCTGATGAGGAGTTATACGCCTATGCAGGCTATTATTATATAAAAGGTGGAGAAGTTTCTAGGGTAAACTTCGAGAATCCCCCGTTAGGTAAATACGCCATTGGGCTTTCTATCCTGCTTTTTGGCAATCCCTTGGTTATTTATCCTCTCTATGTAATTTTATATCTAATCGCAACCTATTTTTTGGGGATAATCATTTTCCAAAACAAGCTGGTTTCTTCGTTAGCAGTATTATTATTGGTTATTGATCCTTATATTCATCAGGCACTAAAGTTTAGCATGTTGGATTTTCCCTGCGGGTTGTTTTTTTTAACGGGTCTTATTTTTTACTTAAAAGCAAAAAAATATTGGCATTATGCTCTGGCTTTCCTTTTTTTCGGCATAAGCTTCGCTACCAAGTTTTTCCCGTTTTTGATAATCGCTTTACTTTGCCTTTTTATTTATCAGTGCCTGAAACGGAGAAAAAAGATGAAGTATTTTTTGGCCGCTTTACCGGTTTTTGTCCTAGCTTACCTTTTATCTTATCTAGAATATTTTTCCCGGAACAATCTTTTGGATTTTATCCGCTATCAGTGGTGGGTTTTACATTGGCGCATGGGTAATCCGAGAGTTTTGGGTAACGCTTTCCGAACTATTTTTACCGGCAGTTTCAAGCCGTGGTGGCCGACTACCGAGACAATTCATAGCTACACCGATGAATGGTCGCTTTTTGTACCGTTTTTATGTGCCATGACAATGACAAGCATCTTTTTCTTCTGGAGAAATAAATTCTTCCGTTATTTTTACCTCTTTATTTGGATTTATTTTGTCTATATAAACGTAGGGACGGAGGGAGGGTTAAAATACTTGGCCCCTTTTTACGGTCTGTTTGCCGTAATTTCTTCAGCCACAATTATAAAGATTGTGGAAATAGTAAAATTCCGATTGTTTAGACTAAAAATGTAAATTCTGGTGCCAAGGCCAGGATTCGAACCTGGGAAGCCGTAAGGCGCCTGTTTTACAGACAGGTGCGTTAGACCACTCCGCCACCTTGGCAGTTTATTTAATTTACGCTACGATTACGATTTTATTTTAGCAAAAATCGGCAATAATTGCACAGGATTTTAAGACTTTGAGGTTAAACGCCGATTTTACCTTCTTGAGGTTTTATATAAAAAGATTTTCTTCTGAAGACTAGACAAAAAACTGCATAATATCCCCTTCATGGATAAAGAAATAAAGAATAGATCTACGCTTTTTATACGCTAAGCCGATTGTTGCTTTCATTGCATTCATAATGGTGGGTATTGCATTCATAATGGTGGGTAAGATAGTATGAAGATATGGATTCAAACCTGCAGGTTAATCAAAATAATAATCCTTTCCAATTAGAAGCGCAGAATAAATGGACAGTTTCTCCATTGATAATAGGCGGGATTATTATCGTAGCTTTAATTTTTGGTGGATTGGTAGTGTATTTTTGGCAGAGATATCCGGAGAAAAGACCATTTGATATACCTTCCAGAGGAAAAGCCTGTACCATGGAAGCCAAGATCTGTCCGGATGGTTCGGTTGTTGGTAGAGTTCCTCCCGACTGTGAGTTTGCACCCTGTCCTTCTTCCGGCTCATCTATTCCACCTATAGTTACTTCGGTTCCTGAAGGAGAATCTGTACCAAGTGGTATTTAAGGTTCGATTGATTGACAATTTAGCAGTAAGTGGGATTACCGGGAAGGCGAGTTTTTTCGGATCGCTATTGTAATAAAGAGGGAAGTCCCTCCGATTTTGGAGGGAAGCGTATAAAATAAGTTTTTGGAGCCCTCTGTCAGAATCGAACTGACGTCAACAGTTTACAAAACTGCCGCTTTACCACTAAGCTAAGAGGGCTTAGATTCGTCCGCTTCATATTTTACCCCAACAGAACTTTTGCCACAATATACTTGTTGTTTTTCTTATTGACAGTCTATTTTGCTTTTGCGAAACTGGAAATTAGATTAGAAAGGAAAGATGTGAGAAAATTTCCAGTTGTTTTGCTGGTTATATTTCTTTTTCTTTTGGCTCCCAGCCAAAGCATCTATGCGGATTCCTCTGACCAGATAATCGTCGAATTTAAAAATCAGCCTTCGGTTCAGACGCTTACCCAAGTAAACAGTCAGTCAGGAGGAGACTTATTGCCAATGGGAAGCATATCCGGTTCCAATGCCATGGTTTATAAATTGAAAAACAAGACGCCGGAGGCAGCTATATCTGTCTTGCAGGTTAATCCTGATGTGAAAACGGTCGGTCGAAACATAAAATTACAAAAGCTCGTTATGCCGAATGATACTTTTTTGGTTGCCACCGTGGCTCCGAATAAATCACGGCAATGGAATATGTATCAGCTAGGACTTGTTGCAATTTCCCCTACGCCTGTTGGTGGATGGGATCTGACTTCCGGCTCCCAAGATGTAAAAATTGCGATTATTGATGACGGAGTGAACTCTTCACATGAAGATTTGGCTGGAAAATTTAGCTCGTTGGTGCATTGCGCTAAAAAAGCAAACGATGGCACTTTGTTACCTTGTGAGGTTGTAAATTCTATGTCTTCTACCAGTAGTGATCATGGTACGCACATAGCAGGTCTGGCAGCAGCGGCGACAAATAATAATAAAGGTATCGCCGGAGCAGGATATAACACACGGATAATGATGATAAAAGTGGAAAGTGATGACGGCGAGATATATCTTAGTTCGGTATTAAATGCCCTTCAATGGGCAGGGGAACATGGAGCAAAAGTGGTAAACATGAGTTTCGGTGTGGCAGAGGAAAACGTAACTCCGGGTGATAAACAACTGATGCAGGCTAAAGTTGATTTTGTTTGGAACCGTGGAGCTTTATTGGTAGCTGCAGCGGGTAACTGTGGAGGAGTTGTAGAGGGAGAGAGAAATTGTCGAATAGGCGACTCTAACTTATATATACAAAACAGCAAGTTTTATCCGGCAGCACTAGAGCATGTCTTGTCTGTAGCGGCAAGTCAGTATAACGGTACTCTGGCGCCTTACTCTGAGCATAACGATGCTACTCATGGTAACTGGGTATCTGTTGCGGCCCCCGGAGGATATTGTTCTGGCACAGCAGCAGAGGATTGTATCTATTCCACTAGGTTTTCCGGCTACGAGTATATGTATGGTACTTCTACGGCTTCTCCACAAGTGGCAGGAGTGGCTGCCCTTCTTTTTGCCGTCAATCCTGCATTGACTAATGCTAATGTTAAAGAGATTATTGAGCGTACTGCTAATCCTTCTATTGCTGGCAAAGCTACTAACTATGGCGGAGTAAATGCTTTGGCAGCAATACAGGCGGCACAGAGTACAACTCTCACCCCTACAGTTACAGGTAATCCTACTCTTATGCCTACGCCTACTGGTCCAACTGTTACCCCCACTCCCACAGTTACTTCCGGTCCTACGCCTACTTTTACTCCGACCCCTTATCCAACTACCGGTGTAGCCAAACTTCCAAGAATTCCGCCCGATCCCTATCCTACCGGAGTAATTTGCCCGAATACAAATTTGTGTCCGTTGAAAACCAAAGGCGATGCTGATTGCAACGGCAAGATAGATATAAAAGATATGATGAAATGGCAGGAATATTACGACCGATTGGTTATTTCCAATTCCAACGCCACTCCTTCTGGCAATACTAACTTTTACTGTAGTGAGCGTTACCGTGAGACACACTTTACCGACATGTTTGACTATGAAGTCTGGCGGAGAAATTATTCTTTTACTCCAGGAGGGCCAACCTTCACACCGACTCGTACGCCTACACCAAGTAGTCCAACTAGAACCTTAACTCCTACGCCGACTAAAACAGCGACACCTACTCCTACCCGTACACCAACTCCGGTCGGAGTGATACTACCTCCCACTTCCGGTGGTATCAATGCCTTTACTATCTATATGCCTTCTTCTACTCTCCTTAAAGCCTATATCTATAGTGGTATTAGGCTCTGGCATTATACTTGCAATAAAGCTGGAGGATCTGGGATGACTTGTAGAGCAGAGTATACCAGCAGAATAGAAGATACTTGGAAGACAATCCAAGACCCAAATCAGCTATTTAAAGATAATCCTCTTCCCAGAGAAAATATTGATGCCTTTGCCGCCTATATAGATCCGGCAGACAATAAAACGACCTGGCATCAGATATTTAAAGGTGATCGTATCTGGAGATATTTCTGCAACCAGCCTGGAGGAGCAGGTACAGTCTGTACGGCCGCTTCTACTTCTACATTGAGTCAGTTTTACAATAGTATTAGTAATAAAGAAACAGCATGGACAAATCGATAGGTCAGCTAACATAGATTTCTATACTTACTTCGCCGATGAGTGATGTTACTGTGTTATGTGACCAGTAGTTTGAAGCAGTAGATTGCTAAATGACAAAAACATGAATAAAAAAATACTAATAGTTATAATCCTGCTATTTTTTCTTTTTGCCGGTTCTTTTTTAGCAATGAAATTTGCCGGAAAAAAGGGTCGTGTACCGGAAATCAGCTTACAGGAGGGAGAAATCTCGAAACTAGGACTAGTTGGCCACGCAAACTTACTTTTATCTTCGCCGAAAACCGATGTTGATGTGGGAGGGATTATCGAAGTAACGGCTTCTGCTCAATTAACTGATGATAAACTAAAAGTTTCCGGAGTGGATGTGGTAATACTTTATGAAAAAAGTAAACTCGAGGTGATTGATGTGGTGCCAAATATAAAAAGTGTTTTTCCCGATGCGCCTTTCGACGTGGCGCCAATTGTGACTTATGGCGGAAAATATGACGATACATTTGATTTTCTCCGCGTGGCAGAGGTGGCTTCAAGATCGGGATCAATGTTGGTTGGTGGGACAGTGAATTTGGCCAAAATTACTTTTCGAGCCAAGGAAAAAGGTATAGGAGTAATAAAATATCCTGATGATAATAAGTATCTTGAGATAGCCGGTGTAGGGACATATGTATCTTCCACACCTTCCCCGACCAACGTTCCTACACTCAACCCAACACCAATAAAAACCAATACGCCCATACCTACAAAAACTCTTACTCCTATACCGACTAAAACTTTAACTCCTATACCAACTAAAACACTGACTCCAACCAAGTCTATGACGCCCACACCTACAAAAACCAGAACTCCTACGCCTAGTACAATAGTTACTCCCCAGAATCTGAGCATTATACCTACTAAAACAGTTATTCCTACATCTATTCCTTATACCTGGACTATAAGAGCGCAGCCAATCTGTACTAATGGAATTACACCCTCGGGCAGCGCCAGAGTGTTTTATGCCCAGTGGCCACCTAATCCTTTGAGTTGGCAGTACGACAATATAGCAAGTGGTACTCATATTGTTAAAATCACCGGAACAGGAATTGGTAATGTTTATTTAGGAATGGAATACGGAGGAAATCAAGTAGCTTTAAAACCATATCCTCCTGCTCCTCATGCGGCTATTGAATATGGAACCTTTTTTAATCCACCTACCTATATGGCTAGATGGCAGCAAAACCTTCTTCCAAGTGGTACGTATACCTTGAAATTTGAAGCTCCTTTAGCATGGTGTATGCCTTCCTTTACCCCTACGCCTACCAAAACCATGACACCGACACCGACCAAAACCAAGACGCCTACCCCTACAAAAGTAGTAACTGTTACACCTACAGCTACCGTTAGTCCTATTTTCTGTCCCCAAAAAGCCCAGGGAGATGCTAACTGTGACAGTCTCATCAATGAGACAGACTATTCTATCTGGAAGTGCGAATTCACCAAATCCGACTGTCGCATGTTGTGTACCGGAAATTCCGATACAGGACCAGTGGTTTGTACAGCTATTTCCAGTTCTAGTAAGAACGCTGATTTTAACAAAGATGGTGTTGTCGACCTTAAGGATTTTGAAATCTGGAGAGCAAATGCCACAAGAAATACCTTACCTACAGTTACTAATACTCCCATACCTACTCCTACCAAAACCAATACACCTACACCTACAAAACCTACAATTATTTCTACTCCTACGGTCACTTTAGTTCCTGGTTCCGGTTTGACCCCGGCTCCTACTTTACCGGCTGGAGAATGTATAAAAGACAATAATGTTGCCGGTCAATTTTATGTGCACTCTGTAGATAGTGTACAAAAAAGATGTTGTAGTGGTTGCGTAAGAAACTTTCCTGTTCAAAGTTATTGGATTTGCGCAAATCGAAGTGAAACTAGTAGTATCTGTAGGACTAATTGCACACCCGTAGGTCAATATATCAATAATATTACAGGTTGTTGCAGTTTGTGTGGTAATGGCGGATCTGGAGGTTTGCCGCCGTATCAATGCTGTGTGCCGGGTGAGCCAAATTGTTATTGTGGAAACCCTTAAAAGCAGAAGTTATAATTGATGATACGGGAAGAAATAATAAAAAGATAATATATGGGTTATTTTATAGAAAAAATAAAAACAAACAGAATTTCCTCTGTAGGTATAATTGCCATAGTTTTGAGTGTCATTTTAAGTGCGATTTTCTTATGGAATTACGTAAATCAATATTTGACTAGGTCAAAGGCATATTCCCAAGAAGTTAATTTAGCTTGGAACCCGTCGTCCTTAAACATTGTCTCCGGAGGTAGCGGTGCAATCAGTCTTCAGATCAGTACTCCCAATACGGCATACAAGATTTCCGGCCTAGATGTGACTCTCAAAGGAGACAGTAAATTGCACTCTATTAGTTACCAGAGTACTACACCTGCCAATTATTTTGAAGCTCCTCTTATCGCCCAGATGAGTGATCAAAAGGATTCCACTAATCCCATATATCGTCTTGTACTGGTGTCTAAGAAGGGAGATGCGTCTTTAGCAAGTGGTGTTATTGTTAACTTCCAAATAATGATGAAAACTGGTGTTTCCGGTACATCAATATTAAAAATTGAGACCACACCACAGATTGTCGGTACGCCCAGCGATCGTCAGTTTAACATAAAGACTGCTTTACCTCTTCAGGCAACCATCAATATTATTAATGCCGTTTCTCCCACTCCTAATCTTACTCCTCCGCCTACATCTTCCTTTTCTCCCACTCCTAATCTTACTCCTCCGCCTACATCTTCCTCTTCCGACTGTCATCATTATTATTGGTTTGACAATACCAATCGTAACTGCGATGACAAACAATTTTGCGGTATGTATATGTATGAGGGTCTTAGAACTTTTGATGACAAAAGTTCCTGTCTTAAGGCTCTTGAGGAGGAGCAAAGGAAATAAATAACATGAAAAAATTCGTTTTGTTTTTGCCGTTAATTTTGTTACTGCCAATAGCTTTTATTTTGGGAGGAATTTATCTAAAAAATCAAAATAAAGTAGCCCAAAATCCGGAAATCTTTGTTGGTGAGCTGGAAGTTACCTCTACACCGGAACCCACCAGTACACCCGAGTCGACTTCTACGCCGACTCCTCCTTTAGATAACTCTTATGCTGTACCAATCGGTGAGAAGCAGTCTTTGACTATCAATATCGGCGGAGGAGTAGATCCAGACGCAGTCTATGTTCGTTTTAAGATAAAGCTTGAGTGGGCGCAATTTAAGCCCGAGATCAAAGTGCGGCTTAAAGCAGTTGATTTGTCTGTGTCACCAACTCCCAAACCAGCCGATACCTGCCAGAAACCGGGAGCAGGAGAGTACTTTTACCGTGATATTCCGATGGTGGCTGATAGCTACGGCCAGTATTCTCCTAAGAAGGGCGCTACTTTTACCGACAGTAAAGGAGAGGCGCAAATTACCTCCGAAGGTTGGGTGCCGCTTCGTGGTCTTACCCCTGATAAAAATTACGCGCTTTTTGTGAAAGGTCCTAAACATCGAGATATAAAGATGGAAAAAAGCGTAACTTTGAAAAAAGCCCAAGCGATAAGTCAAGATTTCAACTGGACGGATAAATTACTTCCTCCGGGTGATCTTCCTGATCCTAACAACAATTTCATACAGGATTGCGTGGTTAATAGTGTGGACCTGACGCTTGCGGAAGACCGGATAGGCAGGACGGACAAAAATTCACTGGACATTGCTGATGTAAATTATGACAATATAGTAAACGCCAGTGATGTTTCCAAAATCGTCAAGACGCTTGAGGAAAATGAAGAGGATGATTATTAGATATTAGAAAGGAAAAATTATGCAACAAAAAAGGGATTTTTCTGAAATCATAAGGGTAGGAATAGTCCTTATAATTCTTTTACTTCTTCTTGTCATTCTAATTTTTTTGAGGATTAAAAGCAAACAAAGATTAATTGAGGTACAAAATGGTAAGGGAGTTCTTGCTACTCCGACAGTTACGGTTGGTGAGAATATCTACAACAACATCATGTTTTTCAGACCCGAGAAAAAGCTGGTCACAGTGAACGAAGAATTTGATTTGTCTATCTTCTTTCAGGCTGACAAAAAGACGATTAACGGTGCTGACGCAGTGATTTTTTATAATCCCGAGGCAATAGAAGTTGTTGAGATCCAAGCCTCTTCCGAAACCGGAGAATATTTCAAATCCTACCTCAAAAAGAAAATAGATCCCGTCAAAAAAGTAATCAAGATTACTGGTTATCAGCCGAAGGATCAAGGGGCATTGTCAGGAGAGAAAAGATTTGCTACTCTCAAATTAAGAGCAAAAAAGAAGGGGTTGGAAACTCTTTCTTTTGACTTTGTAGCGGGAACAACCAACAGGACAACTTTGGTGGAAAAGGGAACAGGCAAAAATTTATTGGGTAACGCAATTGGAGCAGAAATTGAAATAAAATGAAAAAAACGATAGTTTTGATAGTAAGGTCGCTATTGGTGGCTCTCTTTTTCCTGCTTATGGGAAATGTTCGAGCCGTTTATGCACAGTATTTTAAGTTTGACGTATCTGGAGTAACGCAGCCGGTAGCGGTGGGTAGTACTTTTAAAGTGAAGGTTTTAATTAATACCACCGGGACTCAAGTTATTACTGGTGATGCTTTAATTAGTTTTGATTCAAGTAAGGTAAGTATAAATAGTGCCGAGTCGGGTGATTTCTTTACTTATTTTTCCGGGACATCTGTAGGTGGCGCAAATAATAAATATCTAGTAAGTGGTTGGGAGGAAGACATAGCTTCAGCTAAAACCGCCTCCTCCGATACTCTTTTTGCCACGCTTAATCTTACCGCTAAAGTTGATGGAGCTGCGGTTTTAAGCTTTGATTGTACGAGCGGGTCAGAGGCAGATTCCAATATAAACCAAGCTTCTGATTCCAAAGACATCATCAACTGCAGCCAGATGACACCTGTTACCATCACTATAGGGAGTGGTGGTTCAACTACTGCACCAACTTCAACGCCTGTTCCTACTACCACCCAAGTCGCTCCCTCCGCGACTCCGGTTCCTCCTACTTCTGTGCCAACTAGGGTTACCGCTCCGACTGTTTCAGTGCTTCCCAGAAGCGGAATAATGGAGGTGACTTTTGCTGCTTTCGGAATCGGAGTAGTCCTTACAGTAATTGGGGCACTGCTTATTTTATAAAATTATTTTATAAATTTTATGGCAAACACGATTGCAGGGCTTAAAAAAACCGGGAAAATACTTGGTCTAGGTTTTATCCTGATAACAGGGCTTTTCATGGCGATTTTTGTAGGACAAGAAGCAAGAAGATATCTTGCCAAAGCCTCATCATGTCCTGCCGGAGGGGTCCGCGCCGTCCAGGTGACGGGAAATAGCGCCGTAATCTCATGGGAGACGACCGAAGAAACTCAAGGGAGGGTTGAATACGGCACAAATGCCCAAAATCTTACCTTTTCTGCTCCTGAAAGTTCTGCCGGCAAAATTCACAATGTTCCTTTGACACTCCTTACTCCCAATACGCTTTATTACTACCTAATAACGATTGGTTCTAATAGGTGCGACTCAACAGGCAAATCATGTACTGACAGCAGTTGTATTCCTTTTACTTTTACAACAGCCTCGGTTGATCTTAATAAAGAACTTGTGACTAAACTTCCTTCTGTTACTCCTACAAAGGCAGTCACTCCAACCTCCAATCCGACTACCAAGCCGGCTACTCCTTCCGCTACGCTTAAGCCCACAGGATTATCACCGACAAAAGGTCTTTCCGCATTTTGCCTGAAAGTTGCCGAAAATTTGGGCAAGACGAGTCAGGCGACCAACTGGGCTGCTATTAGGCAGTATGATATAGATGCCAACAATATAATAAACAGTACGGATATCTTCAAATGCAGACAGAGTGGGAAATAATAAACAAAGTAAAATCTGCCCTTTTTTTGCAGCGCGGCAAATAATGACCTATAATATAAGGTCATGTCTTCAGTTAAAGAGATTTCCAATCAATATCCTAGTTTGGAAGTCTATTACGCTAGCGTAGAGGAGTATTATTACGGACAAATAGGCGATCGTGTCAGATTAAAGCCCGATAGAGAAGTACCCCAATGGACCGAACTGTTAGATCCCGCTACTCATTTATTTCCCATTGAAATTGCAAAAAGAGACGAGTTGCTAGGACAGTGTTCATCGTATATGTTATCGAGTGATTTAGCCATGGTGAAAGCATCACTTTCTATGGCTATTTTTGCTCACCAAAATCATTATCGGGCTAGTGGCGCGCCTTATTCGGTGCACTTTTTAGATATGGCTATCGAACTTGCGGCAGAAGGATATGAGCAGGATGGGATAACTATCTCCGCCGCATTACTTCATGATGCAGTTGAGGATACAGAACTTACAGTAGAGGAAATTGCTAGGGTAATATCATCCGAAGTTGCCAAAACAGTAGAAGGTTTGACCAAAATTACCGAAACTGAAGCTGGTTCATTGGCAGTAGCAGATGAAAAGACAAGAAAAAAAATAATTGAGCACGCGATAGAAAATCCCCGGGTAGGAATTATAAAATGTTTTGACCGCTTAAATTATTTTGGCACTTTGGAAGGAAAGATAGCTGAAGGAAGGCCTGGGATAAGAGCAGAAATACAAAGAAAAGTGGTAGAAACAGCCGATGTATATGCGGTTTTGGCAAAAAGATTCGGGCTGTTTGAGGTAGCCAGTAAGCTTGAAAGTTATTGTCTTTACTATCGTGGAAGAAGATGGGCGAAGTTAAAAAAAGATCTTGAGGAGTTTATACCAGACTTTTTTATAATATACAATCCTAAAGTGATTGAGGAAAGGATTCGTTTAGCAATCACCGATTCTTACGTCCAACTCTATAGTAGATTGCCTTCCCCTTATGATATTGCCCGAAGGATGCCCAAAGCACGATATCCAAACGCAGAAGATATGTATTTACACGTAGGTATCATTTTGGATGAAGATGATACTGCCGGAGTCAGTAATCAGGAGTGGGACACAAGGGCAAACCAGATTTATTATCAATTAAGTAAATCGCCTGATTATAAGGTGGATCCTATAAATCCGAGATTTCCTGAGCTTGTTAGATGTCGGTATGTAGATTCTTTGAGATTTACCATGAGGAGGAATGATGGACTGCTTATCTATGTGCATGTATATCCGCTCAGGGTTTATGAGCTTGAACAGACGAAAATGACAGATTTATTTTACAGGAGGAAAACGCTTGAAAGCGATATAGGCGCAATAAAAGCTGTTGATGAAATTACTAGGCGGCACGCGTTGGCACTGGAGAAACATAATATGCTAAAGAAAAGCTATCAGTTATTAAGAGATCGTTCTCAAGTTGGTGATGATTTGGTACTTTCTTCAGATATGGCTAGACAGTTGGAAGGCCGTACTCCTATAGGTCAAATAACAGTAATTGGTATAGATAATCAAGGGAAAGAGGCGCCTTGGTATATTGCCGAAGGAGCCAGCGTTCTTGATTATGCCATTAGCATTTCACCGGCGAATTGGCCGTATGTTAAGACTGTTACCATAAATGGAGAGCCGGCAACTTTTAATAGAGTTTTAAAACCTGGAGATAAAATTCATATAGAATTTGGTTCAGAAGAAAATTGGGACCCAAGCTGGATTAGGGCTATTTCTAGCAAAGAACATAGAAATAGAGTCAGAAGGGCGATAATAAAAATCATAGAGAATGAAAAAAGAACAATCCAAAAAGAGTTAAAGAGGAGATTTGAAGGTGAACTTGCGGAGATTAGGGACCGGCGGGAAAGAAGAAAAAGGAGTAAAAAGCGGCAACTAATGGAAAAAGAAATCAAGGGAGGAGTAATGTACATGCGTGTTCTTGAGGCGGGGATGGATATTTTAAGAAAAAAAACAGGAATCAATTTTCCTCCGAGTATAGATCATGCCGCAGATATTATTCAAGCATGGAGATCAAATCTTACCTCTAGTCATTTTCTATATAAATTAGGAATGGCTGATCAGTTACCAGAGAAAATACTAGATAAAGTAGCAGAAAGATTGAAAGAGGTAAATGCAAGGGGTGGCAGTGTAAATTTAGTTTTTTTATGGATTAATCGTCCTGTCTTATTAGACTTGGTAATAGCTGGTATAGCAAGAAGGATTGGAATAAAAATTACTGGGTTGGAGTCTACTTTATACGGTCAGGGATTACCAAGAAAAATAACCATACATTTTGATCCAAGCGATACTAAAAAATTACCAGAATTTATTGAAGCATTGACTCAAGATCCTGATTGTCAGAGAGAGGGTTTGCTTTCTATCTTTTAGATTTTTTTAATTTGTATTCAGCTAACAGTATTTAGGGAAATCAGATTATAGTGTTTGGTTGTTTTCCTTCAAGCGCTTTATTATACGCATGAGTAAATAATTCTTGTTGCACATTAGGGTCATTCCAATTTACTCCGTATAATTCGTAAGGAAATAAAGCCGGTAACACTTCAAGAAGTTGTCTAGTTCTGAATTCATGGAAATTTGTTTGAGGCTCAAACCAATAAGGCGTCCATGATCCGGCAAGCGATTCTCTACTGGTAAGCCATTCAAAAACTATTTCTATCTTGCAAGAAGGGCTTTCTTTATGTGAAGCGAAATACTTTATTTGCTCTATTCTTGAAGCTGGTGTGACTGTAGGTTCGGTTTCTTTTTTATTTTTTCAATTAGGCATTTTGTTTATTAGCAATCCAATAAACTCATCTAGGTAAGCTTTATCTTTTAATATAAATCTGGCGGCTTCACGGTCAGGTGTTGGTAAACCTCTTCCTCTAGCGATTTTTAACATTTCTGAAAAAAGGGATTTATATCTATGGTCCACTACAGCAAACTTTTCTCCTTGCTTATTGCCTTGGCCAAATTCTCTAACTCTTAATTCTTGGATAATGTATTTTCCTGATGTAAAAGCATAGGCGTCATTTTTCCAGTCTCTACCGTCACTAATTCTTATTTGGACGCATTTTCCTTTGTTATTAAGACCAATAATCAAGTAAATTGATTTAGTGTTAGGCGAAAAGACTACTCCAGATTCTTGCACAAAACGACTCAAAGTTTTTTCCTCATCCTTATCGCGGGTAAGATCGGCTAAGGCATAAAGATTCATGCACTCAAGTAGCGATGCTACTTGTTGGGGAATAAAAGAATAAATACTTCCTTGTGGAAGATTTTTATTTATATAGGTGGTGCAACCTCCAATTGATATTCCGCAATACATTTTCAATAGATCTAGAAAACCCAAGGCTGTTTCTACTTCAGCCGTTAATCCAAGACGCTGATGATAAGTTGGAGGAAGGTGTTCTAAAACCCAACCTCGGAATTTTTTGGCTTCTCTATATGCCGTTTCTATATATTGTTCAGCAGTACATCCAAAAAACCTGTTTTCGTTTTTAGGATCCATCATTATCCTGCCGATAACAGGAAAAAGCTTCCTTAACAAACCTCTTTTTATACGCGTCTCTTCATCTTCGGAGCATATTTTACCTTGGAGTTTCTCTGCTGTTTTTCTTAATACACAGTCTATAAATCTTACTCTTTCCTGAAAAGTTGGCTGTAAATCAGAAGGTACGAAAAGTGTTTCGCCTACATCTAAACCTGGTTTTTTCCATTGCAAACGACCGCTTTCTTCTTTAATTTCCGTAAGATCGCCACATAGGATAAGTCTAGGTGGAAGTAAGGAATAACTTGGTTGGGTTTCAGATTGAGATGGCATATTATTTTTTTGCCAGTTATATAAAAAACCTCCCTTTTTGGGAGGCGGATTATTTTTTTTAATTTCTTTTATCTTTTTTTACGCCCTCCCGTCCAATTTTATTTTTATAAAAATTCTTGTCCGAAAGAGAGTATTGACGCAATGAATAATCTCAAGTTTCATAATATTTTGGTAGTATTATATTGAATTTTAATTTACAGATCAATTTTTTGTTGGATGATTCTAATCAATTATTTTTACTTGTTTGTTGTGGATAATTTTTATATGTAGATATTCAAGGATAATTTACCTTTTTAAGGTAACTTTTTCAGATAACTTTTTGATTAAATCTTGATTAAACTTTTAATTAAATTAATGATTAAATTAATGAAAAATTGATTAAAGATTGATATGGTAATCTCTGGAAAATGTTTTAAAACATTTTCCATTTCTTGATTTTTTTACGGCAGTATTCTAAATCTTAATCTCTTTTTTATCTCCACAAAGAAGAAAGGAAGAAGCGAAACAGCAGCTACAATGAGCCAAGCATTTGTCTCAAGTTTTTCAGTCCTAAAGATTAGGTTTCCGAAGTCAGTTTGGACGATTATAATTTGAAGAATTATTGAGAAAACTGTCGCAACTACAAGATAAGCATTACTAAAAATTCCTAGTTTAAAAAGCGAATTCCGTGTGCTTCTGTTATTGAAGGCGTGGATAAGCTGGGAAAAAGCCAAGGCTGAAAAAGCCATGGTTTGGGCGATAAAGTAGTTGAATTTTTCCATTGATACGACAAAAAGAAGAAAAACAGTCATCCCGATAATTGCCCCCTCAACGAGCATATAAGCCCAGCGTGTTTTATGAAGGATGGGTACGGAAAGATCCCTAGGCGGTCTGTTCATAACGTCAAATTCCGCCTTCTCCATACCAAGGGCAAGTGCAGGTAGACCATCGGTGACAAGATTTATCCAAAGTATCTGGATAGGCATAAGTGGAAGGGGAGCAGCAAAGATCACACCGGCGGCAACAACAATGATTTCTGATAGATTGCAAGAGACAAGGTAACGGATGAATTTGACAAGATTAGCAAAGATAGTTCTGCCCTCCCGGACTGCCTCCACAATAGTGGCATAATTATCATCAGTAATCACAATATCAGCAACTTCGCGGGTAATGTCGGTGCCGCTTTTACCCATCGCTACTCCGATATGTGCAGTTTGAAGGGCTGGCGCATCATTGACGCCGTCACCTGTTACTGCTACCTGCATGTGTGGTAGGCTTTTTATTGCCTCGACAATTTTTAGTTTCCCCAAAGGCGAGATACGGGCAAAGACGTTTACTCCATTTTTTATTTCTTTAGCTAATTCATCCTTGTTAAGCAAAACTATTTCATTTTCGGTAAGTATTTTTTCCTCTCCTTTTATTATTCCTGCTTGGATAGCGATAGACTTTGCCGTTTCTCGATGATCTCCCGTAATCATAATTGTTCGGATGCCGGCTGCCCGTGCACTTGCAATTGCCTTAGTAACTTCCGGCCGCAGAGGATCCTGCATGAGGAGTATACCTAAAAATTCAAAATCTTTTTCCGAAACTGATTCATTTTCCAAAGCCTCTTTGACTTCTCTTTTATTTATTTTTCTCCTGCCTACCGCTAGTGAACGGAGTCCCAAAGCGGCCATTTTTTGGGTAAAAGCAGCAATTTTTTTTCTTTTTTCTGGAGACAAAATACATTTATCTAATATCACTTCCGGAGCGCCTTTGGTGCATAGAAGATGGTCACCGGTTTGATTTACTTGGACAATTACGCTCATCATTTTCCGTTCAGAAGTAAAAGGCACTTCGTAGATTCTGGGCGTGCTTTGTCGTATTTCTTCGATAGACAATTTGCCGCGGCAGGCAGCAACTAAAAGCGCTGCATCCGTGGTGTCCCCAATTACGTCATTTTCCTCAGAGTTTTTGGAAAAAGCTGCGTTGTTGGCAAGAACGCCTGTTGTCAAAAGCATTTCCAGAGAAGTATTTTTACTTGGATCAATAATCTTGCCTTTTTCATCAAAAAAAGTCCCTTCTTTACTAAACCCCTCACCCTCCACTTTGTAGATTCGGCCGTCAGGAAGAAAGATGGAAACTACATTTATCTTATTTTGGGTAAGAGTGCCGGTTTTATCTGTAGCAATTATTCTGACTGCACCCAAAGTCTCGGTGGCAGCCAGTTTTTTGACAATAGTCTTTTTCTCGGCGAGGCGTTTTACGCCTAGAGAAAGAACAATTGTCACAATTGCCGGCAACCCCTCGGGGATAGCGGCGACAGCAAGGGAGATAGAGACAAGAAGACTCTCGACAAAGGGAACCTCTCGAAAGATGTTGATAAAAAACATAATGATAGCAATAAAACACACTACAAAAGTCAAAGTACGGGCCACACCGTCAAGCTCGACCAAAAGGGGAGTTTTTACAGGTTTTACCTCCTCCAGAAAGGTCGCGATTTTACCAATCTCGGTTTCCTTTCCGGTTGCAACTACAACTGCCTTGCCCCTGCCGGCAAGAACCTTAGTGTCTTTGTAGAGCATATTGGAGCGGTCGGCAAGCGGAATATTTTCATTTTCATGGAAGATGGTATCAGCGTTTTTATTGGCAGCTTGGGATTCGCCTGTTAAAATGCTTTCATCGATTCTGAGGGAAAATGATTCAATCAGGCGGGCATCTCCCGGAATTTTAGCTCCTTCTTCAAGAATTAGGATATCTCCCGGAACAATCTCGGAAACAGCCACCTTCTCAATATTTTTTTCGCGGATTACCAAAGCATACTCAACTTCCTTTTTTTTCAGCGACTCAAGTGTTTTTTCTGCTTGCATTTCTTGAGCAAAACCGATGATGGCATTTAAAGTAACGATTGCAAAGATGGCGCAGGCATCAATATATTCTCCTAAAAGAAAAGAGATGAAAGTAGCGACAAGAAGGATAATGACCAGAAAACTTTTGAATTGGGAAAGAAATTTGAGGATTATCGGAGGTTTCTTTTTGGTTGGAAGAAGGTTAGGGCCATATTTGGCGAGGCGTTTTTTCACCTCATCATTGGTCAGACCGGAGGTTTCATTAGTTGCAAATGTTTTGATAACTGCTTTTTTGGATTTTTGGTGCCACATATCATATTGTCCCCCCTATTCCCGAAGGAATAAGTAGCGAGGTGATAAATTTAATGATGGGAAAGATGATACTTACAACCGGTGGTGTTCCAAAAAAGGGAAAAATAAGGATGAGAAGGAAGATTATGCCGTAGCGTTCCAGCTCCATCCAACTATCGTAGTATTTTGAGGGAAGAAGGCCAGCAACTACTTTGAAACCATCCAAAGGGGCGATAGGAAGGAGATTGAAAACAGCTAGAAGTATATTAAAGTAGATAAATACACCAAGTATATTGACAAGAAAAGCACCCAGAGAGATGACAGGTATGTGGGCGGCAAGCTGGAAAATCAGAGCGGACACAATAGCAATTATAATGTTTGAAGTAGCTCCAGCCACGGAGATAAGTGCGGCATCCCTTCTGGGATTGCGCAGATTAAAAGGATCAAAAGGTACCGGTTTGCCCCAGCCGAAACCGATAAAAACAAGAAACAAGGAACCAAGCAAGTCAAGATGAGCAAAAGGATTGAGAGTAAGTCTTCCGGCCAGCCGTGGCGTCGGATCGCCTAGATGATCGGCGGTAAAGGCGTGGGCAAATTCATGGACAGCGATAGCCATGATTAAAAGAATTGCGACAATGACAAATTCAAGGGGATTTTGGAAAAACAGTTTTATCATCTTGTTAAATAAGATATATTTTGGTATAGTATAGCACATTATGGCTTACAGGTGTGATTATTGTCATAAAGGTAGACTATACGGACATGCTGTTTCCCACGCCAAACGGAGACTAAAGCGGCTTTTTAAGCCCAACTTGCAAAAACTAACCGTTTTCCTAAATAGAAAATCTTCTCTCAAAGTAAAATTTTGTACCAAGTGCATTAAAAGATTGAAAAAAGACGGCAGGCTTGGTAACTTTTTTCTAAAAAAGACTCCCAAGGCTGTTTCTGTTGTTAAAAAAGTTAAAGAGAAGACGGAAAAAGAAGATAAGCTACAAGAGAAGAAAGCTATAAAATCTTCTACTAAGCCTCTGGATATCAGTTCGATCGTTGGGAAGAAAAAATAAATTCCCTTTTTTTAAATAAAAATTATTGACTAAATAAATTACCTAGATATTTATGGGCGAAAGACAAAGACAATCACAGATAAGAGAAAATTTACGGTTTGAGTTTAAAGAGCTAGAACGTATGTTACCCCCGAAGGAAAAATTGCAAGGTATAATTTCCGAACTGTTAAAAGAAAGGGAGGGGATAGAATCAAAAGTTCGGAGTGATATCTTAGCTTGGCTATATCAATTGACAGAGAAAGCCGCTACTTTTGGTTTGGGAGCAGAAAATTTGAAAGTATCAGAATCAGGTTTTGACGAAAGAATCTTACCGCCAATTGCCTCTTCGACGCTTATTGACTTTGGTATTCTAGACGATGAAAAAAAAGCTTTTGAAATTTCGCTTCGTCAAAAACATAGATTAGAAAGACGTGGTTTACCAGCAGAAAACAACTTAAAAATCCAAGTCCTAGGGCCGAAACAGATTCAAACTTTACCGGTATCGTTATCTCGACTGCCTCGGCCAATTTTGGGTATTAGAGAATGTTATACCAGAACTTTGCCTACCAGTGGTGTTTTAGAAATAAATGTAACCGGAAACTACATTTTAGGTAAAGATTCAAAAGAGGAATTATATTTTTTAGGCGAATCAATGGAAGATCCACATTCACACGTATATAATCCAGCTCTTGATAAATGGTTTAGAATTGACAAAACTAGCCATCCTGATGATTTTTCCATTCCGTCTGAATTATTAGAATCTATTCCTCCTTTACAAAAGCCCAGAGATGATTTTTTGGCCACAAACGAACAAATCGCTACTATAATGGTCCTTTTTTGGGCTGGGATAAGACAAGAGTCATAAAAGACGTGTATGAAAATCCTAAAATCTGCCAAATTTTTGATCCTCCTTATCGTCTTTGTAAATTTTTTAGGTTACGGAATCGTCTTTCCAATTTTACCGCTTTTAGCCGAAGCCTACGGCGGTGATCCTTTCGTCTCCGGAATTCTTATTGCTGTCTTTTCCATAATGCAGGTTATCTCCATGCCTATTTTGGGTAGGTTGTCGGATAGGTACGGTAGGCGTCCGCTTCTTATTTTTTCTTTATTAGGGACAGTCACTTCATTTGCGATCATGGGGATAACTCATTCAATTTTTTGGCTAATGCTGGCGCGGATTATAGATGGAATATCGGGAGGGAATCTCTCGATAGCCCAAGCCTATATCGCTGATATTACAGATCGGAAACAGCGTGCCGGCGGAATGGGAATTTTGGCTGCCGGTATTTCTCTGGGCTTTATTATGGGGCCGCTTTGGGGAGGTTTTTTTTCCAAAATTTCTCTTGCCGCACCTTTTTATGCGGCGGCCATTCTGACAGCTTTCGCCGTCTTTCTAACTTTCTTTTTTCTGCCTGAATCGGTAAGTAAAAAAGAGTTTACTTATGAAAAGAGACATTTCCATTTTGGGGCTTTTTTTCGTTGTTTTTGTGAAAGCAATTTTACCTGTTTTTACATCGTGAACCTTCTAGTTTATTGGGCGCAGTCGGCTGTATTCACAACCATGAGTCTTTTTGGAAAGGACGTTCTTCGTCTTTCCGTGACCGGCATAAGCCTGCTTTTTGCTTTTGGCGGAGTTTTGTCTGCCTTAATCCAAGGGTTTTTGGTAGGAAGGTTAGTGAAAATTATTTCCGAGGAAAAAATTTTTATCATTAGCAGTCTAGTTACGGTCTTAGGCTTTACCTTTTTGGCAAAAAGTAGCAGTATTACCTTATTTTTCATAGGTAATACTATTTATTCAATTGGTGGGAGCCTTCTGGTACCTATTATTCAGACATTGGTGTCAGAAAAATCTTCACAACATGAGCAGGGAGGAAACTTAGGGCTTTTGCAAAGTTTTGGTTCTTTCGGAAGGATTATTGGTCCGATTACAGCGGGATTTATTTATGAGAAGTATAGTCCTTTTGCGCCGGCTATCATGGGTGCAGTAATTATGACAATAATCTTTCTTCTAAGTCTCCGCCTGTTTAGAACAGTTATTAAAACCGTTTAAAACTCACACGAACGAAAGATAAAGCAAGTAGCAGCCGCAGTCCTCGCGCCGGAAGTTGTCTTTTTATATCAAAAGATTATTTAGTTATATCAAAAGATTATTTAGCTCGTTGCAGAGCCTTCTGGAAAATGTTTTAAAACATTTTCCCTATTAATCTGTTATTTTTTATCTTTTCGATTTTGACGTCTTTTATTTGTCCTGATATATTTTTTGGGGCTTTTATGAAAGCTAGAACCTGATTATCTAGAAGTGCCTCTTGATAGTTTTCATTTCTCTTTTGTAAAAATAAAGCAGGAAAAATTTTGCCGAGATGTTTTGAGAGGAATTTTTGGTATTTAATTTTGCCTAAATCAGCAAGGATCTTTGCTCTTTTAATTTTAATTTGTGCAGTGGGTTCTTTGATTGTCTTACTCATATAGTATGCGGCAGTTTTTTCCCTGATGCTGAAACGGAAAATATGAAATTTGGAGATCGGAGACTCTTTTAGAAAGTCAAAAGTATCAGCAAAATCCTTTTCTGTTTCATCCAAAAAACCTACGATGATGTCTGTGCCGATAAGAGCAAATGGGTTTATTTTGGCAAGTATATTTAGTTTTTCCAGAAATTCTTCGCGAGTGTAACCTCTTTTCATGAGAGTCAATATTTTATTTGACCCAGATTGTAATGGAATATGGAAAAAATTGACCAGACGTTTTTTAGGCAGTATCTTTTTATAAAAATCAAAAAATTCATAATTTATGCTCCATGGATGGAGCGAGCCTAAACTTATTCTTGGTATTTTAGTGTGGTTGATTATTGACTCAAGCAAATCAGTAAATTTTTCGCCAGTATCCCACCCGTAAGCCTCTGTGTTAATAGCGGCTAAAATAACTTCAGAAATATTATTCTCGAAATGTTTAATACTTAAAACTAAATCCTTAACTTTTTTTGATTTCGGAGTTCCTCTAAGATAAGGAACAATGCAATAAGTACAAAATCTTTGACAGCCGTCTTGGATTTTGAGAAGGAGCCGGCCAGAGGAGAGAAATTTATCATTTATCTTAACTTGCGGGTAAAGTTGCTTACATTTCTTAAACTTCGCTTCAAAATTGCTCAACTTGGTTGGGTTTATGGCTAGTGAAGATTCTCTAGGGATGCCCTTTTTTGCTTTACCCGCAGGTAAAATTAATGTATTTATGATCTCTTCTTTATTTTCATTATCAATCATTTTGTCTACTTCGTTAATTTTTATTCCTTCCTTTAGCCATTTGGTTGCTGCGCAACCTGTAATAATAATCTTAGCTTTTGGGTTTTTCTTTCTTGTCTTGTAGATAAACTGCCGGGCTTCCCGTTCGGCTTTGCGCGTGACCGCACAAGTATTAATAAAGTAAATATCTGGATTGTCTTCTGAATACTTAAAACCAAGCGAGATAAGTTCTTTATCTAATGCTTCCTTTTCTGCGATATTTACCCGGCAGCCAAAGGCAAAACTGGCAAAGATTTTTCGCATGGGGATATTTTACTAGAAAATTTCATCTTTATTAAATCAATACTGATAGAAGTGAAGTGCTAATCGATTTTGAGGCTTTACGTTCCTCTCTAGAAAATGTTTTAAAACATTTTACATCCTATAGTATTGAATTTTAAATCATTTTGTGCTATTTTAGAGCGTTAAAACAAAGAAAAATATAAATTATCAGTCAAGCATTATGCTGAAAACTAAAATTATTCTCTTGCGTTTTTTTATTTGTCGACCAGATCAAGTATGAAAAAGTTTTTAAGAATTAAATCAGACAAAACATTGGTTTCTGTACTAAAGGATTCAGATCTTGAGGCTTGGGTAGTCAATACTTTGAAGGTAAGAATGATTGCTAAACTTGATAGTCTTCTTGAGGCGGAAGGTCGGATCAACGCGCGTAAGTTATTTCTTGTGCCAATTTTTACCATTTCTGAAATGAGCAAAAGGATTGAGAAAGAAGCCCCGGAGATGAAGACATACTTTTTTAGAGAGCTTTCAAATATCCTCGAGAAAGTAGTATAAAATATAGCACTTTCTGATCTTCTTAAGAAAATGTTTTAAAACATTTTCTCTTTTTTATAAAAAAATCAATGTCTAGCTTGAGAGTTAAAATAGATAAAGAGTAAAGGATTACCGGCAGGATCAGAAATTATTTTTTGCGGGACATGCGTAGCGTAAAAATTTTCCGCATTCCAGATCTTATATATTGATGGTCTGTTAAGAAGTACCACAATGTCACTTTCTTCAGGAGGAAGCGAGTTGAGTTTATCAGAAAGGTCCGGTCGAATATAGATTTTCGCCAGTTCCGGAGCAAGTGGGGCCGAAACGACCGTTTCTTTAGGAGCTATACTATTGATATAGGAAAAAGTTTCCTTATAGGAAGCCGCCCAGAAATCTCCATCACGATTGGAGGGCGCAAGTAAATTGAAGTAATTGATTTGGTACGGATGGTGAATAATAAGGGTATAAATAAGGAAGATAAACACACAGGTATAGATATAATAGGCGTATTTTTTTGCCACAAATTCTACTCCTAGGATAAAAGCCAGAGAGAGCGGGTAATAAATCTCAATAAAGTAGCGGATGTCATCAATTATGGGAAGCCGCAGAATTGGATATTTAAAAAGCGTATAGGCAAATAATACAAGGAAAAAAAATGAGGCGTCATCGTGCTCCTTTAAGACTTTCTTTCCCAGGACTAAAAGTCCAAAAGGAAAAAACAGAAGTATCGGGATTGGGGTAGTCGTGAAAAATTGTCTGAAAGCATAAGTATAGGAGAAGGGGTTAATAAGATAGAGGGTAGTATAAATATCACTATAGGTTTTAGGAAGAGTGGTAAGCCAGTCGAAGCAGTATAAAACCCAGATAGTTAATGGGATGATTACCAAAGTCGCCAAGAAAATGAGAGAATGGATAATATAGCTTTTTCTCTCCTTAGTTTTATATATGTATAAGAAATAATGAAATATAATCCAGAAGACAAAAATAGGAAAAAGCTGAAGGATATTAAACTTGGTATTGACCGCTAAAATTTGGAAAAAGAGAGCAAAGGCAGCAAATTTTAATCCTCCTTTACTAAGATATTGGTAGAAATAATAGGCAGTGATTAGGAAAAAAGCGGCTGTTGGGATGTCTTTAATATTGGTATGCAGATGCCCCACGAAGCGCGGTAAAAGGAGGAGGGTAACTGTAGCAAGGAGTGCAGTCTTTTGGCCGTATACCTCTTTTAGAAAGCGAAAAAAATAGATCACACCTAAAGAGCCGGCAAGAACGATGTAAAGAAGGTAGGAATCGGGAAACCAAGAAGCAGGCAAAAACCTGAAAAAATATATCGGAACAATTTCAGCAAACACACCATATGGTGCATAAGTATTATAAGTAGGAGCAGTAGCTTCTCCCAGTCTGTAGAGACCAGCCATAAGATGATGGGGAAAATCCCAAGTGAGGGAAAAATGGGGAGTAAGGATAATATTGATGGCAATTAAAAGGAAGATGGGAAAAAAAATCAAGATATTAGTAAAAGATATTTTTTTCATTAGGATTTTAATCTTGGAAATTTTAATCTAGGAATCTGTATACAAATATGCTTTTCCCTATAACTGCTTCCGGTTTCCTATTTCTTAGGATATCAAGCGGTGCTGTTTTGATAAACCCCAATTTGTAGTAGTCGCTTCCGCGCACCATCCAGTCGCCTAGAGTCAGGTTGCCAACGCTTATAACAACCATTCCCTGAAGTTTATCAAGCTCCTCAAATCTTAAAGGTTTATATTTTATACCGTAAAACTCTGGATCTGCCGTGCCGAGGTAACTTAGGGTAATTGTTTCATTGATAAGATTGTTTTCTCGGAGCCATTTTGCCAACCTACCTAAATCTTGACCCCAATCGATTTCGGAGTCAGAGAGATATTTGTAGCCCGCAGGCGGAATACCTGTCAGTTCATTGGTATAAGAGAGATCGTAAGGAAAAGAAAAGAGGGAGGTCAGAAAAAGATAGAATACTAAGAGAAAAATTAAGATCCGCCTCGCATTACCCGTTCGTGATCCTGTTTTTGGCAGCGTTGTAGCAATTTGTGAGCTTCCCATTATAAACAAAATTAGTGACGGGAAAAGATAACGGTAAACATTGTTGATGTGCGAAAAAAGCATGAGACAGAGAAAATAAAAGCCGCCCAGCAAAAAAAACACATAATTCGGGAAAATTCTTTTGCCTTTAATGGTTTTTTTGGCGAGCAAAAAAAGAGCTATAAAAATAAGTAGCAGAGTAGGAATTGGAGTTTTCAGCATGAAAGAAACGGGGAAATAGAAAAACCAGTCGTTTTTTGCCCTGACTTCTCCGAGAAGGTATGCGGGTTGGCTGATGATGTTATGCGTATACATGACTCTCATACCGGTTTTGTAGTAATAAGGTACAGGTAGATTTCCGAAAAGATTCCAGACAAAATTATTTGAAAGTGTTTTATTGGCAGAAGCAATGATTGGTACTTCGTCATAATTAAAACTTCTATTGTTGTAGCCTGTGGCAAGGCCGAATATCCAAAGGAAAAAAAGAGATACGAGGATTATTGATAGTTGGAGAAGCAGGATTGACTTTATAACTGATTTTTTCCTTTTCTTAGAAAGATTTATAGCGAGTAAAAAATACATTCCGGCAAAAAAGGCGACCGCGAAAAAGATGAAAGTAAATTTAGTGAGAAATCCCAAGGCAAAAACAAGAGAAAGTAAAAATCCATAAATGAAGGGTTTATTTTGCAGGTAGAAAGATCGTTTCTTTAGGCGGCTGTCATTTCTTTTGACAAATTCGGGGTTGGGGTAAGAAGTTATTTCTCGATAAAAAAGATACATTAGATATAGACTAAGGAGGATAAAGAAAGCAACCGGCAGATCAAAAGCTAGGATATGTCCGTGGCCACGGATGTTAGGGTCAAAAGAGTATAAAAAGAGGGCTAGCAGTCCCGCTTTTTGGCCAAAAAGATTTTTAGCAAAAAGATAAAGGAGGAATCCGATGCCTACAGTAAATAAAATATTTGGCAGACGGGCAAGAAAGATAATTTTTTCCGTGTCGTTGCCGGTTTTGTAAAGAAAGTTAGTACCGATAGTATAATGATTAAATTTATCGGGATTGTTGTATTCAGGAAGTTGGTCAGGAAATTTTATGCTTTTTGCTATTGGATAGAGGAAAATACCAGCAATGATTTTTACCAAGGGAGGGTTATCCGGGTAGAGCCGGTAGTCATTTCTGTAAACATAATCAAAAGAAGCAGCCATATTTGCTGGTTCATCATAAGTGGGTGTATCGGCGAGAGATTCAAAAATTAATATTACAAACAAAATGAAAATTAAAAATATGGGAAGCAACTTTTTTATCAAAGACATAGCTAAAGAGAAAATGTTTTAAAACATTTTCCAGAGATTGTTATTATGCTCTAAAATTATCATGTACCATTTTATATCAGTTATGAATTTCCGAGTTTTATATCAGGATAACCTTCCCGGAACTGTTTCCAAGAAACGGGTTTTTTACCTTCAAGCTGAACAAGATCTAGTATTAATCGATTATCATCGTCTATATGTGCCTTGAGTAGTTTAAGTCGCTTTTTTACAGTTTTTTCTGGTTTTTCCGCCTGAAAGGAATCCATTGGGCCACTTTTCAGGCGTCTTAAGTCTATCTCGGTCCATAATCCCGGCCACGGTGTTAGGGCGCGGATAGCACGGTCGATAATTATTGGAAATTGGAAATTAGAAGTTGGAAATTGGATAATTAAATTTTTATATAAAGGCCAGTTGTCAAGCTGTTTGTTTGGTGGGTTCTCACTGTTGATAGCCTTAATTATTAGTTCAAAAGGAATAAAACCGTCTTCTCGGGTAAGCATTCGAGTATAAGTAGCCTCTTTGTGATTTTGTTTTTTAGGGACCAATTTATCATTTATATAATCTCTGATTATGGTAGGAAGTTCCGAGGCTATATATTGGAATAACTTTATATACAGACTCTCCGCCGTTTCGTTGACTAGTTGATTTGAAATTAGTTGATTAGTCAATTTGAAATTAGTTGATTTTTTATACTCTTTTTGCCAGATGATATCGCCCGTATCTAGGTTTTCATTCATTTTAATGATGCTTATCCAGGGAGTCTGATCCGTGAGAATTGTATACTGTACAGGGCAGGCGCCACGAAGTTTGGGTAGACGGGAAAAGTGAATATTAAGTGTTCCGTATTTTGGGGTATTAAATATTTCTTTGGGGATAATGAGTCCGTAGTCAGCAACAATCGCAATATCAGGTTTTAATTCTGATATTTTGTCTATAAATGTGGATAATTCTTTTTTATTGATTGGTGTGAGAAAGGGAGTTTGGTATTTTTTGGCAAAGGACGCAATCGGGCTGCCATGTTTAGTGACTATCGCAACAAGATTAAAGTGGTTTTTTAGCGTCTCGACTACTGGTAGGCAATATCTTGATGAGCCGAAAAAGACGACGTTCATGTAGTAAAAGTAATTATATCATCATTAAAATGATGTCTGAACAATAGTATTTTGATACAGTATTATAGGATTGACATAGGAGTTATATTCTATTACTTTAAGTTTATCAGTGAATTTTATGTATTATAGGTTATTTAAAATATTCGATGGTAGATTTTGAATGTTAGAAGTAGTCAGAGGTTCTTTTGTTTTGGAGAAAGAAAGAGACTTTAAGCCCCGTGAAGAATGCGGTATATTTGGGATATTCCTACCAGATATTTCAACATCTACAGTTGAAGATTTGACTTTTGAAGGTTTACTCACTAACCAGCATCGCGGTGAAGAATCGGCCGGGATTACAATCGCCGACGGATCTAGAATTTCGAAACCATTTACGATGATGGGATTAGTGAGAGATGTTTACAACGCTTATAAGCATTTGCCATACCGCCCCGAAGGTCATATTGCTTTAGCTCATACGCGATACTCGACTACAGGATCTTCAAGAATTGAAAACGCAGCACCCTTTTTGGCAGTATCAGAAAGTTTAGGAGAAATAGCGGTTGCTCATAATGGTAATTTAACTAACGCACAAGAGTTAAGGACTTATCTGTTAAGCAAAGGAGTAGTTTTGAAAGGTGCAACCGACAGTGAGGTGTTGGCATATTTTATTGCTGGAAGTGAAGGGGAGACTTGGGAGGATAAGATTTGTTGTGCCCTGCGTAAATGCCAGGGGTCTTTTTCTCTAGCTATGATTTCCAAAGACACACTGTTTGCCGCTAGGGATCCTATGGGAATAAGACCGCTTTTTATTAGTGGTTTTGAATATGGAGGAAAAATGGGTTTTGCAGTTTCTTCGGAAACACCGGCTTTTACTATGTTTGACAGGTTTCATTTTATTGACGAGGTAAAACCCGGAGAATTGGTGACTTTAAGAAGTTCAGGTAAGGAGAGCAGGAGGTATTCGGAGGAAAAAAACGAAGCATTTTGTGGTTTGGAAATCGCTTATTTACTTCGTGCAGATGGTAGGTTAAGAGGTGGAGTGGAGGTGGATAACATCCGAAGAAACCTTGGGAGGATACTTGCCAGACTTCATCCTCCTCCCGCCGATATTGATTATGTGACTTATATTCCGGAGTCGGCAAAATCTACAGCAGAGGGATTTGCTGAAGGATTGTCTGATCTTTTTGAAAGACCAGTTTTTTCTAGAACATCAATGATAAAGGGTCGTTATGGGACATTGGCGGGAGCAGTCAGGGGCTTTATCAATCCAGACAATCATGTTCGAGGTGCGATAGCCAATAGGAATTATTTTCCATTTGATTGGATAAAAGGAGCTAAAATAGCTCTTATTGACGATTCGATAATAAGAGGAAATACGACAGCAGGTGTAATTGCTTTACTTCGTAAAAAGGTGGGATTCATGAAGGAAGGTGGAGCAAAAGAAATACACATGCGGGTTCCGTGGCCGCCAGTGATAGGATTTTGTCCTTTGGGGACAGATATCAACGAAAAGGACTTTTTGATTTATCGTGAATTGGGAGGTAATTTGGAAAAAGTACGTGTAGCTTTGGGAGTAGATTCTCTTGAATTTCTTACACCAGAGGAATTCCAAAATGGCGTTGATAGTACAATTGATGAGCATTTGGGACTCTGCATGGGTTGTACCACAGGTGATTATCCTGTGACAGTTTTTCAGGCAAACAAAAATATTTTTGAGAAATGTTAAAAGTATGATCGAAAATGAAGTAAGATTGGCAATGTTTATTTCTGGAGGCGGTACTACCATGGAGGCGATAGGTAAAGCATGCAAGTTTGGCGAACTTAAAGGATTGGTAAAACCTGTTTTAGTAGTTTCAAGTAGTCCTAACGCTGGAGGAATAAAAAAGGCAGAAGAGTTACATATTCCTGTTGAAATTGTTGAAAGAAGCAGATTTCCAAAAGGAAGTTCTGGGCAGAAAGAATTCGGCAAGGAAATTTTAAGAATACTTTCCAAATACAGTCCGGATGTCATCACTCAAAACGGCTGGTTGCCACTTACTCCTGAAAATGTGATTTATAAGTTTAGGGAAAATATTTTTAACCAGCATCCTGGTCCTGTTCCGGATTTCGGTGGTCAAGGAATGTACGGGAGAAGAGTTCATGCCGCCGTAATAATCTTCAACCGTTTGGTTCAAAGACAAGAGCCATACACACTAATGATTGCTCAAAGAGTGCACCCAAATTTCGATGAGGGAGAAATGGTTAAATGCGAAAAAGTTACAATTCTTCCCGAAGATACAGTTGAGGATCTACAAGGAAGGTCATTGCCTATAGAACATGTCGTGCAGATTAGCCTGCTTAGAGATATTGCTACTGGAGTGCTAATAAAAGGAATAGAGGATAAACAATATGTGAGGCCGGAAGAAAGAGAAATATTATTTTTGGCTAAAGAAGCAGGAAAAGCTCTTTATCCGCATGGGTAAAAATGAGTGAAGTATTAAAACCGCAAAATATTCTGGTTATAGGCGGAGGTGGGAGGGAAGACGCTCTTGTTTGGTTGCTTCGCCAGTCACCGGATGTTGGCAATATATACGTTGCTCCGGGAAATGGTGGGACAGCTATACACAGGGATACTTCAAATCTAAATATCAATCCTAACGAGATAGAAAGATTAAAGGAAGCTGCTTTAGACTTAAGTATCGATTTAGCAGTTGTTGGTCCAGAAGAACCACTTGTTAAAGGCCTTGTTGACGTTTTTTTAGATAAATCTATTCCAGCTTTCGGACCGAAAAAAACTGAAGCATGGTTAGAGGGTGATAAGGCGGCAGCCGTGAGATTCATGGACAGATACAATATTCCTCATCCGAGAACAGCAATTTTTTCCGATTTTGATAGTGCTTGGCAATTTCTTACTTTTGATCCGCCGGATTGGTTAAAAGATGGTATAGTGGTAAAAGCGTCAGGTCTTTGTGGAGGTAAAGGTGTTTCGGTTTGTGAAAAAAAAGAAGAAGCAATTGAGGCGCTTGAAAGCATGATGGTGAAAGAAATATTTGGTGACGCCGGAAAAATAGTTCTTATTCAGGAGAAATTGCGGGGATACGAAATGTCAGTAATGGCCATAGTGGATGGAGAAAAATATCTTCTTTTGCCGACTTCTGAAGATCACAAGCAAGTATATGATGAAGATCATGGTCCAAACACCGGAGGAATGGGTGTGGTTGCACCTCATCTTTTATTTACAAATGAATTAAGAGAAAAAATAATAAAGAAAATACTTGAACCGACTGTAAGAGGTATGGTTGTGGATGGTAATAAATTCCGCGGTGCCTTGTATCCCGGGTTAATGATTGTGGAAGGCGAGCCATACGTGCTTGAGTACAACGTGCGCTTCGGTGATCCGGAAACAGAGGCAGTAATGCCATTATTGTCAAAAAATCTCGATTTTTTTCGGGTTTTAAGACAGGTTTCGTCCCGCGGATTACTCTTTTCCGGTGATTATCCAGTAAAAAAAGAATCATGTGTTACCGTCACTCTTTCTTCAGGAGGATATCCCGGACCTTACGAAAAAGGAAAAGTTATTTATGGTTTGGACAAAATCGAGAATGCAAAGGATGTATTGGTGTTTCACGCAGGAACAAGACAGGCCTCACCAAATAAATTTGAAAGCTCTGGAGGAAGAGTGCTTATGGTATGCGGAGTTGGAAAGAATCTTGATGAGGCTCGGGAAAAAGCTTATGGAGTTATAGGTCCATATGGTATTCATTTTGAGGGTATGCATTACCGGAGTGATATAGGTAAAAGAAAAAGAAATTTATAAAAATTATATGACAGAACAACTTAAAAAGTTGACATACAGTGATGCCGGAGTGAAATATGATAGGATGGATTGCTTAAAAAAATTCGCCCAAAGCATTGCGGCAGGAACTGTGAAACATTTAGGAGAGTTTGGATTTCAGGAAGTGGCCTCAACACGTGGAGAATCAGCCTACGTAATCGATATGGGCCCTTTTTATTTAGCGATGACACCGGAAGGTTTGGGGACAAAGAATCTTATTGCAGATTCGATGAGGATTGACGGTAAAGATATAGATTATAGCAGTCTAGCCCACGATACTGTAGCGATGATCGTAAACGACCTTATTACCGTTGGCGCACAGCCACTTCTTGTTAGTCCACATTGGGTTGTTGGTAGTTCTGAGTGGTTTGATGATGAAAAAAGATGGAGAGAATTAGTGAATGGTTGGGCAAGGGCATGTAATGAGGCCGGCGCTACCTATGGTGGCGGAGAAACAGGAGTGCTTTCGGGTATAATCTATCCAGAAACGATTGAGCTTTCTGGTGCAGGAGTTGGAGTTATTCAACCAAAAGAGCGCTTAATAACAGGGGAAAAGATACGTTCAGGAGATCGTATTATTTTAATAGAGAGTAGCGGAATACACGCAAACGGACTAAGTCTAGCTAGAAAAATAGCAATAGAAAGATTACCCCAAGGATACAATACATTACTTTCCAATGGTAAAACTTTTGGCGAAGCACTTCTTACGCCTACACATATTTATGCAAAGTTGCAGCAAGAATTATTTGAACATGGAATTGATATTCATTACATGGTAAACATCACAGGTCATGGTTTCCGAAAACTGATGCGTTCAAATAAAAGAGACTGGACTTATAAAGTAGAAGTTATTCCTAGACCGCAGGAAGAATTTATATTGATGCAGACTAAAGGAGGAATTACAGACGAAGAAATGTATGCTACATTTAACATGGGTGCCGGTTTTGCCTTCATTGTGGAAGAAAAAGATGCACGAGAGTTACAAAGATTGGCTTGGGAAAAATGTGGATTTAGATCGTGGAATGCAGGGTTGGTAGAAGATGGACCAAGACAGGTAATCATTGAACCAAAACGTCTTGTTTATCCAAGCGATTCACTTGGGATAAGATAAGTTGATATTGATAAACTAGTTTCTTGAAGTTGACAGTAAATTTTTACTAATTAATATAGGTTAAGGGTTATGTCAAGTGAAAGACTCCAACAAATATCGGGACCTGATTATTCAACCTATCACTCTGTTTTTGAATACCGTTACGGATCTTCTGAAATGCGCTCTCTTTGGTCAGAAGAACACCTTTGGGAAACAAGACGTAAAGTCTGGTTAGCAGTGGCTACGGTACAAAATAGGTATGGGCTGGTGACGGATGAACAACTTGCCGATCTTTCTTCTCATATTGCCGATTTGGATATCGGAAGGATTTTTGAGCTTGAGAGGAACGTTACAAAACACGATGTTGTGGCAGCCATCAGAGAATACGCGGAAAAAGCGCCGATAGGCGGAGAGGTGCTTCATCAAGGCCTTACTTCAGAAGATGTTCTTTCTAATGCGGAAATTATTATAACCAAAGAGGCGATTGGAATAATCAAAGGCAAATTGGGATCTCTTCTAAACTCTTTTGCTGATAGGATCGAAGAAAGGAAAAACCAAGTATGCATGGGGTGGACACATATTCAGGCGGCAGAGCCAACAACTGTTGGCTATAGACTTGCAAGATATGCACAGGATTTTCTTTTTGATTATGAAGATTTGGAATTATTAGAAAATAACCTTAAAGGAAAAGGTATAAAAGGTGCTGTGGGTACGTCAGCCTCAATAAAAGAACTTTTGGATGGTAAGGATGTTTCACCAAGAAAAATTGAAGAAGAAGTTATGGCTGAACTTGGGTTAGAGGCTGTTTTAATATCAGGACAAACATATCCCAGGAAAATACTATACCGTACAATTTCTGTACTTGCAGGAGTCGCCCAGAGTGCCAAAAATTTTGCAACGGATGTAATGCTTTTGCAATCATCAGCTATTGCTGAATGGGCAGAACCAAGCGGTAAGAAACAGGTTGGATCATCAGCCATGCCTCACAAAAGAAACCCGATCAATGATGAAAATATAGCCTCGCTTGCAAGAAGTTTATCTGGTAATTTAGTGGAGGCCTGGATGACGGCGGCAGATGTATTTTTAGAAAGAACTTTACAGGATTCTGCCGGCAAAAGATCCTTTTTGCCTGAAAGTTTTCTAGCAATTGATGAAATTTTGACCCGTATGCAGAAAGTGGTAAAAGGATTGGAAATTCATGACAAGGTGATAAAACGAAATATGGAGCAATTTGGTCCGTTTGCCGCACTTGAACTTGTACTTGCGCAAGCAGGAAAGTATGGAATGGACAGACAGCTTTTGCACGAAATCCTTAGAGAACATGCCATTTTGGCCCAACAAAGCGTCTGGAGGGGTGAGCAGAATATGCTAGCCTCATCCGTTATAAATGATCAACGGATTAATCTAGTGATCCCAAGAGAGGTTTTAGAACAGTGTTTTAACAAAATAAACACTCATATTGGAGATGCGTCGGAAAGGGCACAAGCAATGGTTGATAAGATAAAAGATAGAATAAAAAGTAATTAATAAAAATTCCATGAATATACAAGAAGTACGAGTGGGTTTAAGAGAAGGACCCGATCAGTTGGGGGAATCCTTATTAAATAGATTAAACAGAGAAGGTTTTTCTGGTATAGCCGGAATAAGAACTGCTACTATTTATCGTTTTGAAGGAATTACAGAGGAAGAAGCAGACTTACTAGGGAAAAAAGCGCTGACAGATCCTGTTACACAAAGATATACAGTCAATACCCCATTTTTTTTGGGTGAGGTTAGCCAAATCATCCTTGAAATAGGCTATAAGCCTGGAGTTATGGATCCGGTTGAAGCGTCACTTTTGAAAGTGGCTCATTTACTAGGTATTTCACCTCGCGCAGTTTCTCATTCCATGGAATATGTTTTTGCCGGAAATTTATCAGAAGATGATTTATCAAAAATTGGGAAAAGTTTGACTAGTCAAGTTGAACATGTGGTTTTTCAGAAGCCTGAAACATTGGTTATCCACGGAAATACGCCTTCGGTGGAGAAGGTTCCCATAAGATTTCTGACTGAAGAAGAATTAGTTGCCTTATCAAACCAACGCAGGTTATTTTTAAATTCCCAGGAAATGATGGTTATCCAAAATTATTTCAAAAAAGAAGGTCGTGATCCTACAGATGTAGAGATTGAAACGCTTGCCCAGACTTGGAGCGAGCATAACGGACACAAGACGTTTAAGGCGGAACTCATTGATCCTTTGGGTAATAAGAAAGAGTCGCTAATAGGAAGAATTAGATCAACTTCAAAGAAATATTTTGAGAGGGTTGGTGTAGTTACAGCTTTTGCCGATAATGCCGGAGGAATCAGGTTTTATGAAGGACAAGCAATTATTGCCAAAGGAGAAACCCATAATAGTCCGGTAGCTGTGGAGCCTTATGGGGGGTCCCTCACCAAAAATGGAGGCGTTTATCGAGATATTGCTGGTTGTGGGAAAGGAGGAGACACGCTTTTTGGGATAATGATGAATTGTCTAGCTTTTCCGGATACTCCCACTGATCAAGTTCCAGAAGGATGTCTTCATCCAAAGACTATTCTTCTTGAAAACAGCCGTGGGGAAAGAGATTACGGAAACAGAATGGGAATTCCCACAATACAGATTTCTTTGCTCTTTCATCCTGATTTTGTCGCTAAACCAACATCAATGGGTATTGTGGTGGGAATTATTCCCGAAGAATATGTAGAGAAAGAAGAACCAAGACCAAACGATCTTTTAATTACTGTGGGAGGGAGGACTGGAAAAGATGGCATCCACGGAGCGACATTTTCAAGTGGAGAAATGACAGCTCAAACCGCTGTGGTTGACGCTACAGCTGTCCAGATAGGAAATGCTATCGAGGAAAAGCGGATGTTTGATGCGCTTATTGCCGCGCGTGATAGTGGGCTTATTCGGGCAATAACCGATTGCGGAGGGGGCGGTTACTCATCAGCGATAGGAGAGATCGCTGAAAATGTAGGGGTAGAAGTAGAGCTTGACAAAGTACCTTTGAAATATAAAGGTCTTGCGCCATGGGAAATCTGGCTTTCGGAATCACAGGAAAGGATGATTGTGGCTCTTTCTCCGAAAAATTGGGAACCATTTCTTAAAATATGTGAATTATACGAAGTGCCTGCTGATATTATTGGTCGTTTTACAGGAGACCATAAGTTGACAATTAAAAATAACGGGGAGATTGTTGCTGAACTTCCGATGGAATTTCTTCATCATGGTCTGCCGCAGAGAAGACTGGAAATGAAATATAAAGCAAGAGTTAGTAGCGTGGATTTACCTCCTTATCCAGATAATTTAGTAAGTACTTTTAAACAGGTTTTATCCCATTTATCTGTTTGCTCCAAAGAATCAATGCTTAGACAATATGACAATACGGTGCAGGGAATGTCTGTCCTTGCCCCCTTTACAGGTGTAAATCAAGATATGCAGAATGATGGGGTGGTTTTAGCGCCTATCTATGGGAAGCCGTACGGAGTTGTTTCGGCAATAGGTGTAAATCCAATTTTTAATATGATAGATCCGTACTTGGGAAGCGTCCATGCAGTGACAGAAGCAATCTCTAACTTCGTGGCTGTAGGAGGAAATCCCGATGAGGCGGCGTTTATTGATAATTTTGTTTGGCCATATCCAGATGCAGAATCTTTGGGCGATCTTGATCGGGCGGTGGACGGCTTATGTTTTATGATGGATGTTTTACAAATACCATGTGTTTCCGGAAAAGACTCTCTTTCAAGTACATACCGCGGGATGGATGGAAGAATTTTGAAAATCCCACCGGTATTGAATATTACCGTTTTTGGCAGAATTCCTGATGTTGAGAAAACTGTTTCAGCAGATATAAAAAGGGCGGGCAGATCATTATTGTATCTAGTTGGAGAGATGGATAGAGATGCTTTGGGAGGATCAGTGTATTTTCAAACAAGAGGGGTTGACAATTCCGAAATTCCTCATGTGAATACAAATCTTTTACCAAGCGTATTAAGAAGTGTTCATCAGGCAATAAAAAGCGGAGAAGTTTTAAGCTGTCATGATCTTGGTAAAGGAGGACTTGCGGTAACTCTTGCAGAGATGTGTTTTGGAGGAAACTGCGGAGCGGAAATCGATCTTCAGTCTTTGGGAAATACAAGAGCAGATTTTACTCTTTTTAACGAAACAGCCGGATGTTTCGTGGTAGAGATTGAAAGCGAAGAGACAGCCGAGAGGCTTTTTAGGAATGTTCCGCATACATTGCTTGGACGGACTAAAGAAGAAAAAATCATATCAATTCAAAATGGTAAAAATACAATATTAAAAGTAGAGACCAATGAATTAAAAGATGCTTGGAAAAAACCATTAGAGGAGGTTATATTTTCATGAGCGTCATCGAATTATGTCCGCCGAAAGCAGCAGTAGTGAAAACTTCAGGCATTAATTGCGACAGGGAAACTCGATATGCCCTAGAGGTAGCAGGTGCAAGAGCCGATATAGTTCACCTTAATGAATTAAAATCAGATGAAAGAAAAATAGATGATTATCAGATCATTGTTATTCCCGGCGGATTCAGTTATGGAGACGATCTTGCTTCAGGCAGGGTGATGGCTGTGGAAATGCAGACTCAACTTGCTGATCAGCTAATGAAACATGTCTATCATAAAGGAAGATTGGTTCTTGGGATATGCAATGGTTTTTTCCATTTGGTGCAGACAGGACTATTACCGTTTGGTAATATTTCTACGCTTGATAGAGTACAGGCAAGTCTTGCGCCAAACGAAAACGGGAGATTTGAAAGCAGATGGGTACATCTAAAACCGGAAAATAGTCTATGTATTTTTGGTATAAAAGATAAAGAAACCGTGGATTTTCCGGTTGCGCACGGGGAGGGAAGATTTACGACTACACCTCAAAATCTTGCGAGAATAGAGAATGAAGGTCTTGTGGTGTTTCGTTATTGCGATGTGAGGGGTATGCCAACGCAGGTTTATCCTGATAATCCAAATGGTTCAACAAATGCAATTGCCGGGATTTGCGATCCGAGTGGGAGAATATTAGGTCTTATGCCTCATCCCGAAAGATTTGTTGATAGATTTAAGCACCCTAACTGGAGAAGACTATCCTCCAATTTTACTCCCGATGGTTTGATATTTTTTCAAAATATAGTAAAATACGCAAAGCAATTATAAATTTTTAATTTTTAATTAAGGAGTAGAAAAATGCATGAAGATTTAAAGATGTCACCATTACCAGAAGCTTTTACTGAATTAAAGATTCCTAAAGATTGGCAGGGATCAGAAATACATAGAGGGAAAGTAAGAGATATTCTTGATATTGGTGAAGGCCGTTTAGCGATAATTACTACAGATAGAATTTCTGCTTTTGATAGGATTTTAGGGCATATTCCAGATAAAGGTCAGGTATTAAACCAGCTTTCCGCCTGGTGGTTTGAAAAAACAAAAGACATAGTTCCCAATCACGTTATTGCTGTGCCTGATCCGAATGTAATGATTGTAAGAAAGTGTGAGAAGGTTCCGCTTGAAATTGTTGTAAGAGGTTTTATTACAGGAACTACAGATACTTCGATTTGGAAAAGATACGAGAAAGGAGAACGTATTTTCGGAGGAATGGTTTTACCCGATGGTCTTATTAAAAATATGGCTTTGCCTTATCCTATTGTTGACCCTACCACCAAAGCAGAGATAGGTCACGACCAAAAAGTAACTGAAGAGGAAATTTTAGCTTCCAAGATTGTTTCCCCTTTAGCGTGGCAGGCCTTAAAAAGTACTGCTATGGCGTTATTTAATCGTGGTCAACAAATTGCTAAAGAGGCAGGTTTTATTTTGGTTGATACAAAATATGAATTTGGTTTTGACCCTTCGGGCAGTATTATTTTGATTGATGAGGTGCATACGCCTGATTCCAGCAGATTTTGGGATGCAACAAGTTATGAAGAAAGGGTTAGAGGTGGTAAGGAGCCAGATAACCGCGATAAAGAACTTGTTAGATTGTGGTATGCAAGGCAGGGATACCGTGGTGACGGAGATCCGCCACCTATGCCTGAAGACTTAATTCGTAGAGCCAGAGATGCATATATTAATGTTTATGAGAAATTGACAGGAAGCTCGTTCGAGCCTTGTTATAAGGATCCGCAGGAAAGAATTATAACAAACTTAAGGAATTGGATGAAACAAAGTAATTAAGATTAATAATTAATTAATATGAAAGAATTAATCTCAAATGGAGAAAATCGTGAAATTCAACCAGAAGAGCTCGTGCTTATTATTATGGGATCCGAGGGTGATAAAAAACATGCTGAAGAAATTAAAGAAGTTTTAGATAGTTTTGGAGTATGTTCGGAGATGCGTATTGCTTCAGCTCATAAAACCCCGGAACTCGTTTTGGATATAACGAAAAAGTACGAAGATTCCAAAGATCCAGATCAAAAAAGCCAAAATCGAAAAAAGATAAATCGAAAAAAGATAATTTATATTGCTATTGCCGGGAGGTCGAATGCATTAGGCGGAATGATTGATGGGCAAACTACATATCCGGTTATAAATGCACCCCCTCAAGCTTCAGATAAACCACACGCAATTTTTTCTTCGCTTGATATGCCAAGTGGTATAGCAGTGGTGACAGTATTTCGTCCTCAAGCAGCTGCGCTTGCGGCTATAAAAATGTTGACTTTATCCAATCAGGAATTAGAGAAAAAATATCGTGAATTTCAGGAGCAAAATCGAAATTCAATAATCCAAGCGGATAGAGATTTACAGCGTAATCTCGACTAATCTTTCTCCTCCCTTGCCGTCGTCTTCTATCTCATAGAGTTTTTGCTGTTGCTCAAGTACTCTTTGGGTAAAAAGAATACCGTTTAAATGGTCAACTTCGTGCTGGATGATAGTCGCCATAAAACCGGTATATTCCTTTTCTTGTGTTTTTCCTTCTATATCCATGAATTTGATTCTCACTTTGTTGTGTCTTTTGAGATATCCCCAGATATTGGGGATTGAAAGACAGCCTTCTAATTTTCTTTCCCTTTTTATGTCCGATTTATTATCATGTTCGCGTACAATTTCGCTGAGTTCTTTCGATTTCCAGACTATTTCAGGATTTATAAAGATATCAATAGGGGAATTTTCGCTAGGTTTAGTGATAAATATACGGTAAGGTTCGCCAATCTGCGGTGCAGCCAGTCCTACGCCCTTGGGTTTTTTTGCCTCGACGAGAGCCTTTTTCATCCGGTCAATTATAGCCAAAATCTTTTTATCTATTTTGTTTACTGTTTGTGCGGGCTTTGTTAATACAGGATTTGGAATACAAATAATCATAGAATCAATTTTAAATCAACAAATTATTGGTTTATTGCTATTTATTAATTGATTATTCATTTCAGTTCTTCAATTAACTTTTTGGCCTCCTCATCATTTGGATTGAGTTTTTTTAGGATAAACTCCAAAGATTCTCTGGCTTTTTCCTTGTCACCTTTTTTTTGATAAAGATAAGCAAGCATGATGTAAGCTTCACGATAATCGGGTTTAAGCTTCGTTGTTTGAATAAGATCTGCAATCGCCTCGTCTGTTTTTCCTCTATTTTCGGCAAAGACTGCTAGATTATACATTATTTTTGGATCAGTCGGCGAGAGTTCCTTTGCAGTAAGGAGTGATTTGTATGCCTCTTCTTCATATTTTGGATCAATTGCAGACAAGGCATAAAAAACGCGGGTACGGGTTTTGAAATAATTTACATTATTGGGAGAGATAGAAACGGCCAGATTACTTGCACTTATTGCGCCATCGGCAAACTGGGCTGCGGTTGTTGTTTCTTTTTCTTCAAAAAGAGCAACTGCAATTTGGGCGGCTGGGTAAGCCAGCTCATCGTAATAAAACGGCTCCCTGTCGTTTAGTTCGATGGCCCGCCTGATGCTGCTATAAGCATCTGTCAGATTTTGACTTCTGGCTAGACGATAACCGTGGGCAAAGAGAGTATCGGCATACCAAAGACGAGCAAGTTGAATCAAGAAATAAGAAGCTAAAAGCAAAAAGAAAATAATGAGGATTTTTTGTAAAAGAGATAGTTTTATGGTTAATTGATTAGATGATTTTGTTCCAAATGAATATATTGTTTTAGAATTTATATTTTCTGTAAGAACAAAAGATATTGCCGGGATGAGAAAGAAAAAAAGCTGTATGATGACGACGGAAAAACCGAAGAAATTAGTAACGAGAATGGAAGTCCAAGCTGAAAAACAAGAAGCAAGAAGTAAGAAATAAAAAGTAAGAATTTTTTGATTTTTATCGTAATTAATGCTATTTCTGATATTCCACCAGATAAACATTCCGATAAAAAGAAGATAACTTCCCAACCCGAAAATTCCTGTAGTGGCTGCATAATTTAGGTATTCATTATGTGCTTTGTTGTAGAGGAAATCCCATTCACTTGTCATGTTATGCTCAACAGGCCTAAAAAGATAGTAAGAAAAAGCAAAAGTTTCCACTCCCGAGCCAAAAAGAGGATACCGGCGGAAGATCTCAATTGCGCCTTTCCAAACAATTTGTCTGATTTTACCCGATTCAGTAATGCCGACTTCGATAAGCGAGGTACCAGATGAATTATCAATTTGTTGGTTATTGGTTTTTGGCTGTTGGTTATTTTTTGTTAATTCCGGAAGGGTGAAGCGGTTAATTTGATCAAAGGGAGAGCCGAAGATAAAGATAAGAATTAAGAAAAAAGAATTAAGAATCAGGAATGATTTAAAAATGGTCTTTCGGAACTTGTAAAGCAAGATTAGCCAGAATATAACATTGGAAGCAGTAAAGCCGATGAATCCGGAACGTGATTTGGTAAAAAGAAGAGCCAGGAAAAGTGAAATAGTGAGGCAATAATACAATATTACAACAAAAAATGAATTTTTATTTAGTAATTTTCTATTCTGGTTTTGATATTTGTCATTATCATTAGGGTATCCATTTAAGTTTAAAAATTTAGACAGCCCTATTCCTAATGTTAGGGGTATTAAAACAGTCAGATATGCTGCCATCCAGTTTGGTTGGCCGAGCGTGGCAAAGACGCGGTTTTGCACATCTTGTACCCAGCAGTCAACATTAAACCGTCCGGTAAAAAGAAGGCAGCTTGGGCTTGCTCCGAAATGTTCCATGATACCATAGATAGAAACGATGGTTCCTCCGGCAAGAATAAATTTAAGGAGCCTGCCGATTTTTTCCCGGGGAAAATTAGCGACAAAAGCATAGTAAAGGATAAGATAGGAAAAAGTAGAGAGTAATCCCCCGTTTGATCTGCTGTAATAACCCCAAATTGAGACATGCGGGTCAATTGAGAAAAAAGTGGAGACGATCTGACTAGCCAAAAAAAGCAGGATAGGAATATCAAGCGGAGTACTTACAATTTTTATTTTTCCGTTTACCACTATCTTTACAAGCCAAGAAGCAAAAATTATGACTGTAAAAGCATAAGTTAAGATCATCTTGTTATACTCAAAAAGTTCATAGTTAAAAGGTGTCATTACAAGAGGTACGAGGAAAAAAAGAAAAAGAAATGAGTACTCAATGAGAGACTGACTGACGTTATTTATCTTTTGTATCATAGGTTTTATTTTACTTTAAAATCTATTACAAGAGAATTATGAATTAAAAAGCAAGGGATATAAAGTAATTGTCTCGTTGTATTATTCTTAATTCTTGATTCTAATTTCTTATTTCATCCCTTCTTCTTCTCTGCTAAAATACTCGTATAAAATTACAATATGTTAAATTTTTTCTTTGGACTTTTCAGCCATGATTTGGCGATAGATTTGGGTACAGCTAATACTCTCGTTTTTGTTATTGGTAAAGGAATCGTAGTTAGAGAACCATCGGTGGTTGCCCGTCATAAGAAAACAAAAAGGATACTGGCAGTAGGCAGTGAAGCAAAAAAAATGCTTGGTAAAACCCCGACACAGATTGAAGCTTTCCGGCCGCTGAAGGATGGAGTGATTGCTGATTTTGATGCGACAGAAGCAATGCTCCATCATTATATTAACGTCGTTCATGAGAAACCAGGATCTTTTATCCCGAAGATTCCCAGACCAAGAGTAATTGTGGGTATTCCTTCAGGAGTAACGGAAGTCGAGCGGAAAGCTGTACAAGATGCGGCTCTTTCTGCCGGAGCAAGGGTAGCATATCTTATCGAAGAGCCGATGGCAGCAGCTATTGGCGCTAATTTACCAATTGGAGAAGCACGGGGAAATATGCTGGTTGATATAGGCGGAGGGACGACAGAGATAGCGGTAATCTCCTTAGGCGGTATAGTGCTTAACAAATCATTGCGTATTGCTGGAGATGAAATGGATGAGGCGATTATTTCTTATCTTAGGCTTAAACACTCGCTCCTTCTGGGCGAAGCATCGGCAGAAGCGGCAAAAATTGCCATTGGTGGAGCCTATCACACCAAAGAAGAGAAACATACAGTTGTGCGCGGTCGTGATTTGGAAAGCGGTTTGCCCAAATCGGTAAGACTTACTTCTTCGGAGATAAGAGAAGCGATAGCGCCTGTTATAAACCAGATAATAGAGGCGATAGACGAAACAGTCGAGGAGATACCACCAGAATTGGTGGGTGATGTTTTGGAACAGGGAATCACACTTGCTGGCGGAGGAGCCCTTTTACACGGTATCAATAAAGCAATAGCAGAAGCGACCAAGATGCCGGTTTGGGTTGCCGATGATCCTCTTTCGGCAGTTGTCCGGGGTGCTGCTAAAGTCTTGACCAATAGTAAACTTTTGGAAAAAGTAAAAGTGACTGGTGGATTGAAATAAGCAAGAATTTTTACTACGGTAGATAATTATCTGTAAAGTAGACAATTTTTGTATAAATTTCCTTAGACAGATTTACCATTTTATTTACTACTTTGTTTTTTGTCTCTTTAATCTTTTCCAGAGGTGAAGTGAAAAAAGATCCATAATTATAATAATATGGAGTTTGAGTAACAAATAACTTGGGCGGATAATAAGCTGGCGGTTTAAAAAAAACAGCCGGAGGATTACCACCGGGTGGTAGCGTCGTCGGGGGTACATTCGGTTTGTAGGGATCCCCCAAGGATGTAGTTGGAGAGATAGGTGGAATATTAGTCGGTTGACGGGGAGGATTGGTTGGCTGATTGGGAGTAGTAGTTGGCTGATTGGGAGTGTAAGTCTTGGTAGGAGTATTGGGAGCAGTGGGAGTCGTTGGTGGATTAGTCGGAGTACCACCTGTTTTCCAGCGCTGATACAGATTCCAGATATCTGGATAACGTGTTGGTACCCAAGAAGCAGCCTGTGTGGGATTTGCTTCTATCTGATAGAAAAGTACATCATTTTGGAATCTTTGCGAGAGGGGAATTGGTTGGATACTCCGTGCATCTACACCGTGGTTTTTGGGGCAATAATAGATAGCGCCATGGGCACAGCTCTTTTTTTCATAACTTCCGGGTACCTGATCACACTGGCTAGGCAGACAATACAAAGTATCGTACCCGGCGCATTTGTCTGGATCTTTGGTTCTAACCATTTCATAGCAGCATAAAGGGACATAACCTTGGCAATTCATTTTTTGGCAATATTCAAAAATAACCGGATCCCAAAGCTCTCTGGATTTTTGTTCCCAGGCAGCATTCCATTCGGGATACTCGCCGCATTTGGGTGCTTGAGAACAGTAATCATACCGGCCGCCACTACAAAGGGAAGTAAGGTCATTTATGGCAAAGGCGGGTAAGGTTAAAAAGAAGAAAATTAGGAAGAGAAAAAAAACGTTAAATTTCTTCATCATTTTTATAGTATATTACATATGAGGTGTTTCAATAAAATTTGAGACTATTTACCATTGCTTTCATTTGGGAAAAACTATAAGCTAAGATTGTGAAAAATAATAATCCTATTTACTGGCTTTTGGGCGCATCAATTCTACTTTTCACCCTTGATTATTTTGGGTTTTTATCTCCAGTTAAAGACCCTGTTGAAGTCTTTGCTGTATCAGTAAAAGAAAAAGTTTTTACAATAAGTACTGGAATACATAATTTTGGCAGTCTTCTTGCACAATACCAAAGTATCAAAAAAGCTTTTGAGGATCGGGATAAACTTCAGAGGGTAAATGATGAGATGAAGATTTCCCTTGAGGCGTTACGAGAGGAGAATTTACAACTGCGAAAGCAACTTGGGGCACCCCTGCCTTCCTCGTACCAGTTTATTCCGGCAATCGTTGCGGGAGTGACGGAGACAATGGAACTTTCCGTAGGTGAGGGGAGCGGTATCAAGGTGGGGATGACAGTAGTTGATGGAACGACACTTATCGGCAAGATAACTAAAACTTCCAGATTTCGAAGTACCGTAATGCTTCCTTGGGATGTGGAGATAAATATTCCTGCGAAAACTAGTCGTGGAGCAAAAGGGACGGTGATTGGTCAGGTGGGTGGAAAAATAATTTTAGATAAAGTTCTTCAGAAAGAGCCTCTTTTTTTGGATGATTTAGTGATTACTTCTGGCGAAGGCAATTTTCCACCCGATCTCTTGATTGGGAAAATCACCCATATTATAACTGATGATATTTCCGTTTATAAGACAGCGCAGGTTTTGCCCGCGGTAGATTATCGGAAAGAAAAGTTGGTATTTGTTATTTCGTCACTATGATAACCATGAAAATAGTAATGGGTTTTTTAATATTTTTAGCAATAATTATTGAGGCAACTCTTGTGTCTTTTCCTTTTACACTTCTTTTTATTGCTCTTATTGCAAGTATTTGGAGCACAGAGGCGATTTATTGGTCTTTTTTGGGAGGATTAGTTCTTGATATTTTTGCTTTTAGACTATTGGGGATAAGTAGCATATTTTTTCTGGCAGTAGTTTGGTTTACCAAACGTTTCAAAAAAAAATTCCATCAGGGTTGGGTTTATTACCAGTTTTTTATCCTGATTATTATTACCGTTTTCTACAGTTTAGTTATTTACCGTCATATAGATGCGCTAGAGATGGCTCTTGCGGTGATAGCCGAAGCGCTCATCCTTTTTGTTTTAAGAAACCTAATTCCGTCGGAAGACGAGCGGAAAAAATTGTCTTTATAAAAAAACTATGTCAACTATAAGTCGAACTTTTGGTGACATTTTTCCGGAAGGAATCATAAAAGCGAGGAAAAGAAGAGATATTACTAAAAAATTAGACAAAGTAGAAAATTATTCTTCCTCCGGGCGGATACTTTTTTTTGTCCTTCTTTTGGTTTTTGGCTTGGGAACGATTTTTGCCCGTTTTTTTACAATCGTTGTTATTGAGGGAGAGAGATACCAGAAACTTTCTTCTGGTAATCGGATAAAAGAATTAAAAATCACCGCTCCCCGCGGTATCATTTACGACCGTAATCAGACACCATTAGTTCGTAACATACCGGTTTTTATTTCTGAAGACAACGAACGTTTTTTTGAAGAGAAACCTAGTTCATACTCCGGAATACTTCGGGAAGATGTAGGAAGGAATTATGTCTTTGGCGACTTGCTTGCTCACGTCATTGGTTATGTGGGGGAAATAGACAAAGAGGAGATAAAAAATTCTCACCACAAGGAGGGAGACATTATCGGTAAATCAGGTGTAGAAAGAGAATATGATCAGATTTTGCGGGGTATCGATGGGAAAGAACTGCTTGAAGTTGATGCGCTGGGACAAACAGTTAGGACGCTTGGGAAAGTGCCTCCTAACGTCGGCAAAAACATTACTCTTACAATCGATCTTGAACTCCAGAAAACTGTAAAAGAAGCTTTGGGCGAGAAGATAGGTGCGGTTATTGTGCAAAATCCTTTAGATGGTGCTGTTTTCGCTTTGTATTCCTCACCATCTTTTGATCCCAATAAGCTCATGCATGGAGAAAATATCGCCAGTATTTTTGGGGACGAGAAACAACCTTTGTTTAACCGGGTCATCAGCGGACAATACCCACCTGGATCAACTTTCAAAATTCTTTCAGCTCTTGCCGCTTTGGAAACCGGTGCGATTACCAAAGAGACAAGGATTGAAGACACCGGAGTTTTGACCATCGGCCAATTTTCTTTCGGCAACTGGTATTTTTCCCAATACGGCAAGAAAGACGGAGTTTTAGATGTAGTTCGTGCCATAAAACGTTCAAATGACATCTTTTTTTACAAAGTTGGGGAGGCGATAGGGATCACAAGACTCTCAAAGTGGGTGAAAGATGCGGGACTGGTGGGTACTTTGACGGGTATTGATCTTCCGGGTGAGGCAGAAGGATTGATGCCTGATCCTTTGTGGCAAAAAGAAAAGAAAGGTGAAGATTGGTATTTGGGAAACACCTATCATGTCGCTATCGGACAGGGAGATTTGCTTGCTACACCATTGCAGGTAAACAGCTGGACGAATCTTATTGCCAATAATGGCAAAATTTGTCGGCCGCACGTTAAAGCGTTGGATAAAAAGGAATTAATATGCAAGGACTTGGGGATAAAAAAAGAAAATATTGCTCTAGTCAAAGAAGGGATGAGGCAAGCCTGTACTACTGGCGGGACCGCCTCGGTATTTTTTAACTTTACTGTCGAAAGCGACATCTTAAAAGCGGATGATGTAGATTTTTTCAAAACTCCTGAAAGCACGTTATCGGCAAAAAAAAGGGTGGAAATACCAGTAGGCTGCAAAACGGGTACAGCTGAGTTTGATACCATCAGGTACAAAAGTCATGCTTGGTTTACTGTCTTTGCCCCTTTTGTCCATCCTCAAATATCAGTAACCGTCTTGGTAGAAGGCGGAGGAGAAGGAAGTAGTGTTGCTGCCCCGATTGCAAAAAAAATATTGGAGAGATGGTTTAGTCAATAAAGAAATTAGAGTAAAAATATCAGTATGGAATCAGAAAAAATATACTGGCTCGGTTTTTCCGCTTTTCCCGGAATTGGTCCTTTGCGGTTTAAACTACTACTTTCCTATTTTGGCAGCGCCAAAAAAGCGTGGGAAGCAGGGGAAGAAGAACTTATAAAAATTGGTCTCGGCGAAAAGCTTACTGCCCAATTTGCCGCTTTTAGAAGAAAAATTTCCCTTCCAGCGTATCTTAAGGAGGTGCAAAGTAAAAATATAAAAATTATCACTTTAATTGATAAAGAATATCCTTCACTACTTGCCGAAATTTTTGACGCGCCATTTGTTCTTTATGTTCGGGGAAATTTAGACTGTAGTAAGAAAGAAACTATCGGTGTGGTTGGTACTAGGATGATGACAGGTTACGGCAGGGAAGTGACTAGAAAAATTACAGGAGAACTGGTGGAGTCAGGATTGACTATAGTTTCCGGTATGGCTTATGGTGTGGATACGGTGGCTCACGAGACAGCTTTAGAGCGCGGCGGCAAAACGATTGCCGTCTTAGGTTGCGGTGTAGACATAATTCATCCTATCAGTAACAGAGTGCTTTATTGGAAGATTGTAGAAAAATATGGAGCTATTGTTTCCGAATTTCCTCCTGGAATGATGGCAAGTCGCGGTCTTTTTCCAGCTAGAAACCGGATAATCAGTGGTTTATCACTGGGAGTAGTTGTTACAGAAGGGGCAAAAGATAGCGGTGCATTGATTACCGCCAAGTACGCAGCCGAGCAAGGTCGTGAAGTCTTTGCCATCCCTGGGCCGATTACATCGCCTCTTTCTAAAGGTCCAACGCTTCTTCTTAAACACGGAGCAAAACTGGTTACAGAAGTTAATGATATTTTGGAGGAATTAAAATTGCCAAAAAATCAAGATTCCAGATTAGACAGTAGCAGCAAAGATTGGGAAGATGTTTTAAAACATTTTCCTCCCGAAGAAAGAAAGATTTTGGAGATATTACAAAATGAGAATTTGCATTTTGATGAGATAGCGAGAAAGAGTAAAATCGAAGCAGCGATACTCGGAGGAACTTTGACCGTTTTAGAGATGAAAAAAATTATCAAGAACATGGGCGGAGGAATTTACGGTCTTAATAGATGACTTTATAGTGGTATCAACAAACACACGGGGAATTTTGTACGCGACGCTACTAAATCCGATAGAGGTAGCTTTGGATTTCCCTATTCTTCTCGGCCGTGGGGAAATTGCGAGCGGATTTCTCTATACGGGATATTACCGGCCAAACCTAATTTTTCAACTAAGATTGCCATAGTATCATCACAATCGCCTAGATGCAACATGCCCCTGCGATGATTTTTGCTACATTATCCTTTCTAAGGTCCGGATTTTTGGGTAATTTAACTAAAGCCTCGAGAGGATTTGTTTGTCCGGTTTCTACACTCATAGATATAAAAAAATGGTATCCTGTGAAATATTAACCTCTATATTTATCTAAATAAGCTTGTTTATGCGTCTTAATAAAATCATCAAGTTCTCTCGTATCTATCCCAAGGCCGCTTATTGCCTGTTTATATTCACTGATTATAGCCTGCTGTCGGCTTTCAAACTCTTGTGGGTCGTTTCTTAAAGGATACAAACGCCGGATACTTTCCAAAAACAGGTTTAACCCGGCAAGGCGGAGCCTCCGCAATCTATCTTCGCTTTCGCCATTATCACCTTTAATTACTTCCACACTTATTTCTTTCATATGGGGGTTTATCCAGTCATAAATAAGCCTCATATAAGCAGCGTGAAGTCCAATGCTTGGATCTTGATATCGGCAGTTATAGGTGAGCATATCCTCATTAAAATCGCCAAGAAGTGGTGTCTTTCTATTTGTCTCTTTTTGTCTTATCCATTCCAAATACGGTGTTTGATGTTGTACCCTTAGAAATCCGAAGGGAGATGCTAATACTTCTGCCAGAAGATATCTATGAGGAATCATAAATTCTGCCATTTCAGTGAGTTCTTGCCAAGTTACCAGAGGGTCATAGGGTATGAAACCCTGCGAGACAGTTATGCCAAGTTTATGTATTTTTTGAGCCGCTTTTAGATTGGTGTCAGGTGTAATTTGTCCTTTTGTATATCTTTTAAGTTGTGATTGACTATATGATTCGGCACCCATCCAGACTACTTTCAGACCAATTTCCTTTGCCTTTTCGAGAAATTCATCATATTGTCCTTGTTTTTGAGGGTCAGGTGAAATGACGTGGTCTGCGCGCAGATTCAAACCAAAAGTAAAATTGGGATAATTTCTTTTAATTTCGGCCAATCCGTCAATAACTTTTCTAAATCTTTCTAGATTGTCTCCCAAAGGTTCTTCATCCGCAAACTCGAAATAATCGTTTCCGTAGCCTAATTCAAACAGTGCAGTAATTTGTTTAAGTATGTCTTCGGGTTGGAACTGCTTCCAGACACCAGGCTTTTCATTTCCAGTTCTTAAACAGTAGCTACAAGCTCCCCAAAAACAACCTCTGGATGCATCAAATCTCGGATAATGAAATATTACACCATTTTTTCTTGGAGGAACTCCTTCCTGATAAGGATAATTTTCTGGATATGTACCTAAAACGAGTCGTTGTTGGGAAAAAGGATTATCTGGTGAAGGATTATCTATTGACCGATCTTTTAGCGCTTGGGAAAAAGCATCTTCTCCCCAGCCTGCAACCACCGTAATGGGTAGAGATTTATATTTTTCTAAAAATCTCCCGGGCAAGAAAGAAGGCAAACTGTGGCCTAATATTACCTGCGGAACCTTCATCTGGTCAAATTGCGCTAAAGCATTAAGAATATCATCAAGCGTTTTTAGTGTTCCTTGAGGAGCGGAAAGAGCAAGAATATCAGGCCTATTTTGCCGGACATAGCCTATTACATCTTCTGGTTTTTGGCTGCGGGCGAGGGTTATCTCGTGAAGATGTGGTTGACGGCGAAGGGTGGCTCCGGCTAAAGTAAATAATGGTAAAGGATAAAATTCATGGCTAAAAGGAGTGGTTAAGGCTACCTCAAGTACTTTTAGTGGACGCTCAACTTGTCCGTCGACTTCCCGCGGTTCTCCGCCGGGAATTCTTGAGATTATTTCAAACTCTTTCATATTTAATTATTAGCTTCAGGAAAATTTTAATATGATAGGTAATTATCGTTCGTAAGTCAAGCTATCACCGTCTTATAAATAAAAACAACTTACAAAACTTGCTTTGGTGAGTATAATTAGGCGTGGTATGAATGAAAGATTAAATCTAAGTCAGGCAGAAATTCAGGTAGACTCACAGGAAGAATTTCTCGATATTGTAGATGATCAAGATAATGTAATCGGCAGGCTTCCGAGATCGGAAATAGAACTTACAGAATTTAAGAATGTAAGATCGGTAGCTGGTTTTTTGATTAATAGTGAAGGCCACGTATGGATACCGCGAAGGACTGCTGGAAAAAAACTTTTTCCTTTGGGTTTGGATATGAGTTTTGCCGGGTATGCAAGAAGCGGTGAGAATTATTTGGATGCAGCCAAAAGAGAAATGAAGGAAGAACTTCATATTGATCCGGAGAAAGTAGAGTTTAAAAAGCTCGGTAAATTATCACCCCATAAAGATGGGGTTTCTTCATTTATGACTGTATATCTTATAAAAACGGATGAGACGCCGAGATATAATCCCGACGATTTCTCTGAAGGTTCATGGCTTGAGGTTGACAAGTTGATTCAAAAATTAAAAGAAGGAGAAACGGCCAAATCTGATCTTCTTAAAGTGGTGGAAAGATTTTTATCCGACTTTATAGTTTCTTAAACTGATACTGATAGAAGTGGTCAAGATGCCAAGATTCTTTCCAATTATTATCGCCTTCAAGGAAATCTATTTTCTTACAGCCTAAATTTATAGCATCCTCAAGCACTAAAAGATTAGAATAAACTCCAATACCAGAATATTTTGAGATATTAGCACCGGCATTAAGAGCATAGTAGGTTTTGTTGTAGACCAGTCCAAATTCAACCGCCTCGACAACCCCGTTTATAATTGTTGAAATGAGGCGAAACTGGTATCTTCCGGCATTATTTATAAGGCTTCGGAAAACGTTTTTTCTTCTTTCATCTTCAAAAGCACTATGTTCTAATGGTTCATCAGGAAATTGTTCGCGAAATCTTTTGATACTTAGGCGGAAAAGCTCCTCAATGTGGCTTTTGTTATTGATGACAGTTTGTGGTTTTAGCTGGAGAATTTTTTTTCTATCGCGTTTGAGGTTGTAGCGTTTTTTCTTTTTTAATTTCTTAAGATAATTCTCAAGCGTATCGGTATGAGAAATATCCAGGAAATATTTTTGCTCTTCCTCATTGGTTACACCGGGAAATTCCTTTAAGAATTCATATTCTATTTTCGGGCGGATGCAGGCTAGTTCAAGAGGTTTAGGAGCAATAATAAGGAGAAGGGGAATAAGCTCATTGTTTTTAGTAAAAAAGACATTGTCTTCCGGCCAATTGCTACCGTACCAGACATATTTTTGTCCATCGGAGGCTAAGGCATCATCACCGCCGCCGTCATCAGCCGGGTCAGAGTTAAACCAGAGAGGTAAAACCGCAACAATTTCTTCCCTTATTCCCTTTCCTTTTATAAGTGAGATAAAATACGGCTCATACTTGTAGCCATTCCAGAAGGCCTTTCTTACTTCCCAGAGGTCAAAGACGGAATCACAAGGAGAAAAGTCCTCCCAGAGATTTTTTATCGAATCAAAATCAGTATATACTTTCAGATTTAATTTGCGTGAAAGACTAAGATAACCGTTTTGCTCAATAAATCTATCCCATGGTGCAGTTTTCAGAAGTTCTCTTGGATAAGGAAATGAAAGGAGAGAATTATTTGGAAAATTTTCAGTAAAATAATTTTTGGCAGGCATGTTTTGCAGCTTTTTGCGGTAGTCTAAATTTGAATAATAAATTTTTCATAAAAATTATTTTTTTATCTTAAACATAAGAATAAATAAATTAAAAATTTTGTCAAGATATTAATTTTAATCACATGGAAAAATATAGCGTCAAAACGCCCTAAAGTGAAAATAAAAATTGTTAATTTTTTTGAAAAAATATGGTGCATTTTCAAATTTCCACTTGACAGAAAAGATAAAATATTCTGTGATCTATTAATATGAGTAATCTTATTATCGTGGAATCACCCACCAAAGCCCGGACACTCTCAAGATTCTTGGGAAAAGACTATCTTATAGAGGCGACCATGGGTCACGTGCGGGATTTACCAGAAAATAGATTGGGTATAGAAATCAAAATTAAAAACGGTGGAGGTAGCGATAAGAAGGAATACGAGTTTGTACCTGATTATCAGATTATTTCTGACCGGAAAAAAAGAGTTGCCGAACTTAGAAAGATAGCAAAAGATGTTTCTAAAATCATACTGGCGACAGATCCAGATAGAGAAGGAGAAGCAATTGCTTATCATGTTGCGGAATTGATAAGGCCAAATTTAAAAGGTGAAATTCAAAACTCAAAAATTAAAAGGATAGTCTTCCATGAGATTACAGAATCGGCGATCAAAGATGCTATGCTAAATCCTCGCGATATCGATATTAGACTCGTTGATGCTCAACAGGCGAGGAGGATTTTGGATAGACTGGTTGGCTATAAGCTTTCTCCGCTTTTATGGAATAAGCTTTCGATGCGTTGGCTTTCGGCGGGACGCGTACAGACAGTAGCCGTGAGGCTTATTGTTGAACGGGAAAGAGAAATACAGGCTTTTAAGCCGGAAGAATATTGGTTGATTGAAGTGGAACTCCAAAAAATTCAGGATAATGTCTCAAATCCCGAGATTAAGCAAGATACTAAAATACCCTTTATCGCGAGACTTATCCAGATTGGTGATGAAAAAGCGGAGATTAAAAATAAAGAAGAGGCAGATAGAATTGTAGCGGATCTTAAGTTTGCCTCTTATCAAGTTGAAAACATTGAGACAAAAGAGGTAAGGCGTTATCCGTCACCTCCTTTTACCACTTCAACAATGCAGCAGGCGGCTTCCAATAAATTTGGCTGGAGCGCCAAAAGAACTATGAGAGCAGCGCAAGGATTATATGAGGAAGGTTTGATTACTTATCATCGTACTGATTCGACAAATCTTTCAAATGAAGCCATCAAAATGGCAAGAGAGTATATTAATAATGTATATGGAGAAAGTTATCTTCCTTCTTCTCCCAGAATCTACAAAACTAAGTCTAAAGTAGCACAGGAAGCACATGAGGCGATTAGGCCTACGAATATAAAGATCTTGGGAAATTATGACATGAGAAGATTGAAGGAAGATATAAGACAAAAGCACTCACTGAAAATGTTTGATAGAGATTTAGGTCGGGATGGGGAGCTTCTTTACGGTATGATTTGGAAAAGATTTCTCGCTTCACAAATGAATGAAGCTGTTTTTGACCAGACGACTGTGGAGATAAAAGCAACAAAGCAGACTAATTCATATTTATTGAAAGCGACAGGCGAACAGCCAAAGTTTGCCGGTTGGTTAGTTATTTATGGAGATGGTGAAAACAATAATAGCAGCGAAAAGAAGATTTTGCCACAGCTTACAAAAGGTGAGATTCTTCATTTGTTACAAATTTTACCGCAGCAGAAATTCACCGAACCCCCAGCAAGATATACGGAGGCCTCCCTTATCAAAGCCTTGGAAGAAAAGGGTATCGGCCGGCCGTCGACTTACGCGCCGATTATTTCTACTATTCAGGAGCGTAAATATGTAGAAAAAGTCGAGTTGTCTGCCGGTAAGGGAGGAAAAAGATTTCAGCCGACCCCTTTGGGTTTTACGGTTGTGGATTTTTTAGTCAAACATTTTCCTGAGATATTTGACGTCCTTTTTACCGCCAAAATGGAAGATGAGCTGGATGAGATAGCTAACGGCATTCTTTCTTGGCAGGCAGTGATAAATGATTTTTATAGACCTTTTCATACCAAACTTGATTGGGTTTCAAAAGAAGCAGAAAAGGTGAAGGTTGATCTTGGAAAGACAGAGGAGAAATGTCCCGATTGTGGAGCAACTTTGGTAATCAAATTATCTAAATACGGTAAATTTCTCGCCTGTCCTAATTTTCCCAATTGCAAATACACAAAAAATATTATCGAGAGAGCCGGTATTACTTGTCCGCGCTGTGGGGGAGATATAATTCTTCGCAAAACCAGAAGAGGTAAACAATTTTACGGTTGCATAAACTATCCCAAGTGCGACTTTGCCGCTTGGAAGAAAGAAGACATAAAATAACCTAATTTATTAGAGCTATTTTATATTTCAACATTTTCTATTTATTGATAATATTGGATTGTTGGTATTTATTGGTTTATTTAATCTGTTATACTATTTCTAATGAAACTCCGGTTGCCATATTTGGTCATTTATATTATTCTTTTGGTATTTATTTTACCTTCTAATTCTTTTGCCCAGAGTCCAACAGTTACTCCTGTTCCTACCTGTAGTCCAGATTTCTTGGAGAAAAAAGCTGATGTTCTAGATATAGTTAATATAGTTAGCTTTTTCACTGGTTTGTTTAGCCAAAAGATTCCGGAAAATTTAATGATTATAAACCAGTCGCAGCTACCTTATGCAGCCACAAAAGGAGAAAGTACTAGTAATATTTGCCAAGAATCAAATACCAAAAGTATTATTAACGTTGCTGGATCTATTGACGTTGCTAAAGAATATCAAGTGGCGCGGGCTACAAGAGTTAATGATGGAAATATATCGGTAACTGCAAATTTAAGTTTTTTTGATCTTCTATGGGCAAACACAATCGGCGGGATCTTTAGTCAGGGTAACAAAGAGGCAGATAATTTCCTCCGTCAGGGTTTACCGGTAGAAGCCGCCAAAAACCTCTTAACTATGAGAAAGTTTTCAAACTCTTCCCATGAAATTGCGCAGGGAAGTGACCCGCGGGTGCTTGGGATTTTTGGGTCTCAAGAGGAGGCAATGGCTGTTTCTTTGCCGGCGCTTCAATGTGCTAACTTGCCTTACGGAATAGGAGATTGTGCAGTAAGCGGTAATCCGGTTAATCCTTCACCTTCAGTTTACCCTCCGCCAGGATCAGTTTCACCAACTCCAGGATCAGTTTCTCCTTCACCGGGAGATGGCGGCACCGGAGAAAACGTGGGTATTTGTCCTTTGGGAGTAGGTCCTTGTTCTGTGGATAACCTAAAAAAGCAGGAGTTTTTTGGAGACGAAGAAAAAGCAAGGTTAGCCAGTCAAATTTGCGCAGCAGAATCAAACAGTAATCCTCTTGCTAAAAATGATGGATGTTTGAAAGGTAGATCTTGTGATTACAGCATCGGTCTTTTCCAAATAAACATGCTAGCCCAGTGTAAAGAAGCCTTTAATTATACCTGTGATTGGGATAGTAGGAAGTTTACATGTGAAATCATCGATGAGAAGAAACTTAATAAATGCGTCAATGATTACTATGATCCAGCAACAAACATACGGAAAGCTTACGAGATGTCGGCTGGAGGTACTAACTGGAGTAGTGATTGGCGATATAACGCCAAGAGATGTAACATACCTTAAATAAATTTATGGAAAAAAACAGACAGCTTTTAATATTATTTGTGGCGATAGTAATTCTGTCTTTGGTTGCGGTGCTTTTTCTTTTTACCGGGGGAAGCAATAAAGATAAAAAAACTCCAAGTGCGACTTCCATTCCTACGAGAACTACTTATCCTACTTCCACACAAAGTCCACAGGCCTTGCCAAGTCCCACTCCCACTTTATATATTCCGAAAGGAAAAATAGAGATTTCCGGGATAACGGTAAATAACATTTATGAAAAACCTGTTATTACAAACAACGAGAAAGATGTAAAGTTTGCCGCAAATGACAATTACGAATTTGTATACCTACCAAAGTATCACAAGTTTGTCATTACTATTCTTGGTTCTCCATTTTTATCTTTGATAAAACCAGCAAGTGAAGATTTTGTAAAAGTCTTGGGCATCACTTATGATCAGGCTTGTAAATTAAACGTAGACATTGGGACAGTTTCTTTTGCTAATCCCGAGTACGCAGGCAAGCGATATTCTTTAAGTTTCTGCAAAAAATAAAATCACAATGAGATTCAAAAAATTTAGGCATAGCGCAGAATTGTTTAGTTGAACTAACGTTTAGAACTTAAGCAAATTAAAGGATCTTATGATATAATCCAATTTGGATATGGACGAGGTATATTTACCCGGAAAGGATGAAAAAAAGAATTTTCTTCCGTTGATTTTGATATTTATTTTTATTGTTATAATTGTGATGGGTGTTGTCTTTCTTATGCGGGGGAATAAAAAAATTATTTCTCCTATTCCACCAAAGCCATCTTTTGAAGTGATTTTTTACACGCCCAGTCCGCTTCCAGCTACTCCTACTTCCACACCATCGGCTACTCCTAAGGTGAAGAAAACGCCAAGTCCAACACCTAAAACAGCAACAAACTCCGCAGTAAAAGTTTCCCCCAGCCCTACGGCAAAACCGACATAAGAAATTAATTTTAAATTTAAATTTCCGAAAATTTTAAAATTGAGACATTAGGTAATTCAGTGAAAATTGAAAATTGCAAATTAATGATGTGGATAGTTATAATTCATTGGTAATGCAAATTCTCATAGATATTGATTATTATTTATTTTCTTTAATTAACAATCTTCCCCGCACGTCCTTTTTAAATGTCTTTTTTTCTTTTTTTTCCGGCATCGGCACTTTTGGCTTAGTATGGTTGGTGATAGCGATAGTATTTGTAATTTGGGAGGAAACGAGAAATAAAAGAGAACTTTTGAGTTTATTGACAGGACTCTTGCTTTCTTACCTTATAGTAGAAGTGATATTTAAAAATTTAGTGAAAAGAATGCGTCCGGAATTTGTTTTGCCGGCCATAGTAGTGGGTGCAAATTCGAATTCTTACTCTTTTCCTTCAGGTCATACGACGATAGCTTTCGCTTGTGCTTATATTCTTGCCGCCGGTCATCGAAAATACCGTCTGGTTTTTTATCTTTTAGCCGCCCTGATAAGCTTTTCTAGGGTATATCTTGGTAGTCATTATCCGATTGATGTGGTAGCTGGAATACTTGTAGGACTTCTGATAGGTTGGAGCTCCGTAAAAATAATAAAATCTTATAATAAAATTATATAGTCAGAGAAAATGTTTTAAAACATTTTCTATAGAGCGTAATGAAAAATTAAAATTATGATTCGGTTGAACGCTAAAGAACTTCGCACACAAGAGCCTAATCCGATAGTAGTCAAGAATCTAAAGAAACATCCGATTTACATCATTCTTGATAATGTGTTGGATACCTACAACGTTGGTGCAATATTCAGACTGGCTGATGCTGTGGCGGCAGAAAAAGTTTTTCTCTGCGGAGCTACAGAAACCCCACCTAATCCAAAAATCAAGAAAGCCTCGGTAAATACTTGGAAATGGGTTAATTGGGAACATACGCCAACTGCATTGGACGCAATTTCTAAATTAAAAATTAAAAATTTTAAGTTAAAAATTGCGGCAATCGAACAGCACGAAAAAAGTATTCCTTTGGCTGCATTCAAGCCGGAATTTCCGATAGCAATTATAGTCGGCAACGAGACATACGGTGTCTCGAAAGAAGTATTGGATATTGCTGATACGATTGTGGAACTGCCGATGTACGGCGTCAATAAATCTCTTAATGTCATGGTGGCTTGTGGAATAGTTTTATACAGAATTATTGACAGTGTAAGCGGAAATCAGTTACTCTTATAAATGACATGAGATATTTTACTGCCCGGAAAATCCTGTTTTTTACCGGGATTTTCTTCTTTGTCTTTTTTTTTTAATTAATTTTGCCGAGAGCGTCTTTTGCTCAAGTTGCTACAAATACTCCTACGCCCTCGCCGACCAGCGTTCCTACTCCACAAGTGCAGGCTCCACCCGTCTCGACGGTTAACTGGGAGTTTAGTCAGGAGGTAACTAATGTTGGTAAAAGTGCGGATCGGGCTAGACAGTTTCTTTGGTGGGTCTTTAACAATCCACCAGTGCATACCGCGCCGATTTTAGCCGAGATATGGGCTTTTTCGAGAAATATCGTTTATGTTTTTGTGATTCTGGTAATTGTGGCTTTCGGCATGGGACTTATACTTTCGCAAAGACAGGGTCCTTTAGGGCCTGTTTTTTCCGGCATAAGTTCGCCTTTGACAGGTATAAACAATCCGGTGTCAATAATCATCAAGATAGCAGCCATTCTTTTGTATGTTACCTTTTCCTATGTTATAGTCCTTGGTCTTATACAGCTAAGTGAAATAGTAATGCAGTTTTTCATCCACAATGTCGGCGGCAAAGATCTATTCAACATTGTCTTTTCTGGTTCCGGCAATATTGAGGCTAATTATACTTCCTTTGTTGGTTATATGGACACCAATCCATATCACCGGGAGTCAGCAATGACCGCTATTTTTTTGATCAACCTTACTTCTTTTACCTACTATGTTATGGGGATTATCGTCATTCTTCGCACAATTATACTCTGGCTTCTTTTGGTTATTTCGCCATTTCTGGCACTTCTTATGCCCTTTGTTTTTATCCGCAATATTGGCTGGATCTGGATTGGTGTTTTTTTCCAATGGCTTTTTTATGGCCCTTTGATGGCGATGTTTCTTTCCGCTTTGACGAGGATTTGGGTAGCAGGTATACCTTATCCGTTTAATTTCTCTAGAGTAGACAGGCCGGAGGGACAAATTTACAGGACGGCGATAAATATCCTTTATGGAGGGCCGGCACAGACACTTTCACCTACAAATTCGGCAAACTATGTAGATACTTTTGCTGAGTATGTAATTTCTCTTGTTATGATTTGGGCTACTCTTCTTTTGCCGTGGCTACTTCTTCGTATCTTCCGTGATTACTGCTGTGATATTATGGCCAAGGGTAATGCTACTCTTGCTTCGATATTTGATCGGATGCGACAATATCCAGTCCCACCACCACCGGGACCTGTTCCGCCTCCGTCTACCTCAACTGCTGGGATGGCAGTTGAACTTCCTTTCAGACAAAAAGTCGAAGAAAAGGTACGCGAGGTGGAGAAAACCAAGATAGAAAATATCAAAGAGATTTCCAATATGAGCTCGGTAGAGATTGCAAGATCCATAGAGATGGCTGTTTCTTCGCTTTCCGATATTTCCCGTATGGAATTATCTCAAAGAGATAGAAGTGCAGTTGAAAGAAATCTGGAAAAAATTGCCTCCGCAGCTAATCTTGTTTCTCCGGCAGAAAGAGAAATTTATAGCAATCTTAAAAATGAATTGCAGACGCGTGCAGCTTCGGGCGATGTGATTGCGGCAACTATCCTTGCTGCATCGTCCGGCAGAAAGGACATACTTGCCGAACAGGTACAGGTTATTAGTGCGAGTAGGCCAATTATGGCTACTCGGGCAATTCCTATCACTTTGGTTTCCGCTGTACCTGTGATTATGCCTACCCGGCAGTTGGCTGCTATTCTTAAGCAAACCGATGTAATCGGTAATATTGCCAGTCAAGCTAATATTCCAGATGAACAAGTGAGAAAAGTACTTCAGACTATTTGCAATATGAATATTGTTAATATGAAAACGATTAAAGAGACAGCCGAGAAAACCGGTATTCCAGAAAGAACAGTTCAAGAGATAGTTGCCGCCTCACAAATGGCTTTAAGACTTGGTCACGTGCCTGTGATTTCTGCAACTACAATTCTCACTCAGCCAGAAACACTAAGAGAGATTTCAGAAAAGACCCAGGTTTCAGAAGAAAAGGTGAGAGAAGTCATACAGAGTATCCCAACATTAGATATTTCCAATCCTAAAATACTTTCGGAGGTGGCAAAAAACAGTAAATTGTCAGAAGAAAAGGTAAAAGAAATAGTTCTTGCCGCTCAAATAGCTATAAGTGAAACTAAAGTTTCTACTTCGGCTGCCAGTATACTTTCGGATAAAGAAACACTAAGAGAGATTTCAGAAAAGACCC